>Ga0080008_141437_pt2 | contig 12010 bp, 15 predicted proteins | sample ConCONMetagenome_FD_69211 | JGI IMG/M metagenome (GOLD analysis project Ga0080008, IMG submission 69211) | Hot spring microbial streamer communities from Conch Spring, Yellowstone National Park, USA - CON_C (SPADES assembly) (version 2) | ecosystem: Environmental > Aquatic > Thermal springs > Hot...
ATCACCTCCCGGTATCAACCCAGTCAACCTTAACCCTAACATCGCCTATCACAGAGGACACGATGGATCTAATCTCCTCCTCCAACCCAGGCTTCTCCAGGAAAACCTCCAGGAACCTAAACCCAACCGCTACGCGACTCCTATAATCAATAACCCTCACCTCAAACCTACGGGAGAGCTCCTCCACAACCCGCCTATGCAGCTCATCACTATAAGTGTTATAATAAACCCTATAAAGCTTTCGCACCCCCAAACACCTCTACAAAACGTAATGCTAGACCCTTAAAAACACAACCTTAGAGTAAGACATGTGGGTGTACGCGACGTGGATAGCACTAGTAGAACGTAAACCGGGGAGTTAACATGTAGATTTATAGGAGGAAGCCTCCAAGCAAACCCCCGGGGAGCCCCTCTTGCCGTGTGGTGAGAATAGCAGGTTAGGGAGCCTCGTCTCGCTACCAGTGCTCCTCGTAGTAGGAGCTGTGCTCTCAGCCCTCCTAGATATCCTCGGGGGGGAGTCATATGTTATCATGGTGCTCATACTTGCATTCTACTTTGCAATCAACTACGGCCCCACCCTACTCATATCAGACCCCTTCGGGAGATACGTGCTATCACGTGATATTGGTGGCGTAAAACTATTATGGGAGAGGGATCTGGGGGCCCTTAAATCAAGGGATCCAGGTGCTACCGCTGAAGAGGAGGAGAGAGCGAGGAGGGAGTCTGACCTTAGACCCGTAGCCCCCATACTCTTACTGGTGGTGGTAGCCGGTATTGGCATCTCGCTAGTAACCTTCCATATCCTACCGCATATCATTAGGGTACTGGAGGAGCTTACCGGGAGCCCCTTCCTGGCGAGGGTTCTAGCGTACCTAGCACTATGGGGAGGGTTCTTCCTGGCATTGTTCATCCTCGGCCTGATAATTAGTAGGATCTGGAAGCTACATCCACTAACAGTCACGTACACACCTGAGGAGTACTATGTGATGACACAGGGGATAGCCTATAGGTATAGGTGGCCACCACTATGGAAGTTCATACAATTCCCCCTAAACCCGGGCATCACGCTTGAGGTGAACTACGAGAGGGGCTTCGTGGAGATAGTCTGTAGAGGAGAGTCGGGCTCCGCGATCGGACTAAGGTTCTACTCGAGAGACCCTAAGGTGTTATACGAAACCCTGGTAAGGTACGGTGCGCTAAGACAGCCTAAGACCACAGGGCCCCCTACCCCAGCCTAGATAGGGGACATGAGGGAGCCCCTCATAGCCCCAGGTGTCACCCCCAGCTAGAACTCCCAGGAGGGTTGGCTGGATCCACCAGGCTAACTGGAACTAGTTGTAATTCAACAGCTAGCCTAGCGTAACACCTCTTAACACCACCAGCCCACGTGCTAGGTAGCCGTTTAACTTGAGCAAAGCCCACTCTAGGACTACGACCACGACAGCCCCCCATCTGCCCACTCTACGGTCGAGGCAGGCTGTTTATCTAGATTGGGAGCCCCGGGGTAGGCTGGGTTGTGTAGATGTGTTGAGGTAACCTCTCCGGCCACTGGAAATCATCAAGGTTCTCCGAATGCCCGTCGGTGGGGGGATGGCTAGGGGTATCCTCAGGCCGTCGAGTCCTGGATCTTATCTAGGCTAGGGTAGGTGCTTGAACACTATGGTCCTGGCTCTCTCCATTAGTTCTAGGAGCTCTTCCCACCTTTCATCGAAGCTCTTGGGGTCCAGGTGCCCCTTGTAGAAGTGCTCGTGTAGCACGTGAGTTTTATCCACTAGGTCTCTGAAGAGCCCCTTGTATCTCGCTTCAACATCGTTCGTTATGAAGCTGTCTATTTTACTCCTACTCCAGTGGATTACTGGTACTCCTTTGAGTGAAGCGTATAGCTTGATTAGTGCTAGGATTGCACCCCACATCTTCTCCCCGGCCTGCCCCGTATCCCCCCGCTCCTTGTACTCTAGAGCTCTACCATAGTAGTTTTCGAATAACAGCCTATACCTGTCAACGCGCTCCGAGGGGTCAACGTTGAGATTCCCGACCTCCTCAACCACATCCCCTAAATCCCAACCGCAAGCCCTGGAGAGCTCCTCCAACCACCCCACGCTCCTCTCGTCAAGCTCGCTGCCAATGTTGAGCTTAACATGTAACTCGAAAACCTCAGGCCACTCCCTAGAAACCTCATGTAGGATACCTAGAGTCGACGATACCTCCATTAGAGTTCGACCAATACCGTTAAGATCCACCGGGTGCAGAGTACCAGCTCTCACGGTCTTAACACTGTAACTCGTTATTTCAGCTTGCTCTCTTTGGTAGCGGAGTTCGAGTGCGAAGCCCATCATAGCCCACCAGCCCCTACAACAGGCTTCCATGAAATCTTGTAAACCCATGAAACCCAGTATACGGGCTCTCCAAGTGTAGACCTATACTTCATGTTACGTACAACCATAACGGCTTCAGCTACAACCCTCACGATAAACTTCCCTTGCGACGTTGCAACCACCTCCTCCACTACAGCTGGATGCTACTCGGCAATATCCACTATCTCCCACCCATCGGGAGGAGGCTCCGGAGGCATTAGGGGTTTACCGTCTACAGCTTTCCTAAGCTCCCCGGGAACACTAAGCGTGGAAACCCCACCAACAACCTTCACATCGAAATTAACACCCCCAAATGGCGAGAACCCAGCCTCCCTCACATCAACTACGAGTATTCCTAAGCTTAAGCTCCGACCCGTCAGCCAACCTAATTAACCCGACCTCCTCCCCCGAAGCAGGCAAAGACTACACCCTACAACCTCCAATCCCTTGAGACTCCACATAAACGCTTATATACTCCTATCATCCACTCTACCATAGCATCCAAGAAACACCCCATGAAACCCCAAAGATCTTAGATGAGTAAGCTAACCCACAACAACCCCAACGTTTAAAACCCAAGAGAAAGCCAGTAACCACAAACATGCTTAAACCCAGCCCCTAAAGGTCACCCTCAATCCTCCCATCTTGTTGAGGCAATAGGGGTTGGAGATTACTGGAGTAGACCTTATGGGACTTACAGCACGGGGATGAGGAGGAGATGCCTACTACTAGCACTAACAGGAAACCTGGAGGTGCTAATGCTAGATGAGCCATTCCAAGGACTGGACAGCGCTACAGTAGAAACTGTGACGAGGATGCTCGTGGAGAGAGCGTCTAAGACAGCGGTGATAGTGGCAACACACATAATGCCAAGAGCTCTAGTAGAGAACTCGAAAACACTGATAAGGATGGAGCTAGGAAAGATAGTAGAGATACAAAGCAACCCACAACAGATGATACGAACAATAGAAGCATGCAGATAACAATACAGCCGTAAGACAGGATGACACACCCCCATCCAAACGGCCTCAAGAACCCCAACGGAAGGTTACTATGAACAAATAGTAGAGAGCTAGCATTAAGAGTGCCCACAGGGTTAGGAGCTATGCCACTGCAGGGTCTCCACTCCATCCAATATGAGTAGCTATGGGGGTGGAGCTCCCGGTTACATAGGTATCGGAGGGTTTTGGTGGGAGTTTTGTTTTCTATGTTTCCCATTGTTTACGCTTAAAATCTTTGGCTGTGTAGGTTTCAGGTGGTGAGGTGGGCTGGGATGGCTAGGCTATCTGATGTTGTTAAGGTCGACTCTAAGGGTAGGATAACGATTCCCCAGGCTGTTAGGGAGGCTCTTGGTGTCGAGCCTGGGATGCTCATGGCTTTGATTGCTGATTTCGATAAGAGGGAGATTATAGTTAGCCCTATAGCCACTAAGCCTGAGGCTGTCTACGAGCTAGACTTAAACCTGGTTGATAAGCCGGGATCGCTAGCAGCTGTAACAGGAGTCCTGGCTAAGCACAAGGCCGACATAATAGCCTCTAAGTGTGCTAGCATAGCGCGCGGTGAGGAGGCTAGCTGCACCATCATAGTAGACATGTCTATGAGCGATGTGGATGTCGACTCTATAAAGAGGGAGCTTGAGGAGCTCGAAGCAGTAATACAGGTTAGGCTAAGGAAGTTCGAGACAAGATACTAGGACGCTTAAAACAGGAACACCATCCAAACACACCCTTTTCCCCATCTCATAGCTCTCAAACACAACTCTAGAAACCTTTTAACAAGAAACCCTTTCAAGAGACGCGGGGTTACCCCCTTTTGAGCAAATCCAACAACTACAGGGAGGTCTTAGAAAGGATAGTGCCTAGACTAGAAGGACACCCACTATCCCTACCCAGCTACGGCTCATTAAAGTTTGTTGATAGGATGCGTGAGGCCAAGGCAATCTTGGACGAGGGTGAGAAGGCAGTCCTAAACGGTATGATAACAGTACTCTACGGCCCAAAGGGTTGTGGTAAGACGAGCCTCTTCAAGGTGTTATACGAGGTGGTAACCTCGATGGAGGATGCCGACGTAGACGTGGTCATCGTAGGTAGCGAGAAGGAAGCCTGGAGGGCTGAAAAGCTATACACACCAAAAACACTAAGCGGTATCCTAAGAGAGGTTAAGGGGGTACTAGGCTTCAATATATCATCAACAGGAGAGGTAACGAGCTCCTTAGCAATTGATGCCACGAAGATCATAAGCTCGATGGTAGGCTACACAGCACAATTGCTCAAGAGCAGGAGGAAAGTGGTAATAGTATTGGATGAGGTTAAAGCTGATAGTAGTGAGAGGTTAGCTGAGTTCCGGGGGTGGCTTGAGGGGTTCGCAAATACACTACTATGGGATGCAGGGAAATACTGGATGGAGAAGGGAGGAAGCATATCAGTAGTAGCGCTGACAGGCGATGCGATGGTTAAGGAAATTAGGAATAGGGTTGGCTCTAAGGTGAACTGGGCCCTAATATGGAACCTACCATACAACGCCATGGTGGAGCTCTCAAAACAACTAGAGCTAGACGTAGAACCACAGATACTATGGAGGCTAACAGGAGGTAACCCCAGAGCTCTAATAAACATAAAGGTGGCGGGGTTGAAGGAGTGGGTTAAAAGTGATGTTATAAGACGCTTGGTGGACGCGTTAGAAGATGCTAGCACTAGTATTCCAGAGGATAGGCTGTGGGTGGAGGTTGAGAGGGCTGTGGATAACATCGATGTGACACAAGTACACCTTAAAACTGCTATGTTAAGACATAATGTGGCTGTGTACGTTGCCGGGAGTGTGCCTATATCGGAGCTCCCCGGGGAGGACTGGGTTAGGGAGTACTATGCCTACCAGATGCCAGCTTTCTACCATGCTCTTAAGGTTGCATTGGCTAGGAGGAGCCCCTATGTGACCCCTGATGATGTCATAGGGGAGGCTGGGAGCTCCTAGGATCCAAGCGTACAACCCTTGTACCCTAGATTAGCTCTAGCCTGAGGTATCCCATACCGGGGTCTCATTGGGGTTGAGGGTTCTCGTTGGCACCTGTGGCTTCCAGAGGGCTAGGGGTATGCACTATAGTAACCTCGATCTACTTGAGGTTCAGCAGACCTTCTATGATCCACGTGATCTAAGCCTTTTCTCCAAATGGAGGTCTGAGGCTCCACAACGCTTCATATTCACCGTTAAAGCTTGGATGCTTTTAAGCCACGAGCCTGGGAGGTTGTGGTCTAGGCTTAAGGGGCCAGTCCCAGGGGATAAGGGTGGCTATGGCGGTCTTAGGCTTACAAAGGAGAACCTATGGGCTTGGGAGGAGACTCTTAAAGCTGTGGAGGTCCTAGGAGCCCCCATAATAGTGGTTCAGACCCCACCTAGCTTCGGCTATAGTGAGGCTAACGTGGACACTGTTATCAAGTTCTTCACATCAATCGATAGGAGGGGTAGGCTTATAGTGTGGGAGCCTCGGGGGAGCTGGTGGGGTGAGGTCGGAGCTCTAGAGGTTATAGCGAGGAAAGCCGGAGTCTTGATAGGAGGTGATTTGCTGAGGGGTAGGCCACCACCGGGGGGCCAGGATGTTGTTTACGTAAGACTACACGGTCTTGGCGGGGAGGAGGTTAACTACAGGTATAGGTACACGGATGAGGATTTAAGAAGGTTACTGGCTGTGCTGGAGAGCTTGAAGCCTAGGGAGGCCTACATCCTCTTCAACAACATCTACTCCTATGATGACGCTCTAAGGTTTAAATCGATGGTCGTGGAGGTGCAACGAGGATAGGTATGGTTCCTGCGAAGAAAGCCTCTCCTTCCACCTCAACCTCGTAGGCCTCAGTCTTCACGTTTAAACGTTTAACCTCAGCTAGCCTAACTGCAACTATATCGCTGAAGACGAGCATAGCTATATTCCTTAGAACAACGCCAGGCACCCCTTCAACACTAGGCGGGAGCCCACCGCATAGCATGTGTATTAAGGCTAGGGAGGCAACCTTCTTTGATAGGAACTTCATCCTCTGATGCCCTATTATGTGGCGTACAGCCTCAACCTGCCTTGACTTCTTGAGAATCCTCTTTAGCTTTAGGAACGGCTCTAGTGGTACCTTCTCCAGAGAATCCCTAGACCTGCCTGGCTTGTAGGTTACAGTAGCACAGAACCTCCTACCAGCTCTTGCAACTGTAGACGGGAACCCCTCTAGCCTGGAGAGCCACGAGAACTCGCAGACCCTAAGTAGGTCTGTAGAACACCTCCTCACCCTACCCCTCCTAGCCCTCCCACCCCTCTCATGCTCCTCGTAAGCCCAGCTGAGGGGGTTGAAGAGCTCTAGCTTAGATGGGCTAACATCACTCCACTCGTGGGAGCCGCACACCACACCTCTGAGACTACCCCTGGTAACCTTACCCCTCAACCACCGGAACTCATCTCCACCACTATCAAACACCCCTCTAATAAAAGATACAAGGGCATCGGAGCTCTTTAGGAATGAGATATGCTTAACCTTAAGGCCTCCATGAGAGTCTATAAAGTAAACCCTCTGAGAACCGGAGGCTATGAGATCCCCACCGGTAGCCCCGAGGGAGTATAGGTAGTCGACTTCAACCTCCCTAACACCGTTAACTCTATAGAACCTTAAGGTGAACTCCTTCAAATCAAAACCGAGAACCTCGATGACAGTATCATACCTAGACATAGAGTGTAGATCGCGGACATAGACAACCCTGTTGACACCGCCAACCCTAACAAGTAGAGGTACATCGCCGGCCAGGCCCACCTCAACTACACCAGGCAACCCTAAAGAGTAACACCAGAACATGAGAGTTGGCAATGAGGATTATAAAGGTTACCTCGCCACAATTTAGCGATATAGCCTCACAGTCTACCCATGGTTAGAGCCCCTAGGTTAAGGTTAGTATAGGAGGTTATAGGGTGTAGCTTCAACACGATCCATGGTGTTAACCCTTCGTACCGTGTTATTAAGGCTTTAGCTAGACTAGTCGATGTAGCGTTCAACATCTCAGATGTTTACAGGGAGTACGTGAGGAGATCTAACCCTCTTATCCTCGAGTCAGCTACAGGCTTCGGGCTTAACCTAGCTCTCGTACTCGATATAGCCCTAAGACTTGATGGGAGGGTTTATAGCATTGATATAAGCGATTACTCCACCGCTCTCGCCAAGTTTATCTACAAGGGTTTTACCAGCCGTGGTATCCTAAAAGTTGAAAGAGGGGATTTGAGGAAGCTACACTATGCCGACTCCACTTTCGACTACTCCGTAAACCACACAACAATGCACCACATAGACCCCGGGGAGATCCCCACAGCTGTAAGGGAGCTCTGGAGGACACTCAAGAAGGGGGGGCTCCTAGTGGTAGCTGATATAAACCCACTACCAGCAGGCATAGGAGCGCACAGCCTAGGAAACCTACGTAAAGCTAAAGAGGCGACCATAAGCTCTATAGAAAGCCTCTTCAAAGTAGTTGAGTTTAGGGAGAGAAGGCTATCATACCACATTGTGGCTGAGAAGTAGAGATCCATATAAGCTGGGAAGCCGGAACAGCTAAAACACGGTGGCTGAACAGCCATGATAGGGGAGGAGCACAGGTTAAGAGACGACTTCGTGGAGAGAAACCCCCACTGGAAATGGAGGATTGATAACTACGCATCAATCAAAGTAAGGGATGGAGTACTCGAGATGTGCGTGGGCCCCACAGAAGCCCTGTACTACTCAAACGCTGAGGTAAGCGACGGGGAGTTCGACGACCTACCATGGGTTAGAGGGGTGCTTGAAACCAGGCTTAGGTTTACAGGGCTCCACTACGGTAGCGCCGGCTTCGGATTCTAGAACCATAGTATGAGAGTTGATATAAGTAGCCCCGTGTGGTTCATATACCTGAAGGCCGCCGGCCCCTACCCCATTCAAGGCTTCTTCGCTCAAACAGCTAACAGGTTCCAGCCCATAATGCTCTTCAGGAGCGTGAGCTAATATAAGATAACCTTAGACATACTACCCTTCCTAGCACCCATAAGGATTGAATCCGCAAACCCTACAATGCAGGATCTGGATTTGATGAGATGGAACATGTTTAGGGTTGAGTGGTTTGAGAGTAGCTCCGCGTTCTACATAAACGGAGTTGAAGTAGCAAGGCTTAGGGGTGATAGGAGGAGTAGAGGTAGAGCTGATATTTGGATCGATAACGCAGTCTTCTACCCTTCCTGGAGGGATGCTGGTAGCGTTTTCCGCCATGTTACGCAGGAGAATAGGGCCAGGGCGTGTCTTGAGATAGACTGCGTGGAGATTAACGGGGTTAGAGTTAAACTCTAGCTTCCACAGAGTATATGCCTGTATATGCTACGTTTTTTAAGCTTTATATCCCGGTCACCTCCCCGGGTGTCCGCGTTGGATTCGCTCTACGCAGTTATACAATTGATCCATGTGATTGCAGCGTCAATATGGGTTGGCTCCCACTTGGTTCTAGTCACTGGGCCTATGATTAGGGCTTTAAGGCTAAGGGATTCAAGGCCCATACTAGAGTTCTATGAGACTATAGCTTGGCCTGCAACCGTAGGCTTGTTGATAGCAGCTCTTACAGGCCTCTACATGTCTTCTCTCAGAGTTCTTCCCAGCGAGTGGTTTAGCTTTGGGGAGCCTTCGGGGAGGATTGGCGAGAAAATTGTAACCTTCATAGTACTAGTAGTAATCGTAGGCTATACTCATGCGAGGATATTTCCGGGGATCAGGCAGAATAACCCCAGCGTGTTCTGGAGGGCAATCCTATTCGTTGTCATTGCAACACTGCTATCTCTAGCACTACCATTGCTAGGCACTCTAATAAGATATGGTTTCTAGGAAAAGCCTCCTGGAACGTCCTACCCAACCCCGGCCTTGGAAGGCTGGAGACTTTTGATCATAGTATAAGTTGTGGCACCGCTAGAGCCATAGCATCCACTACTCCCCATCTTATTCTTTACTCTAAAGCGCTTTGGGTCTGGGATTGCTCTTCTGGTTCTTGGCTAGCATTACTATCTTTCTCGCTAATACCTATGATCCTAGCTGTTTTCACCAGCCTATCTAACATCCTAGGATGTATCTCGCATAGGTTTGCCAGCTTCCACATCATGTTATCTCTTGGTTTCACAGCCTCACCTGTTTCCACTGCTATCTTAGCTAGAGCTCTTAGATATGCTTTTCTATCCTTCGCCTTCCCCATCATAGCCGGGGCTTTCATATCTGCTCTCTCCTCTAGCTTTCTCGAAATCCAGAGGGATCCGGCTACTCGTATTTCCTAGAGCTAGGATCGCTATTGTTAGTGCTACTGCTAGGATTGATTGTTGTGCTTTAAGTATATTCAAGCTTACCGTGGTTAGAGATGCGATCCAGAGGGCTATTACCGCTGCTATCCGAGCTCCAAGTGCCTTTCCTTAGAGTGGACAACCTTACGGGCTACTACGTACTCAAGCTCCTCATCATCTAGGATCTCAAGTAGCCTATTGCTAACCACCAGCCTATCACCGAAGATACCTTTAATAGCTTCTATCGGTTTAGAGCTCCTAACAACATCTATCCTTCTAAACCCTCCATGCCCTAGATTGCTTAGAACCCTCGCTACAACCTTATAATAGCCTCTCATCAGGCTTAACCATAGGGGTTACCGCTTCGAAGAGCCTGGTGGCGAAAAGGGGAGGCTATAAGGCTTAAGGCTGGTAATATAGTGGATAGAGATGAAGGGGTGCTAGCAGCCTCGATAGCATCAACAACGCTACCACCCCTGGGCATAATGGTTAGAGCGAGAGCCGAGGATGCATAAGCTACTAGAGGAGGCGCTATGAGCCCTAAGAGTAGGAGGAGTAACCCTAAGAGTAGAATGTGGGTTTTTAAGCTAGTTGATATGATAATGTACCCGTTATCTCTAATAGAGCTAACGCTAAGGTAGGGTGGAGAGGAGATCCTAACACTAGCATTCCCCAAACCCCAAGGTTGACCCTAAGGACACCACCTCTAAGCGGGATCTTAACAAGTGTGGTAGAAGTGTTAAACCCTCCGCTAGACTCGATAACGGTAAAAGAGTAACCTTGGAAAACCTCGCCAATCACCCTCTCCGAGGAGCCCGGGTTAACACCGTTAAACACAGCGCAAACATAGGCATGCGAACCCTCAAAGAACAGAGAGAGTGGTACCAGCATCTCCCTCCACCACCAAAACCCCGCTAAAGAAGGCCACAAGTGAGATCAGATAGACACCACAGTACATTCAAACCTTGCTATAAGCTAGTACAGATAGCGGAGCCTTTAAACCCAACCCGGTAATAGAATGAGATCCAGCTAAACTACCCCGGTCTTACAAGTAAACGGTGCATTAGATTAAACTATAGAATTTAAGGTCACAAGCTAATACATACACTGAGAGATATGAGATGTTAGCTCCAACCAGAATAATACTTGTAAAGACGGGGATTCAAGAGGTAGAGAAGCTCCAGCCATATGGTGTAGGCGTAGTTAGCGTGAAGACCCCTAGAATAGTATTACCTTAGCAACAGTTAACCCCGCAATGTACAGCTCAAGTAGTACCGCTCCTAGAGCATATCTACAACTATAACACCCTCTAGAAAGCTGAGGGGCCCCGCTTCAACGAAGAGCTTCAAAGGAGTGTAATACTAGATCTCGAACACCCGCCTAGAATGAAGCCAGGTAATACCATAATTGTAGATGGGTAGTAAGATAAGGTGGTAAAGCAGGCTAGGAGGTCGAATCCCAGAAATCAACTATAGATAGGGGTGTTACTAGAACCTTCGATACAAGGCCCTCCTTAAAGTCCTAGTAATACCATAGATGGGGTTCAAGTATAAGCTTGAGGTTGGAGAGCAGGCTAGAATAAAATACCTTAAAAGCGTCTCCCCTATCACAATGCTACTTTGAAAAGAGCCTAGATGGCCTACTAGAACAACTTTGAAGCGAGCGATGACAGTCGAGACTTCTTCGAGAAGGGAGAAGATCTTTAACCAGCCACCCTACCCTTCACACCCGTAGGGCGTGCTCCTTGAGATAGGATTGCCGCTACGTGGAGCTCTCCTAGCTTTAAGTGCACGCCATCAGCTTATGGCGGCCCACGGGGGGTCTGGGTGGTTGAGTTAACTGGCGGTTAACTCAACCAAAGCCCATCAACCGGTTTAGGTTAAGTAGAGTTTAACCTGGATTCGGTTTAAAACGAGGTTAAACAAACATGAAGTCATGTAAGCCGAAGGCGCCCATGTTAATCTAAGAGCAGTTGATAACCTGGTTACGCCTATTATGCTCGGATTTAAACCCTATGTTAGGATATCCCTAGATATGGGGAGCTCCTCTTGCCCAGCGTTAGCGGGGACAGCGGTGTTAGGGAGTTGAAGGAGCTCATAGAAAGGGTTACCCTGGGCTTAACTAGGTACACGATAACCGAGCTTAACATCGGCCCCTTAAGGTTTGTTGATAGGGTGCGTGAGGCTAAGGCGATCTTGGATGAGGGTGAGAAGGCAGTCCTAAACGGTATGATAACAGTACTCTACGGCCCAAAGGGTTGTGGTAAGACAAGCCTATTCAAAGCATTACACGAGATAGTAACCTCGATGGATATCGATGTAGACGTGGTCCTCGTAGGCAGCGAGAAGGAAGCCTG
>Ga0080008_153430_pt1 | contig 12005 bp, 12 predicted proteins | sample ConCONMetagenome_FD_69211 | JGI IMG/M metagenome (GOLD analysis project Ga0080008, IMG submission 69211) | Hot spring microbial streamer communities from Conch Spring, Yellowstone National Park, USA - CON_C (SPADES assembly) (version 2) | ecosystem: Environmental > Aquatic > Thermal springs > Hot...
TATCCTTGATATATCTATCTACTTTGTTGTAAAGCCTAAAAAAATGCCAACCAAATTTTGTTAAAACTTTTTTCCAAAGCCACCTTACTTCATTCATTTCTTGCTCCTCCTTTACAACCATGTTTGTTGTAATCACTCCTCCTTCGCCTGTGGTAATTATTTTATTACCATAGAAACTAAAAACCCCACAATGTCCAATGCTACCTACTTTTTTACCTTTATATTCCGCCCCATGGGCTTCTGCACAGTCTTCAATTACGTATAAATTATATCTTTTGGCAATTTCTATGATTGGGTCCATATCGGCAGGATGACCATACATATGAACAGGAATTATGGCTTTTGTTCTCGGAGTTATTTTCCTTTTAATATCTTCAACAGAGACACACCAGGTTTCCTTGTCTATATCAGCAAAGATGGGTGTTGCTCCTGTATATTTTACTGCGTTAGCCGTTGCAATGAATGTTAAATCTGGAATTATTACTTCATCACCTTCCTTAATGCCAAGAGAAACCAAAGCAAGATGTAATCCAACTGTCCCATTTGCAACTGTAAGAGCATATTTTGTGCCAACAAATTTGGCAAACCCATCTTCAAATTTATTTATATACTCACCTAAGGATGATACCCAACCCGATTTCACTGCTTGCATAACATATTTTATTTCTTTTTCAGTGATAGTTGGTTCTGAAACTGGAATGAATTTAGTCATATCTTCTCTCCAAAACTAAACCTGAAAAATAATTTAAATTTGCCTTATGATAAAAAGGAACTATCATTTCTATCTTTGTTCTGAATTCATCAATTAGTTCATACCCTAGATTATTAAAAAAACTCAAAATACTCTTTTTATTATATACCCAGTGGGGCATAATGTCAACGTCTAAATTTTGCAGAACTACAAAACTTCCCAATTCTTCATGAACTGGTTCTGGTGCAATTATAACATACTTTGGAAAATCTTCAAGCGATGAAAAGATTTCAAAAAAATTTTCAATACATCTGATTGTTTGGATCGCAATAAATATATCTGACCCTCTCGCATCCAAAATATCACTTGTAAATTTAACCTCATCTTTCAAATCAGGGAACACCTCCTTTATCTTTCTTATCACTTCCGGTAAATTACATATTTGATATGTTATGGTCTTACCATCAAACACTCCCCTTTTTTTAAGCTTCAAATAAAATGTCCCTGTCCCACCGAGTTCAAAAATTCTCACAGGTCTGTTGATGTGACTTATAAGATTACATAAGTGAAACCCTACCTGATACTCATAATCATGCATTATTGATAGAGAAGCACCCCATTTGTTTAAATAAACATCCCATCCTCCGATCCTTTGAAACTTATTCCTATATTTTTCTAAATATTTCATCGCTTCCTCAAATGTCTTAAAAGGTCCAAGTCTTCCGCTTCCCCCATACTGATTAAAAAAAGTTAAGTAGATAATTATATCCTTGATATATCTATCTACTTTGTTGTAAAGCCTAAAAAAATGCCAACCAAATTTTGTTAAAACTTTTTTCCAAAGCCACCTTACTTCATTCATTTCTTGCTCCTCCTTTACAACCATAAATTGACGATTTTCTAACTAATCTAATAAACTGTAAGTTAGAATCTATATATAAAAACTTTTTCGATCCGATTAGCTAATATATTTTTATAACCAAAATCCCCGGGACCTAATATTATTTTCTTATACTTATATTGAACTAACTCCGCCGTCTTTGATAGCAGGAAAAAACCAGGTCTATATTTACTATATTTCTCATTATAAGTAGGACCTGTTAAAATTAACTTATCATCCACGGAGTAATAAATAATAATAGCTGCAATGTCATTATCTAGCTTCAAAACAGATGTTAAAACGTTATCTTTGAACACTTCGAAAATTTTTGGTTTTGCAAAAGGTAACCAGTAAGATGGATCATATTTGCGACTAACAAATTTGATAAACTTATTGAACAAATCCAAAGATAGAGCTCCTTTTTCATAAATTTCAAATTCAACATTACAAAAATCTTTCTTCATCTTCTTATAATAGCGCTTTATATTGTATCTTGTGTTACTTCCCAAGCTATTAAAATAAGAATCATATCCTTGTGAAAGATCCATAACATAACTGTCTAATTCCTCTTTTTTAATTATCGGAATATTGTAGCTATTGTGGTTTCTTTGAGTTTCAATTAACTTTGACTTAAATTTATTAGCTATCGTATAAAAAGATAACAAAAAAACATCCTGCGGAATAGACATATAATTTATCAATAAAACTACTTTATTCTCAAGAACTATAAATGGTATAACAAACTCTTTTCCTTTTTTTGCTATTTTGATAGCAAAATCCTTTTTATATTCTTCATTTATGATATAATGAACATTTAAAATAGGATCATGTACAGGATGATAACTTCCAGTCCTTAATAGCTCTCTAACGATTAAATCCCTCCCTTCTATGAATTCTATATCAAAATTATCAATGACTATATAATTTCTAAGGTTTTTAAGGGTGTTGAATCTTTCAATATAGGTTTTAGTTGATTTAATATAATATAAAACCCTTCGCAAAGTTTTTGATTTTTTAGCTATATTAATTAATCTTTCCATCTATCAATTCCTCTTAAAATCTCGCATAATTTCATAATCTTTCCAAACTTTACTTTCTATTCCTTTTAATTTCATAAATATTTTATATAAGCAAAATCTTTGCGATAAACCAGATAAAAACAATATACTTTCATTAACCTTTTTTAATGTCAGCAAATGTATATTTTTATAGTTTACATAATTTAAATTATATTTTCTTTCTAAATATTTCATAGTTTTCTTTGAATAAAAAGAGATGTTTTGTCCACTTTCTAAAGTATAATACCACCAATCTTGTGGTTTTGGTATCGGATTAGGCAAAAGCTGGGTTGTAAATATAATGTTTTTAGATATAGAGAGCATTTTTTCTATCTCCTCAATTGGATCTGCAAAATGTTCAAATGCTTCAATGCAAGTTATTGCCTCAATTTCACCTTTCATAGATTCATCATATTCAAATCCTCTTGCAAATAGATTCTGAGTATATTTGTCATACCAGTAAAAATCAAAGCCAATATCACGCATAAGCCTCACAAATACACCATAGCCACCAGCATAATCTAAAAACTTCCTTTTGTAATCAAAAAAGAGAAGCAATATAGTTGCTACCATTTTTGAAAGATTAATGTTCCTTTGCATATAGCCTGTATCGGTCAATGTTATAGGCTCTTTGTATGCTTCATCAAGCCAATATGGTTCTTCTGTTTGCAAAAATCCACAACTTCTGCAGTAAAAATAGTCAATCTTATATTTATTCATTATTTTTGCATCAAAAATTTTCTCTACTTTATTTGTACATACTTTACATCTCATTTCCTTATCCTTATATTATAAGGTAAAAATACGTCCTTTATTGCTGATTTAAAATCATATATAAAATTCAGTGTTTGTGTTAAAATAAAACAATCAATTTTATTTTTAGGAAGAGTATTAAGATCAGTTAAATCCCCAACTATTGTAGCTCTTGGATTGTCATTTGTGTCATGAATATAATGAAAAATTTCATAAGCTTTTACATTTGACCCATATTTTTTCGAATAGGTATCCTCTGCTATTTCACAAATCACTCCTTGAATGTATTGTTTGTTTAAATTTAAAAAATGTTCTATATAAACTCTATCTACCGGATTACCCCTATCAAATCCAAACACTCTCGATATGGGCTCTAATCTCCTTAGATTATGCCAATTAACAGGAGTTTTAAATTTATTGATGAGTTTAAATATTTTTTGACAATTGCTCATTTCATTCCACCAACCATATTATACAACATTTCATCTAAGTTAGCCCTAAAATTATATCTGAATTCAAGCGCCTTCAAATAATACACAAAATACTCTCTGCTTACCCCGTGAAATTTAAGAAGCCTTTCCTTGGCATAACCCCAAAACCCTTCTATCCCATTAATATAGACCTTCCCGTTCGAAAACTTGATACTCTTGTCTATCCTCTCATGCTTAAATCCATACATTACCAATGAAACAAATTTGAATATGCACTGCCTAATCCTGTTGTCCATCTTGTAGGTAGTATTATAAGCTAACTCAAGCTCTTTACAAGCCTTATTGACAGGAACTTCTAAGATAAAGAGTTTAACAGCCAGAATAAATTTAGTGAAGAGGACCTTTAAGCCTTCAAGTATACTATCTTTTCTTATGCACCATTCCTTTCTATATCCGTAGCATTTAAAGAAGCTTCTTCTTATTCTTCCTATTTTTGGGTGTCCACAAAAGGGACAGCGGTCAAAGGTTTCTAAAATGCCCTTTGCTCTTAAGAACTTTTCTGCTTCCTCTTCGGAAGAGGTAACTTGGACGAGTTCTACTAAATTCATCTTCATACCCCCATACTTTATTATAGCACGGTGAAATATATTGAGCAATCACCTAAGTTTAAGTCTATTTTTTAAAAACTTTTTAAGCTCTTCGGGTAAAAATTTAGAGGCTATCCTCCTCCAAAGTGGAGGCTTTACTTTATTAAAGTAATCTTCAAGGCGTCTTCTCGCCAATGGATGTTCTACAATTTCTTCTGGAAACTCCCAACTATCTTTGTCTGTCAATTCAACATCAAAAATACTGGTCTTACCGCTAAAATGTGTTCCACTACCATCTGCACCTATATTTTTTGTAAGGCTTTCTCTTGGATGAAGGCTTAAACCTCCTCTCAAATAAACACTTAAATACCAAAATATCGACCATGTATGTAATTTCCCTTTGTAATTTAGAACCACCTGAGCCCAATAATCGTAGGAATTATTTAAATTAAAATCTTTTATCTGTTCTTTGCTAAGTGCAGTAATTTGTTTTTGAGGATTTCGTTCAAAAAATTTCCATGCCCTTTCCCAAGTTGCCCAACCCCAACAGGAAGTTGGTTTTAAGAAAAAGGTATCTGGTAGCCCTTCTTTTTTTATAGGAAACATATATCCAGATATATGCATAACCTTTTCCTTATCCTCATACTTAATTAAAGCTTCGTTCATATATTTTAAAAAGTAAGGACTTGTAAATGTATCATCTTCTACTACTATTATTCTACCATACTCATTAACTATTTTTGTAATTCCATCTATTATATTATTTATATTATTCGTAAGTCCCCAGTTTTTGTCTCTTTCTATTATTTCAATATTTTTAAAGCCTTTTATTGTTTTTAAATATTTTCTAACTTCTTTAACTTTTGGTTCATCTTTTTCTGTTTTTGGACCATCTGAAAATATAAAAAGCTGACTTTGTTCTGCATACATATTTTTTGCAGAGCTTCAACTGTCTGTTTTGTATGCCATGGACGGTTGTAGGTAAAGAGGACTATGAGTGCTAATTTCATTTTTTAATCTCCTTCACAGGAATTTTTAAATTTATATTAAAGCTATCCTTTTTCATTTTATCTTTTAAACAAGCTATTTATTTTATCAACTAACTTAAATACACTTTCTATACAGTTGTCCATATTATAGTATTTCCACTCACCAAATCTACCAACAGTATATATACCTATACTATCTAAATAATCTTTTATCTTAGTTACTGAATAATCATAATTTTGATCAAAAACAATATAAGCATGTTCTGATACATGATAATCGATAGGTTCTATTAAATAATCTATTTTTTTTCCATATTCAATCATAGTATCATAACTATGTTCTCCAATAGCTTCGGTAATTGAGTAATTTGACTTTGGAATGAAGAAATTTCCTATGTGTATGATTCTATGAAATAGAATGTCTTGCGATGGATAATATGTCCACGTAAAAGGAATAGGTTTCGTTTTCCATAAAACCGTTGTTACTTTATTATATTTTAATTTCTCGGCTTCCTGGATAATTTCATACGGTGTATCTTTTAGTACCTTTGGCAGGATGTTCAAAGGCATTGTACTTATAACCAAATCATATTCATCTTTATCGTTTATAATCCATTTATTCCCAACTTTTTTTATACTTATAACCTCACAATTTGTTAAAATTTTCAGCCCCTTAGCTAAAGCTTCTATAAAAGTGTTTTGATTATTCGAGTTGGGATAAAAAAAAGTTTTGTGTGGCATATCATCTTCATTACCCTTAATTAATGCTTTAAAGAATTCCTTTTTATTTGGTATGGGCAATTTTCCTTCAACCCATCTATGGCTCATTTTAGACGGCTCCATTTTCCAAATTTTCCTATTGTACGGAATAAAATATTCGTTTGCAAGCGTTTCTCCAAATTTAGTTATAAACCACTCCTCTAAATTCTCAACTTCCTTATCTTCCGCACAGAAAAAGTCTCTTGTAATTCTGAAAGCTAAATCTTCGTTAAAATCTGCTATTTCTCTTATAGCATATTCTATTGGATAAGAAATGAAATGACCTGAAAAGTATATTTTTGCAACCCTCTTTACCTCATGCCATTCTTCTTTTGGTAGTATCTGGTTAAAAATAAAATCCATAACAGCTTTATTACGTGAATTTAAACAATGCCCACCAACAGTATGGTATGCCACTCCATCTACTGTTTTAGTTCTTGCTATCCCTCCTATGTGTTTATTTTTTTCATATATGGTTACATCATGAATTTTAGATAATAATTTTCCCGCAGTTAGTCCTGAAATCCCTGCTCCTATCACACAAATCTTCATTTTTTTATCCTCCTTTTAATGATAGATTTAATATTTTTAGGAATTTTTGAAGCTATAATCCTTAGCGTCCTTCTTCTAATATATGCAACAATATCTCTTGAAAATCTCAAATAATGTATATATTTTTTTGATGGTATGGTGAATTTTAAATGACAATAAACTAAATCAAAATATTCCTTTGAGATGTTCATTTCCTCAAGGAAATTAATAAATACTTTACTGTTTCTCCGATGACTATTAACTAAAAATTGATTTGATTCATTTGTTAGCTCTCTATTATTTTCTACTTTATATACTTTACTTTCTTCGTAGATATTCACCATTTTTACACTATTAGACAACTCATTTAAGGATATTAAGAAATGTTCAAATACGCCCCAATCATAAAATACGTATTTTTCTATACTTAATCTGACTTTTGGATTTTCTATAAATTTCTTATCAAAAAAAATTACATCAAAGCCACTTAATAGTCCTAATTTTCTATTTGGTGATTTGTTTCTAAATTCTTCTATTGATGAAAATATTATATGTGGATGAGACGTTCCAATATAGTTATCCTCGTAATGTTTTACGATTGTTTCAAAAAAATTTCTATCATATATAACATCACAAGTTGTCCAACAAATTAAATAACTATCATATCTTGAACTAGCATGCCTTATCGCATTTAAAACAACCTCTGTTAATGAATACCTATAATTTTCACATATCATGCTATTATAAAAATAAGAATCTAATTCAAATTTTTCTACTTCACTTTTTACGTTTTTTTCACCAAACAAAGTAACAACAATTTCAAAATTTCTATATGTTTGGTATGATAAACTTTTTAAAAATTCTCGCTGTAATTCATCATTTTCTGTTCCTTTAAAATCTCTAAAAGTAGTAGCAACTATTATCCTAAGATTTTTCATTTATATAACCTCCATAAATAAAATGCCCTGTAAGTCATAACCATAAAATGTCTCGTATTTTTGAAAAACAAAGGAAAAAACAGTGTGCCTAATGCATAAGAAATTAATGTGGCAAAAGCTGCCCCATAAGTTTTAAAAAAACTAATCAAAAATATATTTAAAATAATATTTATCAGCCCGCAAAATAATGTTATTAGAAACTTTTGTTTCTGTAAATTATTATTGATAAAAAATACTCCCTGCAACACCCCTAAAAATACAAATACAATAACCCATATACTTATCATTAAAACTTTTGCAGATCCTACATACGCTTGACCATATAAAAATGTTATTATCCAATTGCTTAAAATTGTTACAATTAAAGCAATTAAAATCCCAATCCATACCATCAAAGCATATAACCTTTGCAATCTTTTATAATACAATTCCTCACTTATCTTTTTTGCATTCACAATAGCAGGAAATACAGATTGAGTTATAATCATGGGAATAAAATACCAAACCTCTACAAGCCTCATAGCAGCAGAATAAAGACCAACTTCCCTATCTCCAAGCATATTTTTTATCATTACTTGATCTATCCTCATATAAATTGAGATAGCTATACTACTTAATAACAACGGCAAACTATCCCTTAATAATTTCTTTCCAATCTCCATATCAAAATACCTTACAAAATTTGGTAGCCCTTGAGACCTATAAATTAACCATCCCATTATAGATAATGATATTATATCAAAAAGACTAACCAACACAAACCATATCAGATCGGCACCTGTTAAAACTAAAAATATCTTTATAATAGAAGAAAAAATCAGTTGAACAATTCTTCTTATAGAAATATACTTAGCCTGAACTTTCGCTTGATAGTAAAAATCAATTACTTCAAGGCTTTGGAAAATAATTCCAAAAGCGATTATTAAAATATAAATGTTTGTTTCACTGAAAAAGTTAGAAGTAAAAATAGATTGAATAAATAATATAATGACAATGATTAGGAAAGTGATTACACCACCAACGAGTTTTAACCAAAACGAAGTGCCAAGATATACATCCCTTTTTTCTGGTTCTTGGACTAAATCCCTAACCACTATCCCATCAAGCCCTAACTTAGCTATCCCTTGAAAAATAAATACAAAAGCCAAAGCATAGCTTAACAATCCAAACTTTTCTGGACCTAAATACCTTGCAACCCATGCTCCTACCAAAAATCCAGCAACCATTCGTAAAACCTGTTCTGCAAAAAGCCATAAAGTGTTTGCCCCATATCGCCTTATACCCTGATGGTTAAGAACCTGTTGTAATCCAAGCTTTAAAGCTTCCACTTTCATGTCGGCGTTCCCTCGGGCGTAGTTCTATTATACCTTATCTCACCATCTCACAATATAATCCTACAATAGATTTTATTACGTACTTAAGGTCTTTGATTTTAACATCCTTATTCACAAAATAGTCCAGACAGAGCTTTGCCATATCTTTGGTATCCACATTCTCCATCAAATATAAGCTTGCATCCGCAAGGTCATCAACATACAAAAACTCTCTATAAACTTCCCCAGGGTCCCAAATAGTTAGTAATACACGAGAGCCTTTTTATTTTATGTCTTTGATTTCTATAAATTAAAAATCAAAAACTTATACTCCTAATTTTTGCTTAAAATACTCTATGGTTCTTTTTAATCCTTCTTCTAAAGAAATTTTAGGTTCCCAGTTAAGTATTAATTTTGCTTTAGTAATATCAGGACATCTTCTGCGTGGGTCATCTTGAGGTAATGGCTTAAAAACAATTTTAGAATTACTCCCTGTCAATTGTATAATCTTTTGGGCGAGCTCTAAAATGGACGTCTCTTTAGGGTTACCCAAATTAATCGGACCTATTATCTCATCAGGAGTATTCATTAATCTAATCAAGCCTTCAATCATATCATCTATATAGCAAAAACTTCGTGTTTGAGACCCATCTCCATATACTGTGATATCTTCCCCTTTCAAGGCTTGCGCGATAAAATTACTTATAACTCTCCCGTCTTTAATTTGCATCCGTGGACCATAGGTATTGAATATTCTTGCAATTTTTATTTTTACTTTATGATGCCTATGATAATCAAAAAATAATGTCTCTGCGCATCTCTTACCTTGGTCATAACAAGCCCTAGGGCCAATAGGATTAACATTCCCCCAGTATTCTTCAGGTTGCGGATGAACTTCCGGATCTCCATAAACCTCGCTCGTAGAAGCTAAAAGAATTTTAGCTCTGGTCCTTTTTGCTAATCCAAGCATATTTATCGTCCCGTGGACAGCGGTTTTAATTGTAAATACTGGGTCTTTTTGATAATGAACTGGTGAAGCAGGGCATGCTAAATGATATATCTCATCTGCCTCTACATACAAAGGAAAGGTTATATCATGCCTAATAATTTCAAAATAAGGATTATTCATTAGGTGCTTAATGTTGTCCTTTGTCCCAGTATAAAAATTATCAACGCAGATAACTTCATGACCTTCTTGCAATAATCTCTCACATAAATGTGAACCTATAAATCCAGCACCTCCTGTTACCAAAACACGTTTACGCATAATTCACCCCTTTCTTATGCATAAATAATTACCATAAACTCTCCTTATCCCTTCTTCCAGTCCTATCTTTGGCTCCCAGCCAAGCTGTTTAACCTTACTAACATCTAAAAGCTTTCTAAGTGTTCCATCTGGCTTGCTTAAATCATGTATAATGTCGCCTTTAAAACCCACAATTTCTTTTATCATAATAGCAAGCTCTTTAATCTTAATATCCACTCCTGTTCCTACATTTACAAAATAATCTGGACAAAGTCTGCCCATTACTTCTGCATCTACATTTTCCATCAAATATACGCAAGCATCTGCAAGGTCATCTACATGTAAAAACTCCTGGTAAACCTCTCCAGAACCCCAGATGGTAACTGAAACATTAGAGTTGGGATACGAAGAGTTGAGAGAAATGCCAAGTTTTGAAAGAATTTTTAATATGCTTTCCTCACTATTTAGATCAATCTCTTTATCTAAACCAAAACCTATTGGATGTTTTTGAAAATCTCGTTTTTCAACCTTCCTTCTGCCTCCAAAATAACTCTCGTCCATTTCTACTTCTCCACTTAAAAATTCACCATCCTCTGAACCAAACTTAAATCACTCCTTTTTTCCTGAGTTCACTTTCAACCCATTTATATGTTTTCTCAAGCCCAACTTCAAGTGGTATCTGTGGCTCCCAACCCAAAACCTGTCTCAATCTTGTATTATCACTATTTCTACCTCTAACACCTTGCGGTTTTTTAAGGTCATGCTTTTTCTTTATATTTTTACCAGCAATTTTAGCAACTATATCAACCAATTCATTTATGGTGACCAACCTGTCAGATCCAAGATTTAATGGCTCTCTATATTCCGAAGCCATAATCCTTATCAATCCCTCAATGCAATCATCAATATACAAAAAAGACCTTGTTTGATTTCCATCCCCCCATACCTCAATTTCATCCCCGTCTTTTGCGAGTGCAATTTTCCTACAAATTGCAGCTGGGGCTTTTTCTCGCCCACCTTCATATGTCGCAAGCGGTCCATAAACATTATGTAATCTAACGATCCTTGTTTCAAATTTGTAATCCTGCCAATAATACCTGCACAACTCTTCAGTAAATAATTTTTCCCATCCATATCCTGGCTCTGGGTCTGCAGGATATGCATCTTCTTCCTTTAATGGCGACACATCTGGTGTATTTTGCCTATATCGTGGATAGACACATGCAGATGAGGTGAACAGGAACTTCTTAACACCATTAATCCTACTGGCTTCAAGCATATGTGCATTTATAAGAATATTATTTCTTGCAACATCTGCATGATAAGTTGTTATATATCCTATACCACCCATATCAGCAGCGAGGTGATAAACCTCGTCAATTCCTCGAGTCGCAATTAAACAATTATCCCACCTCCTTAAATCAAGCAATTCAAATTCATCTGCGGGGCTTGGTTCAAATTCTGGATATTTGATGTCAACTCCCCTAACCCAGTATCCTTCAGCTTTTAATCTCTTTACAAGATGATGTCCGATAAACCCACCAGCACCCGTTACAAGAATACGTTTGCTTTTATTCATCTCTTTTTCCTCCTTCTTTTATTATGAATTATTATACCACATTTCATCTGAGTTGGTCCTAAAATTACAATCCATACATACGTCGGGTGAGAAATTACCCCCATATTTGAGACTTCCTGAAAAAGCTATAGCCTATAGCGTAGCCATAAAGGTAAGCAAGTAAGGTAATCCCTTTCCTCCACCTGCTTACTCGGTTGAAAAGCTTTATCTGTGAATTTACACCCTCTACCACCTGCCTTATGCCCTTTTG
>Ga0080008_177472_pt1 | contig 11991 bp, 15 predicted proteins | sample ConCONMetagenome_FD_69211 | JGI IMG/M metagenome (GOLD analysis project Ga0080008, IMG submission 69211) | Hot spring microbial streamer communities from Conch Spring, Yellowstone National Park, USA - CON_C (SPADES assembly) (version 2) | ecosystem: Environmental > Aquatic > Thermal springs > Hot...
CTCCGGGGATCCAGGGAGGCAGACCGCTATTCTCCCATCCGGGAGAATGAAAAGCTCGCTCCTAGTTAAGATGCCCCTGAAACCTTTTACTTCAAAAGACTTGGCCCTGAAAAGCTCTCCGAAGCCCGGGAGATGTCTCCATGCAACCTGCAATACAACATCCACTGTAATATCCCGGGGGCTGGGCCCGGTTCCCCCGATGAAAATTATTAGTCTAGACTTAGAAGTCCTCACAGCTTTAAGTAGCTCACGGTGGGAATTGGGAATAACTGTAAACTCTTCCACATAAAACCCTCTCTGCTCAACCATTCTCCTAGCCAACGAGCCACTAGCATCCTCGGCTAACCCCTCATGAACCCTGTCGCTAACTACTATAATGCTCACTGAGATGCGCATGCTCGTCAGCTCGTATTAAGCGTTATTTGTCATTAAGATTATAAATAAAAACGTGAGTACGATGCTTGTAGTCACCGTTGACCACGGGAATCTAAAAGTACGCCCCGCAAGATTTGACGACATATGCGAAGCCGTCTTAATACTTGTCAGCCTAATCCCTATCGGGAAAGTATCCTCATATAGCGATATCGGCTGGCTACTGGGGGCACATCCAAGACTCGTCGCCCAGTGTTTAATGGGGAATAAAAACCCTATGGTGATTCCCTGCCACCGAGTTGTTCACAAGAATGGGAGGCTAGGCGGTTACTCGTTTGGCAGCGCCAAAATTAAGGCGAAAATATTGAGAATCGAGGGGGCTATAGGAGATAGCGATAAGCTCGGCGTGCCCAAGAATGCTCTCCTCAGGTTAGATGAACTACTCGGCTCAGACCGCTAATAGTGCTTATAAATACTTGAAGGCCTTTCTTCAACCGCCTTTAAAACTTCATCAACCAAACCCGACTCCATTAGAAAACGGCACAGCTCGCAAGCATATGGTTCTCTGTGTTTCTTAGAGGACATCTCCATGGCCATATTATCCAGGTATTTCCTGAAGGCCTCGAAGCCCAGGATGACTTCGAAATACTTGCTTCTTCTACGGCCTGTCACAGCATAGTTGACTAGGGATTGCTTTAACCCGAGAATTTTAGCCGCGTCCAACTGGCTCAGCTTGTACTCTAAGACGAGTTTTCTGCTCAGGTACATCCTCACCGCTGGAAGTATCTTTCTATTATATACTTCGCAAAAAGGTTTCAAAAGCCTCCACCATGTTTCCTAACCATTAACAAAGTTAATAAACATAGTTATTGGAGGGCTCTAAAATGAGTATTAAGTAATAGGTTTGAGGCAAATCCTTTTTATGTCTAAATAAATTGATTTTAATAGTGGTGATTTTTACTTGTCACAATCGAAACAGTTTACGAAAGAATACGAGAAACTATTGATACTTCCTGTTTCCAAAGAAGATGTCGAAAATGCCTTGCTGAACTTGGAGGCACTGTTCAGTTTTCACAAAATTTTAAAGACCTCCGGTGGCGGTAGCGATGTGGAGGTCCAGTGGGTTTACAAGCCCTCGGTGATTTCCAGCAAAAAGCTGGTTCTGAAGGTAAAATCTAGGAGGGCAAGGGATGATACAGTAGTCATCGAGGGAGTCTCGGAAGACATGGATTTCACGGTAAACTGCAAGATCCTTCAAGTGTTCTACGCGGTTCACACCAGCATTAAAGTTGTGTGCAAAGGAGTCTCCGGAGACATATGCGATAAATTCTTCACGCCAATCCTAGATGAACTCAGAGAGTATATCGTAAAGACCCCCAAAGAGAAGCCTATTGAGCAAAAACCGGTTGTCCCGGAGAAGAAGGCGGTGCCTCCGCCACCTCCACCACCTCCTGCCGAAGCTGTCTCGGTCAAGCCAGCAAGCCAGCCGACCCCGGTAAGCGTAGAGGAAAAGTTCGAAATCAATAAACTCTACGATGAATTCACACTTGCCATGGCGATCATGAAGGCTGAGCTTATAACTACAGTGACATTGAAACCTATATGGAGCGTCCACAACATTAATGAAATAATAGATTCCAACCTGAAAAAGATCCAGGAGTACAAATTGTCAATCCTGACTTTGAAAACGCTTGACGGTAGAGCTGAACTCTTCTTGTTTGTAAAACCATCTGGAATCCCAGTTGGTTTTAAAGGGCGAATTGAGGGCGTAGAGTACCGAGGGAGTGGGAGAGATTTCGAAAAAATAACGGTTTTGCTTTACGATGTTGAAACACAGGCCAGGCTTTGGGGTTTGAGAGAACTGCCGCAAATTTGATGAATGACAATAAAAGTATTTAACAATTCGCAAAATACAATTTTATATTGTCAATTCCACCGTTTTACATAGTAGGAGCTAGTCATGTTGAAAAGAATTGAGGACTCAGTAGGGTTAAGGGCGGCTCACGACTATTCTGCTGTTACCCCGGAGTTTAAAGGTCCAATTTTGAAGAAAGGGGAGGTTATTAAGGAAGAACACATTGAGCTCATGAAGCAACACGGTCACTATTACGTTTTCGTTGAGGAGGATGCGGATTGGCTGTGGGAGGATGAGGCAGTTGTTAAGTTTGGAAAATACATTGCTGGTGAAAACGTCGAGGTTGTTTTAGAAAGCGAGGGGAAAGCATTCCTACTAGCGAGAAGTAAGGGATTAGTAAGAGTCAATCGCACGGGCTTGATGAAGGTAAACTCAACAGGCGTATTTTTACTGATAACTCTGAAGACAGGTTCATTTGTCCGCGAAAACGGCTTAATAGGTATTATTGACATGGTGCCATTGAAGGTAAGCAGGAGCTCGTTCAATAAGCTCTTGGAAGACACGAAGATGGAAACTCCTATAGTTTCAGTTAAGCCAGCAGTGTCTAAGAAGGCTGGAATCATTGTCACAGGAAATGAAATAGTTGACGGGTTGAAGAGGGATCTCGCAGGACCCATTATTGAAGCAAAGCTTAAGCATTTTGATTGTCCAGTCGTGTATTACGCCCAGTCCCGTGACGATGAGGGTGAGATTGCTCGTAAAATCCTGGAAGCTGTCGAAGTAGCGGATGTGGTGGTTGTTTCAGGCGGTATGAGCGTTGATCCCACCGATAGAACTCCCTTAGCTATCGCTAGGATAGCAGATAGGGTAGTCTTCTATGGAATACCGATAAAGCCCACAACCATGTCCATGCTCGCCTATAAAGACGATAAGGCAATCATAGGTGTTTCCAGCGGGATAATTCACTTTCCAGAGTACAACGTACTCGACGTTATTCTGCCATGGATGGTGTCAAACACGGAGCCCTCGAGGGAGTATATTGCTGAACTGGGGGAAGGCGGGATTTCTAGATACTTCTTGGAGAAAATGAAGCTCTAAGAGGGAGGGTGGCGTGACGTTTCGTGCTTACTTGTTTTTAAGCCTGATCACTTTAATTCTCATCGCGTACGCTATAATATACACTAGCTTAACGCCAGTCGAGAGACCTGAGGAAATACTGTTCCTACTGCCTCCTTCACTTTATAAGCCCTTGCGACCCTACATAGACCAGTTCAACTCCGGCTCCACGGCTTACGAGATCACCGTGTATGTTCAACCAACAGGTTCACTTATAACCAGGATAAGGCTTTCAGGAGAGGGCGACGTCTTCGGCTCCGCTGACTCCGAGTACATGAAAGCCATGCTGGAAGAGGGGTTAGTTTATGGTGACAAGGTGTTCTTAGTCTCCTACTCCATTCCCGCACTTATAGTCCCTAAAAGCAACCCTTCCAATATCACTCGTCTCCAAGACCTCGTTACAAAAGAAGTCAAGATCGCGATAGCAGACCCGGAAACTGCTCCCTCCGGTAGGATGGCCGTGAACCTGTTAAAGTATAATGGAGTTTACGAAGCCGTCAAGGATCGCTTGATCATCCTGGCTGATGCCGCCCAGGTTGCGAAGCAGGTTTCACTTGGTCTTGTAAATGTTGCCGTAGCTTACCATTTCATCTACTACTGGTATCCCGGCGAGACAGATATTGTCTGGCTCGACCCTGGTGAAATACCTGGGATCGATTGTCAATTAATAGGTGTTTTAAAAACCAGCAAAAACCCGGTGTTAGCGGAAAGAGTTTTAAAAACAATTCTTGAAAAAGCAAGGATGGACAGTGAAATGCGTAAACTGGGGTATTTCCAGGCAATCGAGGATTTAAGAAATATCACCCCTTACGCTGATTTTCAATGGCCCATTCCGCCAGCATGCTACATGGGTGGGGCTCGTGGGTGAGTTGACTCCTCTAACTCTGGTCGTAGGATTAATAATAGCATTTGAACTAATAGTTTTGGCAACAGTATTTTACTTGTCGATTTCAAGCCTCCCGGCTAATCCTGAACTGTTTAAGGAGGTTAGGGATTCCACAATACTCTCGGTTGAAACATCGTTAGTAACAACGCTGATAGTGTTGATGCTCAGCATTCCAGTGTCTTACTGGTTCTCACGGGGGAATTTGAAAGGAAAGCATGCTTTGAAAGCACTCCTAAGTATACCCTACATCCTTTCCCCATCAGCCAGCGGTCTAATACTACTGATCTTCCTTGTGAAAAACCCCCTCGGGAGAGCGCTCAATGAGTCCTTTGAGATAGTGAACGATTTCAAGGGGATCGTGTTAGCACAGAGCTTTCTCGGTTTCCCAATCGCGTTGACATATTTCACTGCCCTCTTCAAGACAATATCGCCGTCCCTGGAGGAAGTTGCTAGAACTCTTGGATACGGGAGATTAGAAGCATTGTACAGGATTTTCCTCCCCTCTTTGAAACCTCAAGTTGTATCCGGAGCGCTCCTCGTTTTCGCACGAGCCTTCGGAGACTTCGGAGCCTCCCTAATTCTCGGGGGAGGGATCAGGGGGAGGACTGTTACGCTTCCGATAGCATTATATTTTATAAACCAATACGGAGACATCGTACTACTGGCTTATGCCTTATCCAGTTATGTGCTCATAGCTTACTTAATCCTGTTCATGACCAGCATGTTAGAGAGGTGAGCGTCAGCGCTTGCAGTAGAGGAGTTAACAGTAGTCTTCAATAACGTCCCGATCATCGAGGATATCTCTTTTCAATTGAGAAAGGGGGAGATCGCCGTCTTAATGGGGCCTAACGCCTCGGGAAAAACCACCCTAATTAAAGCCATTGCGGGGTTGATAACCCCATTTAAAGGTAGGATAATTATTGATGACGACACTGTTTTCGAAACCAGGAGAAGCGATGGTCATGTAGTTGTTAACGCTCCACCTCATTTGAGAAAAATAGGGTACGTGCCATCAGACTACGCCCTCTTCGATCACTTAACCGTTCGAGAAAACATAATGCTGGGTCTTGCTAAGAAGCCCTTCAGCAGGCATGAGAAAGAGAAAAAAGTCAGAGATATTCTAGAGTTCATGGGCTTGGAGAAATATTCTAATATGAAGCCACCAGCGCTCAGCGACGGGTTAAAGCAGAAAGTCGCGCTTGCCAGAGCCCTTATAGCAGAGCCCAAGCTCCTCCTACTCGACGAGCCGTTCTCCTCCATCGACCCAGCGAGCAAACCCGTGATACGCTACGAGTTGAAAAAGCTTCTAGCTTCATGGAAGATTACAACCATTATATCAAGCCACGATGTTGAAGACGCGTTCTGGTTTCACGATAGAGTGCTCGTATTAAACGGTAGGAGGCTCACTTATAACTCTCCCCTCGTTTCGGGAGAAGCCATAAGTAATGAGTACTTAGCGAAGTCCCTGGGATTTAACGTTCTAGAGGGGAGAATAGCACGAATCATTGAACCTGGTAAGTATCTTGTCGAAATAGGGAAATCGACTGTCTTAGCGACTAGCGGTAGCGTAGGGAATAAACCAGCTGAGGGAAGCCTAGTGAATATCGTCTTCCCGCCCGTTGTCTCGAAGATAAGACTCGGGTGTAGTGAAAGCGTTGAAGTAAACTCCTTGAAAGGTAATTTATTAGAGGTGATTGAGAGATTCGATCGCGTCACACTTCTATTGGAGATCGATTCATCAAAGGTTCGAGTAAACCTACTTCGGGGAGAGTGGGAGAAACTGCGTAGCATGGTTTTCGGGAATTGTCTAACTCTCATGCTCCCCGAGAATTCGGTTTCGATAATAGAAAAGCGGGAGCCGGGTGGATGGAGTGCTTAGGGATGGTTTTGGAAGAGAGGTGGACAGCTTCAGAATAGTTGTCACGATGAGATGCGACTACAACTGTATTTTTTGCCATAGGGAGGGTTTAACTGATTTAGGTAGAGCTGAGGTGCTAACCCCTGACGATTATCGGTATCTCGCATACGTGTCCCGTAAGCTCGGAGTATCGCACTTCAAAATAACGGGGGGAGAGCCTCTTCTCAGAAGGGATACCCCGGATATAATAAAAGGGGTTCGAGAATATTCCAAAGAGGTGTCCCTGACAACAAACGGGTATTTTTTGAAAAACCTAGCTGGAAGGCTTGCTGATGCGGGCCTCGACAGGCTTAACGTCAGCGTTCACTCACTAAACGATGAGGTTTACCAAGCTATTACTCGTACAAGGGCTAGCGTCAAGCTAATCCTTGAGGGGATTGAACAAGCATTAGAACACGGCATAAAGGTAAAGCTAAACTTTCTCGCCATGAAGATAAACCTTGGAGAATTTGAAAAAATAATCGAGTACGCCTCATCAAAAGGGGTTGACGTCAACGTCATTGAACTTATCCCTCTTGGAACGCCGCACCATGTATATCTCGAGCAGAGAACAAGCATTGACCCTATCATTGAAAAACTACACAGGATCTCTTCCAATATAATAATATCTAATTTTCAAAACAGACCCGTTCACACTCTGCCATCGGGGATAAGAGTTAACGTGATAAAGGGTTATGGAAACCCCGATTTGTGTGCAAGATGCACCAGGCTAAGGCTCACTCCGGAGGGCTGGATTAAAACCTGTATCTTCCTGGAAGAACCGCTCGTCGATATTAGTAAGGAATTAAAGAATAGAGACGAATATGGAGTTGTTGAAAAAATCAAGAAGGCCGTCTCTACCCGAAAACCCTATTTTACGAGGGGCCGGTGATGAGCGTTCACATGGTGGATGTTTCGGGAAAGCCGGATTCTCAGCGCGAGGCAGTCGCAACCGGCTTCATCAAGCTTAAGAAAAGCACTATTGAACTCATAAGAAGAGGGAAGATAGAGAAAGGAAACGTTCTCGATGTTTCATCCGTCTCGGCAATTCTCGGGGTGAAGAAAACCCCTGAGCTACTTCCATTAACGCATAACATACCTATTTCCAACGTTAAGGTAGACTTCAACATTGAGGAAGAAGGAATCAGGGTTTATGTGACGGTTAAAACCACAGCTAGGACAGGGGTGGAAATGGAGGCTTTAATGGGAGCGACTGCGGCTTTACTAAACATATGGGATATGGTGAAAAAATACGAGAAGGATGAGAGAGGCCAGTACCCTGAAACAGTAATCACTGATGTAAGAGTGCTTTCTAAAGTCAAGACCCCTCTAAGGTGATGATGGTGAAAGTCAATGTGAGAGCGTACTCCCTGTTCAGCGAGATAATCAGGGATGGAGTTGTTGAGATAAATGATTTTTCAACCGTTAAGGACTTGATTGAAATGCTTCTTGGCGGGTTAGAGTACAGAGGGGTCACCCCAATAGTTTTCGTTAACAAGGAGAAGGCAGGGCTCGACAAGGTTTTAAGAGATGGAGACGAGGTAATTCTAACACCTCCTTTTTCAGGTGGCTAAAATGGTACTTGTAAACGTTAAAATCTTGGATAAAGAAGAACCCATCTCCATAGATTCATTAATCAACGATCTAGTCAGGGAGGACGCCGACCACCTCGTAGGCGGCGTTGGATTGTTCATAGGGCTGGTTAAAGGCGAGGTCAATGGTTCAACAGTGACTTCACTAAAGTACTCAGCTATTAAGGAGGTGGCTGAGAAGGCTTTGAATCGTATAGCGTATGAAATTGCCGAGAAATATAGCCTCCGAGGAGTACTAATATATCATAGAATAGGGGATCTGAAACCCGGGGAGACGACTCTGATAATAGCTGTGGCTGGGAAAAGCCGCGTCAACGTTATGCCAGCCTTATCAGAAGCGTTGGAGAGGGTTAAAAAAGAGGTACCGGTCTTCAAGCTAGAGCATCGATCCAATGGAGATTACTGGATCATAGGTGATTCAACCAGGATACCTAGAAAAACAAGCTAGCCGAACACTGCGATCTCTTTAATAACCTCTCCTTTAACGAACCTTTCATAGTTTAAGTTTTCAAACTCTCTCACAACGGGTTTCCCACCGGTCATGTATTCGGCAAGGGCTTCCGCGACAGCGGGGGCCATCATAAAACCGTGCCCGCTGAAGCCTGCCGCGACATACAATTCCTCAACCTCCTTAATAGGCCCTATGATCGGGTGGTGATCAGGGGTCATGTCGTAGTAACCTGTCCAGTATCTTAATATGTAAACTTCTCTCAGCCATGGGAAATATGTGCTCCAAACCCTGGCCGCTCTCCGAAGGAATTCCAACCTGTTAGATGCTTCAACATCATGTTTCTCAGGGATGTCCGCACCGATATAGAAGTTGCCGTGTAAGAGTTGGAGAATATACGAGGAGGTTGTCCAGTCAATCATTAAAGGCTTAATAATTGGCTTGAAGGTTTCAGAAACCATTACGTGTTTCGGGATATTCCTAATGGGGAGATCAATCCCTATCGTCTTCAAAAGATCCCTTGACTCTCCGCCCGCGGCAACAAGGACTTGATCCGCATGTATGATCCCTTTACTCGTTAAAACCCCTTTGATAACATTGTTCTCTACTATTAGCTTGTAAGCTTGAGTGTTGGAAAGGATAGTAATACCTTGTTTTCTCAAAACTGCTAACGGGTTCAAGACCGCTTCGAAGCAACTAGCTTTTCCGGCCATGGGGTCGTGGACTGCCGCGATGATTTTGTCAGTCCTCATGGTGGGGACAAGCTCTTGGACCTGACTGGGCCCCATCATTCTTGTAGGGACTCCTCTAGAGTTTTGGAATTCGACAACTTCTTTGAAAAACTCGACATCTCGCTCCCTGGTAAGAATCCACAAGTATCCGTCTCGCGAATATTTTATACCATACTTAGCCGAAATGGCAGGCCAGAGCTCTATTGCCCTCTTCATTACCTCTATGTGCTCCCTGCTTGTGAAGCTTGCCCTAATACCGGTTGCACACCTGAAACTCCCGCCTGAACCCGGATAGTTCTTCTCGACCAATACTATATCGTGTATCCCTTTCTCAAACAGTGTTGCCGAGGTTAAAACACCTGTGACGCCCGCGCCGACCACGACCACTTCAGCCTTCACGACTACCACCTATGAAGTTTTTCAGCTTTACAGGGTGGATGGGTGGGCGGTTAACCGGTAGGAAAACCTCCTCAAAAGACTTCCCCGTCTTCTGCATTAGAATTCTAGCAATCATTAGCAAGCAAGCAGTGCCCTGACACGGTCCCATGCCAACTCTCAGCTTCCTCTTCAATAGCTCGAGGCTGTCGAAACCCTCCTCAATAGCGCGTAGAACCTGCTCAAGCGTGACGTTCTCGCATCTGCACACGATTATCTTCCTAGGATCCTGCTGAGTCATTTACCTCCCCTCGATTCTAATAGCTCTTACATCAAACCATAGGTTTTTCTCAACCTCGATCGTGACAACCCATGTTTTTTCATACTCCCACGCCTTCACAATTACTCCTTCGCCCACGATTTTGCCCTCCCTATTGAGCAATTTGACTTTCGCTCCTTTCGAAGGTCTGGGGAGAAACTCGTATGGAAGGGTTATATAGGCCTTGTCGCCTTTGCTGACGTCAACCACGAATATCGCGAGCCCGGGGCATTTGGCAACGCATACTCCGCATCCTACACATTTGTTTTCATCCAGTCTGGGAAGATCATATATCTTATCCATGCTTATTGCTTTGAACGGGCATGCGGAGACGCAGATATTGCACGGGATTTGCTCCGGGCACTCCAGCAGTGCTACAGGCCCCTTTCTCAACCTCTCTTCCGACGGCATCAAGCCCGCTCTCATCATCTCCTCCAACGTTAAAACCCCGGTTTCTTTAAACCCCATGCCCGTCTACCCCCTCAACCTTTTCATCTCCTCTTCACTCACGGTAACCTTAAGCTTTGCCTCCTTGGAACGCTGGACCACGGGGCACTGCCTGTACTCATTCCACAGGTAGTTGAGTATTCTCTCTCTTTCCTCAACCGCTTTAGCAAATCCTTCCCGTTCTAAAATAGTGTAGGCCGCGGTTTCTCCTTCTATAAAAGCTGTGGTAGCTTCCTCGATCCCGGATAGATCGCCGGCAACAAAAACGTTCCTAATGCTTGTCTCCATATATCTGGTTCTCAATGAGATTAAACCCCCTGCCTCAGGCAGGTACTTCATCAACGCCCCCATCTGGCTCAGCAGTGAATAATTAGGCTGCAGGCCAACCGCTAAAAGAACTAGGTCAACGTTAAACTCCTTCTCCGTGCCCGGGAGCGGCTTTAAGTCTTTGCCAACCTGGCTGATCCTAGCCTTCTCAACCCTATCTCTACCCTCAGCCCTCACAATAGTGTGACCCGTGAATATTGGTACCCCGTGTCTTCTAATCTTAGCAGCGTGGACGAACCACCCGCCTATCTCCCTTAACACCTCAGCGATCCCGTGTACCCTGACCCCTGCTTGCAACAACTGATAAGCAACAATCAATCCAACGTTTCCACTACCTATTACAAGAGCGTCCTCACCCGGTTTGACACCGTATTCATTCATGAGTGTTTGCGCACCACCTGCCCCCATAATCCCTGGTAGATCATTGTTCTCGAATAGCAAGCTTTTTTCAGACGCGCCCGAAGCAACTACTACGTATTTAGCTCTAATTAGAAGGTGGAGGCCGGGATCTCCGATTTTCTCCGCGCCGAAAAATCCTTCCTTAAAATATCCATAAACGAAAGTCCTTGTTGAGATCTCAACATTTGGGTTTCTACTAAGATTTGAGATTAATTTCTCCGCGACTTTGAATCCGCGAACACCCCCGTAGCATGTTGTGTCGCCGAAAAACTTGTGTGTTTGCTTAACCAACTGGCCGCCAGCCCTGAAGTGATCAGTTACTACTAGAACCCGGAGCCCGTATCCCCCTAGTATTTCAGCGGCCTTCAATCCCGCTGGGCCCGCTCCGACAATTAAAACATCCACGTCTTTTATTTCCTCAACCACGTCAACAATCTCGCGGGAGACTTTGGGAATGTCTGGTAAGCCCTCCTGTGTCTCAACGATCAATCCGTCCCTAACTGGTTCAATACAAATCCTGGTGTTTGGAATGCCGTTGACTCTGGAAAGGCAGCTTGAGCATCTTCCTATCATGCAGAACGCTCCTCTAAGCCTATCTCCCTGAGGGCTCGTCGCGAAAACACGAAATCCAGCGGCATATAATCCTGCGAGAATGCTCTCCCCTTCATATGCTTCAACGCGTTTCCCATTGTATGTGAAAGAAACTTTCCTACCCCGCTTGAAATCTATTATTGGATGTTCAACAATCCTATAATCTCCCATCACTATCAGCCTTACAGATTGCCGTGGATTAAAACTATCCGTACAAGTATATAATTTTTATTTAAGTATAAAACCGATTTATTTTATAACCATGTTATAGTTGCTCATGCTAGGGGACTGAAATGGATGCCTTCATATCGTTACTCCACGGTGCGGGCGGGCAGGAGTCGCATGATTTAATAGAATCCTTGATCGTTAAAAAAGTGCCCCCACTGCTCAGATACACCTTAGACGGGCACGGACTAGACATATTGGATGACGGCTCGTTTATCAAGCTTGGAGATTCTTATATCGTCTTTACAAGTGATTCATACACTGTGAAACCCGCGTTCTACCCCGGAGGCAACATAGGTGAGTTAGTTGCTTCAGGAGTTTTAAACGACCTAGTCATGATGGGCGCCAGGCCTGTCGCATTCCTCGATAACATCATCGTAGAAGAAGGTTTTCCAGTCGAGGATTTAGAAA
>Ga0080008_138889_pt1 | contig 11927 bp, 13 predicted proteins | sample ConCONMetagenome_FD_69211 | JGI IMG/M metagenome (GOLD analysis project Ga0080008, IMG submission 69211) | Hot spring microbial streamer communities from Conch Spring, Yellowstone National Park, USA - CON_C (SPADES assembly) (version 2) | ecosystem: Environmental > Aquatic > Thermal springs > Hot...
AGGTGCATGTTGACTTCGAAGAAAGGCTTCACTTCAACACAGGAATTGCCGCCATAATGGAATTTTTAAACCATCTTCAGGATACTTTGAAGGAGCTTTCCCCAGATGAGATTAAAGATCATAAGACTAAGATTTTACTCAAAGAGGTCTTCATTAAAACTTTGCTTCTTCTTTCACCCGTTTGTCCCCATATTTGCGAAGAGCTTTGGGAGAAGCTTGGAGGAGAGGGGAGGATTGTCAACGCTAAATTTCCCACCTTTGACCCCGCCCTTCTAAAGGAAGAAACCTTCGTGCTTGTGATCCAGGTCAACGGTAAGGTGAGAGACCAGGTTGAGGTGCCCGTTGATATTACTAAGGAAGAGGCGCTCGAGCTTGCTTTATCCCTTCCGAAAGTAAAGAAATTTGTTGAAGGAAAGAGCATAAAGAATGTGGTCTTCGTTCCTCAGAAGCTTATTAATATTGTGGTTTAGCTGTTTTCTTTATGCCTGTGGGTATACCCCCGCCGAAAAACCTACCCTTGTTAATCCAGAATGGAAAACCATCTACATTCCCCCTTGGAAGAACTATACAGGTGAGAAGGCAGTAGGGGAGCTCTTAGCCCAGGAGTTAAGAAAAAAGATAGCCCAAGACGGGTTTTTAGTTCCGGTGTATTCCCCGGATTCTGCAGATCTAATCCTCCAAGGCGAGGTCCTAAAAGTTTACTTTGAGCCCGTAGCTTACGCTACCTTTTTACAGACTAAGACAAGAAAAGTTCAGTTTGAAGGAAGGTTTGTCTTGATCGAGAGAACAACGGGTAAAAAGATTTACGAAAATCCAAAGATTACGAGGTATGAAACCTATCGCGTGACCGAGGTCACATCAAACCTTTTAAATCTTGGTAAGGACGAAGCTCTACGCCTTTTGGTAAAGGATTTGTCAGAGCTTATTATGCAAGAGCTCTTTTATCGCTAAGGTGAATACCAAGATTTGAAGCCTTCGATTGTCTCTCTTATCTCCTTTGGGTCAAGAAATCTCAACCCAAGCTTATCAGCCATCTTCAACACACCTTGGTCAGCAGAAACCACTATTCCATCAAGCTCCAAAGCAAGCAAAATAAGTTCTAAATCTTCCTTAGAATCTACGATACCTTCCCTTAGGACCTCTCGGTATCTTCTGCGCAAAAATTTGATCGCCTCTTCTGGTTTTTTTTGAATGGCAGTTTTTACTGCCTCCTCAGCAACCCTTAATCCTTTGTTTATCCTTGCTCTTAAGTCTTCTATGAATTCATACATCAAAAAAGCTGGTATATAAAGTTCATACTTTTTGGGAGATTTGATCTTGAGGACTGAACGAGCCTTGGGAGGGACTCTAAGGTCAGAGATCATTCTTTTTAATTCTTCGTAGATAGAAGTAGGGATGTAGACCGAAACTTCTCCCTCAACTTCGCTTACAATAAGTAAGAAGTTTTTAAAAGCAGCCGACGGAGAATCTCCAAATTGAGCATACACATTTGGATTAGTAAAGATGCTTGTATCACAAACAAGCCTTTCTTTTTCCATGATGTTTATTCTAAGATTTTTTCATAAGAGGGCAAGTGGGATTTCCCTTTCCTTTTATTCTCATGAAATACCCCCTATTTGTGGTATGATAAAAAAATATGAACCTCAGACGCATGATCATTGCGCTTCTCGGTTTAGTTTTTGTCTTGTTCATCCTTTGGTTATCCTACAAAGGGAGGCTTTTTGAGAGCCTTTTTGGAGGAGTGTATAAGATATTTTTCTCCGTTGAATCTCATCTTGCTCAGAAGACTAAGGAATTTTTCTCGTCCTACTTTTTTCTTGTTGACCTAAAGAAGGAAAATCAGCAGTTAAAGGAGGAAAATTTGGCATTGAAGCAAAGGCTTGCTGAGGTTCTTGATGCGATGAAGCTTTGCTCAGAGTATGAGAAGTTTCTTAAGGCTACCTCATCCATTAAACATCCTAAGGTTCCGGCAAGGATAATCTATAGAGCCATCGACCCCTTTTCGGATTTTATTCTTATTGACCGAGGTAGCAAAGACGGTGTTCAACCCCAGATGCCTGTTTTAGCCCTTTTTGGTAATTCCGCTGTAGGCTTAATCGGACAAGTAATAGAAGCCTATCCAAACTTTAGCAAAGTTATGTTGATTACCGACCCTTCTTTTGCGGTAGATGTTAAAATAGTGCGAACAGGGGATAGAGCTATAGTTCGAGGAAAAGGCGAGCCTATTCTATCTTTGGAATACCTTCCGCTCTATTCCCAAGTTCAACCAAAGGATATTGTGGTTACCTCAGGGCAGGATGCCCTGTTTCCGGCAAATCTAATCATCGGAGAGATCATTTCTGTCAACAAGGACCCTCAGGGCCTTTTTAAGCAAGGTGAAGTAAGACCTTATGTTGATGTATACAATCTGAACTGGGTTGCCGTGATATTGCAAATACCAGAAATTCCTCTGTAGAATGAATAGCAAACAGTTTTTTTTCCTTTTTTTACCCCTCTTTTTCTTCTTATCATTGATAGAAAGTTTTATGGTTAATTTATTTTCCTATCGTTTATTTGATGTTTATATCAGTCTTTTTCTTTCAATGCTTGTTCTATTTAAACCAACCTTCTTTCTTATTTTGAGTTATTTTATGATTAGTCTAATAAAAGGATTTAACGATTTTTTACATTACTATTTTTGGTTCTTCATTTTTATAACTTTCCAAGCCTTATGGTTTTTTTATAAGAACTATTTTAAAATAGAAAAATTTTCTATGATATTGATCTTTTGGGGAATTTTTTGTTTGTTTCTGTTTTTGATTAAAATTTTATATTTTTATAATTTGATTAATCAGCCAAAAATCGATTTACTTTTCAAAGTTTTTTATAAAGGTTTATTATATTTCGGTCTTACTTATTTTTTTGCTTATGTTTTTTATCTTCTACAAAAGAAAGTGTTATTAAAAGATGAATCTGAAAATAAGGTCTAACCGTAGGCACAAGCTTGAAGATAACAGGTATGCAGATACTACTGAATTAGAAATCATATGGAAACGAAGGATCTTCTATGTCCAAATCCTTTTATTTGTCATACTTTTCTTACTTATTGGACGTGCCTTTCAGCTACAAATTCTTAAACACAGTTACTATTTAAAAAAAGCTAAAGAACGGACGGTGACAACATATATAATTCGGGCCCCAAGAGGTGAGATTATTACCTCAGATGGTGTAGTGGTAGCTACCAATCGCGCAGTCTTTCAGCTTTACCTCGACCCAGAATCTATAAAAGGAAAGGAAGAGGAGGTTTTAGTTAAGCTAAGCAAAATCTTGCAAGAGGACTTCGGTCAGCTTAAAGAGAGGTATTACTTTGCCAAAAAAAGATACTTTGGTAGGGTTCTTTTGAAAAGAGACCTAAGTTGGGATGAGGTTAGCAAAATCTTGGTCCGACAATACTATTTACCCGGGGTTATAGTTGAAGTTGAAGCCGAAAGGTATTACCCTTACGGAGAAGCTTATTTTCATCTTTTAGGTTATGTGGCAAGAATTGACCAGTCGGAGTATAAGAAGCTGAAGGATAAGGGCTATTCCCCTGAGGATTACATCGGGAAAAGCGGGATAGAAAGGTTGTTTGAGGAGTATCTTCGAGGTGAAAATGGAAGAATTGAGGTAGAAAGGGATGCTAAAGGTAGGCTTGGAAAGGTCTTGGCTAGGGTTCCTCCAAAGGCAGGGAAAGATTTAGTTATAAGTGTCAACCATAAACTTCAGATGACGGCTTATGAGTTACTAAAAGATAAAAGAGGAGCTATCGTTGCCTTATCCCCTAAGGATGGCTCTCTACTTGCCTTGGTTAGTAGTCCAGCTGTTGACCCAAACAAGTACCTTACAGGCTTTAGCCCAGAGGAATGGAAAGCCTTAATTTCTGACCCGAAGAAACCTCTCTTAAATCGAGCCATACAGCCCTATCCTCCTGGTTCAACTTTTAAGCTTGTCACAGCCCTTGCCGGTCTTCAATCAGGGGTCATAAAACACTCAAAATCTTCTGCCTTTTGTTCGGGTGGTTTCCCCTTTGGTCAGAGGGTTTTTCGTTGCTGGGAAAGGAAAGGACATGGTAGCGTTGACTTTTTTAAAGCCATTGCTCAATCCTGCGATGTATACTTCTACAATCTTGGGTTAAAGCTAGATATCGACTTTTTGGCCAAGGTTGCTCGTAGCCTTGGTCTTGGCTACCCTACTGGACTAGGCTTTCTGGATGAAAAGTCTGGGATAATTCCAGATAGGGCTTGGAAGAAAAAAAGATTTAATGAGGATTGGTATGCTGGAGAGTCTATCATTGTGGCCATCGGACAGGGATATGTCACCACAACCCCAATCCAGATGGCTAAAGCATATTCGGTGCTCGCTAACGGAGGATATAAATATAAAGTCAGCGTTGCTCGGGAGGTGAGGGATAAAAACGGAACGGTTTTAAAAAGGTTTGAACCAATCTTAGAGGAACGGGTCTCACTTGACCCTGAGCATCTTTCTTGGCTTCATGAGGGGCTAAAACAGGCGGTAGAGATAGGGACGGGAAAGTCAGCTCGTGTGCCCGGTCTTCAGGTTTACGGAAAAACCGGGACCGCTCAAGTTGTGGCCCTTGAGAGAAAAAGGGCACACCTTGAGGATCATGCCTGGTTTGTTAGCTTTGCAGGAAATAGTAGTATAGATATTGTTACTTCAGTCTTTGTAGAGCATGGTGGGTCTGGAGGACGAGTGGCCGCACCCCTTGCTGGAGAGCTTTATCGAGCCTACTATGGATTGCCCTCGCAACGAAAACCTAAGGAAAAGGAGAGCGCAGAGGAAGAAGCGCATGAGGAAACACCCTTAGAGCTTATACTCAATTTACCACCTTTGGAGGAAAGGTAAGCCCAATGAGAGAACAGAAAGAAGAGTTAAATACTATCGTTAATTTCATTAAAGATAATCTGTTTGCTTGGGTAGCTTTTTTGGGATTAATTTTTATTGGGATTCTTAATCAATTTAACATGGGTGAAAGCACAATCCATATTTATAAAAATATTGCTTGGCATTTTATTGGTTTTTTAATTTTTTTGATTTTTGTGTTTAAGGTTGATTTCAATAGAGTTTCTCCTCAAATTTACCTTTTCTCCTACCTCTTTTTGACGCTTTTGATGTTTATACTTGCCCTCCTCAAGAAACGATGGCTTGTTATTGGTCCTATTAGTATTCAACCCTCAGAATTTTTAAAAGTTGTGCTTGTGCTTCTTTTTAGCTATATGGTAAGCAAACGAAGAGGCCTACCTTTAAGCCCTAAGGATTGGTTGATTTTTTTTATCATTCTAATTATTCCACTTCTATTTCTCGTGGTCGTTGACCTTGACTATGCCTTTATTATCGGCGGGATGTTTTTTGTCTTTTTTATGGTTTTAGGCCTGCCAAAGAGGTTTGTTGTAGGGATGACTGTAGGATTATTAATTTTCGGTGCTCTACTAGCACCTATAGCCTGGCAGAAGCTAAAACCTTATCAAAAGGGTAGAATTTATGGCTATTTAGCTCCAGAGAAGTATTATAAAACATGGGGCTATCAGGTCTATCAATCTTTGATTGCCATTGGTTCGGGTGGATTGACTGGACAGGGTTTTAGGCAGGGATGGTCAACAAGATTAAACTACCTTCCAGCAAAGCATACCGATTTAGCCCTTGCCGTATGGGCCGAAGCCTTTGGCTTTTTAGGGGTTTTGGTTTTTTTAAGTCTCTATGGCTACCTTCTTTACTGGGGTCTCACTTTATCTCACCAGGTAAAGGACCTCTTTGGTAAGTACTTAATCGTAGGGGTAGTTTTACTCCTATTGTGGCAACTCTTTTTTAACTTCGGAGGAGCAATGGGTTTACTCCCTATGACCAGTATCCCTCAACCCTTCTTAAGCTATGGTGGTTCTATAACGATTACGACCTATCTAATGCTTTCTTTCCTATTTAATTTCGCAAAAAGAAAAAGTCTCTTTAAATAGCTTGAATTTTTATATTGAAATAGGGGTTGACATCCCACTTGAAGTAGTTAAAAGTTGTAAGATTAAAGTATGGCTTAGATTTTAAGCAAAGGAGCATAACTATGCTTTCATTCGATATCAGCTTGATTGTTCAGATAATCCAAACGATAGTATTAGCCATTATTCTAAACGCCCTTTTGATTAAACCCATTATGAAAAATTTTGAAGAAAGAAGAATGCGTTTCCAAGGGTTGGAAAGGGAGATTGAAAATTATAATCTAAAAGCAAAAGAGTTGCTAGAGAAGTATCAGCAAACTCTTCATGAAGCTAGGAGTGAGGGGTTAAAGAAACAGGAGCTTTTAAAGGAAGAGGCAAGGAAGATTGAGAGAGAAAAGCTTCAGGCTGTGATGAAGGAAGCTGAAGCGAAAAAGAAAGAGTGGGAAAAAGTATTTAGTAGAGAGTTTGAGGAGCTCCGTCAACAGCTTTTAGCCCAAAAGGAAACACTGGCAAACTTGATCATCGAGAAGCTGGTTGGGAGGAGAGTATGAAAATTCTAGCCCTTTGCTTTTTAATTCTTTCTTTTTTAGGCCAGGTAGTTTATGGAGCAGCAGAGGGGCATCATGGTATAACTCCCACCCAAATTCAAAATCTTATCTGGTGGACGGTAAATTTTTTAGTCCTTCTTATCATTCTTTATAAGCTTTTGCGGAAACCCATAGTCAACTTTCTTCAGAATAGAAGAGAGGTTATTCAGAGAGAGTATGAAGAGCTCCTTCGGAAAAAAAGAGAAGCTGAAGCCCAATATTTAGAATTGCAAGCAAAATTAAAAGACATGGAAGATGAGGCTAAACAGATTTTACAGAACTACATAGAGCAGGGGCAGAAGGAGAAGGAAAGAATTATTAAAGAGGCTGAAGAGCAGGCAAAAAGGATCATGGAGCAAGCTGACCTTTACATCAAACACGAATTAGAAAAAGCAAAAGAGGTGCTCCGTAAGGAGTTGGCGCAAGAAGTGATCAAGCTTACGGAAGAGAGGTTGCTTAGAGGGTTAACCATAGAGGATCACAAGAGAATATTCCGGGAGGTTGTGGAAAGTTTAAAAGGTTCAACCATAGTTAAGCATTAGGATAAGAGGATAGGAGGAGCGCCTTGAGAGCGATAACCACAGCTTTAAAGTATGCTAAGGGATTGTTTGAGGTTGCTAGAGAAAAGGGTAAGATTAAAGAATTTTGGGATGAGCTTTCCGCTTTTAGGAATTTTATAAAAGAGGTTCCTGAAGCTATAAATGTCCTTCAAAGCCCCATCTATCCGCCAGACCTAAAACAAGAAATTCTTGATGAAATCTTCAAACAAATTAAATTAGACCCAGATATTGAAAAGTTTTTGCGACTATTAGTTGAGAGAAGAAGGATGCATCTATTCAATGAGATAGTAGAAATGTATCGTGCACTTCTTGACGAGGAACTTGGTATTATAAGAGGTGAAGTGATAGCGCCGATTGAGCTATCTCCTGAGGAGGTTGAAGAAGTCAGGCAGGTATTACGAGAGAAGTTTGGTAAGGAGGTTTATTTAGATCTAAAAGTTGACCCGAGCATAATAGGCGGTTTAATGATAAAAATAGGAGATTTTGTGTGGGATGCCACTTTTAAAAGACAGTTGAGAGTTATACAGGAAATTATTGAGAAGGGGGTGCTATAGATGGAGGCAATAAAAGCACAGGAATTAAGCGACCTTATTAGGAAGCGTATTGAGGAATTTGAGAAAAAAGTGAACCTTGAGGAGATGGGAGTTGTGATTTCCGTTGCAGACGGTGTGGCGAGAGTTTTTGGTTTACGCAACTGTGAATACATGGAGCTTATTGAGTTTCCTGATAGCGGTGAGGTAGGAATAGCTCTTAACCTTGAATTTGATAATGTGGCAATTCCTATTATGGGGGATTATACCAAGATCAAAGAAGGTGACATTGCGAGAAGAACAGGTAGAGTGGCATCCATTCCGGTAGGGGAAGCGGTTTTAGGGAGAGTTATCGACCCCGTTGGAAGACCTCTTGACGGAAAAGGACCAATTGAAGCTAAAGAGTATAGGCGTATCGAGGTCAAGGCCCCTGGTATCATTATGAGAAAACCAGTGCATGAGCCTCTGTATACAGGAATAAAGGCTATTGATGCAATGACACCTATAGGAAGAGGGCAGAGGGAACTTATCCTTGGTGACAGGCAGACTGGTAAGACGGCAATAGCTATTGATGCAATTTTGGCTCAGAAGGATACGGATGTTTACTGCATTTATTGCGCTATCGGACAGAAAAAATCAACGGTTGCCCAGATAGTGGAAACTTTAAGAAAATACGGAGCTATGGAGTACACCACAGTAGTTGCAGCTTGTGCTTCGGACCCAGCAGCCCTTCAGTGGATTGCACCTTATTCAGCCTGCGCTATCGGTGAGTACTTTAGGGATACAGGAAGACATGCTCTTGTTATCTATGATGACCTATCTAAGCAGGCAGCAGAGTATCGGGAGATTTCCCTACTTTTGAGAAGACCTCCGGGGCGTGAGGCCTATCCTGGTGACATCTTTTACAACCACTCGAGGCTTCTTGAGAGGGCAGCAAAGCTTGATGATAAATATGGTGGTGGTTCCTTAACTGCTTTACCGATCGTTGAAACCTTGCAGGGAGACGTGTCAGCTTATATTCCAACGAACGTTATCTCTATTACTGATGGGCAGATTTATCTTGAGCCTGGTTTATTCTTTGCAGGTATAAGACCAGCCATTAACGTAGGGTTGTCAGTGTCGAGGGTTGGAGGAGCAGCGCAAATTAAGGCTATGCGTCAGGTTGCTGGTAGGCTTAGGCTTGAGTTAGCTCAGTATCGAGAGCTTGCTGCCTTTGCTCAGTTTGGTTCTGAGCTTGATAAGACTACTCAGAGGATTCTTCATAGAGGAGCAAGGCTTGTTGAGATATTGAAGCAACCTCAGTATCAGCCATTACCTGTAGAAAAACAGATCTGCATCCTTTTTGCTGGAACGAGAGGTTTCCTTGATGAGATGCCCCTTGAAGTTATTGGCCAGTATGAGAAGGAGCTATACGAGTTTATCGGAAGTAGATATCCAGAAATCTATCAAGAGATCAGGGAAAAGAAAGAGATAACCCCTGAGCTTGAAGAGAAGATGAAAAAGGCTTTATCTGAGTTTAACGAAGAGTTTAAGAGGACTCATAATATACAACCAGTTCCAGTGCCCTAGTAGAGGAAAGGGTGGCTTGGGGTGAGATAGCTTAGGAGGAAAAAAGCATGCCTGGTCTTCGGGACTTAAGAAAGAAGATAGAGGCGATAAAGAAGATAGGTCAGATTACCAAAGCAATGAACATGGTTGCTTCTGCAAAGTTAAGAGGTCTTCAGGGACGTTTAGAGGGTCTTCGTCCATATAGGACGCGATTTGAGACTGTTCTTGGAAGAATATTGGCAAGTCCTGGTTTAAACAAATCTCGCATAGCTCTTCTTCAAGAACGGGAGGTAAAAAGAGTTGGAATAGTGTTGATAACTGCTGACAGGGGATTATGCGGGGCTTTTAATAGCAACCTCATTAGAGAAGCGGAAAACCTGATAAAGCGTTTTAGAAAAGAAGGTAAGGAAGTTGAGTTGATAACCGTTGGGAAGAAGGGGTATAATTACTTTAAGAAGAAGGTTCCTATTCGGGAGGCATATGTTGATGTAATGGGTCGGGTTTTATTTCAGGATGCAAGAAGGATAGCTTGGTCGGCGACTCAAGCCTTTTTAAATGGTGAGTGGGATGAAGTATATCTAATTTATGGAAAATTCATTAACGTTGTTAAGCAAGTTCCAGTTGTTGAGCCTTTCTTACCTTTAAAGTTTTCTAAGGGAGAAGAGGAGAAGGAGGCGACTAAGGTAACAGCTTATCTTTACGAACCAGATGAGGAGGAGTTGTTACCAGTTATTTTGCCTAAATATCTTAACACTCTAGTTTTTGCTGCTATGCTTGAGACGGCAGTAAGCGAGCAGGCGGCAAGGATGACCGCTATGGACAATGCTAACAGGGCTTGCGCAGATATGGTCAGGCAGTTGACGTTGTATTACAATAAGGTTCGGCAGGCAACCATCACCAAAGAACTGATGGATATAGTGGGTGGAGCAGAAGCTATTAAAGGATAAAAGAAATTTTTTAAGGGGGTATAGGAGATGGCTGAGGAGAAGGTTATTGGTCGTATAGTTCAGATAATGGGGACGGTTGTAGACGTGGAATTTCCACCGGGTAAGGTTCCTAAGGTTCTTGAGGCTCTAAGAGTAACCAACCCTATGATAGATAACAGAGAGTGGAACCTTGTTCTTGAAGTAGCTCAGCAGCTTGGCGATAATATAGTTCGTTGCGTAGCCATGGACTACACCGACGGGTTAAGGCGTGGTCAGAAAGTTTTGGCAACGGGTGGACCTTTAATGGTTCCTGTTGGGAGAGCGACTCTGGGGAGGATTATTAACGCCGTTGGTGACCCAGTGGATGAGGGTGGACCTATTCAGACGGATAAGTACTATCCTATCTTTAGACCTGCGCCGCCTCTAACTGAGTTAGACGTAAACATTAGAGTTTTAGAGACAGGAATTAAGGTTTTTGACCTTCTCATTCCTTTTCCACGTGGTGGTAAGATGGGAACTTTTGGCGGAGCTGGCGTTGGTAAAACGGTGGTTATGATGGAGATGATCCACAACATAGCTTTGCAGCACGGTGGAATTTCCGTTTTCTGCGGTGCTGGTGAGAGGACCCGTGAGGGAAACGAGCTCTACCTTGAGATGAAAAGGTCGGGAGTTCTCGATAAGGCAGCCCTTGTTTATGGGCAGATGAATGAGACACCGGGGCACAGGGCAAGGGTTGCTCACACTGCCGTTACCATAGCTGAATACTTCAGAGATGAGGAGGGGCAGGATGTTCTTCTTTTTATCGATAACATCTTCAGGTTTACTCAGGCAAACCAAGAGGTTTCAGCTCTCTTGGGAAGGATGCCATCTGCGGTTGGATATCAGCCAACATTAGCCACAGACATCGGAGCCCTTCAGGAAAGAATTTGTTCCACAACTAAGGGTTCTATTACCTCTGTTCAATGCGTCTATGTTCCTGCCGACGACTTAACTGACCCGGCCCCAGCCACAACCTTTGCCCATCTTGATGGAACCGTGGTTCTTTCAAGGCAGATTGCTGAGCTTGGTATCTATCCAGCGGTTGACCCCCTTGATTCCCAATCGAGAATTCTTGACCCAAATGTCGTAGGATGGGAACATTATACAGTCGCTAGGCAGGTTCAGCAGGTCCTTCAGAGATACAAGGACCTTCAAGACATTATCGCCATTCTCGGAGTCGAAGAGCTCTCTGAAGAGGATAAGATCATCGTAGCCAGGGCAAGAAAAATCCAAAGGTTCCTGTCACAACCTTTCCATGTAGCCGAGCAATTTACCGGTCTTCCAGGTAGATACGTAAAACTTGAAGACACCATCAAAGGTTTTAAGGAGATCCTTGAAGGCAAGCATGATGAGCTTCCTGAGCAGGCATTTTACATGGTAGGCACAATCGAGGAGGCTGTGGAGAAGGCTAAGAAGCTCCTTGAAGGATAAAAGGAGGAGATATGGCAAGAATCCTATTAGAAATTATAACGCCAGAGCGGGTGGTGGTAAGAGAAGAGGTAGACGTTGTTACAGCCCCTGGTGTGGCTGGTGAGTTTGGCGTGTTAGCGAACCATTGCCCAATGGTTGCTGGGATAAAGATCGGTCCACTTAGATACAAAGTGGGAGATAAAGAAGAGTGGGTAGCGGTAAGTGGAGGCTTTTGCGAAGTCTCTGGAAATAAGATAACTTTTTTTGTGGAAGCAGCAGAAAGAGCCCATGAAATAGATGTAGAGAGGGCATTGAGAGCAAAAGAAAGGGCAGAAAAGAGGATCCAAGAATACCTAACCGGAGC
>Ga0080008_136764_pt1 | contig 11926 bp, 14 predicted proteins | sample ConCONMetagenome_FD_69211 | JGI IMG/M metagenome (GOLD analysis project Ga0080008, IMG submission 69211) | Hot spring microbial streamer communities from Conch Spring, Yellowstone National Park, USA - CON_C (SPADES assembly) (version 2) | ecosystem: Environmental > Aquatic > Thermal springs > Hot...
GAAATCCCTCAAAGCCTGCTTCCTGGGCATGAGCGCGACGAACTTCACGCTCGTCCCCGTGTAGCCGAGGGCTACCGCCGTGAGGTCCTCGCTCTCGTAGACCTTCGCCGGGACTACACCCGAGAGGTAGTCAGCCTGCACGGGGCCGTCGGGCGAGTTGAAGACGTCGCGCACAACGCTCTCGAAGGGCGTCGTCCAGTTCGCCTTGAAGTAGACAGTGTTCACGAGGACCACCACGGTCAGCGGGTCCAGGAAGTCAACGATCCTGTCGATCAGCTTGCCCGTCTTCTCAGAGACCCAGGAGTTTATCCTCTGCACAGCCTCGCCGGGGCTGGCGAAGGAGTAGTGCTCCGCCAGGTAGTACCTGGCGAGGACCTCCGCGTAGCTGCCCCTCACCGGGACTCCCTCCCTCACCCACAGGCTGTTAGCGATCGAGGTCTTCGCGGGCGCCTCGGCGCTCAGGAACTTCCGGGAGCTCGACCTGAACCACTCCCTCGCCTCAGCCTGGGAGGATAGCCCGAGGGCCCTCAGTATCTCCGCCTTCGTCTCCCCGGCCGCGCCCTCGCTCAGCATGAGCATGGCAGGGTAGACGCTGAAGGGGGAGACCGCGGTGTTCCTCTCGCCCAGGCCGGCGAGCAGCGAGAACCTCAGCGAGAAGCCCGTGTAGGACTCCAGCGGGCTTGCCTCCGCCTCAGGCGCGGAAGGCTGCAGGGGCGCTGTCCCACGCATCCCCGGTAGCACCGTCAGCATAGCTGCGAGCACGGCTAATATCAGCGCTGCTGCAGCCAGGCCCCTGACACCTCTTACCCCCGGCTTCGCCATCAGGGAGCTGCCGCCTGCGCCCACTGATTAAGCTACGCGTCGAACAAGGCTGTTCAAGAACCTGCACGCACGCCCGACCTTTCAATTCTTTAGCGCGCGCTGCTGGATCCTCTACGACCCGAAGCACACCTGGACCACGGCGTCCACAGACCTTTCAATTCTTTCCCAGTTGCTTCACGCCTTCTACCAGCTGACGGTGTGGGCGCTCTACCACAAGCTGCTTTCAATTCTTTCCCAGTTGCTTCCGAGGGGTTTGCTCCTGAGCTTGCTTATAAGCTTTTCTTCTTCTTCTCGTGAGAAGTTTGCAAAACTGCCTCGCACTATCCATTTACGCATTGGAGGCCTTCTGAGGCTCTCGACGAGTGGATTCGTAAATCCCGGTTCAAGCCGGGATCTTCTCCCGCGTTCTCTGTTGAAAATAAGGCTCCCGACGGGAAGCTTCTAGATAAAATAACGTCGTGCTCCCGGAGGGGTCGGGATTTTGCGCGTGCACAATAGGGATTTGAGGGCTGGCGCCGAGAGCCTTCAATGAGCGAGCGCGAGAGAGGGTGAGCCTGGAGGGGAAGCCGGGGTTCTCGTCGGCATCGCGCGCTAGCCCCCTTCGAGGAGCCCCAGCTGGTCGAGGAGCGGTACTCCTCTCTGAAGAGCCTCTAGCAGTGCCGGGTTTCTGCCCTTCAGCCTGTGGAACTCCTCGACGGAGATGATGACGGGCTCGACGCGGGGCGCGAGCTCCAGGCACTCCTCCACGAGGTCCAGCCTCCTGAGGGGGGTGGCTGGCAGCCTCTCAGCGATCACGAGAACGTCGATGTCGCTCCACTCGTTGAAGTCTCCCCTTGCGTAGCTTCCGAAGAGGATTGCGGTGAGCCTTCCCAGCTTCTCGGAGGCGCACCGTGAGAACTCCAAGGCCTCCTTGACGGCTTTCTCCCTCAGCTCTGCTCTCTCCCTGATAACCTTCTCCATAGCCTCTCAACCCACTCCAGGACTAGCTGGGCCGACTCTATGGCCTCGCTTGCCTCCTCAGCCGAGTAGAACTCCTCGGGAATACCTTCACTCCACACGTCAGGGTACCTCGTGGGCGTGTAGAACTTGCTCAGGAGCAGGCACGCCCTCCTCACATCATCGGGCGCGTCTACGCCCAGAGCCTCCACCAGGTGCTGCAGCAGGTGGACGAGAGAGTGCCCCATCTTGGGCTTCCCGACGCCCCAGAGAACCGCCTTGAGGGCTTTCTCCGCAGCTTGATGCGCCTTGAAGCAGGACCAGTTGTAGTCGCCCCCCTCCAGGTCTCTCCTGGCCGACTCGATGGTCCTGCGGGCGCTCCTCATCCACCTGGAGTACTCCTCCTCGTCGAGCAGCAATGCGCATCGCACACAGATTGAGTACCTGAATATTTTAGCCTAGCCGCGGGTGGGCTCAGGAAGCCTCCCCGCCTGGAGGCCGCCCGCGGCCCAGCGCATGGTTTTATACATCAGCGCCGCAGGTGTCCTCGATGCTGCTAGAGGTTTGGCGTGTGTACCAGCCCGACTGCCCGGTGGTGACGGCCTCCGAGGCCATCCCGGGCGCCAGGCTCTCGGCAATCTCCTCGAGGCTGCACGAGGGAGGGGTCTACGGCTTCCTCCACGTGGACAGGGGTGCTGCATCCAGGCTTGTGGAGCTCCTCAGGAGGGACGCACGGGTTGCCGGCGCGGAGGTTGTCGCTAAGAGAGGGAGGGGGGCTGTGGTCTCGGTGGTTATGCGCTCGACGCTCCTCATGGACACCCTCTCGAACAGCACGAGAATCTTCTACTTCGCCCCCGTCTTCGCGCTGAACGGCTACGAGTACTTCGTGGTAGCCCACGCTAGGCGGGGTATCCCAGAGGTGAGGAGCCACCTGAGGGATACGGGGCACGAGCTCAAGGTCGTGCAGAGCAGCGAGCTACCGGAGGTCCCGCTGGGGAGGGCCGTCCTAGAGGTCGCCAGGCTCTACACGCTGCTGTCCGAGCGGGAGCTCTGCGGCATGAGCTCCCTAGATGCTCTCATTGCGAGCAAGTCCCTGGGCGAGGCCTCCCGGGCAACAGGCAAGCCTAGGTCGCAGCTCTCAAGAGAGAGGAGGAGAGCGCTCTCCAGCTACGCGAGGGTTTTAAAAGCTCTCAGCGAAGTATATAAGGATTTCTGTGAAACTCCTTAAGGAAAAGGGAAAAGTAAGGACCTCGGCACCACTACCGCTGAACCCCTATGAAAGTAGTTGACCTAACGATGGAGCTGAAGACAGGGACACCAGTATTCCCCGGGTACCCGACTCCGATTGTGCATACGTGGACTACGGTCAAGGAGCACGGCTACTACAGCAACCTGCTGCAGCTAGTCGAGCACACCGGGACCCACGTGGACTCGCCTGCGCACTTCATCGAGGGCGCACCCACCATTGACAAGGTCCCGCTGGAGAGGTTCACGGGCAAGGGGGTTGTCGTGGACGCTACAGAGCTGCCGCCAAAGGCGCCCATCACGAGGGAGTTCCTCGAGAGAGCTCTCAGCGGGAAAGGCGTGGGGGAGGGCTGGGTGGTCCTGATAATGACGGGCTACGACTCCAAGGCTGGGACCCCCGAGTGGTTCAACCACCCCGGCCTGGACGAGAGCGGGGCACAGTACCTGGCCGAGCTCGGCGTGAACGCGGTGGGCATAGATGCTCCGAGCATCGACCAGGCGCCCTTCCCAGGCCACAAGGTCCTCCTGCCGAGGGGCATAGTCATATACGAGAACCTGACAAACCTCAAGGAGCTCGTGGGGAAGGAGTTCACGTTCTACGGCTTCCCGCTGAGGATCACCGACGGTTCAGCGAGCCCCGTCAGGGCTCTCGCGGTCCTGGAGTAGCGCGGGTGCGGGGGATGCTCAAGCCAACCCAGGTTTTTTCCCCGCTTGCTGAGCAGCTGGAGCCAGAGGGCGCCTTCGTATACCTCGACTTAGCCGCGGAGGCCAGGAGGAAGGGCATCGACGTGATCAGCTTCGGCATAGGCCAGCCCGACTTCCTGCCGCCAAGAGAGGTTGTGGACGCGGTCAAGGAGGCCCTGGACAGGGGCTTCATCAGGTACATCTCCACCCTGGGCCTCCCGGAGCTCCGCGAGAGGATAGCGAGCTACGTGAGCGAGAAGTACGGCGTGGACGTGAAGCCAACCGAGGTCGCTGTCACCGTGGGGGCCAAGGCTGCCCTGTACATGGCGATCTCGCTCCTCACGAGGCCTGGCGACGAGGTGGTTGTCCAGGACCCCGCCTTCCCGACGTACGAGTGCGTCGTGAGGCATGCCGGCGGGAGGCCTGTCTTCGTGAAGCTCAGGGAGGAGAATGAGTTCCGCCTCGTAAGGGAGGACGTCGAGAGGGAGATCAAGGACCTCCACAGGGTCAGGGGCATCGTGGTCAACTCGCCGCACAACCCCACGGGCGCGGTCCTGAGCGAGGGCGACGTGGAGGAGCTGATCGAGCTCGCCAAGAGGAGGAACCTCTTCATCATCAGCGACGAGGTATACGAGGACTACGTCTACGAGGGCAGGCACAGGAGCTTCCTGCAGGACCCGGAGTGGAGGGACTACGTGGTGTACATCAGTGGCTTCTCCAAGACCTGGGCGCTCACGGGGCTGAGGCTGGGGTACGTTGTCGCGAGGGAGGAGGTCATAAGGGCCCTGGACGTCTTCGCGACGAACATGTACAGCTGCCCGCCAGCGCCCCTGCAGTACGCGGCGCTGAAGGCCCTGGAGCTGGGGACAGGCTGGTTCAAGAGCTACCTTGAGGAGTACAGGAGGCGCAGGGACGCGGCCGTCGAGGAGCTCGGCAGGGTACCTGAGGTGAGGGTTGTGAGGAGCGAGGGCGCCTTCTACCTCTTCCCCAACGTGAGGGAGCTCATGGGCAGGCTGAGGGTGGGGAGCACCGACGAGCTGGCGCGGAGGATCCTCTTCGAGGCCGGCGTGGTGCTGCTGCCAGGCACGGCCTTCCCCCTAAGGGGTGGTGATGGGTACCTGAGGGTCTCGTACGTGCTCCCGGTCGAGAGGATACGTGAGGGGTTCAGGAGGGTTAGGGAGTGGGTTGAGAAGGTGGGTGGTTGAGGTATGTCGGTCAAGTACAAGGTGCCGATACAGGTGACGGTGGCCTACCTCGCAGCCCTCAGCCTGCTGATCACCCTGCCGCCCCTAGGCCTGCCCGTCTGGGCGACCTTCGTCACATGGGCCGGCTACTTCGCCCTCGGAGCGGACAAGAAGGCGTTCAAGGAGATCTGGAAGGCGGTGCCGCTCGGCGGGGTCTTCGGCTGGCTGGCCGTGGTGGGCTTTGAATACGCAATCAAGGCCATGCCCGGGGTCCACTACATCATCCCCGTGATGCTGGTGGAGTTCCTCGACGTCCTAGTGCTCATGTACATAATCACCCACTTCAAGTTCGTGGGGGCCGCGGTCTTCTTCGCCTTCTCGAACTACTTCGGCACCTACTACGGCGGCTTCTACCCGAAGACAGGCGACTTGATCACCGACGCGACCCTCGCCCTGATCTGGCAGTGCGCTGCGAACCTGCTGGGCCCGATATTCGGCTTCCTGAGCATCTACCTCTCATTCCCCGAGAAGAAGTAGGGTGTGCAAGGTGGGAGCGAGGTTCTACGGCGTCATATCCCCCTTCATAACGCCACTCAAGGAGGACTTCACCCTAGACCTCGAGGCAGCGAGGTGGCTAGCCAGGTACCAGGCGGAGAGGGGGGTGCACGGCATCTTCCCCAACAGCACGACCGGCGAGTTCGTGCACCTGACCAGGGATGAGGCTGTGCAGCTCACGAGGGCCGTGCTGGAGGAGGTCGGCGGCAAGGTCTGGGTGATACCCGGGATTAGCGCGAACTACACCGAGGACTGCGTCAGCCTGGGCAGGACCTTCCGGGACATGGGGGTCGCAGGGGCTGTGGTCACGCCCCCGTACTTCTTCAAGATCTCCGCCGACAGGCTGAGGAAGCACTTCTCCACGATCCTGGAGAAGGTGGACCTGCCGATCATCGTCTACAACATCCCCGCGACGACTGGGATCAACATCCCCGTGTCCCTTTACCGCGACCTCGCCAGGGAGTACAGCAACCTCGCTGGCGCAAAGGCCACGATCGAGAGCTTCACCTACTTCAGGCAGCTCATACAGGCTGTGAAGGCCGAGAGGAAGGACTTCGCGGTGCTCACAGGGCTCGACGACCTCCTGCTCCCAGTCCTGATGATGGGCGGTGACGGCGGGATCATGGCCCTCGCGAACGCAGCCCCCCAGGTGCACAGAGCAGTCTACGACGCGTACACATCCGGCGACCTCGCCAGGGCTGTGCGTGAGTGGCACAGGCTCCTCAAGCTAGTCCAAGTCTACGACTACGCAACCTCCTTCCCCACAGCGGTGAAAACCCTCCTGAAGGTTCTCGGGGCACCTGTGAAGCCGCACGCCAGGCCCCCACTAACCCCTGAGCCCAGGGAGGTGGAGGAGAAGATAGCCGAGATAGCCAGAGAGCTTAACCTTTCAATTTAAGTATTCTTTACTTCTTTGCACACGCAGGCGAGCAGAGAGCTCCCCCTCCTCTCGGGCACCTCGTTGTGACCGTACTCCGCAAGCCTCCTGCCAGCCTCCTCCTCGCTCAACCCCTCAGCGCTCGACCCAAGAACCCTCAGCGCCTCCTCAACGCTCGCGCGCGTGGGCCCGGGCGTACGATGACCACGTCTGGGGCTCTCACGAAGCTAAGTACGGGGTCGAGGACATCAGGGACGACGTCGCGCGCGCAATACCTAAATGACTGTAAGCGCGGCGAAGATCATCTCCATGGCGATACGTGAAAATTGTTTTAAATAATATCGATGTGGCCAGGGCCTCAGAGAGGATTAGGGTGCTTGCAGAAAGATACGGGATAGCTCACGCAGCGCTCCTCGGCTCCCGCGCTTAACACTGGTGAGCGCGCAAGCTGGAAAGAGAGTCTCCACGAGCCTGCGCGAGCGCTAGAGTTTTTATGTGACCGGCTCGGGCTTGATCTGTGCTCAGCAGGGTCACGGTCTCAGCCCTGGTGCTGGCGCTGGGCTTCACAGCCTCCTACGCCTTCATAGCGCTTGGTGACGAGGTCGCTGCCAGGGTGCCGCTCCTGCTCGCGGTGCTCGCCTCGCTTGCTCTCTCGCTGAGGGAGTGGAGTGGGGCGCCGCTGCTCGTGCTCTTCGGCATGCTCGTGGGCTTCCTCTCGGAGCTCGCGGGGCTGAGCCTCGGCCTCCCCTTCGGCGGGTACACCTACCTGAGGTTCGAGCAGGCGCGCGTGCTGGGAGTGCCCGTGCCCGTGGTGCTCGCGTGGGGGATCTACCTCTACGCGTCCTACATGGCCTCGATGGCCCTGGCGGCGGGCAGGCGGGCGCGGCTGCTGCTGGCCCCGGCGCTCATGGTCCTGCTGGACCTGGCCGTCGACCCCGTCATGGTCGAGGCGGGCTTCTGGAGGTGGTACGGGGAGGGGCCCTGGTTCGGCATCCCCACTGAGAACTTCGCGGGCTGGTTCCTGGTCTCCCTCGTGTCCTGCGCCCTCTACGCCAGGCTGACTAGGAGGGAGCCGGGCGGGGGGAACCCCCTGCTCTTCCTACCCTACCTCTCCGCCTACCTCACGCTCTTCCACATGGCCGGCAGGGCCTCCGTGCTGCCGGTCTCGCTGAGCTTCGCGGCAGCCTCTCTGCTCTTCGGCTACTCCATCGCCAGGTACGCCCGGAGCGCGCTGGCTACAGCGGGGCTCTCACGAGCGCCTTGAGCGCGCCCCTCGCCGCGCTGAGCTCGAGCCTCCTGCGCTCCTCAGCGCCCACCTCGAGGAACTCGCCCGTCGCGAGGTTGTCGATGACCAGCAGCGCGGCGCCCGTCTTCATGCCTCGGACGCGGGCAACGGTGAATATCGTGGCGCACTCCATCTCCACCGCTATGGCCCCGAGGGAGGCCCAGGGGGCGAGGTTGGCCTCCTCCGCGTGGAAGGCGTCGCTGGAGGCCACGACACCCCTGTGCACGCGGAAGCCCTCCTCCCTCAACCCCCTCTCCAGCTCGAGCACCACCTCCGGGTCCGCCACAGCCGGGTAGCAGGCGCCCGGGGCGTACATGCCGGGCGTGCCGCCGGGCTGGTAGATAGCGCCCAGCGCGACGACAGCGTCGCCCACCCTGACCTCCTCGACGAGGCCGCCGCACGTCCCCAGCCTCACGACGAGCCTGGCGCCCAGCATCCTCAGCTCCTCGACGACTATGGCCGCCGAGGGGCCGCCGATCCCGTGCGTGGCCACCGTGACGCGCTCACCCTCGAAGAAGCCCGTGTACGTGTTGAAGCCCCTGTTCCTGTTGACGAGCACAGCGCTGCTCAGCAGCTCCCCGGCTATAGCGTCAGCCCTCCCAGGGTCCCCCACGACGAGCACGCGCTCCGCGATATCACCCGGCTTCGCGAGGATGTGGTAGGGCCTCGTGGCTAGCACGTGCTTAGACACCTTGAACACGTGCCCCGCCCGCGGAGGGGGTTAAAACGGATGGCGGTGCGCTAGCGCGGCTGCGGCGCTTCAAGCAAAGCGAAGACGCTTGCCTACCGAAGCCACGCTCCGCAGTCCCGCACCGCGGCCTCAGGGCCTCTGAGTGAAGCGTCCACTACTCGGTATCCGTGTGTGGCAAGCTTCCGGGGATAATTTACAGACTTTCGGGTTTTATTCGTGTTAAGCCAGGTATTCTATCATATGATCTATCAAATGAGATTATCATCCTATCTAGGTTGAGGGCCGTAGCTGCGTAATGGGAGTCGAAGAATGTTAGGTTGAAGGTTTGCCTCAAGTAAACACTTGTGATCGCTATATCTGGTGTTAAAGGGACATACTCTACGTTCGGTAAGGTGGCTAGTGCCGCGAGATCTTGCAGAAGCCTACCCTCTATCCCTTCACTTCTATAGATCAGCTCCATTTCTATCAAGCTAACACTTGATATTTCAACTTTTATCTCTCCATTTTTAAGTTTTTGAAATATTCTCTTAGCTATATTGTGGTTTGGATCACTCCTATTCAAGTAAGCGAAGCGCGCGGCCGCGCGCCCCAAACCTTCTCCGAAGCCTGCCTCAGGTTGCCCCTCTCGAGCTCGATGCGGGCTTGGCGCAGGAGATCCTTAGCCCCCTCGACGTAGCTTAGAGCGGCGTCGAGCGGGTCGAGTCCTTCTACGGCGATCTCGGCCAAGTACTCGCTGATGTTCATACCCCTCTGCCCTCCTCAGCAGCTCCCTGTAGACGACGTCGGGCACCGCTACCTGCACGACCACGCGGTAGCGGCGGCGCCGCCCGTATAGAACCTAGCGTGCGCCAAGGCTTAAGTGGGCGCGAGGACCTAGCCAAGCGTGGAGCAGAGGAGGTTGGGGAGGACCGGCTACAAGGTGACGGTTCTCACGATCGGTGGGGCCGGGATAGGCTTCGTTCCGGACTCCCAGGAGGGCGTGAAAGCGTTCGAGTTCGCTTTGGAGAAGGGGCTCAACATGCTGGACATCGCCCCCAGCTACGGCGACGCCGAGGCCAGGGCCGGCCCGCTCGTGAGGAAGTACAGGAGCAAGCTCGTCATCGCCGAGAAGACACTGGAAAGGACGAGGGAGGGGACTTGGGCCGAGCTGAAGCGCCCCCTCGAGAGGCCGGTGGCTCCTGCAACCCTCCCCTCGCGCGCGGCTCGCTCAACCCCGGCTACTCCACGGCGCTAGTCCCGCCGCAGAGGTCCTGCCGCGCTTACTCCTCCTCCGCGCCGCTGGCTTCCTCGGGGGCGCGCTTCTCGCGCGGTGTAACCGTGATGACACCGTAGCCTGCCGTCCTGTTACCCCCGACGTTGACCAGCTCCCCGAGCCTGAGCAAGCCCGTGACGAGCCTGCGCGCCTGGGGCGGCGCGGCGGGCTTGAAGGTGATCCTCGCCCAGCCCACGAAGCCGTTGGGAGCGGGCCTCGAGGCCTCCATCCTGGGCGTCCTGATGCTCAGCCCGCTGACGTAGACGTGCTCCGCCAGCTCCTGGGGCTTGGGCAGGCTCGCACCGGTCAGGGCGTGCGCGGACGCGACCAGGCTGGCGAGGAGGTGGGGCGGGTCGGGGTAGAGGACCTTGTACCTCTGGTCGCCCACCAGCGGGTTGAAGTAGGTGGGCGTATGGAAGTGCACGTCAAGGGAGCCGCTCTCCCAGCCCTCAGCCCTCTCGAGGACCTCCCGCGGGTCGACAACCCGGACTGCCAGCGCGTCCACCCTGAAGCCCACCCCCTTGAGCACGAGCCCCGTGGCGACGGGGAGCACGTCGGAGACAAACCTCCTGGAGACCTCGTCGTCGAGCAGGGATACCTCGAGGACTGCGCGAGCACCCGGCTCGAAGAGCACCCCAGCCTCAGCGAGGCTCCTGCCCTCCCCCCTCACCACCCTGTAGCCGGTCCTGAAGCTCAGGGGCTTGAGCGCGTAGAGAGCCCTCCCCCCGCCGTGCAGCGTCCGCGCAAGCTCCTCGCAGGCCTGCCCCACAACCGAGAGGAAAGCCCCCCTGCTCTCGCTGCCGCTGAACCACGGCAGCGAGCCCCCACTCGTCGCAACCAGCTCCAGCTGAACCACCGTTACGTAGGGCATGCCAGCTCACCCCAGCGCGCCGAGCAGCAGCCTCCCAGCAGGCGAGACCTCGTACCTCCCAGCTCGCTCGACGGCAAGCCCCTTCTCCCTGAGCCTCTGGAGGAGCCTCGACACAGCGGCCTTAGATACCCCCATCTTGGAGGACAGGGCGGTGACCGTAGAGGGGAGGTTCCTGAGCACCTGCAGCTGCTTCTCGGTGACACCCGCGAAGGGGTTCGGCAGCACCGGGACCCTGACGCGCTCCCCCGTCGTCTCGAGCGTGAGGCTCACGTCCCCCGCGCCCGCGATGACAGACGCCACGTAGAGCGCCAGGGCCAGGCCCCTCGGCCCCCCGGAGATATCCACGAGGACCTCCCCCCTCTGCAGGCTCTCAGAGATGTACCTAGCCAGCAGCGCCACGTTCTCCTCAAATCTCGCCTCATCCAAGCGAAGCACCTTCACCTCAACCCTGGGGTTCGTCTTCTCCACAAATTCCACGACGCTTTTTACCGCGCTCTCCGCCCTGGGGTGCTGGCTAGAGGAAGTAACTAGGCAGACCATGTCCCCCGAGCTAAGCCCCCTCTCCACAATGAGCCTGAGCACGTGCGTCGCGTCAAAGCCCAGCGAGGCTATGAAAACCTTCCCTGTCATTTCGTCCACCGTAGAGGTTAACACATCGGTTATTAACCTATCAGCCCGGTGGGGGTGAGGCACGCCGAGTTAACCCCGAAGGGACACCTGTTTACAGCTTAAGCATAAATCCTACCACGAACTCCTTCATGGCGATATGGGATGAGCCGCAGCCCGAGAATTTCGGAGATAGCGAAAATCCTGGCTATACTGAGGGTAGAGCACGGGAGCTACACGTACATCGACAAGATCTCTCACACGTCCTCCAGGGACCTAGCCGTGTACTACATCAGGGAGGCGCTGCGAGGATATAAACGTGCGCGCCCCCGCGTTGCGGAGCGCTGCCGATATATCCGCGCGCGGCGGCTTCGCGGCGGTGAGGGAAAGGTGAGGCTGGGAAGACCCGCGCCCGCAGCCGTGCTACTGGTGCTGGCGGCGGCAGTGCTCCTGCTACCAGCGGTCGCCAGCGCGCAGCCCAGCCTCAGGTACGCTGTCTACACGCCGAAGGGGTTAGCGCCCGGGGCGCCGGTCACCGTCAGCGTTGAGCTCACCACCACTAGGAAGGACAAGGTTAGCTTTGTCTTCGTGAGGTTGTTCACCGTGCCGGTGATTCTCACCGAGGAGACCTTCGAGGACGTGCACTACCTCATCGTGGCGGAGTTCCACGACTCCGCCGAGCTGATAGTCTCCCTGCTCAGAGAAAAGGTGTACTCAGGCGCCTGGGACACCTACGGCTACGTGATACCCGTGGGCTTCAGAACGGGAACCATCAACAGGAGCATCACGCTTAAAGTTCCAGACGTTGCGAAGTGCGGGGAGACTTTCTTCATTTTTATAGACTACCAGGCGGACGGGGGCGGCGAGTGGCTCTCGGTGCCGGTCGGCGTGGTTTGCGAGGGCGAGTGGAGGCGGGGC
>Ga0080008_136314_pt1 | contig 11802 bp, 9 predicted proteins | sample ConCONMetagenome_FD_69211 | JGI IMG/M metagenome (GOLD analysis project Ga0080008, IMG submission 69211) | Hot spring microbial streamer communities from Conch Spring, Yellowstone National Park, USA - CON_C (SPADES assembly) (version 2) | ecosystem: Environmental > Aquatic > Thermal springs > Hot...
GTCCAAGCCTTGCCTGGTTTAAGTCTTGGGGGCGAATCCATTCAATGGAATTGAAAGAGCGGAGAACGGGATAAGCTGGGGCTATGCTAAGATGCTACTGGAATCCATTCAATGGAATTGAAAGTTCTGTGTAAATGTTACTAGCAGGCCTTCCATGACTATGACGTCTGGAATCCATTCAATGGAATTGAAAGACCGCATAGACGAGCATAGCCACAGCGAACATTATCAGGTGAATCCATTCAATGGAATTGAAAGCTACTACTTCCTGTCAGAGGAAGGCTGCAAGCTGGCGAGAATCCATTCAATGGAATTGAAAGTCCTCTATACGCCTCTGTATCTCCTCCAAGATCCTCCTAGAATCCATTCAATGGAATTGAAAGAACTCTCCTAGCCGCGGTAGCTAGGGACATGATGGCATAGGAATCCATTCAATGGAATTGAAAGGCTAGGAGAGCTATGCCGAACCCTAGTGGAAGATCTCGAGGTAGGAATCCATTCAATGGAATTGAAAGATGTACTCCGGCGGTATGGCTATGGGGTTCCAGGCGTAGAGAATCCATTCAATGGAATTGAAAGCGGAACACGGGGGATAGGGCTGTGAGGATGCCCCTGACCGCGAATCCATTCAATGGAATTGAAAGGCTAACATGAAGGACTCGGATGATAGCACGAGTTCCAATGGAATCCATTCAATGGAATTGAAAGCTCGAACGACTCTAAAACCTCCCTCTCTACCAACCTCTCACCCCGGAATCCATTCAATAGAATTGAAAGTATGGTATTTTGCAACCGTACCTTGAGGCCTCCTCAACGGCGAATCCATTTAATGGGATTGAAAGTTTGTGTTTGAGGGGGTGTGGTTGTGTGTTTTAGAGGTATTCCCATATTCCTTTGCCTCTGTAGTTGTAGATTATTGTTTTGGTTGCTGTCACGTATTCTATGCTGTATCCTATTCCTTCCCTCCCGATTCCCGAGTCTTTTCTGCCTCCGAATGGGTAGTAGCCTATTCCGTGTCTTGGGTACTCGTTTACGTATATTGCTCCTACTTCGAGGAATCTTATGAGCTTCCTTATCTTGTCTATGTCTTTTCCGAATATTGCTGCGTCTAGCCCGTACCTTCTGCCGTTCGCTATCTCTATGGCCTCGTCTAGGTCTCTGAACTTGTGTATTATTGCTATTGGTGCGAAGACCTCGTCTCTGTAGAGTTTCAGTAGCTTCAGTGCATGCCTGTCTGTAACCTCTACTAGTGTTGGTTCTACGTAGTTGCCTCCGAGCCTCCTACCGCCGTAGGCTATCCGGCAACCGTATCTTGAGGCCTCCTCTAGGGCCTCCATCATCTCGTTCACAGCGCTCTCGTCTATGAGTGGGCCTATGTCTGTACCCTCCTCCCTGGGGTCGCCGACTTTTATCCTTGAGAGCTCCTCCACGAGAGCCTTCTTGAAATCCTCGTATATGGGCTCCTCGACTAGGACGAGTTTTATCGCATCACACCTCTGCCCGCTATAGCTTGAGATGCCCATCGCTATCTTCTGAGCTGCAACCCTTATGTCCGCGTCTGCCAGGACTATTGCTGGATCACCGCCCCCAAGCTCCATTATGAACTGTTTTATACCAGCATTCTTTATGACCTCAAGCCCGGTCCTAGTGCTACCAGTCAAGTTTATAACGTGTATCCTCCTATCAGCCACGACCTTCGACGCATCCCTCCCGGGTATCGTTAGGAGGGCTATCGCATCCCTCGGGAACCCTGCTTCGACTGCAACCTTAACGAACATTATGGAGGCTATGGGGTCGAGTGATGGCGGTTTAACTAGGAAGGCGTTACCCGGTGTAACGCTGTACACGAACTTGTTAACGGTGTCGAAGAGGGGGTAGTTGAAGGGTATGATGGCTAGGACTACGCCGTAGGGCTCCCTCCTAACTATAGCCTCGCTCTCAAGCGTGTGAGAGCTCCAATCCCCGGGTATGTAGTCCCCCTCAAGCCTCCTGAGATCGAGGGAGGCCTTCCTAAGCCTATCAATGCTAGCCTCGACCTCGCTCACAGCATGCTTGATCGGTTTACCAGCATCAACTATGAGTGTTTCAACAAACTCCCTCTTATGCTCCTCCATTAGATCGGCAATCCTCTCTATAATCCTAAGCCTCCTCTCCCCAGGGATATTCCTTATACTCCACCTACCCTTACTGTAGACGAGCTCCAAACCCCTATCGACCGCATCCCAGTCTGGGACCGAGACCTTGGCTATAAGGGAGCCGTCGATAGGACTCCTAACGTTAACCCTACCCGGGAACTCGAGCCAGGAGCCGTCGATGAATGTCTTGAAAACAGGGATGCCATCCTCAAACCTGTATACGTCCTTGAAGAACTCGTCCTCCAAGGGTAGCCTAGCAGGCTTCACACCCAACACCTCGAAGCTTAAAGTAGGGGGCCCCAAAGCTAATATACCCTCTAGGAGGTTGTTTTTTAGAGTTAAAGCACCCAGACCCCTCCGGGGGCAGCCTGGTTTGGAGGTTAAGCTTGTCGTCGAGGCTTCCAGGAGTAGGAGGGGCTTGCATGTGGAGAGGAGGCTGGCGTTCATTGTCAGTCGTGGCGAGCTCATAGAGGTTAGGGGTGGTGGTGAGCCTGTTAAACCAACGTATAGTAGGGGTGAGGCTAGGCTCTACAGGGTCAACCTAAAGCCTGGGGAGCTAGCTGTACAGGTTAGGCTTGTTAGGGGTCTTAAGGGTAGGGTTAAGGGGTACATTGCTGTCTACGATAGCAGTGGGGCTGAGGTGTACAGGGCTGTTGTTAGGAAGCTTAAGGTTAGGCCTTCAAGGGGGGATAGGGGCTACCACTGGGTTGTAGAGAGGGTTGTGGAGAAGCTTGGTTTAGCGAAGTACCTTAAGAAGTATAAGCTTGGCGAGGCGAAGGCTAAGCCTGGGGGTTCGAAGGGGTAACAGCTTGCCATGGAGCCCGGGGGCCCGGTGGGGTTCATAGTAAACCCCCTTGCCGGCATAGGTGGGAGGCTTGGGTTTAAGGGTAGTGATGGCGCCTACGCTATAAGAGCTCTGGCAATGGGGGCGCCCCTTGTCTCGCCAGGGAGGGCTAGGAGCTTCCTGGAAGCACTCCCGGTGGGTGTTAGGATTGTAACGCCACCTGGCTTGATGGGCTTCGACCACGTTAGGGGTACGCGTCACGAGCCTTACACTACTGTGATCAACTGCGTTTCACCAAGGGTCTGGCCTACCACTGCCTTCGATACGAGGAGGTGCTCTAAGGCCATGGTGGATCACGGTGTTAGGCTACTGGTGTTCGTTGGGGGTGATGGGACTGCTAGGGATGTACTCGATAGTGTTGACGAGAGGATCCCAGCCCTCGGGGTCCCGGCTGGTGTTAAGGTTTACAGCTCTGTGTTCGCTGTAAACCCTAGGGCTGCAGCACTGGTAGCAGTGAGGTTCCTTGAGGGTAGGGCTGGTGTTGCTAGAAGGGAGGTCTTGGACGTTGACGAGGATGAGTTTAGAGGTGGGAGGCTTAAGGTTAAACTCTACGGGTACCTCCTGGTCCCGGTCGACGAGCTAATCGTGGAGGGTGGTAAGACTGCTTTCACAGCCGGGGAGGATGAGGAGCTAGAGGCTATAGCCGGCTACGTGGTGGAGATCATGGAGCCGGATACCCTTTACATACTGGGGCCTGGTAGGACTGTAGAGTGGATCGCGAGGAAGCTTGGGGTCGAGAAGACGCCCCTGGGCGTAGACGCGGTGTACAATGGGAGGCTTGTGGGGAGGGATCTAGACGAGAGGGGGTTGCTGGAGCTCCTAGAGAGGGACCCCAGGGCTAAGATAATAGTCTCACCCATAGGAGGACAGGGGTTCATACTGGGAAGGGGGAATCAGCAGGTAAGCCCACAGGTTATAAGGAGGGTTGGGCCCAGGAACATAATAGTTGTCGCTACGAGATCCAAGCTGCAGACATTCAAGACATTGAAGGTGGACACGGGGGATGAGGAGCTGGATAGAGAGTTAAGCGGCTACATAAGGGTGATAGTGGGGTATAATAGGGAGGTCGTGAAGCCGGTAGAAGCTATAGTGTAGGGCCTGGTATTTAAGCTCCACCCTCCAGGCCTCATGGGGGGCTGGGCGTGGTTGATGTAGCCATCTACGGCTTAGGGGTTGCCGGTGCCACCCTAGCATACCTCGCCTCCAGGGCTGGGTTTAAGGTTGTAGGCTTAGACATGTCACCCGTGTACAGGAAGGCTTGTGGTGATGTTGTAACCCTTAGGGGGTACACGTGGGAGCTCTTGAGGGTTACGGGTAGCGTGTTAAACATTGTTAGGAGGTTTGAGGTTAGGGTTGGTGGTGTTGAGGTGGCACACCTAGACCTGGGGCCCGTGTGGGCTATGGTTGACAAGCCTAGGCTCGTTAACACCCTTAGGTCTATGGCGGTGGTTGAGGGGGCAAGGGTTACGGTGGGTAAGGGTGTACCGGGGGCTGGTGTAGCTAGCATAGTCGTGGACGCTAGGGGCCCCTACGCTCACAACCCCGGGGGCTCGGTGCTAACGGTTAGGCTTATCGCTAAAGCTAGGTGGGAGGACGATCTAGCACTAGTGGACTTCGACCCAGCTAACATGGGGTTCTACTGGGTATTCCCCCTGGGTGACGGTAGGGTTAACATGGGCTCGGGCTTCAAGAGGGTTGGTGACGGTAGCCTACTGAAGCTACTAACGTTAAGGTACTACAGGAGGCTCGCGGGAGAGGACCCCGTAGTCCTAGACGTTAGGGGGGCTCCGGTAGCGGTGGAAGCCCCAGTTAGGCTTGTGGAGAACGGGGTCTACAGGGTTGGCGAGGCCGCAGGCCTTGTCAACAGCACCACTGGCGAGGGTAACAGGTACGCTATCCACAGCGCCATAGCACTAGCAAGAGCCATAAGCCAGGGTAGGGGCGTGGATGGCTACAGGGAGCTCCTGGGAGGAGTTCTAGACGAGGTAACCCTTTCAAGGCTACTCCTAAGGCTGGTAGAAAAACTGGGCCCGAGGGCTTCAACCAAGCTCCTAGAGAGCCCACCGCGGGAGTTCTGGGCCTACTACTTCAAGGGAAGGCTTACCAGGAGGGCCCTAGCAAGGATAGCCAGGGAGGAGCCATACACCCTAATCCTAGGCGTCCTAAGAGGTCTGTCTACAGCATAACATTAAACCTCAACCCCAGGCGACCCCCTTGAAGGGCTGGGTTTCCGAGCCCCCTGCGCTCTTACCCCCTCCAGGCGGAGGTCACAGTTTCCAGGATCTCGAGACCGGGGCTACTTCTCAGAGCTCCCGAAGGCGGGGTCTCCGAGTCCGAGCTCCGGGTTTCCAAGGGGAAACCTTATTGTTACACTGGTAGCATGCCATCTATAGTTTAAAAGCCTATCGTCTAACCTTGGATACATGGCGGTGTGATAGTTGGCTGTGGGTGCCGGGAGCTCGGGTATCGATGTAACTCGTCTTAGCAAGCTTCTCGCAGGTGTTCTCCACGAGGTTTTAAGGCATAGGGTTTCTGTTGATGTTGCTTTTAAGAGGGTTTGTGGTGGTTGGTGTGCTTCTAGTGTTGATGAGAGGGAGCTCTTGTACGATGCTGCTAGGAGGTTTGTTGCTGACTACGTTAAACTCCTATGCGTCTCCGGTAGGAGGAGGAGGCCTAGGGATCTCGTCAAGCTCTGGCTCTCCGGCTTCGAGGAGCCCTTCGAGCCCCATTGTAGGCTTTCTGTGCCCAGGTGGCTCTACGATAGGCTCTACTCTCTGCTAGGCGATGAGGCTGTCAGGCTCTTCGAGGCTATGGGTGTTAGGGTTTGGTGGCTTAGGGTTAACACCTTGAAGGCTAGTGTTGAGAGCGTTATGAGGGATCTTGAGGGTGAGGGTGTGGTCTTCGAGGCTAGCAGGGATTACCCGTACATGTTGAGGGTGCTCAAGACCCCTAAGCCTGTTAGGCTCCTAAGGGTTGTTAGGGAGTTTAAGGCTATACCACACGACATAGCCTCGGCCGTGGTGGTGGAGGCTTTGAAGCCGGAGCAGGGTGATAGGATCCTCGATGCCTGCGCAGCACCCGGCATCAAGACATCGCTTATGGTGATGCTGGCAGAGGGTAGGGTTAAGGTTAAGGCTGTAGACATAAGCGCTCGCAGGATAACCGTTATGAGGAAGCTTATGAGGAAGCTAGGGGTACCGGATGAAGCTGTAGAGTACATGGTGGCGGATTCAAGGAGGGTTGAGCTGAGGGAGCACTACGACAAGGCGCTCGTAGACGCCCCGTGTAGCAACACAGGCGCAATGGCCAAGGATCCAGCGTTGAGGGTAACGGTGACACCTGGGAAGGTGGAGTACTACAGCAGGATACAGAGGGAGATACTAGCGAACATAGCCAGGTACGCTAGCAGGATAACGTACGCAACATGCTCAATACTACCAGAGGAGGGGGAGGAGGCTGTGGAGGCAATGCTAGACAGGGTTAAACTGGGGAAACCACAGGTGAGGATGTGCGGGGAGCCATACAAAGGCTACAGGGTATCACAGCAAGCATGCAGACTGTACCCGCACGTACACGGAAGCGAGGGGTTCTTCATAGCGAACATGGAGACAGGCTAGCACACATTGTAAACCCCCCGGTTTACGTTGCACCGCGTGCCCCCCATCTCACGTATGCGGATCTCGTCCTCGTAGCCTCCCAAGCCTGGGGTAGGGCGGGGTTCCAGCCTAGCCTACCACCTACTTTTTATACTCCCTCTGATGCCACGTCGAGGTGGTGTAGGTTATGGGTGGAGCTCTCGCTAGGAGGATTGCGGAGTGGGTTGTGGGGTTCTCTCTTAGCGATGTTGGGGCTAACGTTGTCCTGGAGGCTAAGAAGAGGTTTGTTGACACGATCGCTGTAGCCCTTGGGGCTTTCTGGGAGGAGCCTGTGGTTATAGCCAGGTGGGTTGCCGAGTCTACCGCTGGCTCCAGGCTTCCAGCCACCGTTTGGGGTACCGGTGTGAGGGCCGCCTTCGATCACGCCGCCTTCGCTAACGGTTGTGCTGTTAGATACCTCGACTTCAACGACACCTACCTATCCAAGGAGGCCTTACACCCAAGCGATATGATACCAGCTCTTGTGGCCGCAGCCGAGATATCAGATGCTGATGGTGCTAGGTTCCTTGAGGGGATGCTTGTGGCCTACGATGTTGTAGCCAGGCTTGCTGACGCCTACAGCGTTAGGGGTAGGGGTTGGGATCACGTAACGTACATCGCCATAGCCACGGCAGCGGGTGCATCCAAGATACTAGGCTTGGATGCCACCAGGACGGAGCACGCTATAAACATTGCTACGACCATAGCCCCGGCTCTCAGGCAGACGAGGGCTGGTGAGATTAGCATGTGGAAGGCCTGTGCCGCCTCCAACGCTGCAAGGGACGGGCTGCTAGCAGCAGTCCTAGCATCCAGGGGTATGACCGGGCCGTCGCCTGTATTCGAGGGTAAATTCGGGTTCTTCAAGGTCGTAGCTGGGGGTGAGGCTTTCGACCTAGACTTCACAGGGCCCCCTAAGGTGCTGGAGACTAGCATAAAGTACTGGCCCGTGGAATACCACTCGATGAGCGCTGTAGAGGCTGCACTGAGGGTGAGGGAGAAGGCTGGGCCCCTAAAGCCCGAGGACATAGAGGAGGTTACCGTTAAGACCTTCACCGTAAGCTACAGGATAATAGTTGAGGATCCGGAGAAGTGGGACCCTAAGACCAGGGAGACTGCCGACCACAGCCTCCCCTACATAGTCGCAGTAGCACTACTAGACGGCAGGGTCTGGGTTGACACGTTTAAGCCGGAGAGGGTTCTAGCAGATGACGTTAGGAGGGTTATGAGGAGGATGAAGGTTGAGGTTGACCCGGAGTATGATAAGATCTACCCGGAGGGGATACCCAACAGGGTGAGGGTTAAGACTGTTGATGGTAGGGTTTACGAGGAGGAGTCGGTATACCCGCCAGGCCACTACAAGAACATGCTTAGCGTAGAGCAGGTTGAGGAGAAGTTCTGGAAGCTCGCTAGGGGGCTTGTCGACGAGGGTAGGGCCTCGAGGTTCCTAAACGAGGCTTGGAGGCTTGAGAGTGTAAGCGATATGGGTAGGCTTGTGAGGATGCTCGTTGTCAGGGGCTAACGCCTCCTCTCCCTCTTCTTAATAACAGGTAACTCCTCCCTCCTAACCCTTGATACCAGGAGGCCCCCAGTGAAGCCTAGAACCAGGCCTAGGGCTAGTAGCCCTAGGGAGATCATGTTCTGCCTTGAAACCTGTGCTTGCAGGCGTTTAATCTGGCTGTCTCTTATAGATATCTCGTTCTCCCAGAAGGACTTCAGGCCTTCGAGCTCCCCAACCCTACTCTTAAGCTTCGATATGCTCTCTTCGAGCCCCCTAATCCTATCCTGTAGCGGTCTAGTCAGGTTCCTTAGGTAATCCTCTACGTTGGATAGGCCTATTATCTGGCTTAGCACACCACTGTTAACGACTATGGCTGCGGGCTCCAGCCCAGCCTGGGCTAAGACCGCTGGCTCCCCGTACACGTAGGCTACGTTAAACCTAAGCTCGAAGGACTCCCCAGGCCTTAGGGTTACAGGCTCCGCTATGAGTTTTAGTAGCACGGGGGTGTCAATGCTAGCATTCCCAGCATTAACCCCAACGTGGTAGACCACAGTGTACGATAGCGGTTGTAGGGGTTTGAAGCCTGCTAGGTAGAGTATGCTAGCCCTATCGCCAACATCAGCGAGCCTCACTAGGGCTACAGCCTCGAGACTGAAGGCCCTCACTGGATCCCCCGGCTCCACGTCAGCCGTCCCACCGAGGTAGCCTAGGCCTGTGTCTGCAAGCGATAGAATCCAGTTACCCGGGGAGCCGTCGTCTACAACGAGCACCACCTCAGGGCCCCCATGGGGGCCCTTGAGTGTTACGGTCTCGTTGGAGGGGTTGTGGAAGGTTATGGTGTACTCTATCGAGGGGCTCCATATCCTAGCTTTGATGACAGCCCTCACGGTGAGAGGGCTTACGTCGACCAGGGCCTCGTTGCTGGGTGTAGCCTCGATTGATAGTAGGTCGGTGGTGTTAGCTACGACCCTGTAGCTCCACGGCTTGAAGGCTAGGGTTGAGAGTGGTATCCTAGCAGTTAAACCCTCGTACGTGAACTCGTAGTAGCCAGTCCTGCTGACGTAGGCGTTAAGGAGTATCGATGGTAGCACGGAGCCTATCCTCAGGAGCTCAACCCTACTACCATTGGGTAGGATCACGCTCCAACTTGATATCGAGATACCCCTGTTGAAGTCCAGCTTCACGGTGTAGTAGTAGTTTGAAACTGTTACAACCCCACCGCTAACACTTGATATGACGAAGGGGGGGTTCCTCTCGGAGAGTGAGGCTAAGGGTGTGGCTAGCAGTACAAGGCATACGATGAGGGGTACCACCCTCAGCAATCCCAACCCCAACACCCCCCGTCTAGGTCTAACTCCACCCCTTTATAGCGTTAGGGGTTCAGCCTATGATGTTGTAGGCCGTCATAGCCCACTGGGCGAGTGCTAGGACAGCTGGCACCGTTGACATGGCGATACTAGTCTCAACCACGACCCTGTAAGGCTCGGGCCCCAGGGAGCTCCTATCAGAGTACACTATCTTGTTCAGGGTCGCCGAGGCTATGGCTAGTAGTGCTAGCGTCGAGGCGTAGCCAACGCCTATGAATGAGACTGTTGAAGCCACACCTAGTATCGTGGCTGTTGCGTTGACGAAACCACCTAGGACCACGAGCGGCACGTAAGCTAGGCCTGGGGCCTCTAGGAGCTCTAGGAGCTTAGCCAGCGAAACCAGCGCAGTGTACGTGAGCGCTGCTCTGACAGCTACATACCAGCTTAGGGGGCTGGCTATGGTTACAGGTGGCATGCTGAGCTTAGCTCCTTTGTCGAATGTGAGAGCTACGAGGATCACGGTGGTGGAGGCTAACAGGATCAGTGTTGGTGCTTTCAGGAGCTCCTGGGGCCCAGCGAATAAGGCTATGGAGGCTATGGCTAGCGCTGTCGACCTAGCCTGCATTACGCCTGCTACGAGTAGTGTGAAGAGCCTTACAGCTCTAACCCTCACCTCAACATCCACGGGCAGGCTCCCTAGGAGTCTCGTAACACCAGCTATGGTCGCCTCGCTGTTAGCTATGCTACCAAGCATTGCACCGTAGACCAGGCCCCTAGGCCCCCAGATTCTCGCTGCACCATAGCTTACAAGGCTTACCGTTAACACCAGTAGGAAGAACAGGTAGACCCTGTAGACGTCGATCCAGGGTATGAGCTGTGAGTAGGTGGCCACTATGGGGCCTACCACTAGTGCTAGGACTGCAACCTCCATTATGGCTATGAGCTCCTCATAGCTTATAGCCCTGGCTAGGCTCACAGCGGGGGCTTTGAGGGCTAGGAGTAGTGTTGAGAGAACGCTTATCGACGCAGCCTCGATAAGCCTGCCGAAGCCCGCTAGCACCCCAACCATGTAGGCTACGAGTAGGACCATGATGGTTGTAACGCCCGGAGCCCTCCTACCGGGTGTAGCTGTGAACATGTAGACTGCTAGGAACAAGGCTAAGCCTATGGTTAGGGATGAGAAGGCGATGCTCAGCACCAGGCTACTACCACCACCTATCATCGTAGATGCTACTGCGGTAAGACAGCCGTACATGCTAACCAAACCAAGGCTCCTCACACCAGGTATGCTCCCAGCCCTAGACCTAGCTCTCGTAAGCTGCATCCTCTCCCTCTCAATACCTATAAGTGCTCCGCCTAGGGTTGCAGTGAGCAACCTTAAGGCGAACTCAGCGTAGCCAAGACTAGCCTCGGTCAGAGACACCACCCCCTAGGCCCAGCTGATCCAATATCACAGGGAGCTCACCTAAAGCCTCCCTAGCAGCCCTAAGGTCCATGTTGAACACCGAGGGGGGCACGGGGGCTACCAGGGAGCTCCTAACACCAATCTTCACATCAACCCTCCCCCCACCCCTGAAGTTGACCTCGACAATCCTACCGTTAACACTAGCATAGTACGTGTTAGCAACAACCCTCACATACCTCAAACCCCTAACCCTACCCTCAACGAGGCTAAGGGACTCAGCGGAGCAGGAGGCCTTAACGTTAACAGTGTAGCCAGAGGCAAAATAGGAGATGAGGCGCTCAACATCGTCAACCCGGGTAGCCCTAACATTAGCAACAACCCTCCTGGAATCCTCGTCGACGAAGACAACCCTACCACCAAGAGACTCAAAACCCCTAACAGCCCTCAACAAAACCCTATCACCCCTAACATAGAGGGAGACAACAAGGTAGACATCGCAGCCCATCACAAACACCAAGGTCAGCCGGGGATAACAACATCACACATCAGCCATAGCGCACCACATCATCCCAGTAACAGACATTAGGCGGAAAGCCTTAAAACAAACACAACAAAACCCACAGGAGGCACACACTAAAACTAATCCCCGGCTGGCCAGGGATCCTTATATACTTTTCGGTTGACGTAGCTGAAGTCAAGCCTCAACCGTTGCTAGGTGTCCTAACGGGACACTACATCGAGATCCCGGCCTAGCTAGGGACGATGAAGGGTAAAGCTTAAATACCCCCACAGCCAGCTAAGACCATGGGGGGCCTGCGGAGGAGAAAACAGGAGCACAACAATAGAAAACAAAATAGAAACCAGCGATTAAAAGATAATACACCACAACAAGGCCCCCCATGGTGCAGAATCCATTACATGGAGTTGAAAGTCTAAATCATCAGAACCGTACAGTTGTTCATATAGCTCCAGGAATCA
>Ga0080008_139371_pt1 | contig 11788 bp, 9 predicted proteins | sample ConCONMetagenome_FD_69211 | JGI IMG/M metagenome (GOLD analysis project Ga0080008, IMG submission 69211) | Hot spring microbial streamer communities from Conch Spring, Yellowstone National Park, USA - CON_C (SPADES assembly) (version 2) | ecosystem: Environmental > Aquatic > Thermal springs > Hot...
CGGGATAATATTGAATACGCTAAAAGCTTGAGAGAAAAGAGTTTTGAAATTTTTTCAAAAGTAGAAGCGCTTAAACAAGCACCCATACCTAAAGCTCTAGTAGATGATTTGAAACTGTTCCTGAAGTACTGCAAGATGAGTGTATACGAGTTTACAGATAGAATCAGGGATGTCCGCAGGGCCTACCGCTTATATCTTTGGGGTATGATCATTTTTATACTGCTCGGAGGCACCTACAGAGTCGAGTTCGCCGTCTCGGCAATCGTATTAGCATTTCCCATAATTCTCGCGATGGGGGGTCTGAGGAGGAGGAGGGAAACCGGGTTGATGCTTGCGTACGCTACGATGCCACTGCCAATGGTTATTTTCGTAATGATGCTGACCTATGCTCTCTACGCTTTTAACAACCCGGAGGAAATCTCCTTTATAGCCTCAGAGTACGGGGTTTCAACCGAGATTGCATACCTACTCTTAGCACTAGTTTCACTTGGCAGCCTAGTAGGCCTCATCCTCCTGTCATATGCGTTAAAGAAGCTGGTGGAGAACCGTTACGCATTCTTTTAAGTTTTTCAGCCGAGCAGTCTAAGGAAAATACTGAGGTCGTAAAGGTTCCTGTAGCACTTGCAGGAGGCATCGTAAAGAGCAAATCCTATCACGAATTTTTCCTCGGGTTCAAGAACTGCGACAATACTGTCAGCTGGCTCATAACTTGTCAAAACGCTTGTTTCGAAAACGTCTTTTCCATATAGGAAGAGTTCCGAAGCCTTATAGGTCACTACTATCGCGGCTCTAAAATGATTGTTTGCAAAAATTTTTTCCACCAAGCTTATTGAGGGCAACAACCTTTTTTCATGGTAAACCCCTATCCAGAAACCCTCGTAGATAACTCGCCGCCTCCTCGACCTGCGGTTCGTGCTCCATAAAAGACAGTTCATGTCAAAGCACGTTGCGAAATGATACTGACCTATAAGATCATCGAGGTCTACGCCCCACAACTTCCTCGTAATAGCCTTTAAACTGTTCAACCACTTGCGGGGAAGGGGAAACACTTTTAAATCTGAAGTAAAAATTTTCATCTTCTCGTCCTCCTCAGCAAGCAAGTTGTGAACCCGAGAGTTCCATGGACATGTGGCCAAAGCCTGACACACTTATCGAGCTCTTCGTGGAACTCCATGCCACCGTACTGCTTAATCCATGGGGAGTATTCAAAGAGTTTGACAGGAGGGGGGACGACTTCCAAATCTTTTCTCTTATCAAGTATTTTCGAAACAACATACTCATTCTCCTCTGGCGCTATGCTACATGTCGAGTATGCTATAATCCCCTCCTCATCCAACATGTCAATCAGGGAGTCGAGCAGTTCAATCTCCCTCTTAACCATTAAAGCAAGCTCATAGATGCTTGTACGGGTTCTTCTCCCCGGGTCAACGGATATCCTGCCTTCACCGCTACAAGGGGCATCTAGAAGTATTCTTCCAAATTTTCTGTTAAGTACCTTAGAAATTTTTCTCGCATCGCTCCATGTCACAATCACGTTTTCTATACGCATCCTGGTGATGTGCCCTATTAAGCTTCTCACTCTTCTCAGAACGAGATCGTTAGCATAAACTGTTCCTTTACCAAAAACTTTTTCAGCTAAGAAAGTTGTTTTCCCGCCTGGTGCGGCACAGGCATCTAGTATATCCCCACTATACTCGTGTGTTAAAAGAAGGACTGGCAAGAGGCTCGAAGAATCTCTGTGTAAGTAATAATATCCTTTCAAATACTCTAAGGTTGCACCGGGGCTCGGCTGTTCAGGGGCCTTTATTATTTTGAAAGCACTATCACACCATGATAGTCTTTCAAGCTTAAACCCTTTCTCCTCCAAGGACGATTTAAGCATATCGGGACTGATTCGAAGAGTGTTAGCGCGAATAACAGGTTTAACCGGTTTTTCAAACGACTTCAACAATTCAATGGCATCCTCCCCTAAAATTCTCATATATCTCTCGGCCATGTACGGTAGGATTCTGTATTTAGATGAGAGTTCATGGGCCTTTTCAGACGGCTTCACAAATATTTCCTTCAATATCTCTAAAACGTCTTTCTCCAACCGGACCTCCGTGAAAAATACTGTTCTTTTCTCATAAAATTGTTAATGCCCACCCGGTGGCAAGGCCCGTTGCAAAAGCGAGTGTGAAGCCGAGGTACCAATACCACAGTATTCTAGTTACTAGTCTCAAGTTAACGTTTGCAACGCCTTTAGCCAGGCCGACTCCTGCGACGCTTCCTAAGACTAACCCGGTCATCGAGCTGGGCAAGCCCATTCTCGTAAGGAAAAGTGTGGTGAGGGAGGCTGAGAAATTCGCGATAAACGCTGAGTCGTTGTTTAAAACCGTTATCTCCTCACCGATGGTTCGAGCAACCCTTAACCCCCATGTTATAATCCCTGCTGACAAACCTCCAGAACATAGTAATAGTGCAAAGGGATTCACAGTTAAACCTTCTTCAGGAATAGAGTTTAGAGATAACGCGGCAATGACGCCTGTGAGCGGGGCTGCTGAGTTCGCAACGTCATGGGCACCGTGTGTGAAGGCTATCATCCCCGAAGACAACGCTAGGGCTTCAGGCGGGAATATTCTACCGGTGTCTAACTCCAATGTTCTAGTCGCTCCAGCAGCCATGATTAAGGAATACACGAGAATGGCGTTGAAAACTACCAGGACTGTCGCGATTAAGACATACCAGTAGTACTCCAGCCCCGCGGGCGGTGTCAACAATAATACTGTCGAGACAGTAAATATGTTGAAATAAGTCACCACTAAAATGACAGCCATCCATGGTTTTTTAAACCCAATGAAAAACTCGTAATGCTTGTAAGAAAATAATCCGGCAATTATTCCTAGAATAGGCAAAACAATCCATAAGCCAAGTAGCCCTGAGACAAGCGCTAAATTAGTTGCTCTTCCCCCAGTATTGCCGAGTGAAAAACCTGTTAAAACACCTATTAAGGTTTGAGTAATACTGAATGGTATTCTTCTCCTCGTCACGGCAAGTATTAATAAAAACGTGATAAACATGGCGATTGTTAGTCCAACAGCGTAGGATATAGGGTTAAAAGCCGCTGGATTAACCACTTTTCTCAAAATAGTCTCAGAGATAAAACCTCCATATAAAACTCCACCCATAAATTCCGCAACCCCTGCTATTATAAGAGCTCTCCTCAGGGGAAGAGCTTTCGCTCCTATCAGAGTTCCCAGACTGTTTCCAGCATTATTGGCTCCATTTATCCATGCCAGTAAAAAAGCTACTAGGCTGGCAACTCCTATTCCAATGATGTTGATTGATAACACTTTCTATTCATCTCGCAAGCCATCTAGGAAACAAATTCTTTTTAACCTATGTGATATAAAAACTTTACCATGAAATGTGAGATAAGTAAAAAAGCTATTTGATGACCATCCCTTTCAAGCTTTTAATCCATTCCTCAGTGGCTTCCGAAGCAAATGCTACGGCAAGTTTCGACGCATTATAAACATCCTCTAGATCCAACACTTCCACAGGGCTATGGATGTATCTGGATGGGATGGAGATTGTTCCAGCGGGAACACCATCCTTGTTCAAGGCTATAATAGAAGCGTCTGTGGTGCCTCCGGGGACAACATCGAGCTGATAGGGTATTTTATGCTTCTCGGCCAGAGTGATCAGGAAGTCTACTACTTTCGGATGAGCGATTAAGCCCGTCGCATTCCTTCCATCAACAATTTTAATGGCAGGCCCCTTTCCAAGCCTGGTATACCACTCACTCTTGGCCACGCCAGGTACGTCGCTCGCAATAGTGACGTCCACCGCTAACGCCACGTCGGGTGTTATACTGTAAGCTGATGTTCTAGCACCTTTTAATCCTACCTCTTCCTGCACCGTGAACACGAAGTATGCGTCCACTTCGGGCTGACCCATCATTTCCAACGCTTTAATCAACAAAGCAACCCCAACCCTGTCATCGAAGGCTTTGCCCGTTATGCGGTAACCTGAGAGCTCGGATACATCCCTATCGAAAACTACAATATCTCCGTTTCTAACGCCGAGCTTCTCTACTTCCTCCTTTGAAGAAGCCCCTATGTCTATAAACAACTCCTTTAGCTCTGGAACCTTCTGAGCCTCCTCGGGCTTTATGACGTGCGGAGGCTTCAATCCTATAACCCCGCGAATCATCCGGCCGGTCCTTGTTACAACAATGACCTTCTGATAGAGGAGGGTTCTCTCAAGAACTCCTCCTATTGGTATCGCCCTCAAGAATCCATCGTCCTCGATGTGAGAAACAAATAACCCTATCTCATCCATGTGTGCTACTAGCATTAGTCTTCTATCGCAGGTCTTGCCCTTCTTAACAGCTATCACGTTTCCCCACGCATCAATCCATAGTCTATCCGCATACGGCTTTACCAGCTCGACAACCTTATCCCTAACCCTGTGTTCATAACCGCTCGGCCCCGGTAATTGGGTTAACTCCTTTATTAAGAATAATAATTCCTCTCTCCAAGACATGCAACTCACCAACAATAAGTAGTGATGATTGAAATATTAACTTATCGTAGAAATCCGAGAGTTGCTCCTATTTTCTCGAAATCCAGTAGTTTCGAATGGTTTAAAAGCTTTATTTCTTGCTCGCCTGTTAAAGCGTACATGGAAGATGATTTAGATTCATAGAGGTAAAGAATGAACGCTTTTCTAACATCCGCGTTCAAAATTCCATCGCTATAACCTAGCAACGATGAAAGCTCATTCATAAACCTGTATTGTGTTAGGAGACGATAGTACTGTATATCGGCATCGCTTGATTTCCCGCCAAAAATTATTAATCTCTTCAATATCCCCTTACTCTCTCCCTCAGCCTTTCTCTTCTCAGACGCCTCACTTATTTTACCTAGGAATTCTCTTTTAGTGTTCACAAGATAAGCCTCTATCTCACTCTTACTACATAGTTTAGAATCATCAAGCAGCACTGGAAATCTCCGCGGATGCGTTAACAAAATGTCGTTCAATGTTGAGATAGGTAGTTTGAACGATAGTAACAGCCTATCACCAATGATCGGGTTCTTTAAAAACTTGAAGAAGAAGCAGTCAAAACCGTAAACAGTGCTAGCCTCGTAAGGTTGTATTAGTCCTGTTGGAACCCAGAAGCAGTAATTCTCTTTCTCACATTTGCTCAATAATTTATCCGCGACGTCTAAATAACCCAGCAAAGACCTCACCGTTAATGATTGAGGGAAAAATTGTAAAAACCTTACTTCCTGATAAAGTGAACGGGCTCTCCTAGCAAGTATTCCGCAACATCTCTAAGGGACTCTGCAACAGTTAGATGAGGATACGGAACTGAGGTTGCCTCCTTAAAAGAAAGTCTCCCGAGGTAGAGGGGAAGATATGCTGATATAACTTCGGAGGCATTAGGCGAGACTACTTGGATGCCGAAGACTTTCTCGCTTTTCTCGTCCAATAGTATTTTGACAAATGAGTTTCTACCACCTTTTATTTTCACGACGGCCAAGTAGTAAATAGGCAGTTTTACTTTAACATACTTAACACCCATCGTTGACAACTCCTTCTCGGTGTATCCAACGCTAGCCACTTCTAGCCCTGTGAAAATAGTTATTGGAACAAGATGATAGTCTAGCTTAAAACCTTCCCTTCCAGCTATTTTCTTCGCAACCGCGACGCTCTCTAGTATTGCCTTGTGAGCCAGCTGTGGCCCGCCGATGACGTCACCGGTTGCATAAATGTTTTCAACGTTTGTCCTGCACTCATCATTCACGATTACGTATCCCTTTTTGTCCAAAGAGATGCCTGTCTCCTCCAAGCCAACACCCTTGGTCTTGGGGGTTCTTCCAGTCGCTATCAAAACTTTGTCAACAGTCAAATTCTCCCCATTAGACAGTTTCACGTTGTACTTGCCCCCGGATTTCTCAACATTCTCAACACTAGTCTTTTCCCTCACCTTCACCCCGTTGCCTGCAAGATAGGTCTTCAGTGCTTGAGCAACATCCTTATCTGTGAACGGTAGTATATGATCCATTATCTCGACAATCGTTACCTCTACACCGTTTTTGGAATATACGTTCGCCATTTCAACCCCTATTACTCCTCCCCCGACGATAAGGATACTGGAGGGTTTCTCCCTCATGAAGAGCACTTCCCTATTGCTGAGGATGCCTTCCCCGTCGAATTTTGCATGAGGCAGTTGCGAGGGATCTGTGCCAAGCGCCAATACGATCTTATCGGCTTCCACTTCCCTCTTAGACCCGTCCTCGGAGACAATGACTTGGTGGGGATTCTTTAAAACCCCTTTCCCGCTTAGAACCTCGACACCGCTTGCTTCTAGGAGATACTTTATCCCTTCTCTCGTTTCCTCAACAATGCTTTCAGCCCAGTCGACAACATCTTCCCATTTATAGCTTGCTTGTCCCTTCACCTTTTCGACAACCCTAAACGCTTCGGCCACTTGATATAATGCTTTGCTCGGGACACATCCCCAGTTTGTGCATTCTCCTCCTATCAGCTTCTCCTCAACCACAGCTACTTTGAACCCGCGCTGAGCCAAATATACTGCCCCGGGATACCCCCCTGTTCCAGACCCAATGATTACCACGTCGTATTTCATTTAATCTCTCCCTTCACCCTCTTCAAATGAAGTCGCCACGTGGGGGTAACCGTTGATGGGTGATTAGCTTTTACCAAGTCTATTCTCCCTACAGAAGTGTTAACCGGCCATTTCTTCGGCTCCTTGGGGTCTTGATATGCTATTCTGCCGATTTCCTTCAATCTTTCAGCATATCTCTCAATGTTCTCAATGGTTTCAGTCTCAGTGAACTCTGTCATCAAGGCCTCCTTAACTATTAGCGGGAAGTATATTGTCGGGGCGTAGAAGCCTGCGTCAAGCAAACCCTTTGCTACATCCTCGGCTGTAACACCTATCTCTTCCATCATGGGCTGAGCGCTCAACACCACTTCATGCTTTCTGAACCTACCTTTACCGTACGGAATCTCATACCCTTTCACGTTCTCCATTAGCTTCATAAAGTAGTTCGTGTTTAACACTGCAAGCTCTGTAACCTTCCTCAATCCCTCATTACCCATCATCAATATGTATGTGTAGCCCCAGACTAGCGGCGTGATGTTGCCGAAGAATGCTTTCAAGAACCCTATGCTATTCTCGCCGGGAGCTTTCAACCTGTATTTCCCAGTCCTCTCATCGTAGATGACATAATAGCCTGGAAGTAGGTCGCTTAGCCTGATGTTTTTCTCAACATCAACAACTCTATCCTTAATACATATTGGTCCTGCCCCGGGTCCACCGCCCCCGTGTGGAGCCCCAAAAGTCTTGTGGACATTTAAGTGAGCAATGTCGAATCCCATATCTCCTGGTCTAGCGTAACCCATTACCCCGTTCAAGTTTGCTCCGTCATAATATAGTAACCCGTCTACGCTGTGAATTAACCGTGCTATCTCTAGAATATTCTCTTCGAACAAGCCCAGGGTGCTGGGATTCGTAATCATCAAGCCTGCAGTTGACTCGCCGACAACGCTTTTTAGAGCCTCCAAGTCAACGTTGCCATCGCTGTTAGACGGGGTTTCGACCACTTTAAACCCGCCCATGGCTGCGCTCGCAGGGTTTGTCCCGTGAGCCGAGTCCGGCACAATTATCTCCGTCTTCTTATCTATCTGACCCTTCAACTCATGGTATTTTCTAATCAGCAGTATTCCTGCCAGCTCGCCATGGGCTCCTGCTGCCGGGTGTAGACTACAGTAGTCCATCCCTGTGATGCTAGCGAGCCATTTCTGCATCTCGTAAATCATCTCCAGTAGCCCCTGCACTGTATCCTCAACCTGTAAGGGGTGGAGCCCTAGTATTCTAGAATCGCTCGCGACCTCCCAAGCTATTCTGGGGTTATACTTCATAGTACATGAGCCGAGTGGTACCGGTCCGTTGTCGACTCCATAGGCCATCTCGGTCAACCGGGTGAAATGCCTCATAACGTCTACTTCACTCAACTCTGGGAGGTCTGGATCGGTTGTCCTCGCCATGTCCTCGCTCAGCTTTATCGGGCCAACCTTTTCCTTAACTTCTCTCTCAGGCTCAGGAACTAGGAACCCTCTTCTCCCTTTGACGCTTAACTCAAAGATTAGAGGTTCGGACCATTTAGCCTGCCTGAACATCTTACCCACCCCCTATATGAATCTCTTTGAGAAGATCAACTAGCATATCTATATCGGTTTTGAAGTGTAGTTCGGTGAAAGCCCATAGCGATGCTTCGCCAAGCTCCGGATATAGGTGTCCTATGTAGAGGCCTCCGTGAACGCCCCTATCCAGTAGTTTCTCATGCACCTCTCTGTAGGTTTTTCCAAACCCGTTCAACGATACCGCGAACTCATTGAAGAACTCGCCGTTGAAAACTCTGTTCAACCCGATTTCACTAAACCTTGAAGCAGCGTAATGCGCTCTGTAGTAGTTGAGCTCGGCAAGTTTTCTTAAACCAGTTTTACCAAGCAACGACAGATATACTGCTACCCCGATAGCGGCCAGCGCTTCATTAGTACAGATGTTCGATGTCGCCTTTTCCCTCTTAATGTGTTGCTCACGAGCTTGGAGAATCATTGCGAAAGCCCTCTGGCCCCCCTCCTGCGTCGTGGTTAATCCAATAATCCTCCCGGGCATCTGCCTTATCAGGTTCTGATCATATCTTACCGCGAAAATGCCGAGGTAGGGTCCCCCGTAATTTAATCCGAGGCCGAAGGGTTGACCATCACCTACCGCGATATCAGCGCCCACCTCGCCGGGAGCCTTCAACAACCCTAGGCTCACGGGGTAGACGCCTGTGATGTAAAGCGCACTTCTCTCTCGAACAATCTCGCCAACTGCTTTAGCGTTTTCAATCACTCCGAAGAAATTCGGATACTGTATGTAAACCCCTGCGGTTTCGGAATCTACTTTGCTCTTTAAATCTTCAATGTCAATAGAGCCTTTTTCACGATCGTAGCGTACCCTTTCAACTCTCACTCCCTGGGGCCATAAGTACGTCTCAATTACTTTGAAGTGGAAGGGGTTGACATTGTAGGGCACTACTACCTTTCTCCGCCCTTTTTTAACTCTCACACTCATCAACAAAGCTTCAGCGATAGCTGACGCCCAGTCATACATTGAAGCGTTCACAACCTCCATCTGGAGTAGCTCAGCCATCAAGCTCTGAAACTCGAAAATCGCCTGCATCAAGCCCTGGGATATTTCCGCTTGATATGGAGTATAAGCTGTTAAGAACTCGCCCCTCGACAAAATGTATTTGACCAGTGGAGGGACGTAGTGGGGATAGACGCCTCCTCCCATGTAGGGGGGTGGATTAAAGGCCTTGTTCTTCGACAGCTTTTCCTCAATAATTCTCTTAGCTTCCATTTCAGAAAGCATACGTCCTTTACCTATTTCAAGACTCATCCACTTTTCTTGGCTTATTCTCGCCTCGGGAGGAATATCCTTAAACAATTCCTCAACGCTGGAGATTCCTATAGCCTCCAACATCTTCTTAACGGTTTCAGTGGAAGAGTTAGGTATCCATGGATGTGTAGACATAACTACACCAGATATTAATCTATAACAGCTCTTATTTAAACTGAGAGCAGGGGTTTATTTTCTAGATTAAGGCTTAATAATATATTGGCGATGAGCTTGCCCAAGATCGCATTATTAGAATACTATATTGAAAAACTAGGCGCTGAAACAGGATTATACGGGAATTGGGAAGTCCCTTACAGGTATACCAACGCTATTGAAGAACACGTTAACGTGAGAAATAATGTAGGCGTTTTCGATGTATCCCACATGGGAAGGATTATCCTACGGGGGCCGGACGTGCTACCTTTAGCGCAATACTTGTACACCAAAGATGTTTCAAAAACAAAGCCTTCCTGGATGAGCGGCCCTACCCTTGCCCTAAATCAATGGGCCAGGGTTAAGGATGATGAAATGCTCTACAAGATTAGCGACGAAGAATGGTACCTCGTTACTAACGCTCTTGCAAGGGAGAAGATGGTCAACTACATTAAGAGTGTTATAGCGGAGAAGGAATTCAAGGTTGAAATTACAGATATAACGTTTGATACTTCAATGCTGGCTGTCCAGGGGCCTAGGGCTACCGAGTTAATGGAGAAGATTGGTGCTAAATGGGCAACCGATCTAAAAACCCTTGAGTTTATAATAGGGGAAAACATTGGGGAGGTCAAAACTCTCCTAGTAAGCAGGAGCGGTTGGACAGGGGAAGACGGTTTCGAAATATGGGGCGGTCATCATGAGATTAAAAGTATAGTGGAGAAACTCATCGCTAATGGTGCGAAGCCGGCGGGGCTGATAGCTAGAGATACCTTGAGGATCGAAATGGGGTTTGTCCTAGGGGATCACGAGTATGGAGAAGATCCGTTGAAATTCCCTTGCGCGCTCTCCTTGCGCTACGGCCTGGGTGCAATAACATGGGAGAAAAAGGGGTTCGTCGGCGAGGAAGCATTAAGAACGTGTAAGAGGGAAGGGGTTAGATGGGTTAGAGTAGGGTTGAAGTTTGGCAAGGAAACTGGAAGACTTGTCCCAAGGACAGGGATGCCAGTTTACTCTGAAGACGTCCAGGTAGGATGGATTACTAGTGGAACGTTTTCGCCAATCTTAAATAGGGCAATAGCGATGGCATACGTTGACTCGAGGTACGCTGTTTTCGGAGAGGAGTTAGAAGTACTGGTAAGAGATAAGAGTTATAGTGCTAAAATCGTGGACTTCCCCTTTATTAAAAAGTAGGAGGGCCCATATTATAATTTTTTATTAATATCCAAACCATTATTTTTCTTGGTGTGTAGCTCATGACTTACGAGTTTGGAGAGGAAATAGGGTTGGACACTCTACTCCAACATTACCCATCGCTGAAGGAAGTGATTGATCTAACCGTTAACCATACCGTGTGGAGAAAGAGACGTTGCTTAAACATGATCGCGAGTGAGAATGTGATGTCCCCTCTAGCAATGCTAGCCTACATGAATGACATGATGCACCGGTACGCAGAAGGCAAGCCCTACAAGAGGTTCTACCAGGGTCTTCAATACGTGGATGCACTCGAAGTCAAGGCTATGGAAATAATGGGCGAGCTTCTCGAAACAAAATACGTTGACCTGAGACCTATAAGCGGGACTACCGCGAACGCTACCGCATTCAGGACTTTCACGAAACCTGGAGACAAGGCCTGTGTAGCCCCTGTTCAAGCCGGTGCCCATGTAAGCCATACAAGGTTTGGAACCCTTGGGGCGTTGGGTATTGAACAGATTGAGCTCCCCTTCAGCCTTGAAGAATGGAATATTGATGTTGACAAGGCTGTGAAAATGATCGAAGAGGTTAAGCCGAAGATAGTTACCCTCGGAGGCTCGCTTTACATATTCCCGCATCCAACCAAGGAGATTGCCGAGGCCGCTCATGCCGTCGGAGCTAAAGTAATCCACGACATTGCCCACGTCCTGGGTCTAGTAGTAGGGAAAGTATGGGAGAACCCGCTGAGGCTGGGCGCTGACGTAATCACTTCTTCCACACATAAGACCTTCCCGGGACCTCAAGGCGGATTATTCGCGACTAGGTTGGAAGAGGATTATAAAGAAATGGGGAAGGTTGTATTCCCAATGTTTGTCTCCAACCACCATCTCCACAGGTTAGCCGCCATGGCGGTAACCGGGATTGAGATGAAGCTTTGGGGCGAGGAATACGCCAGGCAAATAGTCGCTAACGCTAAGGAAT
>Ga0080008_155926_pt1 | contig 11775 bp, 9 predicted proteins | sample ConCONMetagenome_FD_69211 | JGI IMG/M metagenome (GOLD analysis project Ga0080008, IMG submission 69211) | Hot spring microbial streamer communities from Conch Spring, Yellowstone National Park, USA - CON_C (SPADES assembly) (version 2) | ecosystem: Environmental > Aquatic > Thermal springs > Hot...
TCTGATACCACCGAGATCACCTGCTCCCAGTAGTCCTTACTAACGTAGGCCCTAGGCCCCGGAGCTCCAAGCTCCCGAAGCACCTCCTCCAGGCTTCCAGCCCTCCTAGCTAGTCCGTAGGCCCCGGCCTCGGAGTCTGTGAGTGTGAGGGACTCGGTAACGAACCTAGTCGCTATATCCTCCAGGGTCTCGTTGTTGAAGGCCCTCCTCGCTAGCGCCCTAAACCTCGACGCGACGTAGTTCACGGTCTTAGGGTCGTCGGGGCGGGGTCTCGCGGCACCTATTACCGAGGCAGGCCCCATGTATATCCTACCGCAGGCCAGGGCCACCATAGCCGCGGCCGAGACAGCCTTACAGCCCGGCGGCACGTAGGCAACGCAGTCCACCTGGGAGTTAACGAGGAGCTCAGCTATCCTATCGGCCGAGGATAGGTAGCCCCCGTAGCTATCTATCCTAAGCACTAGGAGCTCACCGGGTTGTAGCATACGTAGAGACCTCTCAACTAGGGAGACCATCCCCCCGTCCACATTACCTACTAGCTCCACCACAACCGTCCCGGAGTAGGTCTGGGTACCTAGGACCGCCAGTACCACTAGCACCAGTAGGAGCCTGAGCATGCTGGCCTACCCGGTACTCCCATAGTTTAGGTACGGAAAAGCCTTGTGGTTGGTGGACCGGCCGGGACTTGAACCCGGGACCTCCGCCGTGCGAGGGCGGCGCTCTTCCAGGCTGAGCTACCGGCCCACCGCTAGAGTAGTTCAACCGGGGATTTTAATCCCTAAAGGAGGGATCCGCCGCCCGGATCCGCAGTCAGGACTCCGCACATCGGGAGTGGGGGAGGGTTAGTTATAAGCCTTAGCTGTGTAGTTGTGTGGGGGGTCTACTATTGATTTACCTCCGCTGGAGTTGAGGAGGGTAGAGGAGGAGGTTAGGAGGTACTGGAAGGAGAGAGGTATAGATGTAAAGTGGCGTACCCCCTCCGGAGGACCCCTCTTCTCCTTCCTCGAGGGTCCCCCAACAGCTAACGGGTACCCGCACGTCGGTCACCTGAGGGGGAGGGTCTACAAGGACTTCGTACTGCGCTACTACAGAATGCGGGGTTACGACGTATGGGCCCAGGGGGGTTGGGATGAGCAGGGGCTTCCGGTTGAGGTTGAGGTCGAGAAGAGGCTGGGGGTTAGGAGTAAGAAGGAGATATACGAGAGGATCGGGGTGGAGAGGTTCGTCGAGGAGTGCAACAAGCTTGTTGACTACTACCTACAGTACTGGAGGTCCTATGCCACCGAGTTGATAGGGCTCTGGCTGGACCTCGAGAACGCCTACGAGACTAGGAGGAGTAGGTATATAGAGTACGTGTGGTACGTAATAAAGAGGGCTTGGGAGAGGGGGCTACTCTACGAGGGCTACAGAGTCCTACCGTTCTGCCCTCGGTGTGAGACGGCCCTAAGCGATGCCGAGGTCGACATGGGCTACGAGGAGAGGAGGTCCCCGTCGATCTACGTAAGGTTCGAGATAGCCGGGAGACCCGGCGAGTACCTACTCATATGGACCACCACTCCGTGGACCCTAATAGACAACGAGGCCGTCGCGGTACACCCGAGTGCGGAGTACTGCGTAGTGGAGGTAGGTGCGGAGAGGTGGTACGTAGCGAAGAACCTAGTGGAGAGGGTTGCGGGGGAGCTGGGGCTCGGGTCCTGGAGGTGTGTTGAGACCCTACCCGGAGCCTCCCTAGAGGGTACTAGGTACGTCCACCCGCTACTAGAGGAGGTACCCATACATAGAGACCACCAGAACGCCCACTACGTAGTTACCGCGGAGTTCGTAAGTCTGGAGGAGGGTACGGGGCTGGTCCACATAGCCCCCGGTCACGGACCGGAGGACTTCGAGCTAGGGGTTAGGTACGGGCTACCGATAACGAGTACCGTGGAGGTTGACGGGGTCTTCAACAAGTCCTCGGGGGTCTTCGCCGGCCTCTACGTAGAGGATGCTTCAAATGCTGTTGTAGAGGTGCTGAGGGGTAAGGGTCTACTAGTCAAGTCGGGGACCATAGTCCACAGGTACCCGCACTGCTGGAGGTGCGGGACGCCCCTAATCTACAGGGCAGATAGGCAATGGTTTATAGCTATGAGTAGACTGAGGGGGGACCTACTCAAGGCTTTGGAGTCCGTCGAGGTGTACCCGGAGGAGCACATGAATAGGTTCAAGTCCTGGCTAGCTAACGTTAAGGACTGGACCATATCGAGGTCTAGGATATGGGGTACCCCCCTACCCATATGGAGGTGCGCTGACGACCCCCAGAGGATCCTCGTCATAGGTAGCCTGGAGGAGTTGGAGAGGTACGCCGCTAAGCTACCCGACGTAGATGAGGATAGGCTAGTCCACAGGCCGTGGATAGACTCCGTAGAGCTTAGAACGGAGGACTGCAGTAGGTGGGTGAGGGAGCCCTTCGTAGTCGATGTCTGGATGGATAGCGGTGTTGCCTGGATAGCCTCAGTGGACGGTCTTAGGAATGCCGAGCTCTTCGGTAGGCTCTACCCCTACACGTTCATAACTGAGGCCGTGGACCAGACCAGGGGGTGGTTCTACTCCCTACTAGCTACGTCGGTGATAGATAGGGGCACCGCTCCGTATAGGCAGATACTGATCCAGGGCCACGTCCTGGATAAGTTCGGTAGGAAGATGTCGAAGCACCTAGGTAACGTCGTCTACGCTGAGGAGGCGATAAAGAGGTTTGGGGTAGACCCACTGAGGCTGTACCTACTATCCCGGTACCCACCTGGGGAGTCCTTCATGTTCGACCCGGACGAGATTAGGAAGACCTACACCGCGGCTCTAAACATCCTGTGGAACGTCTTTAGGTTCGCGTACATGTACATGAGCCTAGACCGCTTCTCCCCCAAGGTCCACAGCCTGGAGAGGTACCTAGGTAGGCTATCACCTGAGGATAGGTGGGTACTCTCGAGGATCAACAGCGTTACCGAGGAGTTCGAGGACTTCATGTCGAGGTACGAGATACACAGAGCCCTCCAGAGGGTGGTGGAGTTCACCGTAGAGGAGTTAAGTAGGACCTACCTAAAACTCGTTAGACCTAGGGTTTGGAGCGAGGAGAGCGACGATCGGTTCGTCGTCTACTCGGTCCTCTACTACGTACTCAAGAGGTTACTCAAGATCCTAGCACCAGCGGTGCCCCACGTATCCGAAGCCCTCTGGCTGAGGTTCTTCAAGGTCTTCGAGCCCGAGGAGGCTGAGAGTATACACCTGACCAGGTTCGATCCCGTGGATAGGGGGCTGATAGACCGCGAACTCGAGGAGAGCTTTAGGCTAGCCCTGAGCTCTGTAGAGGCCCTGGCATCGCTTAGGAATAGACTAGGTGTTAAGGTGAGGTGGCCCCTGGCCGAGGCTGTGGTTGTAGCTCCAGCCCAGGTTATCGATAGGCTGAGCCCCCTAGCATCTGTAGTAGCTAGGCTAGCTAACGTTAAGACGGCGACATTCTCCGCAGACCTAGTTACCTGCTCGGAGAGGGGCTACGAGGTGCAGGAGGGGAGGGGGGTTACCGTCTGCCTACCCAAGTCGGTAGATAGGGAGCTCTTCAGGGAGGCTCTAGCTAGGGAGGTAGTACGCAGGGTCCAGGTAATGAGGAAGGAGCTGGGGTTAAGCATATCGGACTACATAGAGGTAGCTGTGGAGACGGACAGCGAGGAGGTCCTGGACAGCGTCAAGGCCCTCGAGAGGTACATAGCTAACGAGGTGAGGGCCTCTAGGGTAGTCGTAGGGGCTCCGGGCAGCGACATGTACGTCAAGACCTGGGATATAGAGGGCCTCAGCGTTAGGATAGGGGTGAGGAGGTCCCCAGGCCCCGGGTGACGGTCTTGAGCACCCCGCCAATCGGAAAGCACGTCTACGCCAACCTCTACGACGTAGACCCCGAGGTACTAGCAGACGAGAGGAGGCTTGCCGAGCTAGTCGCAGAGGCGGCAAGGGAGGTGGGGTTGGATGTGGTGGAGATCAAGTCGTGGAGCTTCGGGGGTAGGAAGGGAGGGGTATCCGTGATAGCTGTGCTGACGGGGGCGCACATGGTTATACACACCTGGGTCGAGTACAGGTACGCTACCCTGGACATCCTAGTAACCGGGGATGCGGACCCGACCAAGCTGTTCGAGAAGGTAGTGTCGGCACTTAAGCCCAGGTCCTACAGGTTCGGGTTCACCTACAGGGGTCCGCAGGGCGGTGAGCCCCCAACCCAATAGAGGTAGAAACCCGGGTCCGGGAGGTCCTCCGGGGTGGGTCTAACCGTCGCCGAGGTCGCGGGTAGCGGGGAGCTGGATACCATTAGGAGGATCGTCGAGGGTGGCATGGGGGCTTGGCAGGCCTACTACGCTACCACCTGCGTGGAGCAGGCCTACTGCCGTGCTCTAGTAGCTTTCGAGTACGGTAGACCTGCCGGGGTATCCCTATTCTACAGGCTTGAGCTCCAGCCGAGGGTCTCCGTTGGGGTGGTCTACTACGTAGTTGTTGAGGGGGAGTTTAGGCGTAGGGGTATCGGTAGGGCCCTGGTAGCGTCTGCGGAGCACCTGCTGGAGGAGGAGGGGGTCGATGCTGTAGTGGCTACCACTAGGTTCGATAACGTAGGGTCTAGGAAACTCTTCGGGAGTCTCGGGTACCTAGAGATCCCCCTGGAGGTAGTTGAGGATATGTTTGGTGAGGCCGTAACTAAGCTTACGTGCAGCTACGAGGACGACCTACTGCTGTTTAAGGGCTTAACAGTAGACCTGGAGGGGCTGGTGGAGGCTCTAAGTACCCCCCAGAACCTAAGGCAAGTAGAGAGGCTGTGGTACGGTCTCTGCTATAGACCCTGGCTAAGGTTGAGGAGGGCCCCCGGAGGCTTTTAGCGACCTCGATAGCACGTATAGGGTCACGGCTATAGCTACCTGGGGCGGGGCCTCCGGGGGTAGTTCAGGTATCGAAATAACCTCAGACGGTACCTCAACTCTCCCACCCTCCTCACTGAAGATCAGGGCGCAGCTACCTCTAGGTCTAACCTCCTCTATACTCCTAGAGCTCTGGGACCCCGGGACTACTGAGTACACCTCCTCAAACCTTACGTACTCCAGTAGGTCCTTAGTACTGGGTAGCACTATGAGGGGTTTCCCGTACCTGAGGGCTACCTTGTACGCCTCGGGGACACCCGCCTGGGCAGCCATGCCCGTAGCCCTCACCACTACGAAGGCGTCTACCGAGACCCCCCTAAATCCGTAGGCTACCCTAACGGACTCTACGAGTCTGTGCGGGGACGTTACCCCAGCTAGGACTAGGGTGAGTCCCACCGGGGTTCCACCTAGATACTGGTCCTCCTATGTACCTCAGGCTCCTGCCTACCGGCGCCCCTACTGCTTAGGTACTTCCTAATAGCCTCTAGGAAGTCCTTCATCTCCACCACCTCAGCACCCCGCCTTAGGGCGCTGTACCCTGCCTCGGTACATATAGCCTTTATATCAGCTCCGCAGAGCCCCTCTGTAGCCTTGGCTAGCTCCCAGAGGTCTACGTCCGCGGAGAGAGCCATGCGGGAGGTGTGTATCTTGAAGATCTCGTATCTGCCTCTAAGGTCTGGGGGAGGTACGTGTATGAGCCTATCGAACCTACCCGGTCTAAGAATGGCTGGGTCTAGCACGTCTATCCTGTTCGTAGCGGCGATCACCTTAACCTTATCCAGCGGGTCGAAGCCGTCCAGCTCTACTAGTAGCTGCGACAGTGTTCTGTGGATCTCCCTCTCACCGGACGTCCCGACGTCGACCCTCTTAGCGGCTATCGCATCTATCTCGTCTATAAAGACTATGGAAGGAGCCTTACGTCTAGCCAGCTTGAACACCTCCCTAACTACCCTAGCCCCCTCACCTACGAACTTCTGAGCCAGTTCAGAGGCTGCGAGCCTTATGAAGGTGGCGCTAACCTCCCCGGCTACCGCCCTAGCTAGTAGGGTCTTACCGCAGCCCGGGGGCCCGTAGAGTAGTACCCCCTTCGGGGGCTCTATACCGAGTTTCGAGAAAAGGTCGGACCTCTTAAGGGGTAACTCAACAACCTCTCTAAGTTCCCTTACCTGCTCGTGGAGTCCACCGACGTCCTTAAAGGTGACCTGGGGCCTCTCCTGAACCTCCATAGCCCTTACGAAGACGTCCTCAACTATCGGGAGTATCTCGACTATGGTAGAGCCCCTCTGGTTGAGGGCTACGTGCACTCCAGGCTTCAGCTTGGAGACGTCTATGAAGTTGCTAACGTTAACGACAAATACGGGCCCCGTACTGCTCCTAACAACAGCCCTCCCGTCCTCAAGAACCTCCAGGACTACGGCCTCGATTAGGGGAGTCGACATGAGTTTATCTATCTCACTCCTGTAGTAGTTAAGCTCCCTCCTCAGGAACTCGACCTCAGCCTCGAGCTGTCTAACCCTCTCCTCAAGGGACCTGATGTAGTCTATGTCGCTGTTCCTCCTACTACTTATGAAGCTCAACTACCGCACCTTAGCGTTACTAGCTACAGAGCTAATTTATAAGCTCTAGAGCTAAGCATTCCCAGGTTTTAGGAGTTCAGGGAGCTCTCACCGTTAGCACCTATCCGCCCACGCTTCAACTGAAAGCCCCGCCCTTCAGAGCGGGGAAGAGGCCTATCACCGTATCTAGGGTCCCTCACACATCCATCTATCTGGAGACCTCCTAGGTAGTGAGCGGATGTTAGTCAGCACCACGGGGTCTCGCACCCGGATCTAGCCCGCCTAGGCCTGGGGCGTAGTCCCCATCGCCTAGGTGCACTCTGAACAGTAGGGGTTCGGCTCTCGCGTGCCAACGCCTCCATGAAACTGCTTCGGTTTTCATATAGGCTTATAAGGGTTGATACCAACTTTCTTACTTAGGGAGCGAAGTGCTGAGGCCTAAGGAGGTTTGCGAGAGGCTTGGCATTAGCTATACTACTTTGAGGGATTATGTTAGGAGAGGCTACATAAAGCCCGTATTGACTCCTGGTGGTAAGTGGAGGTTTAGAGAGGAGGATGTTGAGAGGTTGATTGGCGTAGTCAAGCAGAAGAGGGTGGTGCTCTACGCTAGAGTGTCATCTGGTAGCCAGAGAGACGACTTGGAGAGGCAGGTCAGAGCACTAGAGGAGTGGGCTAGAAGCAACAATATAGTGGAACATGAGGTAGTGACGGATGTTGGAAGCGGGCTAAACGAGGATAGGAAGGGATTCAAGAAGATACTGAAGCTCGCTACCGAGAGGAGGATATCGAAGGTCGTCATAGCATACCCAGATAGACTAACGAGGTTCGGCTTCAAGACAATCGAGGAGCTACTGAGACCCTTCGGGGTGGAAGTAGTTGTCTTAAACCACGAGGACAAGGATCCTAGGGAGGAGCTCGTGGAAGACCTCATCACAATAGTCTCCCACTTCGCTGGGAAGCTCTACGGCATGGGGAGCCGCAAGTACGAGAAGGTAGTTGAGGGTGCAAGGAGGCTCGTTGAAGACCCTTGAACAGGTCAGAATGTACCCTATACCAGTAAGCGATCCGAGGGTTAGCGGGCTAATAACGTAGTACCTAGGGGCTCTGCAGAGAGCAGTAGACGTAATCTGGGAGAACACTGAGTGGAGGTATAGGCTCCCGAAAATAGAGAGGAGAAAGAGGAAGCAAGTAGTGATCACCCCCTACAAGCTTAAAGCCCCCGAGCTACCGAAGGACAAGTCCTTCAAGAAGAGGCTTCGCGATGATCTCCTTCAAAACTGTCCATACGCTAGGCACTGGGTCGACGCCGTCATTAGGACAGCGTACTCCATTATGGAGTCCTGGAGGAAGAGGTACCTTAAGGGAAGGGCTAGGAAGGTTAAGCGGAGAGTTAGGAGGAGGTTCGCTAGGTGCAAGATAACCCTGATGAGAGTGGACTACGGGGGGAAGAGGATTAGGATCACTGTTAAGCCGGGAGAGTACATAGAGGTCTCCTGGGGTTGTAGGTGGTTCACCAGGAGGGTTGAGGGCTGGAGGGTTGGGGAGGTCGTATTGAAGGATGACGGGGTACTCATACCGTTCGAGTCCGCGAGGGCTATAGAGGTGAGGGACGCTGTTGCGTGGGACTCTAATGAGCTCTCGCTCGACGGATTCTCCCCTAGGATAGGCTTCATCAGGGTTGACCTTAAGCCCTTGCAGAGCATGAAGATCGTGTACGAGAGGAAGAAGAGGGTAGCTCAGAGCAGGGGCTTGAAGGACATCTACGAGAAGTACGTCGCTAGAGAGCGCAACAGGGAGAGGGACTTCGTAAACAAACTAGTAAGTGGGCTAACCAGGCTACTTCCAAACACTATCCACGTCTTCGAGGACTTAGAGAAGGAGGAATTAGTCAGCAGAAGAAAAGCTCCGAAGAGTAGGAGGAAGCGGAACGCTAGAACACCGTGGAAACTTATTCAGAAGAAGATCTCCGAGAAAGCAGTTACTGTGAAAGTCTCCCCGGAGAACACCTCCCGAACCTGCCCACGATGCGGGTGCATCGTGAAGACCCGAGTGGGCAGGGTGTTCAAGTGCCCCAAGTGTGGGTTCGAGCTAGACAGGCAGAAGCTAGCATCAGTAAACATATACCTAAAGTACCTCAGGATGCGGGGGTTCCCCCACAGCGATGACCCAGAGGAAGCAGTGAAGGGGGAGCTGTGGGTTGGGGTCACCCCGAGCGGGCGGAGCCCTGTGACGTGGACCCCGATGAAAGGGGTCCTGAGGGCGGTGAAGCCAAGGGTAGAGGGCTTGGTATCAAGCGATATCAAGCCCGATGAAACCCGAACCCCGAACTCTAGCACCGCTACTTAGAGTAGGTCTTCCGAGAAGAGGCTTTATATAATGTAGGAGCGGGGTTTCAGTAAGGGTATGGAGGAACTCATTGAGATAGTTGAGGGTAGGGTTCGGCTACTGGTATATAACCCAGATAGATTTAGGAGAGCCGACGGTGTTTACGAACCCGCCTGGGCACCTGTATTCTACAACCCTCAGATGACCATAAATAGGGACTACAGCGTCTTAAACCTAGCGGCCTTAAACCCTAGCAACGCGATAGTCGTCGATGCCCTAGCTGGTTCCGGTGTTAGGGCTTTAAGGTATTGCGCTGAGGTCATAGGTGTAGAGAGGTGTTTTGCTAACGACATAGACTCTAAAGCCTACGACCTCATCAGGAGGAACATAGAGCTTAACGGGCTATCGGAGAGAGTCAGGGCTTATAACGAGGATGCTAACGTACTCCTCTACAGGTTGAAGCTAATGGGCGAGAGGTTAGACTTCGTGGACGTAGACCCCTACGGCTCTCCAGCACCCTTCACTAGGTCTGCTACGTGGGCTGTAGCTAGGGGGGGTTGCGTAGGGTTAACGGCTACCGACATCGCGGCTCTATCCGGTAGTAAGCCCTGGGCTGGTAGCAGGAGGTACTGGGCCTCTCTGGCAGCTACCGACGTACCTAAGGTAGTAGCTCTCAGGGTTCTACTAGGCTACGCGGCCCGAGTAGCAGCAGAGCTCGATAGGTACATAGAGCCCCTATCCTACCTACTGGGTAGACACTTCGTGAGGGTAGTGTATAGAGTTCGGAAGGGGGCCTCAGCTGCGGATGCTATGCTAGCTAGGGATGTGGGTTATCTAAGGTACTGCGAGCACTGCGGTTTTAGAGATTACGTAGGGGAGTTCGAAAGCCCCACCTGCCCGAACTGCGGTGATAGGGTTAGGTACATAGGCCCCCTCTGGATCGGTAGAGTAGCCCACGGGGAGCTTGTAGCCAGAGCCAAGGAGCTACTACTCAGGGACTACACCTACCTACAGACCCGGGAGGAGCTACTAAGGGTTCTCGAATTCCAGGTAGTCGAGGCGGAGGTGCACCCCCAGCTACCCTACGATATAGTCCACCTATCGAGCTGGCTAAAGGTCAACGCCCCTAAGGTTTCTAGGGTAGTGGACTGCCTTAGATCCCTAGGATACCGTAGCGTCAGGTACTATGGAGTACCGACAGCCATATGTACTGACGCGCCCTACAAAGACGTTGTTAACTGTATTAGGGGCCCGCATTAGCGGGTCCCCAGCGCGCCTACCGGGAGAAGAGCTTATAACCTACCAGTGGAAATCCTCTAGTAGCTGGGGTAGGGATTGAGCGCTAAGAGCGAGAAGGTAAGTCACAAGATTCTGGAGCACGAGTACGTCCCGAAGCACGAGCTCCTAAGTAAGGAGGAGGCGATAAGGGTATTGAAGGAGCTCGGCGTACGCCCAGAGCAGCTACCGTGGATAAGGGCCTCCGACCCTGTGGCTAGGCTGCTGGGGGCTAAGCCGGGGGATATCATAAGGGTGATTAGGAAGTCCCCGACCGCGGGGGTATCTATAGCTTATAGGTTTGTGGTGGTGGGGTAGTGGGTATGAGTGCTGTGAGCTACCTAACACCAGACATTAGGTGGAGGATATTCGAGGACTACGCACATAGCGTGGGGCTGGTACGCCACCACATAGATTCCTTCAATAACTTTGTTGAGCGTGGAATTAAGGAGATAGTTAGGAGCTTGGGGGTTATAGAGATCCCGGTAAAGGAGGCTGAGGAGGGTAAGATAACTATAGAGTTCGTAGACGTCTACATCGGTACGCCGAAGTTTCACGAAGTCGAGGGACACGTAATTGATGTGACACCGATGGTAGCTAGACTGCGTAACCTAACCTACAGTGCCCAGATCACGGCTAAGGTCGTAGTTAAGAAGGTTAATAACGTAATCTACGAGGACGAGGTGCCCATAGGGCATCTCCCGGTAATGGTTAGGTCTAGGATAGACCCCACATCTAGTATGAGTAGGGAGGAGCTCGTAAGTATAGGGGAGGACTGGAGGGATCCCGGAGGCTACTTCATAATCAACGGCTCCGAGAGGGTTATAGTAGCTCAGGAGGACCTAGCACCGAATAGAGTCTTCGTGGAGAAAGCCGAGGCGGGAACCAACATCACCCACTCTGCTAAGATGATATCTGTCTCAGCCGGTCTTAGGGTTCCAACGATAGTCGATAGGCAGAAGGATGGTACCCTCGTTATCAACTTCCCAGCCCTCCTAGCTAAGGTACCGGTCGTAGTTGTAATGAAGGCCCTCGGGCTGGTCACGGATAAGGAGATAGTCTACGCAGTATCCCACGACCCCGAGATACAGCAGGAGCTACTGCCATCGCTACTCCAGGCTCAGGAGATAAGGACTAGAGAGGACGCTCTGGACTACATAGGGGCTAGGATCGCGGCTGGCCAGGTAGCTGAGGCTAGGAGGAAGAGGGCTGAGGAGGTACTGGATAAGTACCTGTTCCCGCACCTAGGGACAGACCCCTCGCCGACCACGAGGCTTAGGAAGGTCCTCTACCTGGGTCAGATGGTCTGTAGACTCATAGAGCTCGTCCTCGGCAGGCGTGAGCCGGACGATAGGGACCACTACGGTAATAGGAGGCTCAGGCTAGCTGGAGACCTCCTAGCACAGCTCTTTAGGGTAGCCTTCAGGCAGTACGTAGAGGAGCTCCGGAGCGCCCTGGAGAGGACTACGATCAGACTTGCCCGCATAAACATAAGAGCCCTGGTGAGGCCTGATATAGTCACTGAGAGGCTTAGGCACGCTCTCGCTACAGGCAACTGGGTTGGAGGTAAAACCGGGGTTAGCCAGATGCTGGACAGGACTAACTGGATCTCTACGCTGAGCCACCTCAGGAGGACTGTATCCCCCCTGAGTAGGGGTCAGCCGCACTTCGAGGCTAGGGATGTCCACGGC
>Ga0080008_137691_pt1 | contig 11739 bp, 9 predicted proteins | sample ConCONMetagenome_FD_69211 | JGI IMG/M metagenome (GOLD analysis project Ga0080008, IMG submission 69211) | Hot spring microbial streamer communities from Conch Spring, Yellowstone National Park, USA - CON_C (SPADES assembly) (version 2) | ecosystem: Environmental > Aquatic > Thermal springs > Hot...
ACCTGGATCGATATAGTGCAGATGGGGAGGTATGGCCTCGGGTTTGTCGACGTGAAGGAGGTGGCTCTCGGCATATGTCGATCTGTAGGGTTAGCCCGGGAGCCCGGCGGCAGAGTCGTGGAGAGAGCACGCGAATTCTCGTATGAGATCTTTAGAAGGAGTGCAACATTGTCGAGGGAGTAAACGCCTAGCAGTCCCCGTTGATCTCACTGATATTTACATTATAAGAGGGCTCGGTCTATCTGTTGGATTATATAGATAGTTTCTTAATTATGTTTATAAGTTTATTTTTAAATTCGTCGAACGTAATATCCTTTACCCTTTTTAATGAATTGGCGGAATAATAACTCCATGCAGCTCTGTCGGTGAGTATTTTGGCCACTGCGGCTACGCCCTCTTCTACTGACTCGTAGCCAAGACCGTTCTTCCCCTCTTCTAGGAGGTCAGACCAGGCCCCCCCTGACTTGTGGACGACTACTGGCAACCCCCTCGCCATGGCTTCCGCCACGGCGATCCCCCAGTGCTCGTTTATTGTGGCATGGAGGAAGACCTTTGCTCTATCCATAAAGCTGTTGATCTCCGAACGCGGAGCGTTGAGCCGTATATACACATTATATTTGTCATCTATATTCTCCAAAATATTTTCATTTTCTATTAATTTTATATTAATATTATTTTTTCCTGATATATTTATAATTTTGTTTACATATCCCATCTGGGTTCTCGTCGTCGCTCCGCCGAAAATCACTAGCTTCACCTCAGACACCTCCTTGATTAATTTAGGCATCAGCTCCGCGACGACCCAGTGATAGCGCTTCTCCTCGCTGAAACGCCCCAGCATGACTACAAACGGGCTCCTCTGTTCAAAAGGCGTGGGCGCCTCCTGTACGTATACGTTTGGGGGTAGCGGCGGGTTGAGCACCTCGGGCTTTTCTCCGTACACCATCTCTACCACGCGAGCTGTCCACCGGGAGTTCGTCAACACGAGGTCCGCGGCGGCGAACGGACTCTCCCGGAGATATCTAGGCAACAACGTCGTGAAAATCTTCCAGTATATGTTTAGCGGGAATTTTCCATATCTCTCCATGATGTAGGGATCTTCGCCGTGTGCCAAGCCGGTCCCCTTGAACCTCTTATCGACTATGACCTCCAGGGGGAAGTGGATATACTCTATAATCTTTAGGCCTTTGGATCTATATCTAACTAGGGGCTTGTACGTCTCGTCGTCGATAAACATCAGCGACGCGTTGAATTTATTGATCGCCTTTTCTGCAGGTCTCCACATGTAGAGCCTAGTCCACAGCCCAAAGGCCTTGATGTTGTAGGGCATCAGCGTGACCACGGGGTACCGCGAGATGTCTATTCCGTACCAGTCAACGTAGCGCAACTGGTCGAACTTGAAAGTACCTGTGAGGACCGGCGGCAGGCCTGCATTGTCCAGCGCGACAGCGGCAGAGGCGCATACAAGCTGTGTCCCGCCTTGAGAGCCCCAGTAGCGGTGCGCTACCACTGAATAGTGCATAGCACAAAAGAGTCAAGCTAAAATAAATTTCGCAAGTTCCAAACCAGCGCCGCAGTATACTTCAGGTAGTAAAGATAAAACTCATAGCTACCAAACTCCTTGATTAAGCCCTTAGCGAACTGGCGATGCGCAGAGGCCACTAGAGCTTCATTAACCTTACCAGGCGCCGAACCGTGGTGAAAATGGCGGCTCGCCACGACCCAAGGCACCTCCTTTATACCCATGAGGTACGCCACAATGCCGAGAAGCGTCTCATCGCTAATGAAGTTCCTCAGCCAGATATGAACTCTGTCAAGGGCACGCTCGAGTTTATTTAAGATCTCCACTTCGGGCACCTTTGTGAATACCACCACCTGTTTAGGCCCAATGAAAAAGAGGGATCCACCTCTAAAAGTCTGCCTATGTACAAATACACGATATAAGTAAACATCTTTTCCAGCAATTTTTGTAAAAAACCTACTTCGCCGTAAGAACTGCTGAGGACTCCTTTCCCATGCATCTATATCAAGAACTGTATAGATCGACGCTGTACCTAACTCTCGGTGAATGTCAAGAAAGATACTATCAATCACATTATCGCTATCTACAACTACGGTTTCCTGATTATATTCCCAGCCATCTCGTAAAATATTCAACCATGTATTGTTTCTGTTGCGCCAATTCCCTACTTTAAATTCCACATCACCGAGACTCTCTCTAAACTTTTCAAGTAACTTCTTCTGTATATTATTATAGATATTGTCTATATACACAATTGCTGACTTTGGCTCTAATATTTCAATATTCTTTTTGAAATAAAGTTCGATTTCATGAATACGGTAAAACGGTAGATATGTCACGAGCCTCACAACATCTGTAAAAAAGCAGGGCATATAAATCTTCATGAAGCTTATTCTTCCCTTTTGAAATACCACATCGAAATGAGGGAATTAACATCTGATACATGTCTGGAAATAAAGCCGCACTTCTCCATTTTTCTCACAAGAAGCGGCACAGGTCCGTGAATCTCATATTGCAAACTCTTCAACTGTCTGAAGTTTCCAACACGGGACGGCCAGAAGGGACCACTCACAACCTTCACAGTCCATCTTAACAACCTCTACCGACGCTAGCACCGATGTAATATTCTTAATTTGTATTTCCGTTCTGCCTAATCTCAGCTCAGCACACGCATAGCACTCAGTATCCTGTGCGATATATAACACATCATCCTCTAAGGAGACTCCATACGGGTAGACCGTAGCGTTATATACTCCATTCAACTCAAGGTTCCTTTGAATAACGTGATAATAAATGGGCTCATAGACATCTATATGTTTTGCGCCAGACCTAGCAAAAAGCACAGCAGTTTCACCAAGGAACCCCCCCACGTCGGCCACTCTCTTCCCCTTGACGTTTAGGTGTCCGTAGAGAGTTGTGAAATCTTCAGCGACGAGATCATGGAGAGCGTTAATCAAATCTATAGGTACCGCAAATTTCCCCAGCTTGTTCATAAACACGACTTCATTACCTATTACTTCCCATTTACCATTCAATGAAAGTTTTTTCAATGCTCTAAAAGTTCTCGCATTTTTTACAACTATACCTCTATATGTATGTTGAATTCCAGCGATTCTTCTCAAAGTCTCTCTTAGCGTAGGTCCGATTCCCCATACTCTTAACGTCTGAATTGCTCCTCTTAGTTTTCCCAACATACAGCCATGTTGTTACTAACTTAAATGTTTTACATGCGTGTAATCTTTTCCATGTACCATTTTATTGTTTGTCTTAGGCCTGTGTATAGGTTTATTTGTGGGGTTTGGCCTGTGGCTTTGGTGATTTTGGTTATGTCTGGGCATCTGCGTCTTCTGTCGTAGGGGCGTGGGGGGAGAAACACCGGCTTGAAAGGCCTCCCCACAATTTCATGTATTATCCTCGCCAGCTCCAGTATGGCCACCTCTTGGCTTGACCCCACGTTGTAGACGTCGTTGTAGGGGCCTGTCTCCAGAAGTTTCTTGACTATTCTCACGTGGTCCTCTACATGCATAAACGCCCTCGTTTGCGTGCCGTCGCCGATAATGGTGAACTCCTCCTCTCTCAGCACCTTCCTAATGAACTCCGGAATTACTTGGCCGTATTCGCTAGTGTCCATACGCGGGCCGTATGTATTGAAGATACGGAGGACTAGGTAGCTTGAGCGGCGCCCAGCCACATATCTGGTGTAAAACTCGCCAAAGGCCTTAGAGGCGGCGTAACTATCCCGCTCGGCGTAGAACTCAAGAATTATGGGATGATCCTCCGGAGTAGGTATCTTAAGCGGTTCGCCGTAGATCTCCGAAGAGGAGGCATATACAAAGAGACGCGGCGGGAATCTAGCCGCGGCGTTGACCACATTTATAGTCATCTCCATGTTGTCTTGAAACACCTTGTGAGGTATGTCGTAGAAGTATTTAGTGCCGTTAATCGCGGCGTAGTGAAACACAAGATGAGGCTGGTGTCTCTCGAAGATCTTCTCCACGGCGGCGGGCTCCCTCGCCAAGTCCACGTTGTAAAAGAAGGCGCCTTTAGGCACGTACTCCTCCCTCCCCCTGAAGAGACTGTCGACTACCACAACTTCATGGCCATCCCGCAGGTAGCCCTCCGCTATGTGGCTACCCAGAAACCCAGCGCCGCCAGTCACCAAAACCCTCATCCTGTCCCAAACACCTTAACCTTCGGAGACCTCACGCCGATCTCCCTCGTGAGGCCGTAGAGGTCGTACACTAGCCGGACGCTCTCTATAATGCGGTTTATGTTCTTTTTGTAAACTGTATGCGGCGTGGAGATCACCGCCAAGGCGGCGCCGCCGGCAGCGTTTAAGGCCTCTTCGAGATCCGCCGTGTAGAAAACTGCAGGTCCCAACCCGCGGAGGAATTTCGCATCTGTGTATCTATTCAGCCCAAGGTAGGGGTCGTGCACCACCACCCGACTAGCCTGCGGCGCGACGTGGCTCAGAATCTCTATGGCGTGAGACATTCTGTAGTCGTCCACGTCGGCTTTGTAGGAGAGGCCGAGGGCTAGTATCGGCGCGTCTCCCGCCAGCTTCAAGATGACGCGCGCCAGGTAGCTGTAGAGATCGTCGTTAAATATCCGCGCAATCACTGCCAGCGGCGGGTTGTGAAGCGTCTTAAATCCGCAGAGGACGTAGGGATCCTTTCCAAGGCAGTATCCACTGGCCGGACCCGGCTTGGGCAGATCTGCGTTTCTAGGGTAATCCAGCTTCGCCAGGTCGATGATCTCATGGGCGTCTAGCCCCAGCTGCTCTGCAATCAACGCCATCTCATTGGCGAAGGCGAAACGGTAGTTACGCCAGCTGTTGTCAATAAGCTTCACCAGCTCAGCCTTCTCAGGCGGAATCGCCGTAACTACCTTCGAGGGGAACTTCTTGAAGAGCTTAGCCACCTCTTCGCAACTCCTCTCCTCTAGACACCCCACCACCTTTGGAAGAGTCTCCTCCTCAAAGACGCCGCGGCCCTCTACAAGCCTCTCCGGGACGTAGGCGAGGTAGTAGTCCACGCCAGGCCTTAAGCCCCACCGCCCCTCAATATACTTCGCCACGGCGCGCGTAGTGCCTATTGGCACAGTCGGCCTAAGGACGAGGGCGCCGCCCCTCCAACCGCCCTCCACAGCCGCCTCCACCACTTTATACAAAGGTGTTAAATAGTCTGGAGACGTCCCCCCGCAGAAGCCTCTGTTTATATCTACCCCAATAGCAACCACCACATGACCTACTCGGGAAAAATCAACCTCACTAAGAGTCTTAAACCGTACCTTATCCCGGTAAGCGCTTAAATACTCAAAAAGCCCCTCCTCTACCAACTTTACGCGTCCACTCCTCAACGCTTCAACCCACTCAACATCTACATCAACACCTAAAACCTCGCCATCGAAATACTTAGCAAACACAGCAACCATAGGCAAACCCACACGCCCCAAACCCACAACAACCAGAGACATACGTCAGGTGTAATATTTGTTTAAAATAGCTTGTGCAGAAACGGCCGTCTAAGCTGAATGAGTAAGTGTTTCTATATAAAAATACCATAAGATCAAGACAAGACCGCTGACAAAGAGAAAATATCAGTATGTACGATTTCATAACCTTTTTGGTTGAAGTATAGGGTCATTTTTCTGTGTTCGGCGCAGGAGCGTTTTCGCGGCATCTAGTGGCGTTCCGTCACGGCGACTTCTGACCTGGGCGGGGCGTTTGCTCCCACCCTACCTCTCTACGAGATCTCGAAAAAACCAAAGATAGCTACACCACTCACGGCAGGTCTTGCCGCCCATGGCGCCGGTTGCCTGTTGCAGACTGCTCGATATTCAACCTCTTCCACACGGCATGTGCCTCGCCTTCTTAATACTTCTACACAACTACGCCACCGACGTCCACAGACCGGCAAGAGACTCCCGTCAACACGATGAAATCCCCCATCCGCATTATCTACCTAGCGACACTGCCTCCTGCGGTTATGCTTCAGTGCGGCAGGCGGCGGCTCCTTCACGGCGTAGCTATAGGCTTCCTCCCAACAGCCCCCAAATGGGCCACCCTAGACCTGACAACCGAGAAGAGCGGCGCCGCCGCAGTAGGCACGGCGGAGCCCCCCGCCTGGGCTATACAGGACTGGCTCAACTACGCCTACACTCCCGACCTACGGTGGGGCGATGCCGCCTTCTACGCATACGTAGCCGCCGTAGCTGTACTAGCCCTAGCCGCGAAGGAAAGAAAGATCCTAGCCACGGCAGTGAGCCCCGCCCTCTACGTGGCGGGTACTCTGATAACCGCCGCCCTCCCATGGCTCCACTCCGTGGCTGTGTTGAACCTAGCCTACCGCCTATACAGACTGCTCCCCACAGTCGTCATACTCCTAATCGCCATCCTCAGCACAAACGCCGAGAAAAAACCGGCGGCATTAGTAGCAATACTCCTAGCAACCGCCGCACTCTACGGACTCGCCTCAAGCAACCCAACCCCTCACGGGCTCTACAGGATAGACGGCGATGCGCTCAAGACATTGCTAGACCTAAGCCACGAGATATGCAACGGCGGGGTGGTGGCCACGGGACAAACAGCCACATACATGAAAATAGTATGCCCCAACACACTCCTTATCTACCCCCCGAAGATACTAGACGCCATGGCGGCCGACGACCCAGAGGCCGCGGAGGCGCGGCGAATCCTCGCCCAGATCCAAAACGGCACAATACACGGCTACAGCTGGCTCGTGGTGCAGGAGCCGGTGCCAGGCCAGTGGTACGACGAAGCCGTGGCCACATTCATACAGCAACTAAAAGACCAAATTTACATACTCGGCGACGTGAAGTATATATTAAAGAACCAAGGAGCAACCATCTACATAGTGAAAATCAGATGATATACGACGTAGTATACGTCATAGATATAGCCTCAACCACAAGCGGCGGGAACAAGTTCTTCGTCGAGCTAGCTGCAGAAGTTGCAAAAACCTACAAAGTGGCGCTGATAGCCGGAAAAACAACCCCCGAAGCACGGCGACTACTAGCCGGCGTTGACCTTTACGACGGCGGCATCTACGGAGACTGCGAGCTACCGCACACCTGCCCCCTAAAAGCCGCCAAGTTCCTCATCTACGCAACTAAAGTGCTGACCTCCATAAAGTTCCGCCTGCTTCACACCAACGCCCACCTACCCAACCTCCTGGCGTATCTATACCCGCGCAGAACTATCGCCACGATACACCACCTCGAACCCGCAAGCCTACACCCCCTCGCACGCCTTATCCAAATCCTCGAGCTGAAAGCCCCCAAGCTGGCGCTCCACGCCCCCCACAAAGTCGCACCAAACGCCGTCGTAATACCCCCCGTACTCCGCCACACACCGCCCCTACAGCACACGCCACGGCAACGGGGGCTGGTCGTCATGATAGGCCGCCTAGAGCCCCGCAAAAACTACCCCCTGGCGCTGGTGGCCTTCAAAATCGCAAAGACGCTCCGCCCCGACCTAAAACTTGTAATAATAGGAGACGGCCCACAGCGGCAGGTCCTCCACAGAACGATAGAAAGGCTCGGCCTCCAAGACGTCGAGATAAAACCCCACGCCACAGAAGAAGAGAAGCACCAGCTACTAGCCCAGGCAGAGGCCTTCCTACACCTAGGCCACCCCGAGGGCTTCTCCCTAGCCCTATTCGAAGCCGCAACCCTCGGAGCGCCAGTCATCACCCACCCCCAAGTCCCCGCCGCAACCCTCCTAAAAACCCCCAACATACTTACAGTAGAGCTCCACCCAACATCTATCGTAAAGGCGTTGCTGAGGCCCCCACCCCCAGCAAAACCTCTGAAAAAGCCGGCTGAGTTCGCCCACATCTACCTCGCCCTCTACCGCAAATTAAGCGAAATACTTAAATAGGGGTAAATTTGTAAGGTCATGCACCCCACTAAACTAACCCCCGTGCTCGCGTTGATGTTAATAGCCGCCGTCGCGCTCGCGCAGTACCCCTACGAAAGACCCGAGCCCCTCGTCGTCCCCGGCACAAAGCCAACTGTGCTCTATGGCAACTGCTACCCCAACGCCTGCGTCGGGCCGCTGATGCCGGATCACTGGCCCTTCGGCGGCACGCCACCCCAGGCACTGGTGGCCATCGGCTCCCCCGCCTTCGCCGATTACTACAATCTCAGGAATCAGTTTAGTTACCTCGGACTTGGCTGGCCCGCGCATGTCGATAGGTGGTTCGGCGGCCGGATCATCCCCGGCAATATATCATCAGGCCTTAGATGGTTATCCACCGGTATCGGCATAGGCTTCACAGCCCTCGGCGAGTTCGTAGCCACACTCAACAACGGCGTAGGCGGCGGCCTAGCCCTAGCTAGATACAACACCGGTACTCGCGACTTGGAGGTCACCGAGACGTGGGCCACAAATAGGTTTGGCTACATCAATCCATCAGACTGGCTCAACGGATGGACCCTATCTGCCAACCTCACAATAAAAGACGATACAAACCGCAAAAACTACTGGATTTTCTTACATGCATTTGCAGTGTACAGCAACAGGACACACGCAGGTGGAGGCAGAGGGGTTGCCTTGAATCTTACCGTCGGGGACTATGGTACCGCACCAAGATATCCGCCAACAAGGTGGAAGCTACTGCCCTACACCTCTAGCGATATCAAGCCCTTCAGAGTTGTGTACGACAGCCCGAGGCTTCTGATCGCCACTGGTGGCGTCATGAAGCAAGTAGACTTGTCTCAATTAAAATCTGACCTCATTGGGGCTTACGTGATAATTGACGTAAACTTTACACTGATATTCCCTAAGGCCTGGCCCTATGCCATCGTTTATTACAACTATTCATTGACGGCACATATAGCTAGCAAACTACTGCCCTACCCCATGTACCTCAACAGCACGGCCTTCAGCATAAGGTTCGAGATAGACCAGGTTAACGGCGCTCTAGCAGCCGGCACCTACAACGCGACCATATTTACACGTACATCATGCGGGGGGGAGAGATACAACTTGCTCCATGCTACACCCTATGCGTTCGATCCCATGAACATCACTAGAAGTTTCAGGAACATCACTATGTTTGCCGCCGTGTATCCCGCAGCCACGGAGTTCACACCTCTGAACTTGAGGAAGCTGATTCCGTATAGGCTCAACAACTTTGACATAGTGCTACCAACCGGCTACCAGAGGGCTACTCTTGCTAGCGAGGGCGGCGATGAGGGCGCGATACCGTTTGTAATACTGCAGTGGAGTAGAAAGCTTGCTGATATTGATCCAGATAAATATAAATCTGTGGCTGGTTCTCCTGTCACGTATAAAGGTGGCGTGATGTTCGTCTACGGCTACGCTTACAACATTACGAACTGGGCCGCCGCCAGGGAGCCGGATCGGTACATAGAGAGATTAGTAGAGAGGACTATATTCCACCTACCGACTCTCTCTCCCGCTGGGTGTTTGGCTGAAGCTAGAACTTGTAGTCTCGGCTTCAGCTTCAGAATTGGGGTTGCAGGTTCTATGGCTGATCCCACGGATGTCCTTGCTCTTGGCTACGTGGCTGATGTTGTCGAAGCGCCTTGGTACGGGCTTGACATCGCCCCCGGTGCCTTCCAGAACCTCTATACTAGCTCCAACACCACTGGCATATACAACTTTATTAGGCTGAGGAACTTCGGCGGATTGCCGGTGGTGCTGGCGAGGTTAAACAGCACTTTCCCATACTTCTATGATAGTTACTACAGATTTGCCTTTAACAGTACGTTTATGCTGAATATAGAGCGTGTGGTGGGCGCCCAGGCCACATTCACCGTGGGTGGTCCTATTGTTAACATGCTGACTAGGTATACGCAGGACTTCGTCTGGTACGCACCGTTTATCCACGACTATAGGTCTGCGCCGTTTCCCTTCGCCTTTAATAGATACTATGTTGCCCATACCCCGTATATAGGCTCCTTATTTACAACCGTGTGGAACACGGCGCGGATGTTCACTGCCAACAACGCCTGGCCGCCGATTGCCGATAGAGAAAGGGGTTACGCCATTATTTCAACTACGGTTGATCCTAACGGCACGGTGATACTGCAGATATGGGGCGCCAACGCCCAAGACACCTACTTTGCGGGCAAGTTGTTGCGTGACCAGGCTACCAGCTTCACAGATGCGCCGGCGTATATTATAGTGTTTCGGTATGATTACCGCCGTCCGCCACCGGATTTCTTGGTTGCTGACGTCTACAAGCTGTCACCTATCGAGCACCTCACACTAATGGGCACGTTCCGTCTTGTCGCAATTGTTGGCACCGTAAGGTTCCAGTAAAGTTAAGGCTATAAGTTTAAACCTGCCTTTTTTATGAGGATTCTTTTTGTTTCGGAGTTTTTTTACCCTTTTGGTGGTGGTGCTGAGGTCTCTTCTTTCTATCTCTATCTTTTGTTGAGGAGGCGTGTTGATGTTGTTGTTGCGTCTTTTTCTTTGTCTGGTAATGTGTGGGTTTGGCGTCTTTTTCCTGATAGGCCCAGGCTTTGGCTGTCTGGTTTTTTGCCGGGTTGGGAGAGGCTTCTGCGGGGTTTTGATGTTGTGTATATTCCGCGGTATGCCTATTTTCTGGTGCCTTTGGCGAAGAGGCTTGGTCTGCGTGTGATTGTTCATCTGCACAACTTCTGTCCGGTTAGGTATTCTGGCTACTTGGTGCCTGGGTTTAGGGATGTGGTTGTGGATTGGCTTAACTGGGGGCCGCGGCGGGCGTTGGTTAATGGCTTTTTTTCCGGGTTTTCGCGGGTTATGCGGGAGTTTGTTTTGTTGGCTGACGAGGTTTTGGTGCCGTCGGGTTGCCACAGGGAGAACCTCTCTAGGCTTGACTCGCGGTTTAGGCGGGCCCGGGTGTTGTACAACTTCGTGCCTCGTCTATCGCCGGTGCGGGAGCCGGCGGAGCGCCCGCTTTTTCTCTACCTTGGCGAGCGTTCTTTTATTAAGGGGTTTCCGGTGACTCTTGCCGCTGTTGTGCGGCTTTGGCGCCGCGGGGGGCGCTTCTCCGTGGGGGGCACCTTCTGGGGGGGCCGCATGCCTCGGGGTGAGGTTTTTAACGCGCTTGGCCGGGCGTGGGGTGTCCTTTTCCCTTCTTTTACTGAGGAGAGCTTCGGCTACGTGATGGTGGAGTCCCTGGCGAGGGGTGTTGTGCCTATTTCTTCTGAAGTGTGTGTGGCTAGGGAGTTCCAGGGGCGGACATCGGCGGCGGGGTACATATGTAGGCGCGGCGATGTGGACTGTTTTGTGGATAAGATGGAGTCTTTGATGGCTATGTCGAGGCGGGAGCTCGTGGAGCTTGGGTTTAGGCTGAGCGAGGAGATCTACAGGTTGGTGGATCCCGTCAAGACGGCTGAGCATGTCTACCGCATATTTGGCGTCGATTGAGGTTTTTGTTGGGGTTTCTCTGCTGGTTGCCGCCTGGGTTTTTAGGGGGGTTGAGTCTAGGCTGGGGTACCTGGCGGTTGCGGCTTTGGCGGTTTTGTTCCCGGCGGTGGGGGTGCCGCTGGGGGTGGGGCTCCTCTTCTCGCGGGAGGTTTTCTCCGCCTTCGTGGTGGGGATGTTGGCGGTGGGGCTGGGGGGTCTCGTGGGCGTGCCGTCTCTGTTGTTTCATTTGCTTGCCCTAGTCGGCGCCGCGGCGGCTCTTCTGCGGGGGAGGAGCTACCCGGTTTCTGTCTGGCTTATGGGGGCGGCCTTTGTG
>Ga0080008_140857_pt1 | contig 11737 bp, 13 predicted proteins | sample ConCONMetagenome_FD_69211 | JGI IMG/M metagenome (GOLD analysis project Ga0080008, IMG submission 69211) | Hot spring microbial streamer communities from Conch Spring, Yellowstone National Park, USA - CON_C (SPADES assembly) (version 2) | ecosystem: Environmental > Aquatic > Thermal springs > Hot...
GTGAAAGACATTGTCAAGTTCCTAAGATCTATTGAAAGATCGTGGCCAACGTTTTTGACAGATGTCTTCGCAACAGATACAGGAGAGTATCTCCGATCATGCTCTAAGAGGAGGATCTGTATAGAGGCTCTCTCCCTTCTACTTTCAACTCCATGTAATGGATTCTACACTATGGGGTCTCGTCATAGTGTGTTGTTTTGCAATCGCTGGTCTCCACTTTGTCTTATATTGTTGCATCCCTGTTTTCTCCGCTGTGGGCCCCTGTGGTCTTGGCTGGAGATGGGGGGTATTTAATGCTTCACCCTATACCACCCCTAGGCCTGCTAGGGATCCAGCTTTAGCGCCCCCTTGGAACACCTAGCAATGCCCGTGGGTTTTGGTGTGGTTGGGGGTAAGAGTTTTAAGGGTTTTGACGTATAACTTTTGGGGGTGCGCCTGTTTGGTTAATGCTTTGGAGGCTCCAGCCGACCTGCTTGTTAGGAGGGTCGCGGAGAGGCTTAAGAAGGAGTACAGCCAGGTTAGGCCTCCTCAGTGGGCTTTCTTCGTTAAGACCGGTGTTCACAAGGAGAGGCCTCCTAGTGACCCTGACTGGTGGTATGTTAGGGCTGCATCCATCCTCAGGAAGCTTTATAAGAGTGGTGAGCCCATAGGTGTTGAGACCTTTAGGACCATATACGGTGGTAGGCAGAGGAGGGGTTCTGCTCCACCCCATAGGAGGAAGGGTTCTGGGGGTATCATTAGGAAGCTGTTACAGCAGCTTGAGGAGGCTGGTCTCGTGGAGAAGGTGCCGGGGAAGGGTAGGGTTTTAAGCCCTAAGGGTAGGAGTTTGCTCGATAGGGTTGCTAGGGAGGTTATGGAGGAGCTTGTAAAGGCTAGACCTGAGCTAGCAAAATACTTATAGCTTAAACGCCTAGGGTTACAGGGGTGCCGGTCTTTGAGCGAGCACGAGTACGATGAGGAGCTTGAAGCCGTAAGGGCTCGCAAGCTAGAGGAGCTTAGGAGGAGGACTGAGGAGGAGCTCAGGAAGAGGGAGGTTGAGGCGCAGAGGGAGGCTCTGCTAAGGAGCATACTTACGAGCGAGGCTAGAGCTAGGCTCACGAACCTGAAGCTCGTCAAGCCGGAGATCGCTAGGGCTGTCGAGGACTACGTAATACAGCTTGTGAACGCCGGGAAGCTGGTACCACCGGTCGGGGATGATATCGTTAAGAGGATACTAGTCGAGGTTGCAGAGAGGACTAGGAAGGAGTACAGGATAACGTTTAAGAGGAAGTAGGTGGCCCCCCATGGCCAGGAACAAGCCTCTAGCTAGGAAGCTTAGGCTGGCGAGAGCCCACAAGAGTAATAGGGCCCTACCAGCATGGGTTATAGCTAGGACTCTTAGAAGGGTTAGATTCAGCCCTGTTAGAAGGCACTGGAGGGTTAGCAAGCTCAAGGTGTAAGGGGTGTACCAGGGTGCCCAGGGAGGGTAGGTGGGTTTACGTAATACCGCTTAGGAGGGTGTACTGGGGTAGGAGGAGTAATAGGGCTGATAGGGCTGTAAGGCTTATAAGGAGGTTTGTAGCCAGGCATACCAGGGCTGACGAGGTTAGGATCCTCACAGAGGTTAACAACATTGTGTGGCGTAGGGGTAGGGAGAAGCCGCCAGCTAGGGTTAAGGTCTTGGTCGACGTCAGGGAGGAGAAGGGTGAGGAGGGTACGAGGAGGGTTGCTGTTGTTAGGCTTACAGCTGGCAAGCTTAAACCTGGTAAGCTTGAGGCTGGAAGGGGTTAGGCTGTGGAGGGCCCAGCTAGGAGGTTTGAGATCTCGAAGCTAAGCATCTCAGGTAACCCTAACGTCGGTGTCTTCATACACGCTACAGACACCTACATCATCGTACCCCCGGGGTTGGCTGAAAAGGAGGTCAAGGTTGTAAGGGATGTTCTCGGTGTTGATAGGATCGTTGTGGGCGCAGTGTTCAACATGAGGCTTCTAGGAGTCCTGGTAGCTGGTAACAATAACGGGCTCCTCCTACCAAGGACTATTACAGATGATGAGCTCCGCGTTTTCAAGAAAGCTCTCGGTGATATGAACATAGCTGTGGTAGACACTGTTGAGAACGCTCTAGGCAACCTTGTTGCAGCTAATAGTAGGGCAGCGGTGGTCTACCCGTACTTCGAGCCTAAGGTCGTCAAGGTTATAGAGGATACGCTTGGCGTTGAAGCTCATAGGATGACAGTTGGGGGTATTAGCGTGGTAGGCTCTGTACTCGTTGTAACCGATAGGGGTGGCCTCGTGTGCCCTGAGGCTAGCGAGGATGAGGTTAAAAAGCTATCATCCATATTCAAGGTCCCGGTGGTCCAGGGTACTGTTAACTTCGGAGTATCATTCATAAGGGCTGGCCTCGTAGCTAACTCTAACGGGGCCCTGGTTGGAGAGGATACAACGGGCCCCGAGCTTGCAAGGATACAGATGGCCCTGGGTGGTGGGGGTGGTGGAGGTTAAGGTCTACCTAGTCGAGGGTGAGATGCTGTTAGGCCACGATAGTACTAGGCCTGAGTGGAGGAAGTTCAGGATCTACGTTAGGGCTTTGAAGCCGGAGCACGCCCTTGAGAGGGTGTACTCGGAGCTCGGTAGCAGGCATAAGCTTAGGAGGAGGCATATAAGGGTTACCGGTGTCAGGGAGGCCCCCCTGGAGGAGGTCGAGGATATAAGGGTGTTGAAGCTAGCTAGGCTTGAGAGGATTGTGAGGTGAAACCAGCTGTCCGGAGAGCCTAGGGTTGCTAGGGGGGAGAGGGTCGACGTTGGGACGCTGGCTGCGCAGATACAGTTGTTGAGGGAGCAGATAGACGCTCTACAGGCATACCTACAACAGCTGATCCAGGCCAGGGATAGTGTTGCCAAGGCCATAGATAGCATTAAGGCTGTTAACAGCACAGAGGGCTCCATCATGGTATACCTAGACCCCCACATGAACGTAGCCATAATGGTTAACCCCGTTGAGAGGGGTAAGATGCTGGTACACCTAGGCTTAAACATATACGCTAAGGTGGGCCTAGAGGAGGCTCTAAGGATACTAGAGGATAGGAGGGTTAAGCTTGATAAGGCGGTCGAGGACACCAGGAGGGCTATAGGTAACCTTGCAAGCCTCCACGATCAATACCAAGCACTACTACAGAAAGCCTTGGCGCAAGCACAGGCTAGGGGGAGAAGCTAACCCCTTGGTCTTCGAGGTACTCAGGAGCACCATAAGGGGCCTCATAGATAGGGTTAGGTACAGGACCCTGTCTAGGGAGGAGCTCGATAGAATCCTATCGGATACACTACTGGAGCTGGTAGCAGCAGATGTGGCCTACGAGGTTGCAGAGTCCATAGTGGAGAGTGTTAGGGGGAGCCTTGTCGGTGTTAGGGTTGAGAGGGGTTCTGATGTAGGGCAGCTTGTCGTCAACACCCTTAGATCTAGGCTCTTAGAGCTCGTTGACAGGGGCTCGATAGACATCGTTGGGGCTGTTAGGGCTAAGTGTTCTAGGGGTGAGCCGTACGTCATAGTGTTCTTCGGGGTCAACGGGGTCGGTAAGACTACGACTATTGCTAAGGTAGCCTACATGCTTAAGGCTAACGGTGTAACCCCCGTGCTAGCGGCAGCCGACACCTTTAGGGCTGGAGCCCAGGAGCAGCTCGAGGTTCACGCCTCCAAGCTAGGAGTCCCGATCATCAAGGGTAGGTATGGCTCTGACCCGGCTAGCGTGGCTCACGACGCCATAGAGTATGCTAGAGCTAGGAGGCTGTGCGCTGTCCTCGTCGACACAGCTGGTAGGATGCACGTGGACTACGATTTGATGGGTGAGATGAGGAAGATAGTTAGGGTGTCTAAGCCTGATCTCAGAGTGCTAGTTGTAGACGCCCTAACGGGGGGTGATGCTGTAGAGCAGGCTAGGAGGTTTAACGAGGAGGTTGGCGTTGACGCGGTGATAGTAGCTAAGGTTGACGCCGATGTTAAAGGCGGCTCGATAATATCCGTTACCAGCGTGACAGGAAAACCGGTCATATACCTGGGGGTGGGCCAGGGGTACGAGGATCTAAAACCCTTCAACCCGGTGGAGCACGTTGATACAATATTAGGCTTGGAGCACTAGATACCATTAGGGGATGGGGATTTTGCCGAGTGCTGATAGGTGATGTGTGGAGGACCTAGCCCGACCCCCAGGTTCTAGCTGGAGGTGCCTTGTAGGAGTCATGGCGGGGGCTTAGCGTCCACGCCTAGGTTGCCGGCTTGTCGAGGCTAGGCTTGTAGTAGCCCCTAACACCTATACTCCCGCCAACAACCCACGGTCCCAGGGCTTACCGTGAGCATATGTGAGAAGCTCGACTGGGATCTCGAGGGTTGCCCTAGACCCGTATCTCCCAGCTAGAGGTACCTCTAGTGCTTCGCCTTCAACACTATAACCCTCTATGATGCCTATAACGTTAACACCCTCACCCCTAACCCTCCTAGGCTCCGATACGTCTAGGTAACCTTGGGCTGTTGAGGCTAGGCATGCTACTATGAATTACAGCGAAGCCTCAATGGGGTATAAGTAGGCTTCAATGGCGCCAACTCCATCCTCTCCGATGTATGTTTGGATTGAGGAGTAGATCGTGGTATACGGTAGCACCACCCTACAGTAACCCCTAGGGTTTCAACGGGCATTAGGGATGCTGGATTGCGGTGAGGGAGGAGAAGACTAGGATTGCTAGGAGCTCCACCCCTTCGAGGCCGGGGGTTGTAGCTATGACCGTTGCTCCCTTCCAGCTAGGTCGCCGAGGACACCCGTTATTACCTTTAAGCTCTCGCTATCAAAGCCTGTTGTAACCTCATCGAATAAGAGTAGCTTGGGTTCGTTTATGAGAGCTCTTACGAGTCAACCATCTTCCTCAAACCCAGATATGGTCTTGAAAAGCTCTATGTTCCCTTCAACGGTCAACCCCTCGTAGGGTATGGGTTTGTCCAGGATTACGGATGTAACCCTCCTAGCCTTGGAGCTCCCGGGTTTGAAGCCGTGCACTAGGATGAAGTGGTGTAATGGTGGTGTTAGACCAGGCTATCATCCTTATAAGCGTGTCTTCTCCGACCCGTTAGGCCCGAGTATGACTGCTATGGAGCCCTCCTCGAACGTAGCGTTTAAACCCCTAAGCACGGGGTCGCCGTTGAACCTCTTCCAGAGATCCGCTACCACTACCGACTGTAAGCCGGGGCTCCTAGGGCTAGGGGATCTCCTCTACGACGACAGGTATGCAATCCTCTATCCTAGTATGCCCTCTTAGTACTTCGAGCTCCACGCAACCCTGGTCTATGCTATCCTCGATAGCCTCCCTTAGCTCTCTCACACTCTTAACCCTCCTACCCCTAGCCTTGACTATGACATCACCCTCCCTAAGCCCGTGTATGTGAGCTGGCGTCCTAGGCATAACCCTTACCACGACAACCCCCTCTCTCACCGTCACCCCTAGCATTGAAGCTATCTCAGCTGTTAGGGGCGCGGCGTAAACCCCTATCCAGGCTCTTAGGGGCCTCCCATACCTCTCTATCATGGCTATGAACCTCTTAACGCTGTTTATCGGTATAGCGAACCCTATGCCTTGGGCTCTAGCTATTATAGCTGTTGTCACGCCAACAGCCTCCCCGTTAGCGTTGACAACGGGGCCACCGCTATTACCAGGGTTTATCGCTGCATCAGTCTGTATCAGATCCTCTAGTATAACACCGGACTCCTGGTCTACGAGGGTTCTACCCACAGCGCTTACAACACCAAGGGATACGGATGGGCCTTGAAGGCCTAGAGGTGATCCTACAACTAGGACCAGCTCCCCGGGCTCAAGCCTATCGGAGTCACCGAGCCTGATAGGCTTCACATCCCTCCTATCGATCGAGAGTAGTGCTAGATCACGTGCAGGATCATAGGCTAGAATCCTACCACCACCTCTAACACCATCACTGTAGACCACCTCAACCCCACTAGCACCCCTTACAACATGGTAGTTTGTAACAGCCAACCCCTCCCTTATAATGAACCCGGAACCAGCGCCGACCATGGGCGCTAGGCCGAAGAAGGATTCAAGGGTGGGTCTAACAGTGTAGATCGTTATAACAGATCTCGAAACCTCCCTGATAACGTCGGCTAGAGCTCTACTAAGATCCCTTGCAGACAACCGGAGCACACCAGGATAGCATAGGAAGGGGTTGGAGGTTAAATGCGGGTTGCTAGGAGGCTATTTCAGGAGGCCGGCTTTCCTCAGCTCCTCCTCCCTTAGAACCCTCCTTAGGACCTTACCGACGACGCTCTTCGGTAGCTCATCTCTAAACTCCACCTCCCTTGGAACCTTGAATGGTGCTAGGTGCTCCCTAGCATACCCTATTATATCCTCTGGTTTAACCTTACCCCTACACTCCTCCTTCAACACTATGAACGCCTTCGGCACCTCACCAGCCTCCGGATCCGGCTTCCCTACTACCGCGGCCTCCTTCACACACTCGTGCTTGTAGAGTACCTCCTCGATCTCCCTTGGGAACACGCTCCAACCCTTATACTTTATCAGATCCTTCTTCCTCTCAACAACGTAGAAGTAGCCCTCCTCATCCACATAGCCCATATCGCCTGTCCTAAACCATCTAAGCCCGTAGGCTTCGAAGAAAGCCATCTTGTTCTCCTCCGGTCTCTTAAAGTAACCCTTCATGACCTGGGGCCCGCTTATGACTATCTCCCCCACCTGTCCTGGCGGTAGTAGCTCAGGCTTCTCGGGGTCAGCTATGGCGGCCATGGTGCTCGGTACTGGTAGCCCTATGCTACCAGGCTTATACCTACCCTCTATCGGGTTGACGTGCGTTACAGGGCTTGTCTCTGTAAGCCCGTAACCCTCCCTTAGCCTGGCTCCCGTAAGCTTCTCGAAGGCCTCTAGTACTGCGACTGGTAGTGGTGCTGCTCCACTAATACAAGCCTTCAAGCTCCTCAAGTTGAACTCCTTGACCTTGGGGTGGTTTATTATCGCTATGTAGGCTGTGGGGACTCCATGGAATATGTCTGCCTTATACCTCTCAATGTCCTTCATGACAGCCTCTATGTCGGGTCTCGGGTAGACTATTATGGTTGATGCTGAGAAGATGGCGAAGTGTAGTACAGCCGTCTGACCGTATATGTGGAACCATGGGAGTAGGCCTACGAACGTCAGCCCCTTACGCCCCCTGAACCACCAGGCATCTATCTGGTATAGGTTGGCTACTATGTTGTAGTGTGTTAGCATGACACCCTTAGGCGCCCCCGTAGTCCCACCAGTGTACATTAAGGCTACAACGTCATCCCTTGGGTTCACCGGGGCCCTATCCCTTAGAGGCTCGCTACCCTTCAGTATGCTCGAGAGCTTGAGGTGCCTCCCACCCTCAGGCGGGCTTGGTGGTTTGAACTTCAACCTATAGCCTATGGCTTTGAGGAAGGGTAGGTAGTCCTGTATACCAGTCCATACAATGTATTTAACGGTGTCAGGTGTACCCGCTAGAACCCTGTCCTTGAACATATCAAGGGTTACCAGGATCTTAGCCTCGCTGTCCTCAAGCTGGAACCTAAGCTCCCTGGGGGTGTAGAGTGGGTTCACGGGGGTTACAGTGGCTCCAGCGTAGACAGCACCATAGTATGCTATGGCGAACTGGGGTGTGTTGGGTAGGAATAACGCTACAACATCACCCTTGCCAACGCCAACACTCCTAAGCCACGATGCAAACCTAAGAGCGGAGTCCTGGAGCTCCCTATAGGTAACCTTACGGCCGAAGAATGTCATTGAAACCCTATCGGGGTACTGGGAGGCACTATCATCTAGGATCTTGTACAATGGCACCTCGGGGATATCAACGTCAGCTGGAACACCTGGATCATAGTTTTTAACCCAAGGCCTGCTAGAGTAGAACTCCCAGGGATCCCTGTAGCCCACCGAGATCACCACCATCGTAAACACCATGAGGAGATCTTATAAATCACACGCATGTTACGATAAGGCTTAACTAAGAGTAGATCCAGCTTCAGCCGCGGGTTCACTCATCACATATCAGGCCTCACTCTGGGCGCTCATCACCTTAGAGGGGCAGATGCTGGAGTACTCGCAGACCCCACATTTTGACGGTGATGGCCTAGGCTTAAAACCCCTCATGCCAAGCCAGTACTCTAGCAGGTAGGATAGCCTGGATGCAGCCCCACTCCTATCGTAGACCCTTACCACCCTAACCCACGATGCTCTCCTCCCCGGTTTAAACGGGTTGATCTTAGTCTCTTCTAGAGCCTCCCTTAGATCCCCTCCGCTCCTAGCCACGATGAGCACTAGCTTTAGATCGTCTAGCTCCACCCCGAGGAGCTCCTCCAGGAGTAGACCTCCAACCTCTAGGGTTACGAAGTCCCCGTCGTAATACCTAAGGCCCCCCCTTATCCTAGCCTCCAGCAAGCCGGCTAAGCTACCGTCAACGTATATTATGGCGTCGGGCGATAGGGTGATGTAGATGTCATTGAGTCTCGCTGAAATAGGTGCACGTAGGAACTCGACCCCACGACCCCTGGGGGCTCTCAGTAACCTCAATGTCTCCTCCACAAGCCTCCTAGCCTCACCCTCCGCTACTCTAGCCTCACCCCTAGATGTTAGCATGTAGTGTAGTTTAGCCTCACAGTAGACCTGGGTTTCGATCATGTAACCTCTTATAACCCCGACCAGGTCTAAGGGTCTAACAACCATTGGTATAACCCTAGCCCACGCTCCCAGCTACCCCTCCTCTTCACCTCTAAGCCTTAATGGTTAATAGGTTTGAAATCCAAGTAACACTTGGAGGCACCCATGCCTGGTGTGGCGGAGCTCCCATTACACGATGGTAGAGTGCCTGGTTGGATGCTTAAGCTCATGGAGCGTATGTCCGAGGCTATAGTTGGTGCTATAGTTGAGCTCCACGGCCCCGAGGCCCTTGTTAGGGGGCTCTCGGACCCCCTCTGGTTCCAGGCCTTCAACAACGTCATCGGGATGGATTGGGATAGTAGTGGTAGTACAACAGTCCTCCTAGGCATCCTTAAGTCTGTGACCTGGCGTAGGCCGGATCTAGGTGTCCTAGTCCTCGGGGGTAAGGGGTCTAGGATGCTTGATGTACCGGGGGAGGCTGTTAGAGCTGGGGAGCTCCTGGGCTTGGATTCAGCCCGTATAGCTAGGTTTAGCAAGCTTGCTGCACGTCTTGACAGCGTGTTCCTCCAGGACGGCTACACCCTGTACCACCACTCGGTGATCGTATCCAGGGGTTGCATGGTGGTCGTACAACAGGGTATGAACGTTGAGAGGGGCCTGGCTAGGAGGTATCATGTTGATAAGGCTACTGTTGAGGAGCCTCACAGCGGGGTAGCAGGGGTTCCAGGTGAGGTTCTAAACGCTACAGCGAGGGAGAGTAGGGATGCTAGGAGAGCGTACCTGGACATAATAGCAGAGGGGCCTTCTAGGATAGTAAGGCTACTAGGCGAGGCTAATAGGGTGCTCGAGTCGAGGCCGAGCCTGGAGGAGTACATCGGGGGTGTAAGGGTTGAGAGGAGGGGTAGCCTGGTAGGCTTAAAACCATACTACTACCCGGTGAGACCCTCAAAGCAGATGCTAAAGGCTATAGAGGATCTTTCAAGATTCAACCCAACAGACGAGGTGGAGCTAGCACTAGCACCAAGCCTAGGGCCCAGGACGTTGAGAGCCTTAGCGCTAATAGCGGACCTCATATACAGGGTGCCAACGAGCACAAGAGATCCTGTAACACACCCACCAAACCCATTCATATACGCGTACGCTGTAGGAGGGAAGGATAGAGTACCATACCCATATGATAGGAGGACAGCGGAGAAGGTCATACTAACCCTAGAGGAGGCTGTGAACAGAGCTAAGCTAGGTGATAGGGAGAAGCTGAGAGCGTTACTAAGGCTGAGGAGGCTCCTCCCAGATCCCAGGTAGTATGGGGCCCGGGCCGGGATTTGAACCCGGGACCTCCGGGTCCACAGCCCGGCGCTCTAACCAGCTGAGCTACCCGGGCCACCCTCCTGGTAGCAGGTCTGGTTTAAACCTAAAATAGGTTATAGCCTAGGGTGTTGTCGTGGAAGCTCCTCGACCACAGCCTTTATATTAGGTTTCAACCCAACACCCTTACCTAGGCGGTCTCGTCTATGGTTAGGGTTTACACTATTGATAGTACGCCTGAGGGCGATGGTATAGTCTCTGTTTACCTTGTTGTCGGCGACCGCTACTCAGCTCTAATAGATGCCGGCCCCTCCAACGGCTCCTCTCGTGTCCTAGAGCTTGTCAGGAGGCTTGGTTTGAATGTCGACTACATTGTTTTAACCCACGTCCACATCGATCACGGTGGTGGTGCTGGAGCCCTATCGGGAGCTCTAGGCTCTAGGGTTCTAGTCCACCCTCGTGGTTTAAAGCACGTCGTTGATCCCAGTGTGCTCTGGGAGCAGTCTAGGCAGGCTCTGGGGCCTGTGGCCTTCTACTACGGTGAGCCCACCCCCGTTGAGGAGTCCAGGGCTCTCCAGGTTGAGGATGGCTTCATCCTAGACCTGGGTGGTGCTACGCTTAAGGTGATACATACCCCTGGGCATGCAAGCCACCATATGAGTGTTTACCTTGTAGAGGAGGGTTTAATGTTCACAGGTGACTCCGCTGGGGTGGTCGTCGACGGGGTCGTTAGGGTTCCAACGACACCCGCTCCCTTCAAGCCTAAGCTCTACCTCGCGAGCCTTGAGAGGATGATCTCTGAGAGGCCCGGGAGGGTTGCAGTAGCACACTATGGCGTTGACGAGGACGGCTTAGGGTACCTTAGGTGGCATTTGGAGGAGATGAGGTTATGGCTTGACGAGGTTTCAAGGATAGTAGCGATGGGCGTAACGGATCCCGTGAGTGTAGCTGAAAAGCTTGCCGAGAGGCTTGAAAACGCTAGGATAGCCAGGAGCTCTAGGATAGCACACCTCTACTACAACACGGTAGCGGGTATCACGAGAGCAGTCCTAGACGGGGAGTGGCCTTAGCTTACATCAAACCACGTTACCCAAGCTCAATAGCATATTTAAGTTTGTAGTCTAGTAGCCTCACCTGGTGGCTTGGGGTGAGTGGAGAGCGTAGAAGGCTACTCTTGGTCGTTGTATCACTACTTATAGTCTTCACGTTGTTCATGGGGGTTCTGGCGTACTCGCTCATGAGAGCCTACGCTCAGGCTAGACCCTATGTTGCCCTCGTAGAGCTATCAGGTGTTATCGACTACGAGAGACCCCTCCTTGGAGGGGCTATAACACCTAGGGACGTGAGGGAGGTGTTCGATATCGCTAAAAACGACCCCTTCGCTAAGGCCGTCGTCCTAATCGTTAACAGCCCTGGTGGTACCGCTGCTTCATTCGAGGTCTACGAGCTTGTTAGAGAGCTATCCCGTGAAAAGGTTGTAGTAGCCTATATCACCGGTTACGGCACATCAGGCGGTTACCTTATAGTGCTCCCAGCGGATGAGATTGTAGCTCACCCTACAGCTTTCGTAGGCTCTGTAGGGGCTATAGCTGTCATAGTAAGCTATAAGGGTTTAATGGATAAGCTTGGTATCAACGCTACAACAGTTAAAAGCGGTGATTTAAAGGACGTAGGTAACCCCTACAGGGAGACTACATCAGACGATATAGAGGCTGTGAGGAGGCTCATCAACGGTGTTGCAGGCGTGTTCGCAGAGAAGGTTAGAGAGCATAGG
>Ga0080008_144191_pt1 | contig 11714 bp, 10 predicted proteins | sample ConCONMetagenome_FD_69211 | JGI IMG/M metagenome (GOLD analysis project Ga0080008, IMG submission 69211) | Hot spring microbial streamer communities from Conch Spring, Yellowstone National Park, USA - CON_C (SPADES assembly) (version 2) | ecosystem: Environmental > Aquatic > Thermal springs > Hot...
ATGGTTAGAAAACTATCTTTCAACTCCACACGGTGAATTAGAAACCAATATAGAATATTATTATAACATACTAAAAACAAACTTTCAACTCCACACGGTGAATTAGAAACTCGATGTAGAAAGAGCAAGAGAACTTGTGAAAAAGTACTTTCAACTCCACACGGTGAATTAGAAACAATTATCGATTTATCGAAAATTAAACAAAATTGTTAACTTTCAACTCCACACGGTGAATTAGAAACTAGTTGAGTTTCAAAATCAATTTTAGATTTATAAATACTTTCAACTCCACACGGTGAATTAGAAACATTTATTTTGGATGAAATATTTTGAAGGTACAAACGGACTTTCAACTCCACACGGTGAATTAGAAACGAAGGGGACTATGGAGGAGTTTTTGGGTTTAGCGGACTTTCAACTCCACACGGTGAATTAGAAACTGACCTCATAGGCATAGTTATATTGCTCCCTCAGTGTCTTTCAACTCCACACGGTGAATTAGAAACGAGTTTATAGGTCTGGGTTTATGGGTCTGGGGTTTATCTTTCAACTCCACACGGTGAATTAGAAACTCTGTTGCCATGTTGTATTTATAAAGAGTCACTCCACCCTTTCAACTCCACACGGTGAATTAGAAACGATTGAATTTTCTTCTTATTTTCACAATGGGACTTTCTTTCAACTCCACACGGTGAATTAGAAACTCAGTTTCAGAATTTGCTGAGGATGTTTGTATTGAAACTTTCAACTCCACACGGTGAATTAGAAACGTTTGGTAAGGTTTAGTGTTCCAGTTCATTTTGAGACTTTCAACTCCACACGGTGAATTAGAAACACTAAATGAACCCGTCTAACCGGGCCCTCGAACTCTCCTTTCAACTCCACACGGTGAATTAGAAACCAAAATAACCTACAATCAAATTCTTCATTGCCAAAGGACTTTCAACTCCACACGGTGAATTAGAAACGGTCGGCCTACTGTATTTGGACTTGCGGTATCGTTTCTTTCAACTCCACACGGTGAATTAGAAACTAGTGATGGTGATTTTGATTTTGAGAAGTTTTATCGACTTTCAACTCCACACGGTGAATTAGAAACCTCAAAGCCCAACCTCGTTAAATATAAGTATTTTTCTAATTTTAGTCAAGGTAATGCTCTCCCGAAAATAAGGTATATTTCCGAAAAACCTCAGTCATGCATGATAAAAAATTTAACACCCCCTATCATGCCTTAATTTTTAAGATTTTCAATGGAGGAGCACAAAAACATCAATACATTCTCATGTCTTTACGCCTTTACATATAGACGATTTTAAGATATAATTTTTAAAACCATGAAAAAACAAGCTAAAAAGAAGGGTCAAAAGACGGTTCGAACAACAATAGTTCTCCCTAAGGAAATTCATAGAGCTCTAAGAATTGAAGCTATAAAGAAAGGAATTTCAATGAGTGAATTAATACTCCAAAAGCTGGAAGAACTCGAAAGGTATAAGCAAAAATTTGGTGGAATAGCCTCTGCTGAAGATTTCCTTTAACTCCACTTTCAACTCCACACGGTGAATTAGAAACAATCGTAGAGAACCTCTACATTCTGTTTCAGATGCATTAAGCCCTCGCTAACACTCAAGATAAAAATAAGAAAAGAAGGATCACCGTGTGGAAGGTGCGATATTCACTTGTCAAAGAGCGATTTGTTTTACTTATAATTTTAACTTATCCCTTAATCTTAGCATAAAAAAGTTCGTAATCAAATATCTCTAAACAACTTCCAGATAGCCAAAGCCTTGTCCTGTTCGGACACCAAGCCCATATTGATAAACAAATTTTAAAATTTCAGGATTATCTGTATGAAGGTTAAACACCCCTAAAAAGCCCCTCACATACCCACCATAATGCTTAACTAACACTTCCTCTGTTGATTCTGGCTCAAGATACAACTCTGTAAAAGGGATCGGTTTTGTAAGAAGAATTGAGATCCGCCTCTGTAGGTTCTCTACAAGCCACTTATCAAAATCGGAATCCCCCGGGATTGCGTAGCGTTCTCGAGGAGACTTTGAATCGGTTTTTCTCTCTATGACCACAGGAGATAGGGTTTTGAATTTATTCTTCAATGGTGGCTCTTTTTCAAGTGCTATTTTCTCAATTCTGAAAAAAGCACCATGCTCAGAATTTGGACTTAAGTCATGAAGATAGCCCTCTTTTTTTAATCTGATAATACCATTATAAAAAACCATAGCAACCTCTTCGTCTCCTGTAGAAAAACGAAATGTTATCGGGTCTACTACCGTTATAAAATCGTGGCTAAACTTTGCCTTCTTACCAAAATATACAGCAAAAGTATATGGTTTTACGCTCGCCTCACTAAACCTTTCACCAAAAATCTTTTTAAGCAAGGATATGAACCTTCGTCTATAATCTATGCTTATTATTGCTTCTTTTTTAGGCTCAACCTGGCTTAGTTTAACTTTAAACCTCACTTTTTATGCTCCTCATTGTGTTATCATAATTATATCACATTATCTACTGGATCCTTAACATTTGTTAGTATTTCTCTATGATAAGAAATGTGATCTTCAAAAATATATATTATCAGCGAATCCTTTTCTTTGTCAACTATTCTTAGCATATCCCTCTTTAGGCGCTCAAGCTTTGAAAGAGTGAGAGAGCCTTCAAACACCGACTTTTGAACATGATGTAAGTATCGTCTTGCCGTTTTTAAGGCTTTTTGTAGCCGCCTTTGCCCTGCCTTTTCCGTTGTGTCTATATCATAGACTAAGATTACCTTCATTATCTCAGCTTACTATTTTATTACTATTTTAAACTAAAATAGTTCAAAGGTTGATAAACCTTTTCTCCGGTTAAATGTTTTATTAACTTGTATAATTCAAGCCTAATCAGTTGACGATGAGAAACATTTCTTTTTAATTTTGGATAATATACCGTTGAATTCAACATCTCATCAAAAGCTTTCAAAAATTTTCTTCTTCCCTGTTCGTTTAGATAACAGTATTCCGTTTCTTCTAAGAAATCACTTTCATTTATCTTTTTTGCCTTGATAAGTTTAATTATTAGACGATCCGATAGGATTGGCTTAAAAACCTCTGCTACATCTAAACACAAAGAGTGTCTTTTTTCAAAGGGCTCATGCAAATAGCTTATAGTAGAGTTTAGAGGTGTATGATAAAGCTCACCAAGGACTTTAGCATAAACTAAAGAGTTGCCAAAAGATATAAGAGCATTCAATGGATTACCAGGTGGTCTTTTTGTCCTTTCTTCAAACTCCCATCCTGTTTTTTCTTCGAGAACTTTATAGCATAGCTTTTTAAAGGAGCCTTCTATGTTCATTATTTCCGGTATGCTTCGTGCATAGTTAAGCCTATCTAAGTGTTCTGTTGGGTCTATATCATATAGATTTGCATAGTTTATAATTGCTCCATAGACAAAGCTTTTAGCAAGGAAAAGCCTTTTTTCTTGGTTTAGATAATGTTCTGCCTGTTTTATAAGAAGATAGCCAGAGAGATTTCGCTCTCTCGGATAAAAGCTTCCTATATAATAACCATAGTAATTAAAGAAATGGGCAACTATGTTATACTGAGAAAGAAGGCTCAAAAATTTTGTATTCGTGCTAACTTCTGCCATCACAAATAGCTCAGATACATTTTCTATAGGTATTTTTTTCTTTATTTCTTCATTTTCAAAAAGAATAGTATTTTCTTCTCTTCTTAACTTCCCGTTTGTTGTTATATAGTATATCTCAGGCATAGCAATACTCAAAATAAGCACATTTTTTACAATATGGTTTGTGTATTACTGGCGGAGGACTTGATAAATGAATTACCCTTTCTATGTTGTTTAAAGCATTTTCGATAACTTCTTCATCGTTTTTCTCAAAATCAACTCTTTGAATTCGTTTGGCTTTAGGATAATGTATGATTCCATGGGAAACTTTTATCCCTTTGTTTTTCAAATAGTATATATAGTATTTTACTTGTAAAATGTGGGCTTCTTCTAAAGCTCTTGAATGCTTTACTTCGTGCACAACAAGCCCATCTTCTGTGCGAAAAAAGTCTATGTTTACAGGTTCATAAGTAAAATCATCACGTTTCTCTCGCTGAAAGCTCGTTTCATCCAAAAGCTTCCCCAGTTCAACGTATTCCGATTCATTTTCAAGGGCAAGTCCCCAAGTAAAAAGCCAAAGCTTTCTTTGACAAACTATGTAGTAAGCAACTTGAGTGCCTTTATACTTTAGCTCCCTGAGGTCCATTCAGATTATGTTATCTTTCTGTTTTCTATCCGCTTCCGTTTGCTCCGTGTCAGCTTCGGGCTCTAGTATAAAGCCCGTGTCTTCGCTATAGTCTCCCTCTATGTAATAGACGCCAAGTTTGTCGTGAATTTTCTGTCTTTCTACTCTTTTAACAGACCACACAGGAAGAGAAAAGCTGTATTCAAGGATGTCGTTAAAACATCTTATCCTCTTTATAAAATCTCCTTTAGCCTTTTCCCATTCTTTAAGTAGGCATTCTACCTCTTCTTTAAACTGATTAGGAATTACTTGCACTGCATTTATATCTCTAAAAAGCTGTTGTGCCTCTGATTTACTCCTTATAAGACTATCCGCTCCTTCCCAAAGGCTCTTTATGTAGGTTTCCGCCTTCTTAAACCTCTCCCAATACTTGGTGCCAACTAAAGCCGACTCGGAATAAACCTTTTCCATAAGCTCCCATTTGAAATTCCAATCCCAAAGTCCCTCTTTTAAGTTCTTTAAAGTGCTCTCGTGTAGATGCTTGTCATACACAGGACCTATGCCGGAACAAGCCTTTGTGAATACAAACACATTAGGGGTTGTGGTTTCCTTCTCTCCCTTTCTGTTACACCTTCCCATCCGTTGGATTAGGCTATCTGCGGTAGAAAGCTCAGTAAAAAGATAGTCAGCATCAAGGTCAAGGGATACCTCCGCAAGCTGAGTTGTGATCCATAAGCCCGCCTCGTTGCTGTCAAAGAATGTCTTTATCTCTTTTTCCTTTTCTTTTCTGTGCTGAAGTATAAACCTGCTGTGCAGTAGCTTGGTATGAGGGAGTTTATCTTTTAGTATTTCCTTTAGTTCGATAGCCTTTCTTACAGTATTCACCACTACAAGCACCTTAGCCTTCTGGGAAAGCTCTATCATTTTCTCCGTATAGTTGTCTATGCTATCGTTTATAACCTGAACATGATGAGACGGTTTAGCCTCTTTGTTAAAAGTTTTGAACTCTACTCCCATCCCTTCAAACCGTGTTCTTAGAAACTCAGGGAATGTGGCAGTTATAACCAAAAACTTTCCTCCATCCTGGGCTAAAACCTCCAAGCCTTGAACTATAAAAGCTAAGGTTATCGGGTCGTAAGACTGAAGTTCATCGATCACAAGCCTTGAGTAAAGAGCAGTTGCATAATACTTTTCAAAGCCCTTATACCTAAAAACAAAGTGCATAAGCTGGTCTGGAGTGGATATGATTATCGGCTTAGCAAAGTTGCAAGAAAGAAAGTAGTTAAGAAAGGCTGTGTCTCCTTTATTGTTTTGGATATCTTCTTTGTTTTCTTCCCTCTCAAGCACATAGCTCAAAGCACTTGAGTGTAAAAGCCCTGCATAATTTCCCAAAAGTCTTTCCGCCCGCATGTAAATGCCATTTGCGGAAACTCTGTAGGGCAACATAAAAAAGCCTTTCCTTTGAAGATAGATAAAGCCCGCTTCTGTCTTTCCCGCACCCGTTGGTGCTATCATAACAAGATTTTTGTCCCTGTTATTCCTAACAAAGGTCTGCATCTCATTGGGGAATTTTCTGTTTTGTCTGAAAAACTCATCTACAAAGCTAAGCGTATCATCAGGCGGGACATCCTCTACGTCCTGCGCATGCTTTGAACTGCTAGCATGGTCTAAACGAAGAAGTAGCCCTTTTAAAAGACGATAATATCGAATAAGCTCTTCCTCAGGAATTTTAAATATTTTCGCAATATCTGCCTGCAGATAATTCTCCTCCTTCTTTCCTAACATAAAGCGTATAGGATTTTTCTCAAATTTAAACTCCTTTCTTAACACCATTTCCACACTCTCGACAGACACCTCTCTCGCTTCCACTGGATGATGGTGCAACACCAAAAGTCTAACGATTTTCCCTATAAGTTCATCCTCCACATCTACAAATACAGGAGATAAAAAGTTATGCTTTACCTCCGGAAGGTCCTTTATAGGTTTTATACTTTTGTTTCCAATCCTTGCCTGAAATTTACAGTGTATCTTGCCATAGTCATGATACTCACAGGCAAGCTCTAAGATTTCCCAAAATCTTTCTTTTAGCTCAGAAGGCAATCCCTCTGGGATAAGCGCTTCTATCCCGTCTTTGTAGTAAACTTTGAGTTTTTCTAAGTTTTCTAAAAGCTTGTCTGTATGCTCTCTTATAGAAGTTCCGTCATCCTTTGCCCAAAGTTCTCTAAGCAGACTCTGTAATTTCTCCTTCATTTGTAGTCTCTTCTGCTTTGGCTTTCTCCTCAGAGTTTAGCCCTATTATAAAAGCATAGGCGATCATACTAAAGTTTTTGTCATCTAAAGCCTCCTTGAAGAAATATGGAATTTCTTTTTCCACTTCAAGATACGCTCTTATCAGGTTGTGAATAAAGTATTCTTTGTCCTTTCTTCTTACTGCTTCAAGCAGTCTGTAAGTAAGCGGTTCAAGCTTTTTTTGTGTGTGTTCGTTTTCGTTGTAGAGCCTTTTTAAGGCTCTTCCTGCCCAAAAAGCCCGATCGATGTAGTCTTTTTGCTCCTTCATGTTTAACACCTCCTGAAAGTTTATAAAGAAAAGTAAATTTGGACTTAGATATCTCATTTTTCTTCCAGCCCTTATTATTCTGGCATCTATGGTGTTATCCTTTAAATTTTCATAACTCTCTTTCCGGAAAAATCCTGACAGCAAAAGGAACAAAAATTCATAAAGGGACCGCCCTGTGTAGATGTAGAAAAGAAATTCAGAAAAGATATCTTGAAGGTTTTTAGGATATTTGTCAATCAACTTCCTAATAGCACTTGCTAAGTTTGGGCTTATATGAAAGGAGTATATGTTTGCGGTAGCATCTCCCACCATTTCTATTTCTACAAAGTAAATATTTTGTAAAACCCAACTGCTCTTTTGTTTTTCCAAGTCTAAAACATACCTTACAACGCTCAACACTTTTCCAAGTTTTTCCTGTTCTATTTCTTCTTTTGTGCTTAGAACCAGGTTTAACCTATAAGTTTCCAAAAGATCATCAGGAATATAGACGAAAAGATACTTTCCTGCGGATCTGTAAAATCCTGCACTTGCAAAGTAAAGTAGGAATTCACACTCCTTGCATATGGGTATTGGGTCCCATATAAAGTTTCTGACCGTTTCAAGGCTTGCAAACAGTGGAGTAAAAGTAGTAGCATCTACATAGTTTTTTGCTTGTCTTTCATGACAGAAAAAGCAAGTTTGGGATGTTTCCACTGTTTTGGATAAAAAGTATTTATAGCCTTCCATAAAGCTACTTTTTACTTGATTTTTAACTTGGTTTATGTTTTCTATGGATACACCTTTAAGCTTGGTTATGTAGCTTAAGGTAGGATTTGTAAAAGGGCTGTTTTTGTAAAAATCTCCCAAACTCCTGAGAATTATCACATTGTAGGGATTAAACTTACTTTTGTCTTTCTCTTTTTCATAAGAAGCCCTTAAGATATGCTCCGCATCTTTTAACAAATATTCTGCGTATAACTCGGGCAATCTTTGCCATAGCTCTTTGGGAAGGGTTAAAGACTTCTCTTCCACATATCTTTCTATATCCTCCCCCGCATTTTCCAAAACCTTCAAAACTCCCACGCATGCACTCGCCATAAGCCAATTTCCTGCATAAAACCTAACGTATTCTTCTTCAGCTCTCCTTAATTCTGCTACTTCCGGCTGAGCCAAAAAAACAGGATTGTTATCTTCATCAAGAATTACGGAACCGTAAATTTCAGTTCCCTTTGGAAAGTAATAGGCATCAATCCAGGAGTAGGTCTTTGGCTTTTGAGAATTCTTGTAAAAGTAAGAGAGGCTAAAAAGTATTCCTTCACCAGTGCCTGAAAAGCTTATTCTTTCCTTAAACTCCCTTGGTATATAGGCATGATAGCTTAGCATTATGTTGTCTTCTTCAGAAATAAATTTTTCAAAACACTTTACCCTTTTTACCTCCTCCACCTTTACCGGATACTCCCCTCCCGACAGAAAAAGAAGTTCCTTCGGTTCCCTTAAACCACTCTCCATCTCTTTCAAGAGTTCTTCGCTTGCTTTTATATGGATCAAAAGCCACAGGTTATAAAGAATTGGAACCTGCAGTGGAAGTTTCTCAAGCTCTTTATCTTTCAAGTTATATTTTTTATACCACACATAATCACGATATATGGCTTGATAATCTCCCTGAATAGAGATTTGAAAATACTCTCCGTTCCACTTTCTTCCCATTGCACGGTAGATGAGACCTATTATGGTGGAGTAAGGCGGAAGCGGATAGACCTCGATGCCCTTTATGGAAAGAGGATTTTTGAAAATCCCGGTGGGAGTGTAGAGTTTAACTCTAAGACACTCCATAAATTTCCCCCACCTTCTTCTTTAGCTCTTCAAAGACCTCTCCCACACTCTGGCAGTTTAGTTTTTCTCTTATTTCATCTTCATTGGCAAAGTATCCAGAAAGTAGTCCACAGATTGTTTTATTCCGTTCTTTTTCTGGGATTATTCCTTTACAATCAAGAATTCTCGCTACATCTAAAAGTAGCTTTCCGTCTTCGGTTTCTTTTGCGAAGATACTTCCCATAAAGAATGGATTTTTTATCTTGTAAATTCCACCTATCACGAAAATTGGGGATAAGTTTTCATACCTTCCTCTTATCTGCCTTGAAAGGGTTCTTATTATGTCCAAAAGGTCTTTCACTCTTTTTGCCTTCTCCTCAGGAGGAATAACATCTATCAACCGGTTTTCTCCTTCCCATACTCCTATCCTATCTAAATCTACGGCTAGGGTGTAGTAGTAGTGTGCAGTATGCTGTTCGGATTGAGGTATAGCTTGTTTTTCCTTTTGTTCTATATATTTTATATATCTATTGTATGCATCAATGTTGTTCATAAAGTCCATGTCTCCTTGGAACTTAGAAATGGAAAAGGCATAGGTAAGCTTTACTGGCGCTGTTCTTTTTACACTATCCCCATAAGAAAGTTCTACTTTCTTACTATCAACACCTTGCAAGTTGGTAAGAAGACCCCCAAAAAGGTCAAACTCTTCATATGTTTGTAAAAGAGCCTTACCAAAATCGTCTACATCAAGCTTTTTACTTTTCAGAGACCTCATAACAAGCTCTTGCACCTTCTCATCCAACAGCCTCCATCTCTTTTCTTCTTTCCCCTTTCTTCTTATGTCATATTTAAGCGCTTTATCAGAAACATAGGTGATCTGTGAATTGTCTCCCAATGAGAGCTTCTTAAGGATGGAGACATTTCCAATGTTTTCTCCGTAGTTAAGACTTGTTGCTTTTTGCGTGATGATAGTAAGAGTTAGCATACCCTTCATATATTCCATCTTACCCCTCCTTGTATTGATGTTTTTATACCTTTTTTTCTCCCTATTATTTATAATTAGAAAAATTTTTGACTTCTGACATCTATCAAACCTAATCGCCCAAGTTCAAGCTTCAACTCCTAAGATTCCTTAAAACTTAATAGCTTGAGGAACATCAGTCATCCCTTGAGGAAAATGAGGAATTCCAGTCGTCCCAGCTTGAACTTGATGAAAACCAATCGTCAGAGCATGATGAAGTGCTTGTTGAAGCATCATCATGACAAGGATAGAATATGTTCCCAGGTAAGTGGCAGTAGGCTGGGTCGGTTAAGATGTCGTCGTCCCTTGTAGAAAAATCATCATCCCAAATTGAGGAACTAAAAACATAGTCATCATCCCAAATCCTTCTGTAGAATGTATCATCGGAGGTGTAGTCTGACGAGACGAAAGAATTATCGTCTAAATCGTCATATTTCGGTCTGTAGACAGGTGGCGTAGAACTCGGGATGATAGAAGCATTATATCCTCCTAAGATCAGCAGTATTATAATTACGAAAAGAACAAAAAGAAAAAACTCCATCATTTACCTCCTACCCTCGAGTTTTATTACTAACTCCAAAGTTTTTAAACCTATTCTATGCAACTTCTACAAGTACTTCAGAACAAAATTAAGCCTTCACTTTCTTTCTATTAATTATTAAAACTCAAAAAAATGGGCAAGTCTGACGTATATTAGACATCTTTTTATTTCAAATTTGGCTCTATAAATTTTTGTCAGAATTTCAAAAAAATGGCTATTGACTATTTAATAGAGGTCCTTAAACTACATAAAGAATGAATCATGATGTTAAGGGGCTATTCAAGCTCTAAAAGAAGTTTGTTTTTTAATCACCATCAACTCTTCAGAGAATCTGTGCAAAATCTTTTAAATGCTCTTTATTTAAATAAAGCTTTAAAAAAGATAAGGGGATTTTAAGATGAAGACCTTTGAGGCAACTTGCAGAATCGTCACACCTCTTTTTATGGGGGGAGCTTCTCAACAACCTGAATTGAGGACTCAAAGCATTAACGGAGTGCTAAGATGGTGGTTTAGAGTTGCAGGTGGCTCTTTGGAAGATGAAAAAAGAATTTTTGGATGGGCAGGTGAAACTTCAAATCAGGGATTAGTGAGGATTTTTATAAAAGAACCACCTTTCCAACCGCAACCTTTTCCTTCTGGACAACCAGGATCTGATTATTTAGGGTTTTCATTGAAACTAACAAGACGACTTGCGGTTCCAGAAAATAAAAAATTTAACCTAAAAATTTCCTTCCACCCTAAAGCCACAGATGATGATATTAAAAAATTCTTTAGTGCTTTATGGCTTGCTTTTAATTTAGGAAACTTCGGAAGCAGGGCTAGGAGAGGTTTTGGAGCGATAAGGATTGAAGAGATTAGAGAAAAGGGAGGTTCTATAACTAATAACTGTTATGGGTTGAATTTTGTTCCAAGTGATGACCTGAAAAGTTGGATAAAAGGAAATTTGGAAAAAATAAAAGAAATTTTAAAACCTAATCCAAGGAAAGATATTCCGTATTTATTTGAAAATTTTGAAATTTACGATTTCAAAAGTGATAACAGCTGGCAGAGTCTATTAAATGAAGTAGGTAAAAAGTATAAAAATTTTAGACAAAATGAAAGATTAAATGATAGAATAGTTTTTGGTTTACCTATTATATCTATTAAAGACTACAAAGGGTTAAGAAGAGCTTCACCTTTGATTTTTAAAGTTATTAATACAGATAAAAATAATTACACTTTACTAATCATAATCATAAAACCAAACACTCATAAGTTTACTTTTCATCCTGACATAAAAAAAAATGTAAAATGGGATTTGCTTACAAATTTTGTTAAATCTATAAAGAGGATTTATCCGTGATTAGATTTACCTTAACACCTTTTGATGTTTTGTTCTTTGGTTCAGGGAGACCATTTCAGATGGGGGATGTTGTGGCTTCAGCCTTCCCACCGCATCCCAACACATTTGCCAGTGCTATATGTGCAAAAATCAATCAGATAAAAAAAATTAAAATTTCTAACATCTTAAAAGCAGTTTATGGACCATTCATTAAAAAGGGTGATAAAATATACTTCCCAA
>Ga0080008_130795_pt1 | contig 11666 bp, 10 predicted proteins | sample ConCONMetagenome_FD_69211 | JGI IMG/M metagenome (GOLD analysis project Ga0080008, IMG submission 69211) | Hot spring microbial streamer communities from Conch Spring, Yellowstone National Park, USA - CON_C (SPADES assembly) (version 2) | ecosystem: Environmental > Aquatic > Thermal springs > Hot...
CAAAAAACTCCTCAAACTGTTGGAAGCCCTTGAAGAGCTGGAAGACGTAAAAGAAGTGATTGCAAACTTTGACATGGCAGAGGAACTGATTAAGGAGGTATAACTATGAAAAAGCTCTGGTTTTTTGTGGCGTTTGTTTTGGTCTTTGCCCTTTTTTCAGACATCTCCTTTGCAAGGAGAGGAAGCGTATCTCCTACGCCAAAGGTCCTTACCCCATCAAAAGTAAAACCCTACCAACCAAAGGATCTTGAGAAGGGCAAGATATCCACACAGCAAAGGAACATAAATAAAACCCAGCTTGAGAAGTCAAAGCTTACGAACAAAACACAAAATCCCATATACACAAACCCTCTTTTTAAGTGGCTTGTGGGAGGCTTGATACTGGGAGCTCTGCTGTCTTTGCTTTTGGGATACGGCTTTCAAGTGGGCACTCCCGGACTTTTGGAGATCGTGCTTTTGGCACTGCTGGGATATTTAGCACTCAGGTTTATGCTCAACAGTCTAAGAAGGCAGGAAGGTTAATTCCTTTATGTAATGGGTAATCCCACCACTGAGATTTTATACTTGTCCGCAAGCTTTAAAAATTTGTCCTTATCCACAATGTAGACTTTGCCCGCCTCCAAAAAGAGGGCATCCGCCTTTATCTGCCTTAGGGCTTCTAAGGTGTCCAAGCCCACGGTGGGAACGTCTATCCTAAAGTCTTGGTTCTTTCTTGCCACCTTTATAACCCTACAGCCCTTGCCCGCTAACTTGCCAGCCCTGTAGATCGTTTCCTGGGTGCCCTCCATCGCCTCTACGCTTACCACTGTTTTTTCCTTTACTACGATGGTCTGCCCCACATCCAACTGGGCAATCTCCTTTGCTATAGGAAAGCCAAAGAGTCCGTCCTCCATGGCTTGGCTTGACGGTTCAAGTCTGTTCAATGTGCCTTTACCCGCCAAAAGCTCCTCCAAATAGGGCTTTGGGTCTATAAATTCAAAGCCCATCTCTTCCAATTCATCCATCAGGGCCCTTATTAAACTCTGGGCACGTCTGTCCTTTGCCCTTTTGAGGATCTTCAAAGCTAAACTATCCAAGCTCAAAAGGTGGGAAAAGAGCAGTTTGTGTTCAAATTTTCCGAGTAGGACAATCTTGTTTATGTTGTTCCTTTCTAAAAGCTTTACCAATGTGCCCACTTTTCCAAGGGGCAAATAAACGTTTGCTTCTATAGATGTAATGCCTTTAACGCCTACCACAAAGACTTCATTCCCCAACTCCTTGGCTTTTTTTACAAAGGCATTGGGAAGACTACCAGAACCTGCCACCAAGCAGACCTTCACAACATCATCTCCTCCAAAAACTTTACATGGTGCTTTGCCATTCTAAACTCCCTGGTGCTGAGGAGTCTTTTGTGAAAATCTATGTTGGTCTTCAGACCTTCCCCCTCTATGATAAACTCCTCCAGAGCCCTTTTGGCTCGGTCTATGGCTTCCTCCCTGCTTTTGCCCCAAACTATAAGCTTGGCGATGAGTGAATCATAAAAGGGAGGGATCCTGTATCCGCAGTAGATGTGGGTATCTACTCTGATGCCCAATCCACCCGGCAGGAAGAGTCTATCCACCCTACCCGGAGAAGGTAAAAAGGTGTTTGGGTCCTCCGCGTTGATCCTAAATTCTATAGCGTAGCCCCTCCTTTCCACCTTTTTTATGCTGAGCTTTTCACCGCTTGCCACCTTTATTTGTTCCCGCACTATATCTACGCCTGTGATCATTTCTGTGACGGGATGTTCTACCTGTATCCTTCCGTTCATTTCCATAAAGTAAAAGTTGCCATCCTGGTCCATCAAAAACTCCACAGTGCCCGCACCCACATAGTTGATCTCTTTGCAGAAGGCTATAGCAAGCTCCTCCAGGTATTTCCTCTGTTCTTCTGAGATGCTGGCACTGGGTGCTTCTTCCACCAGTTTTTGATATCTCCTCTGTATGGAACACTCCCTCTCGCCCAAGGCTATAACATTGCCGTACCTGTCTGCAAGGACTTGCACCTCTATGTGCTTGGGGTTCACTATGTACTTTTCCACATAGACCCTCTCGTCGCCAAAGGCAGACTTTGCCTCCTGCATAGCCAAGGGCAGTTTTTCCCTCAGCTCCTTCTCATCATACACCACCCTTATGCCCCTTCCACCCCCGCCAGCTGCAGACTTTATAACCACCGGATACCTGATCTCTCTGGCAATTTCCAAGGCTTTTGGGAAATCTACTGGTCCGTCGCTCCCCGGCACCAAGGGAATGCCAACCTTTTTGGCAACCTCCTTTGCCTTTATCTTGTCTCCTATAAGTTCCAAGGTCTCTGCCGAGGGTCCAATGAACACCTTTCCGCTTGCTTCTACGATCCGAGCAAACTTGGGGTTCTCCGAAAGAAAGCCATAGCCCGGATGCACTCCCTCCGCAGAGGAAACCTCCACCGCCGCCATGAGCCTTGGAATATCAAGGTAGCTCCTTGAGGGCTCCGCTGGTCCTATGCATATGCCCTCATCTGCCAACTTTACGTGCATGGATTCTCTGTCCGCCTCCGAATAGACCGCCACCGTTCTTATGCCCATCTCTCTGCAGGTTCTTATAACCCGGACTGCGATCTCCCCTCGGTTTGCTATGAGGATCTTCTTGAGCATCAAATTAAATTTTACATGCTCTCAAGCTTGTCCTCAATTCTATACTGGATTGCCTGTGCTATGTGATGCTCTTTTATTTGCTCTTCTCCCTCCAAGTCTGCGATAGTTCTTGAAACCTTTAAAAGCCTTGCGTAAGACCTTCCGCTCAAACGGAACTTGTCCATAGCCTTCTCCAGAAGTTCCTTTGCCTTTGGCGTCAAGATGCAGTACTTTTCTATCTCCTTTTCTGTCATCTGTCCGTTGAACTTGGTCTTGGAGTTTTTAAACCTCTCCCTCTGAACTTGGTATGCCCTCATAACCCTCTCTCTAACTTCTTTGGAACTTTCGCCCGGACTTGGATTGACCAGTTCTTGGACCTCCACCGGCTCCACCCATACCTTTAGGTCTATACGGTCTAAGATAGGTCCCGAGAGCTTGGACTGATAAGCCCTTATTTGGGCAGGAGAACATACGCATGCCTTGTAGGGATTTCGGTAGTTTCCACAAGGGCATGGGTTTGTGGCACCCACCAAGATGAAGCTGGAGGGAAAGGTTACCCTGCCACCCACCCTTGATATGCTAACGTAGCCGTCCTCTATGGGTTGCCTGAGGGCTTCCAAGGTTTTACGGTTAAACTCCACCATTTCGTCCAAGAAGAGCACTCCCCTGTGGGCTAAGGAGATCTCTCCTGGCGTTGGATTGCTACCGCCACCTATCAACGCCACTTCTGAAGCTGTGTAATGAGGTGCCCGGAAGGGTCTTTGAACCATCAGAGGTTCCCTTAGCATACCCGCCACGCTGTATATTTTGCTGACCTCCAAGGCTTCCTCCAAAGACAGAGGTGGCAAGATGGTTACGATCCTTTTGGCAAGCATGCTTTTTCCTGCCCCCGGAGGACCGATCAGCAGTAAGTTGTGCATGCCCGCTGCGGAGATCTCCAGCGCCTTTTTCGCCTCATACTGCCCCTTCACGTCCGCAAGGTCTATGCTGTAATCAAAGGCTTTTGAAAATAGGTCGTTAATATTCACCTCCTCTGGCTTTAACTCCTCCTCTCCCTTCAAAAAGGCTATGAGCTGGTTTAAGGACTCAACGCCGTAAACCTCTGCACCTTGAACGATGGCACCCTCTTTTGCGTTCGCCCTTGGCACCACAAACCTTCTAAAGCCCTTCTCCTTTAAGGATAGAACAATGGGAAGAACTCCACTGACGGGATTCACCTTTCCGTCCAAAGAGAGCTCCCCCAAAAAGACCGTCTCCTCGTCCACATCCAAAACCCCCGAGAGCTTTAAAATACCCACCGCAATGGGAAGATCATACAAAGTTCCCTGCTTTTTCAGGTGGGAGGGTGCCAGATTTACGGTGATCCTCTTGGAAGGCAGTTGAAAGCCCACATTCTTTAAGGCAGACCTAACCCTGTCCTTTGCCTCGTTTATGGCTTTGTCTGGCAGTCCCACTATGTTAAACTGAGGTAGCCCCGGGGAGAAGTCTATCTCTACATCTACCAAAAAACCGTCAATGCCAATAACCCCTCCGCTCCTTATTCGGCAGAACATTATCTACTGGCTATGTACAGCACCAAGTCCCTCAGCCTGCAGGAATAGCCCCACTCGTTGTCATACCATGCACTCACGTGAACCATATCCTCTATCACCTGAGTTAGCCCTGCGTCAAATATAGCAGAGTGTTCGTTGCCCACTATGTCCTGGGATACTATCTGGTCCTCCGTGTACTGAAGTATGCCTTTTAGCTCTCCTTCTGCAGCCTTTTTAAAGGCTTCGTTCACCTCCTCCACACTGGCGGGAGGTCTTTCAACTACCACGGTCAGGTCCACAAGGGAACCATCCGCCACAGGCACCCTCCTTGCAGTGCCGTCAAGCTTGCCCTTTAGCTCTGGGATCACTTCTCCTATCGCCTTTGCGGCGCCAGTGGTGGTGGGAATAATATTTATCGCCGCAGCCCTTGCCCTTCTGAGGTCCTTGTGTGGCAGGTCTAAAACCCTCTGGTCGTTGGTGTATGCGTGCACGGTAACCATGTAGCCCTTCTTTATGCCAAAGTTCTTATGAAGGACCTTCACCAAGGGAGCCAAGCAGTTGGTGGTGCAGCTTGCGTTGGAAATTATAAAGTGCTTTTCGGGATCATACCTGTGATGATTAACTCCGAGCACTATGGTGATATCTGGGTCCTTTGCGGGTGCGGATATTATTACCCTTTTTACCGTATCCCTCAGGTGTAGGACCGCCTTTTCCCTTGATGTAAAGGCTCCCGTGCATTCCACAACGATCTCCGCCCCAACCTCACCCCAAGGTATCAAAGCTGGGTCCTTCTGGGAAAATACCTTTATCTCCTTCCCATTCACCACCAAGGTATCATCCTTGGCGTACACCTCTCCCTTGAGGACCCCGTGCACCGAGTCGTACTTAAAGAGATGGGCTAAGGTTTTTGTGTCCGTCAGGTCGTTGATGGCTACAACTTCAATGCCTTCCTTTTGCAGGCATGCCCTCAAAAAGGACCTTCCTATCCTACCAAAGCCGTTTATGGCAACTTTTACCATAGGGTTTAATTATAAATTACTTCTGTTCCTCAAGCATAGAAATTGCAAGCTTTATCTCGTGCAGCAGAACCGCCGGTGTTCTTATTGGGTATGGAAGTCTATCCACCACCCCCTCAGCGGGATGGGTTTTTATCTTTACACCCTTTAGTTTTTCCTTTAGCACTTGGCTGTCTTGGATTGGAAACTTTACGCCCCTTAGGTGCTTTAGCACCGCATAAGCCCAAGGAATGTCAAGGGCTCTTGCCACCTCTTCTGCCACAACGGTGCAAAAGTGGCTTAGGATTTCAGCTTCGTTGCCCTCCTTGACCATCTTGTAGGCGAGCTTTGCAATACCTCCCGCGGTATGCACCTTCATCTCCTTCAGCTCTTCCTTTGCCAACTCCTCAAGCTTTTGAATCTTTTCCATTGCCAAGGTTGGATCTGCCCTTAGGATGCTCCTAACTGTGTTTTTGGTGAGACCTACCTTTTGGGCTATCTCCTCCTCGGTGCGCAGATATTCCTCCCTCAAAACTACCACATAAGCTGCCCTTGCCAAGCTGGGTAGCCATGTAAGAGTTCTGAATTCAGTAAGCTTACTCAGACCGCCCAAAAGGTCAATAGCCCTAAAAAAGACCCTCGTAACGAGCTGTTCAAGGTCTGCGCCTGCTTCACCTGTTGGCGCTCCTGTGATCTCAATTACCATAGCCCTAACCTCCTATGGGTTCTTTTATTCTAACCAAGCCTGTTTCTGTGATCTCAAGGAAGTGGGTTCTTGTATCGTGCCCAGACATTCTACACCCATCTATCCTAAAGAACCTAACTATATCTCCTACACTCTTTTTATACATCTTTGCCTTGTAGGGAGAGTCTATAAGCTCCTTTGCCAAGACCATGGTGCCATCCACTATGTGCCCTACCGCGTAGCCTCCAGCTGCCTCCGCAGTTAGCTCCTCATGACCGCTTCTCTTTTGAGACACAAAGATCGCCGTTTGATACCACTTTTTCATAAAGTTGTACAGCCGTCTAACAACAGCCCTTGCCATCATCTCCTTGTTCTCAAACAGACCCGTCACAGAGTCTATCACGGTAAATTTGACCTTGTAGTTCTTTATAACGTAGGCTAAGGTTGCCAAAAGGTCTGGCACATTTTCCCTGATTCTTGTGGAGGATGCGGCGTCTATGAGGATTATGTTATCCTGAAACTGGTCAAAGTCCAAACCCATAGCCACTGCCCTGAGCTTTAGAGACGCAGACACAAAATTGGCGGGAGTTTCAACGGTTACAAAGGCAACTCTGTCTCCTTTGCTGGCACGGAAAACGGTAAACTGTTCTGCCATCAGAGATTTACCCGTATCGGAAACCCCTGTAAGGTTCAGGACAGAATAGGATGGTATGCCTTTGAGGGGGACCTTTTCCAACTTTTTGCCTACCTGCTTTACTATAAAAAAGAGATCATCTAAACCCTCTATGCCCGTGGCTACTCCGTAGAGCTCTGGAGCCCTTGCTGTAGCTTGGGAACCTGTATATACCGCCGAAAGGTCCGGCTCTACCTCCTCCCTCCTTATTTCTTCTTTTTCTTCAAACTCTGCCATGCGTAAAAATATAACACTATTTTTTCAGTTGCGAGAGTTCTCTTGCGGACGCATAAAGGATCGCCTCTGCCACCACTTGGTTATCCACCTTGGCGGTACCCTTCATCTTTGAAAGGCTCTTTTTGAGGGCTATCACCTCCAACTCAAGAACAAGTTGATCACCCGGATAGACAGGCTTTTTGAACCGGGCGTCATCTATGCCCGCAAAAACTACTGCGTATTTGCCTATCTCCAAGTTCAAAGACTTGATCATCAAAATTCCACCCACCTGTGCCAAAGCTTCAAGGATGTAAACACCCGGCATGAGGGGAAAGCCCGGAAAATGCCCTTGAAAGTAAGGCTCGTTTATGGACACATTTTTCAGCCCTACTATCCTTTTTCCCAGTTCTATCTCCAAGATTTTATCCACGAGCAGTAGGGGATACCTGTGGGGAAGGATTTGCATTATTTCCAGTATGTCCATCGGATAAAATTATAAGGGTGAAATTCTTGGAAGTTGCCCAGTTCTTTCAAAAGCTTGAAGAGACCACCAGCCGGCTTGAAATGTCCGAGCTACTTTATGAGCTTTTCTCAAAGGCTGACAAGGAAGAGATTGGAAAGCTCGTCTATCTCACTATGGGAGAATTGGTGCCCTCCTTTGTGGGTTTGGAGTTTGGGGTTTCGGAAAAGTTAGCCTTAGAAGCCCTCTCAAAGGCGGTGGGTATTAGGTTAGCCCAAATACAGCAGGTCTATAAAAGGTTTGGTGATGTGGGGATGGTTGCTATGGAGGTCATAAAGAGGGAAGGAAGGGGGCTTAGCCTTTTGCAGGTCTATGATGAGCTGATGGCAATAGCCAGGGCAAGGGGAACCTTAGATAAGGTTATGCTTCTTATAAACCTTCTTAAGGCACTATCTGGCGTTGAGGCAAAGTTTGCACTAAGGATCATTGTGGGGAACCTTCGTTTGGGAGTGGGCACCGCAACCATCATAGAAGCATTGGCACTGCTTTTAGGAAGCAGGTATTACAAAGATTTAGTAGAAAGGGCATACAATCTATGCTCGGACCTTGGTCTTGTAGCCCGCACACTGGTGGAAAGGGGAAAGGATGGACTTTTGGAGTTTAAGATAGAGCCCGGATACCCTGTTAGGATGGCTCTGGCGGAGAGGGTTGCAGATACGGAGGAGCTGATCAGAAGGCTTGGAAGGTGCGCCATAGAGGTAAAGTATGATGGCTTCAGACTGCAGGTCCATAAAAAGGGTAAAGAGGTGTATATCTATTCTCGCAATCTGGAACCCATGACGGATATGTTTCCTGAGATAAAGTCTGCCGTTGGCGAACTTCCGATAGAAAAAATTATCTTAGAGGGTGAGGCGTTGGCGGTTAATGAACAAACGGGAGAGTTCTATCCCTTTCAGATTACCATTCAAAGAAAGAGAAAGTATGATGTTTATGAGTTTGCCAAGGAGTATCCACTAAAGCTTTTTTGCTTTGACCTGCTGTATTTGGAAGGGGAGGACTATACGGTCAAGCCCTTCATTGAAAGAAGGAAAAAGTTGGAGGAGTTAATAGTTCCTGGTAATACTCTGGAGCTTTCAGAGCTCAAAATCGTGGATTCCGCTAAAGAGGTGGAGGATTTCTTTGAGGATGCCATAGTTAGAGGGCTTGAGGGTATTATGGGCAAAAGGCTTGATGCGCCATACACAGCAGGTTCAAGAAACTTTAACTGGGTAAAGCTAAAGAGGAGCTATAAGGGACAGTTGGCGGACACCCTGGACCTGGTGATCGTGGGCTACTTTTACGGAAGGGGTTCAAGGAGCAAACTTGGAATAGGTGCCCTGCTTACCGCGGTCTATGACCCTTCCACAGACACCTTTAAAACCATCTCCAAGGTAGGCTCGGGCTTTACAGAAGAGGAATGGGTCAGGCTAAAGGAAATGTTAGACCACATAAAGTTAGAACACAGACACGCAAGGGTTGATTCTCTTATAACTCCAGACGTGTGGATAGAACCAAGGTATGTTATAACTGTTTCTGCGGACGAGATCAGCCGCTCACCTTTGCATACTGCCGGGAAGGTAGCCGATGGTCCCGGATACGCCCTCCGATTTCCAAGGGCTGTTAGCTTTGTAAGGGCAGACAAGCTACCAGAGGATGCCACCACCGTGGAAGAGGTGCTGAAAATGTTCCAGATGCAAAAGAAGGTTAAGCTTGAGGAGTAAGTGGCGGTGGGAGGACTCGAACCTCCGACCTGGGACTTATGAGATCCCCGCTCTAACCAGCTGAGCTACACCGCCTATTGTATTAATATTATATCATGCGAATTGTAATAGTGGGCAACGGTCCAGCCGCCGCCTCTGCCATAGAAGCCTTCAGGCAAGTGGATCAGGACTCGGAAATCATTGTGCTGTCTGATGAACCCTATCCCACCTACGCACCCAACTGTATGGAGAATGTGATCCGAGGGGACATTTCAGAGTCTGCCCTCTTTTACAAGGGTGGCTTTGAGTTTTACGAGCGCTACAAGGTGGATTTCAGACCAAACAAGGAGGTGGTGGGCATTGATAACAAAAGAAAGGTGGTGATCGTCAAGGGCGGGGAGGAAATTCCCTACGATAAGTGCCTGCTTGCGGCGGGGGCCAGCGCCTTTATTCCACCCATACCCGGAAGGGAATTGGGAGGGGTAACCACCGCGAAAAATTTGGACGATGCCAAAAGGATCAGAGATCTTGTGCTTTCTGGAAAGGTTAAAAGGGTTGTGATCGTGGGTGCTGGTCCCATAGGGGTGGAGGACGCGGAGACGCTAAGGAGCATGGGTTTAGAGGTTGCAGTGGTGGAGTTCTTTGACCGAGTTCTTCCGAGGATGTTGGACAAATACATGGCGGACAGATACATGGAAATACTGCAGAGGGAGGAGGGTATAGAGTTTTATCTGAACCATCAGGTTGTGGCAATTCATGGAGAGGACGGCCGGGTGGAGGCGGTGGAAATCGTTCAAAACGGTAGCGACAGGAGGAAGTTCCTGAGGGCAGATTTGGTGATCCTCTCCACCGGCGTTAGACCAAGAACCCACTTGGTCGCCAACACGGACATAAAGCTTCACATAGACGAGGTTAGTGGTAGGGTGGTGGGCGGTATCCTTGTGGATGAATATCAAAGGACATCAGACCCGGATGTTTATGCAGCCGGGGACATATGCTCGGGCGTTGATGCCTGGGGTAGGCAAAGATGGATAGCCCTGTTTCCTCCAGCCCAGCAGGGTGGTGCGGTAGCAGGCTACAACATGGCAGGCTTGAAGGTAAAGCATTCAGGGCTCGTAGATTACAACGCAGTAAAGACGCGCTCTGTGCCCGCAGGCAGTGGAGGGCTCTTTGAGGATGCGGAAGAGTCCTTGGTTTTTGAATACGAAGAGTATTTGATCAAGGTCTTTCTAAAAGAGGGTAAGGTTTATGGCTATCAGTTTGTGGGAAGACCAACCAAAAGAAGACTAAACCAAGCCAATCCCTTCCTTAAGGGCTTAGACGCTAAGGCGTTTCTAAACAACAGAGGTTTGGGCTTAGAAGCCAGTGGCGTGCTCTTCCATCACTTCATAAAGCAGAAGGATAGGACCTTCTCGTCGGAGGTCATAGAGGTTATCAAAAGGGGCATGCTAAGAAGCTTAGGAAATCCTAAGTTTGAGCTTCCGCTGTTTCATCGGGAATGAAGACCTCCACCCTGTTCCTTCCTCCCCGCTTTGCCCGATAAAGGGCAATGTCCGCCTCCTTTATAAGCTCATCTATACTCTGCATACCCTTCCTGTATTGAGAGACGCCTATACTTACTGTAAATACGATTACAATAGAGCCATGCTCTATGGGGTTTTTGGCAACGGTTGCCCTTATCCTTTCTGCCACAACCTTTGCCCCCTCCAAGTTTGTGTTGGGAAGCAGAACCACAAACTCCTCTCCGCCAAACCTGGCGCATATGTCCGATTTTCTTACTGTACTTCTGAGCAAACATGCAAAGGTCTTCAAAACAAAATCTCCAACATCATGCCCATAGGTGTCGTTGAGTTTTTTGAAATGGTCTATGTCCATAAACAGAAGGGAAAGGGATTTTTCGTATCTCTTTACCTCTTCAAAGATAAGGCTCGCGTGTTCAAAGAAAAACCTTCTGTTTGGCAAACCGGTGAGGGGATCATAGTAAGCCAGTTCCTGAAGCTCTCTATTTTTCTCCTCAAGCTCCGAAAGCAACCTACATATGGTAAGAGTTGTATCCACCAAGTTATTCCTCAAATGGTCAAGCTCATCCTTCGGCTTGTCAATCTTTAAAAGCTCAATTCCTGAAAAATTACCCTCTTTGATCCCGCTGGATAACTTCTGAAGCTCTACTATTCTGTTTACCAAGTTTTCAGAGAATGAATAGAGAAGTAGAAAAGACAAAAGGGAAAGTACAAAGGAATAAGCACTAAGAATACCCGTAAACACATAGAAATTTATGTATATCTGGGAGACATCCTTTATAAAAAGCACCTTTCCTATAGGAAATCCTTTCCCATCCGAGAGAGGGAGTTCTACCACCAAGTTTTTTTTCCATAATTTACCATACACCGTATAGCCCCTTGTATCAAAAGGAACATCTAAAACATCCTGTTTTGACATGCTCGCAATAACATAGTTATCCTTGAATACCTTGCCTTTTACAAATCCGTCCAAAAATTCCTTAGGAAGTTCTTCTATATAGTACCTGTTGTATAAAATTACCCACTCTGCCCTATTAAACTTCCTTATTACCTCCAACAATTCCACAAGATTTACTCCCAAAAACCAGCATTCGTCGCCTATTGAAGTATTTTTCCCGTAATAAATTGAATCGGTGGTGAGCCAATAGTAAGGTCCGTCAGTGCAGTTGCCGTCAATTTTAAAGGCTATGTAGTATACACTCTCTGATAGCTTTGGC
>Ga0080008_130010_pt1 | contig 11654 bp, 18 predicted proteins | sample ConCONMetagenome_FD_69211 | JGI IMG/M metagenome (GOLD analysis project Ga0080008, IMG submission 69211) | Hot spring microbial streamer communities from Conch Spring, Yellowstone National Park, USA - CON_C (SPADES assembly) (version 2) | ecosystem: Environmental > Aquatic > Thermal springs > Hot...
TCCAAATATACCCTTCTGGCTATGCCAAAGACCCAGCTGGAGACCTTGCTTTCTCCTCTAAAAGTGCCCGCATTTCTGTAAATCCTAAAAAAGTCTCCATTGTTAGATCCTCTGCATCCTCCTGGTTTTCAAGCAGTTTATAAAAGTAGTAGTAAAGTCTGTTTTTGTAGATGTAAAAGAACATTCGAAAGGCGTTTTGGTCTTTTTTTGCAATTTTGGCTATCAGTTCCCTCTCGTCTATCATAGGGTTTTATTTTATTATCTTTTCTATAAAGTGTGTGGCTTTTAGCCTAATAGTGGTTCATGTGGTAAAATGATATTCTATGAGGGCTTTAGTGCTTGGTTTGGCGCTGGTTTCTCTTTTTGCCTGTCAGAAGAAGGAGGACTACATAAAGGTCAGCTGTCCCTCCGAGAAACAACTGGTGGAGGTTCTAAAGAAGTTCAACCCGGAGCTATACATAAAGATAGAGAAGGTTCAACAGTTTGATAAGGTCCCCCTTTGCGAGGTGGAGCTCTGGGCGGGTGCCAGGTATGCGATCCTATACACAGACCCAAAGGCTAAATACCTTTTCCCCACTGCCTTTGATGCATCCACCGGAGAGGATGTGATCGCCAAGAAGGCTTCTCAGCAGAAAAACCTTCCGAAGGATATTTTGGAGCAGTTTGAAAAGCATGTGAATTTCGTAGTAGGAGATGGCAAAGACTATATCTATCTGATCACAGAGCCAAAAAACGAGAAGGCGGAAGAGACCTACAAAGACCTCCTCCAATGGACTGAAGAAAAGAACATGAAGATCAAGATCATAGTTAGGCCTGGAGACTTTAACATAGAGGGCTACAACACAGCCGTAAGTGCCCTATGTAAAAAGCAGAGTTTTGACCAGATGTTAAAAGGCTACTATGATGCATCCGCCGACTGTAAGGAAGGCAGGGCTACCCTTGACAAAAACATGAAGTTTGTAAACACCCAGATGGGGCTTGCCTTTCCAAACCACATAATCATAACCAGCAATGGGAAGCTTTGGATAGGTCAGTTAAACAAGGACCAGTTTGAGGCACTTTTGAAATAAACCATTGTTGTCAAACTTTCTCCACATCTACCAATATCTCCACCGCCCATCCTCCCCACGGCGGTATTTGTCTGCGTATCTATATATCAATAAGGAATATTCATAGTTGATCTCGCAGGCACTTCTATATTGCTTGCACTCAGTTCCTACCTTCCACACGCACACCTGCCCCCTTCTGCAATTTCGCAGACATTTCTCCCACTCCCAAGAACCAGCCCGCCTGCACTCCCGAATAACCCAATTTCCGCCATTGTATCTCTGATAAACAATCCATAGGCGTGGGACAGGATTGCTTTTGATAAGCGTATTCAGGTAATAGGCAAATGCGTAAAAGTGATCTTTGCTGTATGGCTTTGTGTAATCAGGGAACAGTGGTTTCAACAGCGGGTCTAAAAACTTTGGCGTTAATTGGAAGTATCCAACAGATCCATGCCCGTCGGCGCTTTCTTTCCACCGACAGGATGTTTCCTTTTCCGCAGTAGCTATGTTGTAATGGGTTGGATAGTCTTTTGCTATATATCTTTCAGTAGCATCTTTGATGGCTGGTTCAAGCTTTAGGCATCTGGGATTAGCCCAAAGCAAAGACGAGTCCAATATAAAGTAAAAGAGCAATAGCGTAAATCTTGTCATAAGGGTCTCTCCACTCAATAAACCCGACTTTTAAAACTCTTGTGATGTAGTAATAGACCAATCCCGCACTCGCTAAGGCTACCTTTCTTGCTATTGCACTCAGAAGTGTAGGCTGGTCATAGACATAAGCAAAAGCTACAATCATAAACACGATTGCAAGAGCTATATCAATGCTGTAATGCTTCAGTATTCTTTTCAGCAGTTCTACTGTCTGCATGTGTCAATCACCTCCCGTAGAAGCTCGTTCTCTCTCTCAAGTCTAAACGTGTAGTTCAAAAGGGACAGTCTGTGTTTTGCCTATATAATTTGACAAAAAAATGGGACACCCTTTTCGGGTTCCGGGACATAGGGGGACATTGCGGGACTTTCTGGGACGCTTGAAAATCAAAGACTTCAGGAGGGTAGGTTTTCTGCAAAATTGCAGTCTGGGGGTGTCCCACGATTTTGTCAAACTTTTTTGACAAAAAAATGGGACACTTTTTCACGGCATTTTGGGTTGGGTCGGAATTTGACAAAAAAATGGGACACCTTACCCTCTTAGACTCATTGGCGTTGTAGGTTTGTCCCGCGTTGTTGTCAAACTTTCTGGTCGTTAGGGTCTGTCAAGAACCTGCAAATTTGCAGGTTGTTCTATTGAGAATTGTTTGCAACTTCACAACCTGCAAAAATTGCAGGTTTTGAACTTGGTGGGGCCTGTATTGTCCGCAGATTTCGGACAGTGGGCAGGGTTTTATCAAAAATTGCAATTTTTGCAAAAATTGATATTGAGGGTAGGGTGTCAGAAAGCCCCGGGGAGGCGTTATGCTTAATTTTCAAGCTCTAGCGTTTGGGTTGGGTATGAGTTCTCTTAGTGCATAGTGTTCCCTCAATTTTTCTGCCAAATCAGAATAAAAATCCACCCAGTCCCAGTCTCTTTCTTGAAAAGCTCCATTCCAGAAGCTAACCACAACACTCAAAGCAGCAAAAATTCTTTCATCATAAGCTCGGCACTCATTCAAAGCCTGTAGAAACGCGTCTAGGATCTCGGAGGTTATCCTATCTCCTTTCTTAAGTTGTTCTAGGGCTTTACGATATTTTTCCGTATCTGTTTCAAGTTGCAAGCTTTCTAATCCGAAAGTATGCCCAAACGCTTTTCTAAGTAGGCTTGCAGTACGATCTCTTTTTTCTCTTAGGTTGCACCGCTCTTCTATAACTCTTTCTAAGAGCTCGGGAAGACCTTTTTCGTTGAGCTTTTTCAGAAGCTGTTCTTTAAGCTCCTCTCTACCCACTTCAGGGTTATAAAAGTTATAGAATTTCCTGAGGAGTCTTAGCACATGCATAGCTAAATATTGTAAAACTCCCTAATCTTTTTTCTCACGAGGTCCCTCAGTGCTTCTCCGTAGTAGTTCATTAACTCTCGGGCAAATTCTGAAGTGAGGAACTCTACAAACAAGCCCTGCTTTAGGACTTCTTCTATAATCATTTCTACAGTTCCTTCTGCAAGATTTTCCTTGCTCCACACCCATTTTTGATGCGGTAGTGGCTTGCGAGGTTTGGGCGGGCTTTCGTTCTCTTCTTCTGTGTTCCTCTTGGGCTTTCTTCTCTTTTGTTTGTTGAAAATATCTTCATACCTTGGAAGTGGTTGTGCTTCTGGCCTTGCTTCTACCCAACAATACCAGCACGCCACTACCTCTGCCAACCACTCCATACTTGCAATCTCATACCCGCTCTTTGCCCATGCCTGTTTGGCATATTCAAGGTCTTCTATGTGCGTGTATGTAAGCGTATATCTGATGTTGAACTTCTCAAGCGTCTCTTGAGTTTCTCTTGTCATGTCAAGCAACAGATGGTTGGAAGGGATAACTACTTTCTCGTTTTCTCTCTCAAGGAAGTATAGCCACATTCACCAGTATCTCCACCGCCCGTCCGACCCACGGCGGTACTTGTCTGCATATCTATACACCAGCAAGGAATATTCATAGTTAATTTCACACGCACTCCGATATTGCCGACATTCCGCTCCCACCTTCCACACGCACACCTGCCCCCTTCTGCAATTTTGCAGACACTTCTCCCACTCCCACGACCCAGCTCGCCTGCATTCTCGGATAACCCAATTTCCGCCGTTGTATCTCTGATAAACCACCCAGAGTTGCGGGGTGGGGTTGCTTTTGATAAGCGTGTTCAGGTAGTAAGCGAAGGCGTAAAAGTGGTCTTTGCTATATGGCTTGGTGTAGTCAGGGAATAAGGGCTTGAGTAGTGGGTCTAAGAACTTCGGAGTCAACTGGAAGTATCCAACTGAGCCATGCCCATCGGTGCTTTCTCTCCATCGGCAGGATGTCTCCTTTTCCGCAGTGGCTACGTTGTAGTGAGTTGGATAGTCTTTTGCTATATATCTTTCTGTTGCTTCTTGTATGGCTGGTTCAAGCTTCAGGCATCTTGGATTAGCCCAAGGCAAAGACGAGACCAATATAAAGCAAAAGGGCAATAGCGTAAATCTTCTCATACGGATGCTCCCATTTTACAAATCCCACTTTCGTCACTCTCGTAATGTAGTAATAAACCAGCCCCGCACTGGCTAAGGCTACCTTGCGGGCTATTGCACTCAGAAGTGTAGGTTGGTCATAGGCATAAGCAAGGGCTATAAGCAAAAACACAATAGCAAGGGCTAAATCCACGCCGTAGTGTTTGAGAATTCTTTTAAGCAGTTCTACTGTCTGCATGTGTCAATCACCTCCCGTAGAAGTTCATTCTCTCTTTCAAGTCTAAACATATAGTTCAAAAGAGACTGCAATTTTTCAGTGGTGGCCTGTTCTGGTTTGATTGTTGGTCTTTCTGTTCGTGGGATTTCAGGGACAGGGCACTTCACAAAAACTTCCTTCTCTATCACTTGCATTTGTGGCTTTGTGGCGCAGGAGACCATGAACAGGCTAAGGGCTAAAATGCTTACTCGCCTCATCTATCATCCTCCTCAAAGCTTCGCACTCGTCTGTGTGTGTAGGAATGCTCACTTGTGGGATGGGCTCGGTAGCTTTTTTCAGGAGGGCGGTGTATCTCTGTTTTATCTTTCTTTTGTCAATCTCGCACTCTCTTTTTAGTTCAGAATACAGTTCTGTGTATTTCCCTAAGTTCTCTTGCGTGGATTTCAGTTCTGCTTGGCATGTTGCAAGTTTTCTCGTTGTTTGAAAGTGTGTTTTACGTTCATAAAACCACAAACCAAGCAACATCAAAGCTGTGATTGTGCTTACAAAAAGCAAGGCTTTAACCATATCTAATCTCCAAACTTCTTAATTCCTCTATGGTCTTTGCGTTTTTAATAGCCTGCTTCATATGTTCATTCCACTCTCGTATTGCTTGTCTCTGCTGTAGCTGTGTTGTGTATTTCTGTTTAAGTTGTTCTACTGCATTCGTATCTCCGAATGCTTGTGCTTCTGATATTTTAACGATAATATAGTCCGTTGGAGCAAGCAACTCCGATACATAATTTTTTAATTCTTCCAGTTTCTTCTGTTTTAATTTTTCAATATCAATTTTCATCATCTTACTTTCCTCCAATTCTTGAATATTTTTCTATTATCTCAGGAGGAAATTCATTGCTTTCTCCACCAAAACCATGCGGTGGGAATTCATTCTCATCTATGTAAATAGCTTCAACAGGAACGTCCTGCGGTAATTCTGAAGTATCTATTATCCAATAAGGACATCCAGCAGGAACATCTTTTTCTGCTATCTGCTCTATGGTAGCAAATTGCAAAGCTTCCTGAGTAGGAATTAATATTGAAAAGCTATTGTCTGTATTTTTAAAGATTACTACCCGCATTATTAACCTCCTATAAAAGCTACTCTAATGTCTGGTGAGTCAAAGAAACTTCCCGAATGATAATGATTAACTACATGAGTTTCTATTCTACAGTAGTTTACAGTTACATATAGACTGCCTGTTTTAAAAGTTACATATGTATTGTAAGAAACGCCTGTTACACCTGCAGCGGAACCACAGACAATATAATGAGCTGAAGGCAAACTTGCTATGAAATTTACTGTATATTCACCTGTCCCATTTTTAATGATTGAACTCACATTACTGCTTGCTTTAATTGTTGGTGGATTAGTTGTTCCGTCAAAAATTACCCAAGCCCTACAAGCATAAATTGGTGCATCCCCAAAAGCATTTAAAGCCGTTTTCACTTTTGGATCATTTGCTACAAAATTCAACCATTCATCCGCAATTTTACCTGAACTGTCGGATACAGGTACAGTATTAGCTTGAGGGGTTTGACTTGCATGAAAGCCATCTACGGTATCGGCAAAGGACACTTTTAGACCCTGCCAACTGGAACCGTTGTAGTATTTCAGGAATTCATTTTCATCTATCCACAACTTCCCCGGGTATGTGAAAGTCGGAGCAGTAGAGCTGGCTTCAGGTTTTACTGTCTCAATGTCCTGTTTTGTTGCAAGGATGACCGTATCAGAAATCACTGCGGTGACGTTTTGTGCGTTTGCAATGACTGTGTAGATGTCAACAACATTCTCAACTTTAGTAATACCATCGGCGGGAATAAAGTCCGCCCTATCTCCCGCATACGCTACTGCATAAAGAATTTCTCCGATGTCCGGGTCTTGGGCATAAATGCCGATTTCCCGCATAAAGAAGCCTTGAGAAAGTCCAGTGTTGGTTAGAACGAACCTCAACCGGACCGTTCCATCACCGACCAATCTAATTTCTTGTATAGGTAAATTTAGCTTGGGAGAAACGAGGTCGTTCAGTTGAGTTGGGTCTGCGTTTGAAGGCCAAAGCCCGTCGCCGAGCTTTATTTTTGTGAAGGTTAGAGTGGTTCCTATTTGGGCTTTTGCCAAAAGGTTTCTTCCTTTTACGGTTAGAATCGTGCCTCTAAAGTCCGCCATTTCTTACCTCCTAATTAGCTCTGGATATATAGCCATGTAGCTTGCAATTCTCTGGACACCGCCCGCATAGATCCCTGCTTGTTCAACTGATACTTGAGGTTCGTAGATGCCTATCTGGTAAGATGTCCCGACCCTGTGAGCAAAGCCTGTGTGGATGGTATAAGGTTCAACTGATACGTCTACATGTAAGCCGATATGGTAATGCTTCCCGTCCTTTGAGGCAAATGCATAGTAGAGGGTTTGACTGTGTTCACGATGGAAGCCGATTGCGTCAAGCCAGCTGCGAACATTTTTATACTCGTTGATTAGCTTGGTAAGTCTAATGTATGTGTCTTCGTCTTGTATGATGTTTTTAACGAGCACTTTAAACTTGTAAGGGTCGGCGTCGTAGTCAAACCATTCCTGCAAACTTGCATCCAAGCCTAAGGCTTGAAAGACCTTCTTTACTGCGTAAGGCGTGCCTTTATAACGGTGGAGTTCAATTGCGTTCTTGATTAGGTTGCGTTTTTCCTGTATTGTTTGTGCTTGTTCGTAGCCTTCAATGTGAAATTGCCAAGCGAGGAGATCAAGGAGTTTTTCGTCTTCAATTTCATCAATGCGTGGGTAAATAAGAACTTTGATGATGTGCTTTCTCAACTCTTCATAGCCTGCGTCAAAGGTGTCTACTAAGTGCTGAAGTTCTCTTATGCTTGGAGGAGTAAGTTCTTTAATCATCCACCAAACCTCCGTAGCGAACATTTACATTTTGTGCGTGTGCTACTTGTTCAATAGTGAGTTCTTGCTTTGCTGGCGAGGTTAAATCTACCCTGTAAGCTCCTGCCTGCTTGACAAGTCTTATTAGTTCTTCGGGCAAGATGTCCCTTCCGATTTTGGATTTTGTCCATGCGATGAAGTCGCTTACCGCCTTCTCTACTGCGGATTGGATGAAGGAAAGCTTGGGGGCATCTTTTCTATTCACATAGAAGGTTAGATAAATGTCGTAGTAGACCACCTCAGGTGCAGAAACTAAGACCTGATCGGTTAAGGGACGCACACGCTCTGAAGACAGATAATCCCTAACAAGTGAGAGCATGCTTTCGTCCGGGATGTTGCCATCTTTTACGGTGAAGATGACTTTTACTTGTCCGGGGGCGGGGCTATAGACTTCCACATCTTCTATGTCTTGGTGGGCGGAAAGTGTGTGGTAGATGTAGGCTTGCCTTGAACCCGCATTGGTAAAGCGTTCAATGGATAGTCTTATCCTCTCACGAAAGCGTTCGTCATCTTCTTCGTCTGCACCGTATAGGCTCATGGTGATGTTTGAGACAGAATCAAGGTAAGGCAAGGGGTCCATGAGGTCTTTTATCTGTCCGGGAGAAAAACCGTTTCCTTTTGTGCCGGGTTCACTACACTCAGCCGGAACATCAACAAACAGGCTTCCAGCCGGGATTTTTGCTTCCTGCAAAGTTGCAAAGTAGAGGTCTCCCCCTGCGGATACCCTTGTTCCGGCAGGGATAATAACATCAAAGTTCAATGGGTCCGCTAAAGAAAAGCGCAAGATGGTTTGTGCTTTTCGGGCGGGAAGTCTTTGAACTCCGTAGAACTCAGCGAGGGCGTCAAGGCGTGGTCCGGTTGCATATGCAAGCAAATTCTGTTTTGCGGTCTCGTTTATGGCTATGGCTAAGAGAGTGCTTGCGTAGGTCTGAAGATTGATTAGCAAGCGTTCAGGGTCTGCTGGGTAGAGTGGTCGCTGTGTGATTTTTTCGTAAGCGTCAATCAGTAAGCTTTCCCAATAAGTTGCCTCTGTCTCTACAAACTTTATATCCATAGCTCCTGACCCACTAAACCCTCTATACCTTCAATCGCTAATACAAGCTGTATCTTTGTCCTGTCAAGGCGTCTATCAAGTTTGATTTCTTTGACCTTTACCCTTGGTTCCCATCTTTCTATTTCATCTGCTATGTAGGCTTTGATCTTGCCCACTGTTAGGACTGTAAGTGGTTGGTCTATGAATCTGTAGAGTTCTGAGCCGAAATCGGGTCTATGCACATCTGAACCCTTGGGTGTGGTCAAAATCACACGGATATTTTGCAAGACGCTTTTTACAGCGTCCCGTTCAATAACAGTCATAGTTAAAAGGATGGCAGATAGGAAGGAAGATTTCAAGCAAAGATTTCACAAAGTCAGAAGAGCTTAGCTGTAGCAGACGGTAGTTGTTCAGAGAGTTCAGAAAGCAAGCCCTCTATATCTTTCTTCAGTCTTGCACACGTTTGGATGGCGAGGCTTTCGTCGTTTGAAACCACATAAACACCGTTTTTGACAAAGATGTAGTTCGTTTCATACTTTTTGGTCTGAGGGTTGAAAACTCTCTGGATAAAGACGTGCTCGGGCTTTTTTATCACTTCATAGCTTAGCTGTTCGTATTCCTTGAGTGAGCTAACTCCCAGTTCTTTGGCATGCTTTTCAAACTCGGCTTTAAGTCTGTTGGCTTTGGCGTCAAAGGTGCCGTCGGGATTACGCCTCCAATCACTTCCAAGATGTGCTCTTATGCGAGCGGTTATTTCCTCTGGACGCAAGGCTTTCAATTCGGTGGTCAATTCCTGCAAAATTGCAGTTTCTTCAAGAGATCTGGGTGGGACGGCTGGTTCTACGACGACCGGGTAGGGTTCTTCAATTTCCTCAATAAAAGCAACGATTCTGCATCTGCAGTGTGGGTGGGCTGGTGGCATCTTTGACGGCATCCGTTGGCTTGGTAAGCTTTTTAGCTTATCTAAAGGGAAACTTGTCAGAAAGGGCTTTACTTCAGGCATAGATGCAGGGTCAGCTTCTATAAACTCTAATGTTCTGATTGCTTCTCCCGTATCAAAAATTCTCCCGTCCATACTTCGGCAATAAGGACATGTTAGCCTGTCTCCTACTGCATCCCAGCGGTATTTTGTAATCCTTGCCTTTGCTATAGCCCTTAGCCTTGCGGAGTTCCGGAGGTGATTAACTGAGGTGTCTATGATCTGTCTTACTTTACCTTCTGTTCTTTGTTTGAGGTAGCTTCCGAATTCGTTTAGAAAATGCTTGATGCCCTCTTGCCCCTTACCAATGGGGTTTCCTTGTTCTAAGTAATACTTGGAAAGCCACTTGACTACATCAAGGCGGAGCTTTTTGTCTCCTTGGAAGAACTTGCCAAGATAGAAATCAGTTAGGGACAGGGCATAGTTGATAGAGCGCTCGTCTGCCATGTTGAACTCTACCTGTATTGGCATCCCTGCGGTCGCTTCCTTTTGTGTTTTTTCGTAGATCCTTCTGAACTCAGAGTAAAGCATTTCCTTGTGTTCTGGCGATAGGCGGACCTTCTGTTCTAATTCTTGCATAATGAACCGTGTAAAGTCGTTAAAGCTTATGAAGTAAGGAGCAAAGCGGAAAGCCTCTGTGAGAACGGACTCTACTTTCTTTATAAAATCGGGAAGGATTCTTCTCAGAAGGTCATCTATGAACCCGTTCCCTTCTGCGTCCCAGTCATACTCAGCCATGCTTACTCCTCGGGACCGTAGCCGAGTTCTTTCTTTGCGGTTTCAATATCAATAATGCCAGCTTGGAGGAGTTGGACTATTCTCTGAACTTCCTTCAGCCTTGCTTCCGCTTTCTTTTGAGGTTCAAAGTCAGGAAGCGGGTTGAAGATGATGTTCACATCATCTATGTCAAAGCCTCTTAGCATCAAATGCAGACGGTAGACAAACTCTAAGAAGCGTCTGACAAGCCTTTGAATGTTTTGAAGCTGTGCAGAGAAAACGTGCAAAGCTACAGTTGCCCAAGTTTCAGTGTAGCCAGTTGAAAAGCCAAGAACTGCGGGTTGGCTTTTTGCTCCCTCAATCAACCACTTTTCCGCAAGGTCTATGATTTCCCTTATTCCTCCCGCATTGGGTGATATTTCTTTAAACTCTGCCTCTGTTCCTTCAAAGTGAAGGAATATGCCTTTAGCCATATTTTCGCTTACCTGCTGTGCGATGTTCTCAAGCCACTTGAGTGCTCTTTCTTGGTATTCCGTTTCTGTTTCATTGGGTGCTTTGGCAAGTGGTGGAAACTTCACGTCCAGAAAGCCGATCAGACCGATTTTCTGTGCCAGCCCTTTTAACTCTGTGATCATGTTTTCTACCACTTCTACAATGGAAAGGGAGGCAAGAAACGGAGGGATTGCGTAGGGTGAGTCTTCAAGGGTTAGCAAAGGTAAGTATTTGTAAGTCATTGGATTGAGTTTTATAGGTTCTGCGTTGCCGACCCATTGGTAGGGTTCATATTCGTCTGTCTCTTCGTTATAGACAAAATACACAGTAGAGGCTGGCACAAACACGACCTTTTTCACTCCCTGCAATTTTTCATCAACCACAACTTCAGCCGATATAGCTCCAGAGATGTTTATCTGTGCGATTAGCTGATTAATGAGGTGGTCTGTGTTTAGGAGGAATGCAAGCTCTTTGAGTTCCTCTCTTGCCTTCTCTGCGTCTTTGCCCTCAACCTGAACAGTGTGCCCGGTGTTTGCTAAGTTGATTGTGAGGTTATGGACTTGGGAAAGGATAGGATTTGCGATAACAGCCTTGGCTATGACGTTTAACCATTCCCGTGGATACTTAGGATTAACGAACTTATACAGCACATCTAAGGTCTTGGGAGTTAAAACCTTTTCGGACTGGATTGAGACTCTCGTTTTTGGAAGGTCAGCCAAGCTTACCTTTTCAGACCTGAATAGCCGTTTAAGATAACGCACTAAGTCCATAGTTTATCCCTCTTTTTTGGTTTGCAAAAAACACAGGTAAAAACTCTTTTGTTTCCTCTTGGCTTGATGCGTAAAGGGCTAATGCCAAACTCCAAAAACGGTCTGCGTGGCTGTCTTGAGTTTCTCCCTCGTAGCGTATGTTCCCTGCGGGAGTTAGCGTCCTTTTCACAGAGTGCAAATCTTCAATCAGGTCTTTGTCGGGCGGTATGCTGATGATTTTGTCTTCAAAGACTGTTTTTACCCGGCTTGCGAGTTCTTCTTTTGCTTTGGCTGTAAAGTAAACACGCAGAACCTTAAGTTCTCCCCATTTCTTAGCAAGTTCTTCC
>Ga0080008_136683_pt1 | contig 11644 bp, 10 predicted proteins | sample ConCONMetagenome_FD_69211 | JGI IMG/M metagenome (GOLD analysis project Ga0080008, IMG submission 69211) | Hot spring microbial streamer communities from Conch Spring, Yellowstone National Park, USA - CON_C (SPADES assembly) (version 2) | ecosystem: Environmental > Aquatic > Thermal springs > Hot...
AGACGGCGCCCTCCTAATCGCCGAATCCAAGCTACTCACCGCCATCAAAAGACTCGTAGACAGCAGCAAAGTCACAAGCCACAGAGACGTCATGCTCATACTAAACGACCTCGTCGGCCGCGTAGGCCCCGACATCGGCGCCGCCCTCAAGCTAGTAGACGCCGCAGCCAAACTCGCCGAAACCCAAATAGACACCTCAAAACTACAAGAACACGCCTCCAAATACGCATTCCTCGTAGAGAAAAACATAGAGGCACTATTCAAACCACCCGCCGAAGCAGTCGCCCAAACAAGAAAAGAAATACCACTGGTCTTCTAAACAACAAACCACAAAGCACAGACGCCATACCACAGCCTCCAGAAAGGACCGCCCCCGTGCCACCTCGTACGGCGCCCCCGAGTTCTATATAGCGCATGTAGCATACGACCCCTATCCTGCTGCCCCCTCTGCGGCACGTCTCTTGACGTCTGCCACCTATCCCAGGCACATCAGCCGCGTTTTGACACGCGCCCCTAAAAGTCATCGTATAATCGGCGGGTCTGTCCATTGGAACTGAAGCTTGTTATTGCGCAGATATACGTTGTACCAGACGGAGACGCCGCCCTTCCACACAGGCCTTGAAGCGGGCCACCGCTTCCCTCTTCAGCGTATCAAATGTGCCTCCACGCCCGCGGCTCAAGAAGCTATTTGACGAAGGCGGCCTTCCCGGCGTAGGGCGGCCCCACCACGACCACAGACCCCAACCGCCTCCTCAGCCCTAAGCCCGTAGAGACGGCGGTAAAGCAAGACCATAAAACCGCGCGGAGACGCGATAAAAAGACTACGCCAACGACCGTCCCTCACCCCCGCAGGGGAGGCGCTTTCAATCGAATAAAACATACGCCCAGTCCTCAGAGACGTCAGGCCGATTGACGAGGCTGAGCGCAATCGGCGCGGGTGGAAGCCTAACCTGTGTAGACCAGCAACGGGAAGCAGAGCAGGTAACGGCGGCCGGAGACTTTTTGTCAACGCCGTACAGGTACATGCACAAACTCTCAGCGAAGTTTTACACAGCAGTGGCGGCGGTCGTTGCACACGTCAAGACTCTGCCGGAGATAGCTGGCGAAACTGTGGACACAGCTAAAAAGTATCCTTTGGCATCGGGCTCACGGAGACTGAGACCCCCACCTGAAGACGGGGGCACTAGCACAGGCTTAGAATTTTTAATACCTATGTCATACTATACGTGAATGTTGCGTTAGACGCTTATAAGGCTGATCTGATTCGGTATGTACTGCGGCGTGGGCCCATGGCCCGCATCAAGCTCATGAAGCTTCTTTTCCTCATCGACAGGGAGTTGCATCGGAGGTTCGGCTCTACGGTGTTCCGCTGGAAGATGTATAAATACGGCCCCTTCTCCCGCGAGGTGCTGGACGTCCTCGACGACATGGAGATAGACGGCTTCGTGGTGGCTAAGGTGACCGACGACGCCATAATCTACGAACTCGCCTCCACCGACCCCGCCGAGCTTCTGCCGGAGGTGAAAAAGGTTGCAGACCAGACCCTTGAGACGTGGACGCGCAGAAGCCTCGACGACCTCCTCACATATGTATACCACCTAGAGGAGGTGAAGGAGGCATGGTTGGGGAAGCCGCTGTTGCGGTAGGACTTGGCGCCCTCGTTGAGGAGGAGTACTTGGCGCAACGCGTCAACGAGCTCATCCATCTGTACCGAAGATTGCAGGAGCTCAGGCGGAGGATACTGCAGGAGGTTGAGGAGAAAGCGGGGGAGGACGTTGCGGAAATCGCCTCCAACATCGCCACAGCAATACGGCGGTACGCGCCGGAGATAGAGGAGGCCCTGGCGGAGCTCAGGCGGCTAGGCGCAGACCCCGTGAAGACCAGCCTCGAAAGCGCCGTGGAGGAGTACGCCGAAGTCCTGCGGCTAGACATACCGGTCGGCGGAGGCAAAACTCTAGAGGACCTCCTCTACGAGAGCCAAGACGAAGTCTTGGACAAGCTCCACGAGATAATGATGGCGCTGTACATGGAATACGTAGAAATAAACGAGACATACGACCGCGGGTGCCCGCCTGAGGCGGCCCAGAAGCTGGAAAAACTAGCAACGCTGGAGCTAGCCACGTACGTCATCTACAAGCTGTTCCAAAGACAGAAAATCGACAAGAAAACCGCAGTTGCAGCGCTTGAGGAAATAGTGGACGAAATCTTCTCTGGATGATCAAATTTCTAAATAGACGCCAAACCGCCTTGCTGTCCATTGCAATATGAGTTGGCATAGGCTTCTCGTGAAGAGCCGCAGTGACACGCAGGCTGAAACGCCGCGCCGGGGCTAGAGAAGTGGCTATACCCATGGCGCCGAGACCAAGCATTTTTGAGACATCGCCTCGGGGAAGGCCCAGCCGCGGGGGGCGCCGCTAGTGGTGGAGGTAGTACAGCTTCAACAATGTCAGCTTGCAACCCTCGCTGTTTGAGTCGCCGCAATTCTCGCAGACGGCGCGGAAAAGTTGCCGAGGTGGAGACTCCTTAAGCCCCGCGGGGCCCCGCAACCGAGTAGCATGACCGCGTCTGCTCTGCCCTCCATAGCTACCAGCAACATGAAGGCAAGCCGCGTCCGAGAGTCTCCAGGTGCCAAGACCTAGAGCTTCCCCATCCACCCTATCCGGCGAGCGATGTGCCTTTGGCACTACTTTCCCTATAAATGATCTCATTCGCTTGATAGCCATCACCCGCAACGGCATTCTGTCTTGGATAATTGCCTGCTCCAAGGCTTGTTTTTCTGCATGCGACAGCCGAACAACCACAGAGACCTCCCGGCCGTAGTTCAACAGCCACCGCCGCTTTTTCAACAACTCCACCGCCCTCTCTTGTCGCCGGAAGCCGCCAGATAGACTAGTCACTGGCTAAGCATGCCTAACGCCGTCATTACTCAGCGATTGGCTCAAGGTGTTCCTCCGCCCCCTCCACAGATCCCGGAACCCCTCTGCCGTCCTGAGGAGCTCTTCCCACTTTGCGGCGAGGACGCGGGTTCTAAGAACAAGACCGCGGACGGTGAGACAGCCTCCCCATTGCTTCAGCTTTCTGTACATATCTTCCGCTTTTTCGACTGTTTCTGCGACTTCTTCTGGCTATTCTTTTTGTCTGGCATGCATACCTCGTTGAGGGCGGCAGGATGCTCGTAGCGGTGCGATATGCGCTTTATTACATTCTTGATCTCACTTACGGCGTTTTCTATAATTTTTCTCAGCTCGTCTAGACGGGCTGCCGCCTTCTCCAGCATGCTCCTCACAGCCTCGGCCTCTTTTACGAGGTCTCCTGAGCCGAAGTGTCCCTGCACGACTTGCGTCAGCTCGTTGCTGTGCAACGCCGTGACCAGCACATAAGCCCTAGCTATGGCGGCGAGCAGACATTGCGCCGAGAGACGGCCCTCCAGCGCCGCCTCGCCGCAACGCTCACTAACCTTGCGGTACAGGTGCAACATATCATCCACCGCGTCCTCCAGGCGACCCTTGATGTGATCCCGATGTTTTGTAAGCAGATTTGAGTATGCGCGGATGGTCTCCACCAGAGGCCAGAGTCGCTCCGTCCTCTGGAGGCGGTCTTTGAGCTGTTGCAAGGCGTCGTAGATGTACTCCACGGTTTCTTGATCCAGCCTCTCCAGCTCCGAAGCGGCGGTCAGCAGAGAGACGTATATGTGCGGCGCCTTCTCGCCCAGTGGACGTAACGCCGCCAAGATTAACCACACAACTGCCGGATGAGTCATCCGTTTAACCGCGGCAAACGCCACTCGCAATAACAAGTTGACCGTCTCCTCGTCCACTTCACCGACAGCCGCCAACGCCGCAAGACCCAAGAAGTAAATGACCTCGGCCAACTTGACGCCCCTCTTTCTCCACTTCGCCATAAGCTTCTTTGCTGTTTTCCCAGCGGTCATTATGATCACGGAGGATGCGAGGGGGGTAAGAACGCTAGACTCTTGCTTAATCCCCCGAGTCTGCGAAAGATCTCTGGCGTGCCGCGTCTCAACGCAACGCAGAAACAAAATTGCATATGTCAAAAGTCTCGGTATCTTGTCGTCTATCATCAAATACTTATCCGCGTCCCTCTTGAAAACGTCGGTAAGTCTCCTGCCGACAAAGGCCAACAGAGCCGCCCATCCCCGGTTCTTCTCGGGTACGCCGAGCTCAGCAAAGATTTTATTGCATACCTCTAATGTCTCCTTGGGGATGCCAAACTCGGTGAGGATTTTGTCGCCTTCTTTAAGCACTTCGTCGCGGCCCCAATCCAGCGCCTTGATTAAGTCGCTTAAGGTCTCTCTGTAGGGCTCTCTCGCCTCTTCGCCGTTTAGGCCGGCTAGATCCCTCAGCGTCTCTTCCACGAGGTCTTCGTGCTTTTGAGCTAGCCATTTGGCTATGGGCTCCAACGCGTCTTCTTTCAAGTACTCCAGGCTGGCGTCTTTCAGCTCCTCCGGCGTCAAAAGACGCCACACGCCTCCCTCATACACCGCCTTCGTGATGTATGTCACGCCAACCGGCACCGGGCCGAAGTGAGCGTGGAGGAGAAGCGGCACAGCGACCTTCCTAGCCAAGTCGCCGCTACCACGAAGCAACACCTGCCAAATGTATTGGGCGAGAAAGAGCTTCGGCTCCTTCTTCGCCTCCTCCACAGCCTTCTCCACATTTTTCACCTTACACCCGTTGTCCTTCAGCCAGAGGCCGGCGTATTTGGCGGCCAGCGTATATCCGCCGTTGAACTGCGCTATCTTCTCTGCCAGCTTGCTGTAGTCGCCCCCGCATCCGGAGTACCGCCTTACGACCTCGTGGAGGAACTCCACGTCGTTTAAGACGGCCTTTACGACGTATTTCTCCACAGCTTGCTTCGTTTCAGGCGGCAGGCCCCGGTACAGCTTTTCCGGCAACACCACAAGCGCCTTGACGCCGCTCCCAGCCGCGGAGAGAGCCTCCTCCACCGCCCGCCTCACCCTTTCCTTTTCTTTCTCAGCCTCCTCCCCCACGGCGCGGGGCTCGTAATACGCCGTTACAGACACCGGGTCGTAGAGAAGCAGAAACCTCCTCCCCGTATTATTCTGCAGATTCTCCAGGGCTGAGGCGAGGCCCGTCTTTACCTCCCCGGCGGAGACCACGGCGTCGGCCGCGCCGCGCCAAAGAGCAAGCCAAGCGGCGAAGGCCGCCAGCGTGGACTTGCCAACGCCGTGCGGCCCCACCAAAACCACCAACCCATCCCTTTCCAGCCTCTCCAAAACCTCCCCCGCCAGCCTCCCAAAGACACCCACAGTCACCACATCCACAACCACGTCGCCCTGCCCCCCGGCTGCGCGCGTCTTCACCCTAGGCGTCCCGTCCACCACCACGAAGTTGTGGTAGAGAAGCCCCGCCTCCACGTCGCCCACAAACGCCACCTTAACCCCGGCCAGAAGGCCGGAGACCTGCGTCTTTACCTCCCTTAGGGCGTCTTCCACCTTCTTAAACACGCCCTCCACCTCCCGCCTCACCACCTCCTCCAGCCTCTCTAGGTCTAGTCCAGCGGCTTTGTCCTTGCCTAAGGCGGCTAGGTTTTTCACCAAGGCCTTGAAGGTTTTGACGTCCATGCCCCACTCCAGCGCCACCTGATCTACAACCGCCTCCAGGCGGTCGTCGTCTACATAGGGCTCGGCTTCGAGAGCCCTCCTCACGAGCTTGGTGAAGCCGGCGGCGACCTTATCCCGCGGCTCCCTCCTCCCGGCGAAGAGCTCCAGGAGGCGGGCGGCGAAGTCCTCCAGTTGCCTCCTGCCCACGCCCACAGCCACCGCTAACAACGCCGCGAGAGGCGCAACGCCGGGGGCCGCCGCCGCCTGGAGGACCGCAAAGACGACGAGAACTGGGGCGAGGAGCTCCATAGACAAGGCCGAGGCGGCCTTGAAGGGAAACCTCCCGAGGGCCTCCCTAGCTACGTCTCTAAGCCCCACGGCGCCTGGGCTTAGGGCTAGGAGGGCGTCTCTGCCTTTCTTGAGCTCCTTGTCCCCCGGCCTTAGGAGCTTCGGCGAGATGCCCTCGCCTAGCCCCCTGTGCTCCACCGCGGCCACCTGCAGGAGCTCCTTGTCGACGTCTTTGGCCGCCTCTTTGAAGTACTTGGGCAGGTAGATCAGCTTAGCCCTCTCCCCCAGCCTCTCCTTCAGCTCCACAGCCTGGAGGGAGCTCTCCACAACCACGACGACGCGTCCCTCGGCGCCTCTCTCCAGCTCCTCGGCGCTGGGCAGATCCCCCACAGCCAGGCCCCTGGCCCTCAGCTCCTCCGCAAGCCTCGGATAGGCATAGGCCCCATCCACCACGCCCTCCCTCAAAAGCCCCTCCAATATGTACCCGCGGGAGGAGCCCGGCGGCGCCAGAAGAAAGACGCTGGGGCGGCCCACAAGTCTCTTCACGTGGGGGTAAGCCGCCTCCACCACACGCCCATAAAGCTCAGACACAGACAAAAGCTACAGCATATAAATAAGTTGGTGACGACTTATTGAGACCCGGAGAATTCTTAAACAAGAATGGGCTGTTTCTAGGCTCAGAGTAACCGGTTGCAAGATGAAGATTTATAGCTAATGTTGAATTAATTTATGTGCAGGGAAAAATAAGGAAAAGGAGATATGTTTCACACTGGCTTCAGTTAATAAAAATAGTAGAAATAACAAAAACTTGTAAATCTTGTCTAATGTATTTTCGTAAAATCTTTAGATGATTATTTCTGAATAAATTTTCAATCTCTTTAGGTTCATATGTCAATGCTTCTTTATGTTTTACACGATAAGTCTCCACTATCACATACCCTTTCGAAATTCTTACTAACTCGCTGGCCACTTGGGGCCACTCTTGTTTGCTTTGTAGAAACATAAAGATATGTGTAAAGAGCACTATATCGAACGCTTTTTGTCTTATCGGCATATGTGTCGGGTACGCTACTATATCAGGTCTTGTATTGGGTAATGTATCTACTCTCACCACAAATGCGCCGAGGTTTTCCAGATATTTTGAGTTCCGCCATGTGGAACATCCAAAGTCGAGGACACGTTGTGGTGGTTTTTCTACGGCTTCTAGCAATAGTCTCACGCCTGTGCTCCTGGGCGCCTTAATTTTACACTTAGCGCAGTACTGTTCTCTAAGGATTCTGATGCGCATACCTTACTACTGCCTGGAATTGATTACGTCCGATTTTCCTTATGGCTTTCGGCTTTCCCAATCGAAGGACTATTTCAAGAAAGTCGGCATAGCTATACCTCCTGAAGGCAGACACGGCGTTGTAGACCGAGACGGCTACTTCACGTCTCGTAATTCTCTTTACCTCATTTAACACCTTTTCTTCATCCTTCAGGAATGGCAGGACATTCCAGAAAATTGAGACGTCTATGGCCTTGTCACGTATGGGAAGCGCATGGGCATCCGCTACAACCTTGTCGATGAGGAGACCGTTTCCACGTTCTCTCAACACTTTTTCGTCAATATCTAGGAGCACGACATGACGGGCTCCATTCCTGATGCCGAAAGCCCCCTTTGTGCCATAGCCGCAACCAATATCTGCAACCACAGCATCACGGAAATCAACGAGATGAAGGAGCCGCGGTATCGAGTATCTGGCGACAAAGCCTCTGACTTTTCTTAATATGATAACGTCTTGAGAATAAAAACTAGGCTTTATAAGAAATTCATTTGGCGTAATATAACCAGTTTCAATGTAGTAATAGAGATCAGCCCAATAATCCTCCTTTCGTAATAACCTGCCCACATCGCCAAGTTTCTCGCTAAACGATAGATTGCGATATATTTCCAAGAGCGAAGGATATAGCGTCCTGAGAAATGCTAGCGCCTCTTTGGCCTTTGACTCCGATATTTCTGCACATTTAGCTATATCGTATATATTGCCGCTACACCAACTCAATGAGTTGTACACTACAGCAATATTTCCAAAAGAAGCTTCCAAGATACTATAGGTAGGTCCACGTTTGAAGTCGGTTCTCAACAGGCCAAGGTCTATATAACGCCGAAGAGGCGGCATACGGCGCTCATCCAATACACATGGCACTCTAAATTCCGATAATTTGCCCACTCCATTGCCTACTACAACGGCATATCTATCTGTCTTATAGTTAACGGTTTTATTTTTAGTAACAACGTCAAGAATTTCACAAGAAACCTCATAACCTAGGAGAGGCAAGAAAAGTAAACGTACCGCTCCAACAGTTTTTTTGATGTCTTGGACTACCAAGTCCATAAGTACAACTGATTTATAGTGAGCAGATTCCACACATGTGCGAATCGTTTTGGTTAAAAAACAGAACTTCCGAGACTTTTCCCCCTTTAGGGAGGCCGCTAGGAGGTATACTCACTTCGTCGTTGCCTATTCTGGGGGGAAAGACTCCACGGCTACAGCTATCTACCTATACCATTGGCTCAAAGAAGATCGGCCAAATATAGAAGTCTCCTTGCTCTATAATGATACTTTAAGCGAAGTAAACCCGCTGGAGAGCTGGGTAAGGAGCTTCATGTCGCAGTTTAGAGAAAAAGCCAATAAATATGTTGAGGTGAAGACTAGGATTGCCAGACCTGAAGCTTTAAAGACTTTTTTCTGGCGGGTGTATGTCAGGGGCTACCCAGCGCCGACATTTGTCTTTAGGTGGTGTGTCGACCATCTAAAGCTAGAACCTCTGTTGAAGGAGGTGAAAAATCTAAAGGGGGCTGTAGTCGTAACGGGCCAGCGCGATGAGGAGAGCGGCGCACGGGCTGCATCTATGAAGAAGATGTACGGTAGTTGCCTGCCTGGGTCTTGTGCTGGAGCGTTTTTCGCAATCAATGGCGAGGTGCCAAAGCTGGCCCCGATACGGTTCTGGACGACTAGAGATGTGTGGCACTTTCTGCTCTACGAACAAAGCGATTTCGACATCGAACCGCTGGTAAATCTCTATATGCTAGATAGAAATACTTTGACATCGGCTGGGGGGAGGTTTGGATGTTGGCATTGCACGCTTGTAAAGACGCATTCTGCACTTTTCTTCGGAGGTAAATTGTACGGATATGTAGAGGCTCTACGGCTAATATATAAGGCTGTGTCTGATATTAAAGATCTAAGAGTTCCAAAGACAGGAGGCTACAGTAAACTTGGCCCACTCACTCCGCTGGCGCGTTCGATTGTCTATAATCTCGTGCCTATAGTTGAAGAGAAGAGCGGACATAGATTCTATGGTCTCGACGAGACATACATAGGCGGCGCAACATTAAGGGAAATCTTCTACATCATGCCTGAAGAGAAGGCAGATAGAATCGTTAGAAGTGTGGACGATACAAATAGATGGATCGGCATGAGACATCTGAGAAATATAGAAAAGATATTATATCAACAAGTTGAAGATAAAATTATTGAAAAAATAAAAGAGTACGACCATCTAAGCATAGTTACCCGCTTTGCAGAGGAACTTCTTAACCAACTTCGTTAAGAAGCTGTTAGCACCTCTCTCCAAGCTTGCTCTACGGTTTTTCTGATCTGTTCAACATCTACCTGAGTTACGCTTTCTATTTTTGCTTTTTTAAGCATCATGTGTAAGCTATTTATTGTGGCCAGATCTATATGCGTTAAATCAGAGCCTACCTCAGATACTAATACTTCATTGATACCGTAAAGCTCTCTATATTCTTCGAAAATCCTAAACGGGAACCTTAAGTTAGCGCTTATAGGAGTAACAACGGCACAGACGCCTGGGCACTCATGCCCATAAACCTCTTCGCCTTTTAGCAATACTTGTTCTACCTTAGCGGTTAAGACAATGCCTAAGGTTGGTGTATATACATGTTCGTCAGGCAAGGCGATTATTACAGGTTGTCTTTCTCTGAGGCCATAGATAGGTATGACTTCCTTCGTTGTTGGCGTCTCGCAAGGAAGATAGTCACGTAACAACAATAGAGCCTCTTTACCTATCGGTTCAACCTTATAAATACCAACCCTTATTTCTCTATTGAAATCTATTTCTTCGAAATCTACCTCTATTACGCTACATCTATGCTTATATCTTTGTGTATGTGGTGAAGTCTTTTTATGTCTCCGCACATTGAAATCACCATTAGTAACAAAAACTTGATACCACACGCCTTCTTTAAGATCTTTCAGAAGAGTCTTCATCCCACCAACCTTTTTCCCAATCTCGTAAAGAACCCTATAGGGAACGAGCGCGCCTTCTCTCTCCCTGTACACTATACCTCTAAATTTCCACATAAGTTTATCTACTAAATCCTTTTCTTTAGACCCAAAATAAAATCTACATTCATCTAATTTACTGTTTTCACTACTAAATGGACAAATTTTACATCGCCAGTCATTTTGTTTTGCAGGATTTCCACGAGACATACCAGGCGGCGTGAGCCTAAGCGCATTGTATTCGCCGCTACCAAGACGTACTCTGCACTGCTCTTGTAGGTCATAATACTTCAGCCCACCACCACAACATAAAGTTCCGAAATCGACCAATAGTGATGCCATGTATATAGCGATATCTACGACATGCTGTAACCTTTTTCTAAGCTCTTCTGTGTCTACTTTAGATCGTACCGAGAGCGGCATGAGGGGATGGTCTGAATAAACACCGTTAGGTCTGATTATGGCGTAATAGATCTTTGTCTGATCCAAGTTGTCAGGTGCTATCGCTGTAAATACTTCTGACGGCTTATATCCAAGCCTCAGAGCCTCTAAAATGGCGTAGGCATAGAGCTGATACTTCTCCCGCTGATTGGGCGTATCGCCGGCAGTTTTCCAGTCTATAACCACAGCCTTTTTGGTGTCGGGATCCTCAATGATAACGTCTGGAGTGCCCCATATGTGAGTCTCGTAATCCAGTAATTGTAGCTCCACGTAGAATTTAATATTATTACTAAGATTCATAGTAGTAGATATATTTTTATATAATTTAGCAAAATTATTTAACACTAATAATAAATTGTTATATGTTTCCTTAGTAATTTCATCTATATAGCCTTCAGTTTTCTCTATGGCTGTTTTCAAGATGTCCTCCATCTTTGGTGGGATATCTTTATTTCCGCTTCTCATATGTTTTGCCAATTCTAGTGTTGCCAGCGCTAATACTTTGTGTGCATCTGAACCTTTGCCAGGTATATTTTCTCGGATTAATGAGGCTCTTACTCCTAAAGTCGATAAAAGCCTTGCCGCATATGTACATACGGATCCCCAAGCAACTGCAGTGGCTCGAGTGATATGTCCCGTGACTTTTAATGAGTTTCGAAAGATATCGGCACAAATCTCCTTATTTCCTTCATCAACGTATTCATAACTCCTTAAATACTCCAGGTAATTATTAATAAAGTAATATTCGGCACTCATGTCTTTATTCTCTGTCTGCCTATGTTTAGAAAGACGCCGGCGACGCCTTGTTTATGAGGTGGCGTGCTTCTGTCTTGCTTAGTAATTTCTACGCCTGAAAGGCTCAGCAACGTATCAATGGTTTTTCGTATCATTGAGCTTTTTTCTGCCTCCCTTCTCTCCCCCTTTATACCAGATACTTTTGCAATCCTGGCCGCAACATTTCGTAGTCTTATCGCATCCCCAACAATTATGAGCATAGCTCTATGCCTGCTAAGTTGCACATTCAGCAGATTGGGATCTA
>Ga0080008_136677_pt1 | contig 11636 bp, 12 predicted proteins | sample ConCONMetagenome_FD_69211 | JGI IMG/M metagenome (GOLD analysis project Ga0080008, IMG submission 69211) | Hot spring microbial streamer communities from Conch Spring, Yellowstone National Park, USA - CON_C (SPADES assembly) (version 2) | ecosystem: Environmental > Aquatic > Thermal springs > Hot...
CTCCTGGCTTTTCTCCCGGCCGCTAACGATAGAACCCTTATCGGGTTTGTTGAGAAAGAAGGTGTTTCAATATTCTTCATATTTATGTTCCTCTTCTTCTACGGTAAAACGGTTTCATCGCTTAAACAATCCTTTGGGAGGAAAACAATACTCTACTCCGTGCTCACAGCCTTATTCCTGGGTTTCGTCGGATGGTTGTGGGGAGGCTACATCTTTCTACTCGGCTCTGTCACAGCATACTTCATAATTTCGCCCTTGTTCCTGGGGAAGGAGTTTAACGAAAAATTCATTAAAACGAATATATTGATCATTGGGCTTTCAATGCTTTTCACAGCTCCATCGCCCTCGATATTCGGACAGCTAGGATTCTACCCTCTCAGGCTTTCAGGCATTGGCTGGCCTATCCTAGGCAGTTGTCTAATACCCATGCTATACTATTACCTAGGTGTTCAGCACAAACGGTTAGGACTTAAGAGACCTATCCTCTCTAAAACCCGATACTTCATGTTGCTTGTCCTGCTAGTTGTTGGCGGCTTTATAGCGATCACCACGGGTGTTCTCGGGTTCGCTGGAAGATGGGCTTGGGCGCTGGGGTTGAGATTTATTCCCGCCGATCCTCTCGTCCAGAGCATTGCTGAGCATCAATCCCCGCTCTCCAGCGCTGGCACCCTGTTTCAAATGCTAAGGAGCTGGGGATTGGACTCGGCTTTCCCATGGTCTATTTTATTCCCTGTTGCACCATTGTTCCTCTCTATATTCGGAGCTTTATATATGATTTTATATAAGCAAACCCCTGAAACACTGTTCGTCGCAATACTATTCCTTCTTTCATTCTATTCATATCTCAACGCTGCTTACATGATCGCAATGGCCTCCTATATGGGCACGATTGTTGCAGGTATTTTCCTCGGCTACCTGGCTCAACGCTTAGTACCGACTCAACAAGAGATTCAAGATTATAAGAAGGGACGGGTGAGGGTAACTGGGAGATCTAATAGACTGGTCATACTGGCATTAATTGCCTTATTCCTGGTTAACTCTATACATATAGCCTACCTCGACTATAAAACTAACTCTTCAATAATTTACACTTTCAAAGCAGGAAACTCCAACCTAGCTCTTTACAGTGACTCATGGTACGAGATCGTGGAGACTTTGAGGAATGATCTTCCAGTAGACGCGGTGGTGATCTCTTGGTGGGACTATGGATACGGTATCAGCGTCGACGGGGGTAGAGCATCCGTCGCGGATGGTTCCACATTAAACTTCACTCAAATAGGCATACTAGGACTCCTTCTCACCTCCGTAAATACTTCAGAGGCTGCTAGTCTCGCAAAGCTCTTCAATACGACTCCCGGTAGAACATACGTTCTAGTTCTAGAACTATTCGTTATATACGAGGATAATGAAACAGTAATTATCTGGCCCGTTTTATTCCCGAACTCTAGCATGCCGGGAGGCATAGACATACCTAAGAGCATATGGATGATAAGGATTGGTAACGCCACTGTGGACACTCTTAAATCCCAGGGAATCAATGTTTCTTATAGAGTTACTTCTGACTATCTTGTGTTAATCGGAAACCAGTTTATCAGCCCAATGTTCAATCAACCGGACAGGCTTCCTCTTATCTATAGAATGATGGTTGACGGTATGCTCTACTGGGGCATGGTGAAGAATAAGTCATCAGCATTCGCGTGGTACGGTGGCTCAACATCCCCGCTTAGCACTGCAACCGTGAGCAGGATTAAGGAATTGGTAGGTATAGATGTTACTCTTGGATTAAATAACCCGGTGATTGTTAAAATCCAGGAAAGACCGCTTGCCAACGATACGTTTTTCAAACCGTACGCGATTATTGCTGAACCGTTCTATGATCCGAACACCGGTGAGCTGGTAAAGGTTGGTGTGAGAGATCCCGACAACCCGTTTGAAACCTTTGACGGCGTACTATATAGTGTGGGAATAATCTACGAGATTACAAGCATTCCATAGATAATATCCCATGGTTTTTAAAGAGTTTTCCTGCTATAAGATTTTTGGTGTAGTGAAGTGTTCAGAGCAAAGCCAAGGGATCCTTTGAGGAATGCTATAGAAACGCTTTATAAAGTCAGACTCCTTGGCAACAGGCTTGAGAGCCTTGTTGACCGGATTACTGAGCGTAGGAATGCCTTGTTTGAGAGAATGGTGGAGTTGCAATCTAGAAATGAGAAATACTTGTCGAAGAAATATGCTGAGGAGATAGCCCGTCTAGATAAGCTAGCATCTCGTTTAACGATTATCAGGCTAGTGGTTGAGAAGATCGACCTATCACTACAGTATGCGATTAATATGCGAGAGTTTAATGATCTGTCTAAAGAGTTGACGAGTCTTGTCAGCGAATTGAAGAAGCTACCAGAGTCTAATCTGCCCGAGCTAAACATGATTATGATGGGATTAGAAGAGTCTGTCCGGGAAATGGCTGAAATCAGTCACGGTGGTGGAGGAGGCATAAGCTTCAAAGTTGATGGGAGTTCTCAGGATGTGAGGAGGATTCTCGAGGAAGCACGTGAGGTTATGAAGAAGAAACTTGAGGTCGACTTAACAGTTTAGAGTTGAAGGGTATATTTCCTTTCTTCTCTGATCGGGACGAACCTAACATTGTAAGGCTTAAGCGACTCAATAATGTCCTGTGTTATCCTTTTATAAAGGTCTTCAGGTAGAACTATTAGGTATTCGTTGAAACTCCTGTTAAGCATTGACGAGCCTATAGCGTACGCAAGGCTCTTGTATTGGGAAGACATGTCGACCCCTGGGTCAATTACCCATACTCCGGTTTTACTCTCATCCCCCGTTGCAATAATGTCCGGCTGTAGTGCCTTAGCATACTTGTTTTCAGTTGCTTCGTATCCAAGCCTTTCCAACTCCTCCAAGACTTCGTTTAAAACCTGCTTTCTCGTCGCTGAAACTCTTTGGATACCAGTGAACTTATCCAACTCTCCGTGCTCCTCTGGGTTATACAATGTGTATCTTCCACGGTCAAGCCTGAACAGGAACAGTTTATCAGGATCCTTGTATTTGTCCTTGCTACTGCTGTTAACTGTTACGAGATCTATTTCAAAGTCAAGACTCATTTCAGACCTGGTAGGGTCTTTTTCATGAGCCCTAGAAGCTAGTTCTTTCCGGGTAAAGGCTATTTTACCCATCCTGTACAGCTCTTCTGCTACCTCTTTCAACAAGGCCCAGTTAGGTTTCTTATTAAAGCTTTCCGTAGATTCCAACTAGTCATCCCCTTACTGCTTAACTTGTTTTTAATTATGACTCTACAATACTTATTAACTCATCTGCTAGGGATCTGATTGCTTTAGCGGCTTCCCCATCCTTGTAGGCAAGAATATATGGGACTCCTTGATCAATTGCATCGTTGATAGAAGGGTCTATCGGTATTTTAGCCAGTAGCCTTGTGCCAAACTTGCCAGCTAACTGTTCACCCGTTGATTTTCCGAGGACTTGAGAGATTCTACCGCAGTGTGGACACTTGTAGTAGCTCAGGTTTTCAACAATCCCGAGTAGCCTAATATCTTTCTTTGCGGCAAAATTGATTGCCTTGGAAACTATGGTTTCAGAGAGCATGTTGGGGGCTGTTACCACAATAGCTCCAGTTATGAAAGGTATTGATTGCGTAATCGTTATAATCGAGTCTCCTGTTCCCGGGGGCAAGTCTACTATGAGGTAGTCACCTGAGCCCCATTTCACCTTGCTTAGAAGATCGAGGATTGCTCGCGATACCAATGGCCCCCTCCACACGACCGGTAGGTCTGGGGAATCCAGCATTAGATTGACAGCAACGACTTTTACTCCAAGGGGTCCTTCCACGGGTAAAATATTGCACTCTTCATCAGCATAGTGTCTTGTTCCATGTAACCCTAGGATGGATGGGATGGAGGATCCATGGATGTCTGCGTCGAGAATTGCCACGGTTCTTGCTTTCTCTGCGAGAGCTAGGGAAAGCATTGATGAGATGAAAGTTTTTCCCACTCCTCCCTTACCGCTTAAAACAAGTATCTTGTATTTGAAATTCCCAAGTTTCTTCTCCACATCCTGGGTGAGGTTGAATGTTGGTTTAAAAGGAATTTTCTTATAGTTACTCATCTTGACCGCCTACCTTCCCGCTGATGATTATACCGACTATTTCTTATATAGGTATATCATACGTTATATGTATATCAATGCTATAATGGATTGGGTTTGAATATGACGTGTAGTAAAGCCCCTGGGAAAATCATATTGTTTGGGGAACATTTCGTCGTGAAAGGAGCGCCCGCAATAGGTTTCGCGGTTTCAAAGTATGCCAAAGTTTGTGTTGAAGAAGGCAGTTTCAATATTATCTCAAAGCAAACTGGCAGGGCAGAGCAGGATTCACTGCTTTACAGGGCTGTTAAAAGACTGATTACAAAAGTGAACTCTATTTTCGAGTGTAACGAAGATGTCAAAATTATGATTGACTCCGAGATCCCTATAGGAAGCGGCATGGGTTCCTCGGCTGCTTTAGGTGTGGCACTTGCCCACGCATATTTAACTCATTGTAACATGGATTTTGATAAGAAGCTTGTTAACGAGATAGCTTACGAGGCTGAAAAAGAAGTTCATTCAAAACCAAGCGGAATAGACAACACGTTAGCGACTTTCGGAGGCTTTCTCAAGTATAGGTCTGGGTTTTTCGAGAAACTTGAAGTTAGGCTTGGAGAAGAGGTTTACTTTATAGTAGTGAATACAAATCTAAGAAGGCAAACAGGTAAAATTGTTGAAGAAGTGTTGAAGCTTTATGAAAAATATCCCGAAATAATTGAGAACGTATACAATGCCGCGTCAGCCTTAGTCGAGAAGGCTTTGAAATCTCTAGAGGAAAGGGATTATGAGAGTATTGGTCGATTAATGTTATTGAATCATGGATTGCTTTGGACTATTGGGGTATCCCACGAAGTCAACGATCTCATAGTTCACAAGCTCGTTGCAAGGGGATGTTTTGGAGCTAAGCTAAGCGGGGCTGGGAAAGGAGGGATAGTGATAGGTCTCGTAAAGGGGTCCCTGGTAGACAAGATCGAAGGGGAGCTGAGAGATGAGGGCTTTGAAGCATTTAGAGTAACCCCGGATTACGAGGGGGTAAGAAATGCTTAATATAGTTAAGGGTTAGCTACGAGTTAATTTAATAGGGATGAGGAATATAGTGGTTTATGATTTCAATGATTAGACTCCCATGGGCTGACTCTCATGCTTATTGACCGAACCCGTAAAGGCCTGATCAAAGTCAGGGAGAAACCTGAGGCACTGAAGAAGATTAGCCTTTTGATCTCAGAATATCTGACAAAATTCTACTCTTACAACTCCCAAGTCAAGGATAAGAACTATTATTTAAAGCCTGTCCACATGGTCGTTAGAAGAATGCCTGATGGCACCACTGTTAAATACTATTATTATGGTCGATACTGGTATTCCGTTCAGAAGACAAACGGTTCTAGCAAGATTAAATGGGTTTATAAGGGTAGAACAAAGCCTGACCCCAGCCTACCAGACCCTCCGGTGAACCCGATCGAGGGGCTGGTAATAAAACAGTTAGACGACTACGTGGAACTAGTCTTCCCTAACGAGGAATTATTTAGGCAAATATATGATCAACTAGTCCGAGACCAGCTTCAACAATGATGCGATTTTACCCAGACCTTAGCAATGCTTGAGGATTTAACATTTAAATTAGATAGACGGGTTGAATTGTAACATCCATTTCTTCCGGGATTGTTCAACAACTGGTAGTCTCTCCCTAGCCAACCTTATGTTATCGTAATTTAGCGTGTGTTCCATGTATGCTTCCCTGAATCCCATGTCAAGCTCCCTATATCCCAGTGGGCTGAAAACCCCGCTTCTCCCCACAAAGTAATCTCCAGTTTGATCGGCTAGAACAATGTACATCGTGTTCTCGTGGGCCCTGGCCGAGGCAAGCGTTTCTAGGGATTCTTCCTTCAAAGGCCCCTTAAGCCAGCCTGCTTGAACAATAACCCCGTCTGCCCCATTTAAAGCGTAAAACCTGAACAGCTCTGGAAAACGGAGATCATAGCATATGGCTACGGCAATCCTGAACCCTCTAGCCTTGATGAACTTGATTGGGGCTTCACCGTGAAGGAAGTAATCAGACTCCTTGTATCCCAATGCATCGAATAGATGTATTTTACTGTATAAGGGTACAACCTCGCCATCGTTTTTTACTAAGACACTCGTGTTTCTAGACCGCGGGGGTTTATCGGTTTTCTCAATAATGTTTACAATGACGTCAATGCTTAAGAGCTCTGATAAACGCTTTATCCGGCTTACGAAATAGCTCTCCTGAACATGCTCACTGTAAGCGTAGACCTCGTACGGGCTTTTAAATCTTAAAGGATTTAGCATGCTGTACTCTGGAAACACGACGATATCTGCCTCCTTATGCTTCTCCATCACCATTTTAAACCCTTTCTCAGCATTTTCTAAAGGAGTGCCGTTGAAATCTGCTTGAACTATTCCTATAGTTAGCTCCATTTCCTCTCCCCTCCGGATTAAATCATCTAACCAGCTAATTAACCTTCGTAACCCTTTGAATAAGGTGGACACCGTATTTTTAACCCTGAGAAAAAGGTAGATCCTATGGGTAATACCTATGGATTTTCCTCACCTGCTGGATTCTTACGCTAAAAACAAGTGTTTAAGGGAAAAGAGAAAAATGTTATTATTTAGCAGGTGCATTGAGAAGGAGCACCTAGAGGTTCTAAACAGGTTTATCGGAGAATACAGCCTTTCTTTCAGCCTGTCCAGGGGGAGCACGTGAACATGCTTGGCGTCAAGCTCGCCGAGATATTAGCGCGTGGAAGCTATGATGAAGTCGCGGCTTTAACAGTTGATGGTAGCATGCACTGTGCCCAGCTCCAATAAATGGTTAAAGAGGTATTCAAAATATGTAAATGAACGTGTAGGCGAAAACACATGGTTTTAGTTGGAGGAGAGGTCAGAGAAGTAAGTCCTGAGGCTGTTAAGAAAAGCCGGTATATGTCTAAAATAAAAACTTATTGAGTTGGAGAAAAAACAGCAAGACGTGGAAAGCGGTTGAGTCTTACTTAAACAGTGATGAGAATGAGCGACAATCCTCTACTGAGAGTTGCTGAATTAATAATTAAGTACGGCTTGTTCACGGCGGTTAACAAGGTGTTCTTTCAGCACGGCCCAGGAGATGTACACTGCTTACTCGGCCCTAACGGAGCTGGGAAAACATTAACGATAAAAGCAATCGTAGGCCTCGTAAAACCCGTGGAAGGATATATTGATATTTGCGGGAAAAATCCTTTGACGGATATAAATGCGAAGAACTGTATCGGGTATGTGGCAGAAGACCTAATTCTCATCGAGAGCTTGATCCCTCGCGAGCACACAGAGTTCGCGGCAACTGTTAGAGGGGTTGGGGGAGGAGAGTGAAGAATGGGTTAATTACTTGATTAAAGCATTCGACTTCACATTCAACCTAGACAAGCCTGCTCACACCTTATCGAGAGGAAACAAGCAGAGAGCTTCACCCATACTTGCTTTGATGCATAAGCCCAAGATTCTAATACTTTACGAGACTTTCAGTCTTCAAGCATTCTCAAAAACATTATAGAGGATTGGAAGAAAAGCCAGAATGGAGTATTAATGTCGACCTATATGCTAGAAATAGCTGAGAAAACATGTACAAGAGTAAGCGTCATTACAGCGGACGATTAGTCTTTGAGGATAGTACCGAAAATGTTAAAGCAAACCTTCTCGGCGAAGACAAATTTGTGAAACTGTTGAACGAGTTAACTAGCAACACTCTCCTGGGTGATAATTGAACTCTCAGTGATTGTGTGAGGGGAAAGATGATTTGAAGCCTTGCCAACATACTGTATAGGTGTATAGGGAACCGGTTATCCGGTCCACCACAATACTCAGGCTCGGAGGGTTCCTTAAAGATATGAGTGACACGAACAGCTTCGAGCTTCCCAGGAAGATAAACTCCGTCTTCAAGTTTGATAAGATTTTCTCAACGATTCTTTTCGCCGCTATCCCGTAGTTTTATCTCCTAGTCTCCGCCGATTATACACCAAGCATTGTGATTAGAGAAGTTGCCATGTCTAGTAGCATAGCTGTTATTTCCCTGCTGGCTTTTCTCGAATCGCTAAACAATATTGGCGTCTACATGATAAGGCTTCCGGAGGTTCTTAACTTTTACCCTCTCAGTGAGAAGGAAAACCGTTCTCGATTATAGTAATGTATTCAAAGCTTTACGGTGTTCAATTAATCTCCTTTATCTTATCATCTACGCTGGTGCATGCTACTATCACGGGGACCCAGTGTTGGTTTCAATCAATGTAGTGATATCCATACTCTGCACGGTTTATGTGCTCACCATTGCCTCAATAATGTCTAAGGGATTCTATTATATCCTCTTGAAAGGTGGGGTAGGTCATGACACTTTATATCATCGGTTTTTAGCTTTCTAGCAGTGGTCATAATAATGTGGCCAATAGTCTTAGGGAATATTTTAAAAACTATACTCTCGCTGGTTACTTTCATGGATAACATGGCGATCAGGCTTATCTCCCTCACCCATTCTTCAATATCCTTGAAAGCCTAAGCCTGGAGCTCAACTTATTCCTTATAGACTCCATAGACATATTAGCACATGTCATGTTAGCGTATGGAGCTTTGAAATTCATGTATCGCGAACTCACCTCTTTGATCAAACCTGGGACAGGGTTTAAAGACACAAGTGTGATACCTCGTTTTAAGCCAGTCGCGATAAAACCAAAGTCGATTACAGGGGCGGTTATCAATCGCTATATCAGGGTTGTTTTCAGGCATCCTAGTTATGCAACAGGTTTCTTCACCCCTTCAGCTCTCATAGTATTAAATCTTCTATCGGGTCCGCATTCTTTCATTGAAGCTAGAGTAGTCGCTACTGTGGCAATGATTATTATCCAGTGCTGATGCTAAGCGTTGAGGCCCACGGGCACTTATTAACGGCATCCCTGCCGGTTAATACAAGCGTGATAACTCGCTTAATCCTAATTATCGGGGTAGCCGAGTTTTCGATAATTTACACTCTAACAAAGCTTTATGTAGGACTTACCAATGGTTTAACGGTTTCAATAGTGCTGGAAACATTGTTCACAATACCCTTGGTAATAAGCCTGATGGTGTTGGAAATATGGCTTTTATTTGAAATGGAAGGGGAGAACCTGTTCCCAAGTACATTGTATATGAAGATTTCGAAGACAATAATTATCTACATAGTTTTGTCGGTAACCGTTATAGCACCAGTCTGGGGATCGTATTTCTTCGCTTTGTTAGTCCCGGGTGGATTGTGCAAGACTTTAATTCCTCTGACGCTATCTCTCATAATCTTGATCGTCTCAACACGCTTATTTATAAGATTAAAATAGGTTTCTATGGGTTTTTAACAAAGTAAATTATTAATCGTGAAGACCCTAAAGTTCGAGGCTGTTCATGCTCAATGTTTAAAAAAAGCATGGGGGATCTTGAAGACCGAAATGCCTGGATGTTTCACTCTATCTTCTCAATTCTTATTGCGCCTACAGGGCAAACATCGGCCCCGCTTTTAGCACACTCATATAATTCCTCGGGTATCTCTCCGATTGATATGTCATTAGTTGTTTGAACACTGTATTTTTCGACTACCCGGTTCTTACCATTATCATTCCCTAGCTCGAAAATCTCTGGACATGCTGCAGGGGCGGCTCCGCATCCTAGGCATGTAACTCTGTCTACTATTACTCTGTATTTAGCCATTCTAACACCAAATTTATGTTATTGAATCATAAATTATAAATATTTGTCGACCCGGGTAATCTTTTAAAGATGACAGAGTTGTGAGAGAGTTGAACCCTATCATTCTCGTAGGATTAAATCTACTACTGGTTTAAGCATGTTGTGGCTTCCCGGCTTGAACATTAGAGGCGTATTTAGGATTTTCTTTGGCTTAAAGATTGAGAAGAACCTGGGGGTAACGAGATGAGATGGATCTATAACTCTTTGGGTTAAGTACTGTAAAATACTTTTTGTGGTTGTCCTATCGTATATGAAAGCCCTGCCGGGGGCAACCGTTATTATTTGGTCAACATGCTCTGCTAAACCAATGCTAGGGATAGAAGCGTCGTTGAAGCTTTCCAACAAGACTATATCGTATTTCTCCAACAGAGTGTTAAGAACCTGACTCGTAATTTCATCGATCCTTTGGCTCACCAGTAGCTCGCCGACTTCTCTTAAACTTTTTTCAACAGCTCCTAACTTTTTCTTCACGATCTTTACTATTTCTTGAGCATCTCTGACAGTTCTCTCCACGTTCTCCTGGATCACGAAATGGATTGTTTCTCCGTGGGGATAGTGCGAGATACGCCCTAGGACCAGCTGTGGAAGAAATGATGATGCGTCATCCAAGTATTTTTCAATGTTGGAGACGTAGTTAACAGGGTCTAATGGGGCAATGGCTAGCGCGATCGGGTTTAAAAGCTCTGGACGCTCCGTTGTTTCCCTGAAATACATGTATGCATCGTTTCCTACAAGCTTCTTCATCTTAATCGAGTACTTGATTGTTCTAGCACTAAACCAGATGTTATGGGCTGCTACAGGCTTATAGGGTACTGCTTTCACGCCATTCGCGGCAAGGGTTTTGAAAAGGCTTATCGTAAACCATGTCTTCCCAGAATCATAAGTGAGGAGGCCGTTAACCAGTATAGTTTTCTTCCTCAAGCTACCACCCCGTAATCATATCAGCCCGTACAATTCCTTGTTCAATAGTTTCACAAGAGCCATAATGGTTGCCGCATAGCTTAACATGTATCTTTCCAGCCTTCCCTTTGTCAAGAACCCTATAAATCCCTGTTTCTCACCAATTCTTTCAACACCGGTTAAGTATTCCACAGCCTCCTCCAGCTCTTTACACTTACCTGTTAAGATCCACTCGTAAAACCTTCTGGGGACAGGGAACGAGGGTGAGAAACCGTAGGAGTGGGAACCGTTCTTTTCTATCACATATGATACTTCCACATCGAAAGGTTCATCGTTTACAACATAGAATCCAGCTTCAACCCCAACCGCGTAGTCACACCCGGGCTCGAAGCAACCCTCAGCACGCTCGAGAGCACCTTTTAATATTTCATCCAGCCCTAAGGGTTGAGGGGGCACACTGGTTGGCACTTTCTTAGGAATTATCTTGGATACAGTGAAAAATTCTTCGAAGGCGGCTCTGACACCCTTTATCTTACCAGGGTTTAAAGACCCGATGCACAGCGTTATATTCATAAAATTAACCCTTGAAAAACCTAAATTAGTTTCACAGGGAATATATCTTTTTAGGGATCCTATGAAGGTTTATGTCGGGACGAGCGGTTGGCTATACGACTGGAATGAAGAAGCTACTTTGGACTGGTATATTGAATTCAGCGGGCTAAATGCTGTCGAATTAAATGCCAGCTTCTATAGGTTTCCATTCCCTAACCAGGTGAAAGCGTGGAGTAGGAAGTCTAAGGATCTAAGATGGTCTGTGAAAACACATAGAAGCATTACGCACTTGAGGAGGCTCAAGCCTGAGGCTCTGA
>Ga0080008_139564_pt1 | contig 11636 bp, 7 predicted proteins | sample ConCONMetagenome_FD_69211 | JGI IMG/M metagenome (GOLD analysis project Ga0080008, IMG submission 69211) | Hot spring microbial streamer communities from Conch Spring, Yellowstone National Park, USA - CON_C (SPADES assembly) (version 2) | ecosystem: Environmental > Aquatic > Thermal springs > Hot...
TTGGCGTAATATATTTTGGGATAAGGAGGTTCGTTTATAGGGATAAAAGGCTTTACTTTCCCGAAAACGTCACATTACATGAAAACGTAAAAAGCGGGATATTGAGGGATTCCCTGATAGTTTTGCTATTTATATTCACGCACGTATTTTCCAGGGTCCTGCATCAGGCACTTTCCCTTGAAGGTTTTGATCCTTATCAACCCTTCTCATCCTCTTTGTTTATCCTGTTATCCCCTATGCCCGAAGGCTTAAAAGTTCTCCTTGAGCACATCTTTTGGTGGTTGGCTATTGGTTCAATTTTGGCATTTTTCCCGTATTTTCCATATTCAAAGCACATACACCTGTTCTTTGCTCCTGTGCGTTGGTCGTTTAGGAGGGAAAAACCTTACGCGTACCTTGAACCCCTAAATCTTATGGAGAAGATGCAGGAGGAAGGGGGTGAGGAAGAAACCTTTGGTGCGATAAATATCAAGGATTTACCTTGGGCGAGTATAATGGATGCCTTCGCATGTATAATGTGCAACAGGTGTCAGGATGTATGCCCGGCGAACTTTACGGGAAAACCCCTCTCCCCATCGGCATTGATAATAAACCTTAGATACGAGCTTAACGGAAAGTTTTTTGACACTTCAAAAGCAAGGCCCCTTATGGATTTTGCCATAAATGAGGATGCCCTTTGGGCTTGCACCACCTGTGGAGCATGCGTGGAGATCTGCCCGGTTGGGAACGAACAGTTATATATGATATTGCAAATTAGGAGGGGACAGGTTTTAATGGAGGGAAAAGAAGCGGGACTTTCAAACGCTTACAAGGGTATGGAAAATCAGGGGAACCCTTGGAATATGCCACATTCCGATAGGGAGAAGTGGTTGGAAGGTTTGGATGTTGTTAAAGCTTACGAGGGTGGGGATTTTGATGTGCTTTATTGGGCTGGGTGCGCTGCGGCTTACGATCAAAGGTACTCAAAGGTGGCTAGGAATTTTATAAATCTATTAAAATTCGCGGGGATAAGGGTTGCGGTTCTCGGAAAGGAAGAAAGGTGTACTGGGGATTCCGCGAGGAGAACGGGGAACGAATACCTATTTGAAATGCTCGCTATTCAAAATGTTGAAACTCTAAATTCTTACAAGCCGAAGGTGATAGTAACTTCCTGTCCCCACTGCTATCACACAATAAAGAACGAATACCCGGATTTTGGTCTGGATCCGGAAATAAAGGTATATCATCATACGGAATACCTTGCCATGCTAATAAGGGAGGGGAAGCTGAAGGTTGAAAAGGATGGGAAGAAATACATATTCCACGATCCTTGTTACCTCGGTAGGCACAACGGGGTTTATGAGGAACCGAGGTTTATATTAAAATCCCTTGGGGATACCGTTGAGGCGGAAAGATCAATGGGAAATTCCTTCTGCTGTGGTGCGGGTGGAGGTAGGATGTGGTTGGAAGAAAAGATGGGGAAGAAGATAAATCTTGAAAGAACGGAGGAACTTTTAAGTAAGGAGCCCGACGAGATAGTGGTGGGATGTCCATTTTGCCTCGTTATGATAACGGATGGGGTGAAGGCGAAGGGACTTCCTCCGGAGAAGGTAAAGGATATTTCGGAGGTTATCTCGGAAAACCTTAAAGGGTAATATAGGGTCTCATTTTTTCAAGTTTTTTGGGACCTATACCCTTTACGTTTAGAAGTTCTTCAACGGATTTGAATTTACCAACCTGTTTTCTATACTCGTATATCCTTTCCGCAATCCTGGGACCTACACCCGGAAGCCTTGTAAGCTCGGAAATACTCGCTTTATTTATGTTTATCTTCTCCCCCTCCCTTAAGGGTTTCCTTTTATAAAACTTCCTCCTCTCAACAACGAAGATTTCCCTTTCCCTTAATGTATCCCTTAATGTATCCCTTAAAACCTTCGATTCGCCGGCTTCTTTTATATTCGCTACGGGGGAGGTGATTTTTTGATAGTAGTCGTACCCTATTCCCAATAACGCTATAAAGATCAAGATAAAGAGTCCTTTAAGCTCCGAGGGGGATGGCTCAATTTGGGATTTTACGAACTTTAAGTACCTTGATATAAAGCCACGCATACCGCTATTACGAGATCCTCATCATGGGAAATTGATAGGAGGAAATTATAGTTGCCCAATAGTTCCTTTGCCTTACCGCTTAAAAAAACCTTGGGTGGAGATTGAGAATCCCCGAGTATCTCTATATCCTTCCATCTTATACCACCACTTAAGCCCAAGCCAACCGACTTTAAAACCGCCTCCTTTCCCGCAAACTTCCCCGCCAAGTTCCATAAGGAATAAGAAGAAACAATCTCCCTTTCCGTAAAAAGCCTAAGTTTTAACTTGGGCGTTCTTTTTAAGATCCTTTCAAACCTTCCAAGATTCACCACATCGATCCCTATACCCTTTACCACAGAACTTTCAGAATAACCGCAATGGCAAGGTTTATAAGGGACAAAGGAAGGAGAACCTTCCAACTGAAGAACATAAGCTGGTCAAACCTGAACCTGGGTAGGGTCCACCTAACCCAAAGGAACAGGAAGAGGAAGAAAAGGGTCTTTATTACCGTCCAATGGAGGCCATCCATAAAGGGGCCGTGCCAACCCCCAAGGAAAAGTACGCTAACCGCGGAAGAGGCTATAACCATATTTGCGTATTCCCCGGCGAAAAACCAGGCGAACTTCATTGAGGAAAACTCGGTGTGATATCCCCCTACCAGCTCCGCCTCCGCCTCGGGCAGATCAAAGGGTAGCCTGTTTGTCTCCGCATATGTGGTTATAAGAAAAACTATAAATCCGATAAACTGAGGAACAACAAACCAAAGATCCCTTTGAGCCTCCACTATATCAACTAGGGATAGGGAACCCGCCATAACCGCGGGACCCAGAGCGGATATGGCCATCGGTAGCTCGTAAGAGACTATTTGGGACATTGACCTAAGACTGCCCAGCAATGGATATTTGCTTCCCCCAGCTATTCCTCCGAGTATCACCCCATAGGCGGCTATAGAGGTTGCTCCCAAAAGCCAGAGCAAACCGAAGTCGGGATTTGCTATCCATATTCCGGGGGCAAAGGGAATCACGGATAGGGCGAGGATGGGAGCCATCATTATTATGCCGGGAGCCAAAAAGTGTAAAAGTTTATCCGCGGTATATGGGACTATATCCTCTTTGAAGGCGAGCTTTATTACATCCGCAAGGGGTTGCAATAACCCGAAGGGACCCACTAAGTTCGGACCTATCCTGTCCTGCATCCAAGCGGATACCCTCCTCTCCGCCCAAACCATATACGCAGCGACAGTCAGAACCACGAAAAGGATCACCCCAACCTTTATTGACCATAAGAGATATTCGTTGGAAAGGAGGAGATTCAAGTGGGCGCGGGAGGAGTCGAACCTCCGACCTCTCGCATGTCAAACGAGCGCTCTAACCGCCTGAGCTACGCGCCCGAAGAAGGTATTATAAGGTTGCTCATATAACCAAGAGCCTAAAACCTTTCGTTGGATAAACCGAATAACCAAAACCCAGCGAGAACACTAAATTTCCAAGAAATTGAAAGTCCCCAAAGAGCATAAATCCGACGTTTCCATCGTAAAACAGGGAGGGATAAATTCTTAAAAGGTAAAGGATGGAAACAAAGTGCCTACTTGGAGGGGGCAAAATTCCGATATTTATGTCCGGGAAGTTTGGGTTAAAGAGGTTCGGAAGGAGGAAGGCTTCATAACGATTTTCCCCATCCCAGTGATAACCCCGAAAATTTACAAGGAATGGGTTGATTTGAAAAGCCCATTTTCCGGATAAATATCTCTCCCATCCACCTTTCCCGTAAAGAACTTCGGCGTAAAGCGCAAATCCCTCCGCAAGGAAAGAAGTTTTCTTGTAAGAAAATGCACTGGAGTAATATCCCCCTACGCCACCTTTCATGGAATCTTTCGAAAACCTGCCCAAAATCAGGAAACCCTTCCTACTCCTCATACCGTAAAACGGGAAGATAAGGGAGGAAGAAAGTGTTTCACCCGAAAGGGATAGGGATATAAAGGGATAAACCCCCCTATATATCCAGGAAATGAATGGGTGGAATTTGAAAAGCGTATCCTTATCAAGCTTGAGGGAAAAGTTTAGGGAACCTTCCCAAGGGTGCCTGTATAAAACATCACCGCCGGATGAGAGTATGGAAATGCTGATAAACTTTGTTGTGTCAAATTTCGCGTAAATCTCTGGGTACCAATATTTTGGTAAGAGGTGGGGGATGGGGTTGTAGGGTTTTGATATGGGCTTGAGGTGGTAAAATATTTTCTCCTTTTTTCTACCCTTTTGGATTTCGGTCTCTTCAAAGGAAACTTTTGAAAGGCCTATCCTATATCCCTTTGGGGTTAAAAAGGATGCCAAGATCTTCCCTTTAAAAGGGGTAGGATAAATTGCGGAGAAGAACCTCTCCTTACCTTTAAAGAACTTCCCTTCCCTGTACAAGAAGACCCTATAACCATCCCCCTCATCCCTCGAGAAGTAAATCCCCGAACTATCGACAAAGGAAAGTATATCAACCGCATCGTCTTCCGTGAGCCTTTCAAGTTTTCCACTTTCAATGTCAAGGGAAGCGATATCGTACCTACCGTCCTCGTTTATGCTAAAGAAAAGCTTACCTTTGAAATACTCCAAATTGTTGAAACCCTCGTATATCTCCCCCCTATATAAAACCCTTTCCTCCTTCCCAATTCTCAAAACGATCTCCTGATATAAACCCCTTCTCCTTACGAAAAAGAGGCTATCCCCATTTTTATAGGGTGAAAACGCCCTTTCACCTTTTGTGATCCTCTCAACTTTCCCCCTAAAAAACTCCCACCTGTATATGTCGGAAAATACGAAGAAATTCCTAAAGTTCTCATACTTCGCAAATATCACCGCGCTATCCCCATCAAACCGTATTCCGGGAAGTATCGCACCCTTCAGCCTTGCAACCACTTTACCTTTCCTTAAATCAAAAATAATTAGGGATGGGTAATCGTAAGAAGGATCTTCAAGGAAGGCTAGGAAATTTCCCGATGGGGATATTGCGGGGGAAAGCTGTATATCACCATCCACCTTAAATACGGTTTCTGGGAAAAGAAATCCTTCGCTTTCCCTCAAAAGGGACTTATACCAAATTCTGAAATCCTCCTCGTCCCTTGATAGATATTGCCCGGATATTATGCCCAGTGTCGTCAGACATCCCGGATCCTCAAAATAAGAAGATTTTACAAAACGTTCAATAACATAGTTTTCCCCGTATTTATCGGCAAGGTACTTGGTAAAAAATGAACCAAAGAGGTATGGGGAGTTGCCACCCACCCAGTTAGGAGGAGAAGCGGACATTAAATCGGGCGAAAACCTGTTCCCCCTAATATACGCAAGAAGCATATTCCTGTAATGCCCGGAATTAAGCCTACCGTATCCCCCCTTTGATTCAAGATAAACCGCCAAACCCTCCATTTGCCATCCCGGATCAAGGATATTGGGAAAGGCAACAGGCGATGGCAACCTTCCAAAGTTCTTCCTAAAACCTTCTGAAATGGGTATATTCCAGAATTTGTGGGGATACTCAAGGTGGAAGATATGTGCGAGTTCGTGGGTTATAACGAGCTCAAGCCAGCTTTTCATAGAGCCAAATCCGAAATAAAAGTCCGCGTGCGGGTTCTGTAGGAATACGTAAATTGTTCTTTCGTAAAAGGGCGTGGAAAAGCCGTTTGAAAAGTCGTAAGCATCAAGTATTACCAAGTTTATCTTACCAACGTCGAATCCAAAAAACTTAACAAGATCCTCATAGACGCTATCGGCGATCTCCGAGACGGTTACAACTACCTCCTCAACCTCCTTATGATAGTGTATGAAAAAATGTGCGCTTTCGTATGTGTAAAATTTGAGTATAGGAAACGTCATTGGGAAATTTTATGCGGGTTTAAAATTGTTACTTATGTTCATAATCTCGTACATAGTGGTTGAGGGGGAAATTAGGGATAGCCTGAACCAAAGGGTACCCTTTGCGGTCATCAGGGTTGAGGAACTAAAGAAGGGTACGTACTCGGATGAAAACGGAAAGTACTACCTTAAGCTCCCGAACGGGAGATGGACAATAACGGTCAGTGCCTTGGGAAAGGAAACATACAAATTTACAGTTGAAGGTAAAGATACCACCATAAGGTATGATATATTCTTGAGGGAAAAACCTATACAAACGAGGGAGATAGTGATAACCGCCAAAAGGGAGGAGTTCAGGAAGGAGACTGGTCAGGTCTTGAGGTTTAAGGCGGAGGTGATAAGGAGCGCCCCTTCCTTTATAACCGCGGATATCTTTAAAACCATTCAGGATCTTCCGGGAGTTATACCGCTTGCGGACTTTTCCGGTAAGTTTTCTGTAAGGAGCGGTAGCCCAAGCGAGAATGGTGTATTGCTTGATAACGCGGTAATATTCAACCCTTACCATTTGGGGGGGTTTTTCTCCATATTTGACGCGGATGCCCTTGAAAGCTTCAACTTTTACAGGTCCATCTTTCCCGCAAAATTCGGAAATTTCACCTCCTCCATTCTAGAAATGAAAACCATAGATCCCGATAGTACCTACGGCAACCTCTCCGTGAGCCTTTTGGCTTCAAAGATCTTCCAAACATACAAGGGGAAAAATTACGGGGCATTCATCTCCGCAAGGAGATCATACTTTGATTACACCTTAAAGTTCCTTGATTACAACTTCCCATATTACTTCTACGATATCCTCGGGAAGGTTTATAAGGACGTTAACGAAAATTGGACACTTTCCGCAACATTTATGCACGGAAGGGATAATTTCAATTTTAGGTTGGGTGGTGGGTTCTTGAGGATGATTTGGGGAAACGATGTAATTTCAATTAACTCAAGGTACGTTATGGGGAATTTGCTGAACTTTACATCTATAAGCACCACGAACTTTACCAACGGCTTCTCCTTCGGTTTTAACGATCAGACAATAGCTTCGTTTAACGTCCCAATGAATTTGGTGAATTTTAGGACGGAATTTTTAAGGATATATGAAGATCTTGAGAAGAACTTTGGATTCGAGGCGCATAGGGGTTGGGGGAAACTTGAACAGGATTTTTTCGCATCAAGATTTGAATTTTCGGGGCTTTCTTACACCTTATCCCTTTACGGGGAGTATTTATTTAAACGCGGGAATTACAACCTCTCCCTAGGTTTGAGGGTCAACGGATTTTTAAGGAGGCTTTTTCAGGATAAAAATAGGGATGTGGTTTTCGTAAACCCGGAACCCAGGTTGAGCGCGAAGTACTTTATAGGTCCCGATCTTGCTATAAAGGGAGGTTTTGGGGTTTATCACCAGTATTATGCGGGTTTGTCGGGTGGGGGTGGAAGGCTCGGTGAGGTTTTATCTTCCTTCTATTATTGGCTTCCCGTTTATAGGGGAATTGAACCCCAAAAATCATTCCAGTACTCCTTGGGAATTTCGGGTATAACATCCTGGGGAGATTGGGAGATAGAGGCTTTTTACAAGGATTATCCCAACATACTTCTTGAAAATCCCAACGTGGATCCAAGGGACATATTCGGAACCCTACTTAAGAGAGGGAAGGGTTGGGCGTACGGATTTGACGGTTATATAAGGAAGGATGTGGGGAATATCACGGGTATGATCTCGTATTCCTTCCTCGTTGGAAGGGTGAAAATTGGGGATTCCATTATGAACTCCCCGTACGACAGGAGAAACGCCCTGATATTCAACATATCAAGGAAGTTCAGTGGGGGTTTAGAGATGGGGTTTAGGTTCGCATATCAAAGCGGATTACCATATACTGGCGTTCTGGCAAGGTACGATATATACTCCATATACGACCCGGGTACGGGTTTGCCCGCAAGGTTAAGGACGCAGGAGATATACAGCTATCCATATTCCCTCAGGTACCCCCCATATCACAGGGCGGATGTTTATCTCTCAAAGGACTTTAAGATCAGGGCATTGAAGGGGAGGCTTTCGCTTTCGGTTATAAACATTTACAACCGAAAGAACGTCTTCACGTACTTTTACGACTACTCAAAGGATCCACCACAATTGCTTGTAATTCCCCAGCTTCCCCTCTTCCCATCCTTTGAGATTTTCATAAATTGGTAAGGAGGTGAAAAACAGTTGCTAATTTTTGTTCAAGAATATAATTGTAGTTCAGCATGACAGCAAAACTTTTGAGTGTAAAAAAGAAGAATGAACGCAATTTCATAACGGTAGAGTGTTTATTGGCATTTGATAAAGGCGAAGACAAGGAAAAGGTATTAGACTTAATGCGTAAGTTCTCATCAATGGTTAGGTTTGCCTATAAAAGACTGTTGGAAAAAATGGAAAGGAAAGAATTGAAAAAGTTGTTAGCCCAGAAGTATGGTATAAACATACGTTATTCAGACGATGCAATATTTTTGGCACAGCAAACTTTGGACTCTTGCCTACAAAGAGGACAAAATCCCAAAAAGCTTGTGTTTGGTTCAAGGGTTGTGTTTGAAAAGCTAAAAAAGAAACACTTAACAGGCAAAAGGAGAGAGAAGCTAAGACGAAAATGGGAGGAAAGAAGATATGGCATTTTGTATGCAAGGGGGGACAAATCAAAAGGGGGCAATCTAAACCTTAGGCTTGTGAATTTGAATAATCAATGGCATCTGAGGATTAACTTAGGAAGCGGTGAGTATGTATGGGCTAAAGTGGTAAGGTCTGCTAAGAGAGAGGGACAAGTGGATAAGCTTTGTGTGGGATTTAACTCAAGCTGAGAGAACGGGTAACTGGTTTGCTTACACAATAAGGCTTAAACTAAAGAGCGGAAAAATCTACGCGCAGATAAGTAAGGAGGAGAAGTTTCCTGAAATAACCATTACAAGGGAGAATGGAGTTATAGGCATAGACATAAACGCATACCCTTTTCACTTGGCTTTGGCTTATACATCAAGGGATGGGAACTTGGAAAAGTATGAGAGGATAAGCTTAAAGGGGCTATTGGATGGGAACGCGAACAAAAGGGAGTATTTTATTTGGCAAGCTGCATATCAGGTAGTGGAGATTACCAAGAGGGAAGGGAAGGCGATAGTGGTGGAGAATTTAGAGAAAGTGCCAAAAGGTAGAAGAGGGGATGGAATGCCCAAGTTAAGACAGAAACTACAGAAGTGGATATACAAGGGACTGCTGGAAAAGATTGAGATTGTGGGTAAAAGGAACGGGGTTCAGGTGATAAAGGTCAATCCTGCTTACACATCAATCATTGGCAAGCTAAAGTATGCACCCATATACAGAATAGACAAGGATGTAGCGTCCGCTTATGTGATAGCGAGGAGGGGGCTTGGTTTTAAGGAACGCATACCCAAGAACTATGAAAAGCTTTTAGAAGATAAAGAGTTTCTGTCTTACTCGGTGGCAAGGATTGAGGATAAGCTCGCTAAACTTAAGAGGGAGATAAGAGAAGAGAAAAACGAATACGAGAGGAACAAGCTAAAGGGTAGGTTGAAAAGATTAAGGAAGGAATTAAAGCTGTTGCTTAGATATTTGCGGGACAGCGGGGAGAGTGAGCCAGCTACCCAAGAACCCGTCAACCGTGAGATGGAACGGGTGAGGGGTAGGGCAAAGTCCCTACAAAAAAGATGGCAAGTTCTTTCCGTAGCCCTTGCCTTCTCCTGCCTTGAGAGTTTTAGGGATTTCTCTCCCTTAAAGAGGGTGATCCTCTTGGGGGATTGGGTAGGAGTGGCGAAACGAAAAGGGTTAGTCCCTCCCTTCCTGGTCAGGGGACGACTGCAAGTAATTGCAGTTCTATACAGTTTGGGTGACCAGGGTTCTAAGGGCTTGCTTCAACCTTTCCTTAGCCCTTTCGATGGAAAAGTAATCAAGGTTTGCCTCAACTTCCTCTATTCCCCTCTTTATCGCCCTTGCCATATCCTCAAGGTTTTCAAAACCATAATGGTAAAGACCCAACATTTGCAATATCTCCCAGGGACCTCCGGAGCTCTTTAAGGTTAGAACGGGGGTTTTATAATAAAGAGCCTCAAGGGTCGTAATTGAAAAGGATTCAAAGTAAGAGGATAGTACGACCGCATAAGCCCTTGAATAAAATCCCGCCAAATCCTCAACCCGCCCGAAAAACTTCAAATTTTTCCTATCAATACCCTCAACTCCCACCACCCAACCCTCAAAACCCGTCATATCAACAAGCTTTATAAATCTATCAAGTCCCTTTATCCAAGCCCTCCTACCCACCCAAAGGAGCGCCCTTTCCCTCTTTGAATTTTCAATTTTTTTTAGCTTACGAAAATCCAAACCCAAATGAACCACTAAGGGTTCTATCCCGTAAAATTTCTTACATGCGGGGATATTTCATGGGGTAGGATCTCCAATAGGTTTGGAGAAGAGGGTTAGGGAGAAATTTAGGAGGGAGAACTTGGAGGTTGATCTTATAATCTTTGGTCATAGCCACAGGTGGTTTTATGGTGAGGTGGATGGGGTTAAGATGCTAAATCCGGGTTCCGCAACTGATACGTTCTTTTCCTTTAAGAGGAGCTTCGCTATATTGAGCGTGGAAGGGAAAAACTTTGATGTGGAGAAGGTGGAAGTAAGCCCCTAACCCTCTTGATATGGTATTCTATTAGCCTTTCAACCTCATGCGGGGGTTCCCCGAAAATATCCACCATCTCGTTGTATATAGCCTCGACCTCCTCCTCAAGCTCCGCCTCCGCCAAACGTATGTAATACTCAACCCTCTTGTCGGGGCTTTTTATGTAATCCTCCGGTATATAAGCTCCCTCAATTTCCTCTTCGTAATCAAACCTGAACCCAAGCGCCCTCTTTATGAGCTTTAAATAGAGCTTGAAACCCATCCTTTTAACCTGCCCGTGCTGTTTAACCCCTAAAATTTCCCCCATACCCCTTATCTCAAGGTCCCTAAGCGCAAGCTTGTATCCCTCCGTTGATGAATACATAAGAATATAACCAAGCCTCTTCTTGGCGTTTTCGCTTCTTAGATCCCTATAAAAAAGATACGCGTACGCCTGCCTATTCCACCTGCCCACCCTCCCCCTAAGCTGGTGTATCTGGGCTAAACCCAGGATCTCCGGGGAGTCTATTATTATGGTGTTAGCATTTCTAAAGTCTAACCCCGCCTCTATTATCGCGGTTGATATTAAAACCTTTATTTGGTTTTTGGAGAACCTATCCATTATCTCCCTCATCTCGGACTTTTTCATCCTTCCGTGCAAGACCGCCATGGGGATCCCGGGCAAGAGTTTCCTCAAATTTTCGTATATCTCCCCCAACTTCTCTATCCTGTTATAAACATAAAAAACTTGCCCATCCCTACTTATCTCCTTCTCTATAGCCTCCTTGACCCTTTCCTCGTTCCAGGGTTCAACGTAGGTTTCAACTGGGAGCCTTCCGGGAGGGGGCGTCCTTATGTGCGAAACATCTATTAATCCCTCCAAACCCAATCCCAAGGTCCTGGGGATCGGGGTGGCTGAGAGGTAGAGATAATCCACCTTTGGGTTCAACTTCTTAAATTTCTCCTTTTGCAAAACTCCAAAATGCTGTTCCTCATCTATTATAACGAGCCCCAAGTTTTCCAACTTTAAGTTTAAAAGGGCATGGGT
>Ga0080008_137373_pt1 | contig 11628 bp, 9 predicted proteins | sample ConCONMetagenome_FD_69211 | JGI IMG/M metagenome (GOLD analysis project Ga0080008, IMG submission 69211) | Hot spring microbial streamer communities from Conch Spring, Yellowstone National Park, USA - CON_C (SPADES assembly) (version 2) | ecosystem: Environmental > Aquatic > Thermal springs > Hot...
CCTATTGGCGCGACGGCGTGAGGCTGGCTTCCCACGGCGAGCTGTGGAGGTACGCGGGGAAGGTGGCGGAGGAGTGGGGGGAGTGGGTGCACGACGCGTGGGCCCACGCCAACGCCATGCATGTGAACTTCTACGAGGGGTGGGCCTCCGGCGGGCAGGTGGCCGCGGCGTTGAATAGAGTGCGGCGGCTTGTGGAGGCGGTGGCTGGGCGGGTGCTGTCGAGAGGAAAAAAGGGGGTTTCTCTTTAGGATCTTTTTGGCGATCTCCCTCTGCCTCGGCGTGCCGTTTTTCGCCTTTTCGACGAGGTAGAGCGCTATGACTTTTCTGATGGCCTCATCTTTTTCTGCTAACCTTAGAAGGTCTGCCATGGCGATGTACACCATGTAGTGGGGGCCTACAGGAACCACGTTAGGCCTAAGCCCGGCAGACTCAAGCCTTTCAGCTATGGCGAGCGCCCTCCTGGCATCGCGGATGTAGCGCTTAGCGAAGAGCGAGCCGCCCTGACCACTAACGAGATACAGGTACATCACGACGCCCGCCGCAACCACGGCGCTTCTCCTCGGCTTCTCAGCATGTGAGAATCGCTCTGTAGGGATTTCGCCGTTGTCGTGCTTATACGTTTCTCTAAGGACGTCTATACTCCTCTTCCTCGTCTTCAGCTTGTAGGCGGCTCTAAAGCTGTCGTCGGTGGCCAGTTTTATGTAGATCCACTTGTGGGCCTTCAGCAGATCCAGCAGTTCGCCGTATGCGCCCGCCGCCTCTCTAAGCTTTACAAACGCCTCTCTGCCCGTGGCGACTAGGGCCGCATATGTGCCTATGCCGTTGCCCAGCCTCCAAGGCTCCTTAGCCGCAATCACCAGCTCGTATTTGCCGCTCAACATCCCTTTCCGTTTGACCTTCCCATCTCCCAGCCACATGGTGAGCATGGGCGTCCACTCCCCACGTCGGAAGTTCTCTACAACTAGGTTTATCGCCTCGCCTTTGCTCCACTTCTGCCTCCAGCTTCTTGCGATGCCACGTATTAATACACTCACGCCTTCGCGTGCCAAGTTAACCGATTCGACGCGTATGTGAAGCTCTCCGTATCTCGCCGCGGCCCAGGCGAACGCTTGCCAGGGCTGTGTGGTCTCCATGACGGGCCGACCCTTCTTATTGCCCTCGTCGCTTGCCCTCCAGCCCAGCTGAAGCAGTTCAAGCCTCTCGAGCGGAAGCTTCAACACGTCGGGAAAACGCGCCGAGGCGCTTACGCCGCGGATTATAATGTGCGGGGTGGACCCCTCTCTTACGTACATCCACGTCCCGTCTGGGGCGTACAGTCTCTTCCCCTCCACTCTGTACGTGCCCTCGGCGACGGCCTTGTACAGCGCTGTCAGCTTTTCTTTCGTCTGCATCCACGCCTCCAGCAGACGCCGTTTCAACGTGTCTCTGAAGTCAGAGAGCTGTCTCCTCTCCTCCTCTGATAGCTGAAACGTCTCGGCGATCCTCTGCGTCGCGTATTCGACGTACAGCATCCACGCAGGGAAGACCCAGTCCACAGGCCCCCACAAGACGCCGCGGGTGGAGACTTGCTCAAGCACCTCCTCCAGTGTCGGCGGCTTTTCAACAGGCTTCAGTGCAAGCTCTAGACGTTGTTTAATTTTGTTCAACTCCATAACGTGTCAAGCGACATAACAGTCGCGATCTTATCCATGTCTCTTCTTTTGCTTTGCTATTTAAGCCTTACTCTCTACAGGTAAAGACTGGCAGGTACAGAGCTACAGGAGTAATTATACCTGCCAGGATATACCACGTGGAGCTGGCCGCAGAGGTCGTCCAGCTGTGCGGCGAAAAGGTCTGAGGAGCCAACACCTGCAGGTACTTCCCTGCAGTTTTCTCCTCACAGGAGTAATAAAACCTGTGAGCGAATCCCTAGGGATGTACCTGCAGGCGAATAAGCCTCTTTTTCCCCAATCCTTTGCCCACATTACCGGAGGAGCTCTCCGCCCCGGCCGCGGAGCACGAGGCGGCGCTGGAAGGCCCCATAAAAAGATGAGGAGAAAAAAGAGGTTACTGAAGCCTCCGGTTCACCTCTATCAGTTTTTTCACCATCTTTTCCCTAATCTCCTCGACCTTCTCCTTTGGTATTAAGAAGTAAAGGGTGTTTTCAAACTTCTCGGCGTAGGACAAGCCGCCGGTGTACCTCGAACGGTACATGTGAAGCTTTATGTGTATCAACTCCCGAATTATTAAATATTCAACAATTTCCTCGTCGTCAATTAGATACTCATTTAGGTAGATGGTAAGCGGAGAACTCGACAAGTTCGTGAAGGCGTCCCTAGTCTTATACGGCCTCACCACCAACTTGACGTCTTTTACGCCTATGTAGATTTTGTACTTCTCCAAGATCTTTTCAACCTTATCCATGAAGCGCTGTGACCTATTAAACGTAATGAACCGTCCTCATGGTAATCACCTCTTTTTCCCCAACGGGATTCGGTTCCGCACTAACGCCCTTACAGCGCTTTGGTTGGCCCCGGCGGGGGTAGAATGAGATGCGCAGACGAAGGTCGGCACGCCACCGGTGCAATGCAGTAGGCCGTAGCCGACGCCGCGGCAAACAACACAGAGGCCACGCCTCTGAAAAGCTGAACCCTTACATTTCCTCGCAGACACACAAAGACCACCTGCAGTTCATCGTTTTTTGTGGCGTTATGGATCATGGAGTTTGCCCGCCGGACGTTGCTTCTGAGCTACGACTTGTTGCGGCTTCCGCCGGAGACCGCTGGGAAGATTTCCGCCCTCTTCAAGACACAGGCGGAGTTCCGCCGGTGGGCATAAATAATGGAAAACCGTCAGGGCGATGTCGGTTCATCAAAGTTTTACGAGAGGTGGGCACATGGAGTGCGTGAGGAGGGCAGTGGTTGCGGAGGTAGAGAGGGGGGCGGGTAGTTTGTATTACTCTTAAGCTCTTTTTTAAGTGGTGGTGGTGTTTGTGGCGTGTCTGTTGAGTTGGAGCTTGATCTTGTGAGGGATAAGGTTCGGGAGTTTATTCAGAGTAACGAGAAGGTTTCTGACGAGGTGATCAACATCATCATTCAGAGGAAGAGGTCTCTGGAGGTGGATTTCCACGATATTCTCTTGTTTGATAAGGGGTTGGCCGACCTCTTCGTGGAGAGGCCGAGGCTGATCCTGCCGGAGGCTGATAAGGTGGTGCAGGAGGTTGTGGAGGAGAAGGATCCGGAGACGGCGCGGGCGCTTCGGCGGTTTCACTTCAGGGTGCGGGGGTCGCCTCTGGTGGTTCCGCTTAGGAAGCTTAGGTCTGAGTACATCGGCAGGTTGGTGAGGATTGAGGGGATAGTCACGAGGCAGACCCCGCCTAAGCACTTCCTGCATAAGGCGCTTTTCCGTTGCACGCAGTGTGGCTACGAGATTGAGCTGATGCAGGAGCTGGAGCGTCACGTGGAGCCTCCTGCGAAGTGTCCGCGGTGCGGCGCTTCGAAGAGCTTCACGTTGGTGACTGAGCTGAGCCAGTATATCGACTGGCAGAAGGTAATCGTGCAGGAGAGGCCTGAGGATCTGCCGCCCGGCCAGCTTCCGAGGAGCGTGGAGGTGGTTCTTCTCGACGACTTGGTGGACGCGGCGAAGCCCGGCGACATAGTTTCGCTTACCGGCGTCGTGGATTTGACGCTGAGCGACCTCAGGAGGGGCAGGCCCCCCATTGTTACCTCCTACGTGCAGGGGGTGCACGTGGAGACGTCTAATAAGGAGTTTGTGGAGGAGATCACCAAGGAGGATGAGCAGAGGATCCTGGAGATCTCGCGGAGGCCCGACGTGAGGGAGCTCATCGTGCGGTCCATCGGCCCGTCTATCTACGGCTACGAGGAGATCAAGGAGGCGATCGCCTGCCTCCTTTTCGGCGGCAACGAGATGGTGTATCCAGACGGCGTCAGGGTGAGGGGGGATATAAACATCCTGCTGATAGGCGACCCGGGCACGGCGAAGTCCCAGTTGCTTAAGTTCGTGGCGAAGATAGCGCCGAGGGCCGTCTACACCACGGGCAAGGGCTCGTCGGCGGCGGGCCTCACCGCGGCTGTAGTCAGGGATAAGCTGACGGGGGAGTTCTACCTGGAGGCCGGCGCGTTGGTGCTTGCGGACAAGGGCGTCGCCGTCATAGACGAGATCGACAAGATGGACGCCAAGGACCGGGTGGCGCTTCACGAGGCCATGGAGCAGAACACCGTTTCTATAAGCAAGGCCGGCATCGTGGCGACCCTCAACGCGAGGGCGGCGGTGCTCGCCGCGGCCAACCCCGCCTTCGGCCGCTATCTGCCGAACCGCACCGTGGCGGAGAACATAGATCTGCCGGTGTCTCTGCTGAGCCGCTTCGACCTCATCTTCGTCATTAGGGACGAGCCGAGGGAGGATTTCGACTCCTCTGTGGCTGGGCACATCTTAGACCTCCACTCCGGCAAGGTGCCGGAGTCCTTCAGAGACGTGCTGAGGCCTGAGTTTCTCCGCAAGTATATAATGTACGCGAGGAGGTATATACGGCCGGTCTTGAGCGAGGAGGCTAAGGAGAGGATCAGGAGGTTCTACCTGGAGATGCGCCGGAAGTACCAGGGGCCGGGCACGGCCATCGCCATCACGGCGCGTCAGCTGGAGGCGCTTATACGCCTCACCGTCGCGGAGGCCAAGATGAGGCTCTCCCCGATAGCCACGGGGGAGGACGCGGAGAGGGCCATCAGGCTGTATCTAGCCTTCCTCAAGTCCGTCGGCATAGATGTGGAGTCCGGCGCCATAGACATCGACGCCATAATCACGGGGGTGCCCGCGTCGAGGAGGGAGGCGTACATAAAGGTGGTGGAGCTGTTGAAGAGGCTTGAGGAGGCTGAGAGGGGGCCCGTGAAGATCGAGGTTCTGAAGGCGGAGGCGGAGAGGGCCGGCATACCTGGCGCAGAGGTGCAGAGGATTGTGGACCTCCTGGTCCGCAACGGCGAGGCCTACATGCCGCGGCCGGGCTACATAAAGCGGGTTGTGTAGTTTTTATTCTGGTCCTGAACAGCCTCTGTGGATGTGGCCGAGCTTCCTCTTGACGCCAGGCTCGTTGCGGTGCTGAAGGAGAGGGGGGTTAGGCGGCTCTTCCCGCCCCAGGCCGAGGCCGTGAAGGCGGGCGTCTTCGAGGGGAGGAGCGTGCTTCTCTGCACCGCCACGGCGTCTGGGAAGTCTCTGCTGGCCGAGGTTGCGGCGGTTAAGACGGCTTTGGAGGGCAGGATGGCGCTGTACGCGGTGCCCCTCAAGGCGCTCGCCCACGAGAAGCTCCTCCACTTCTCCTACTACGGCAAGCTGGCGAAGGTGGGCATCTCCACGGGGGATTTCGAGTCCGACGACAAGCGGTTGCATGAATACGACGTGGTTGTGGTGACCTACGAGAAGCTAGACAGCCTGCTGAGACATAGGCCGAGCTGGCTGGGGTCTGTTGGGCTGATCGTGGTGGACGAGATCCACTACCTGGGGGACCCCAGGAGGGGGCCCGTCCTCGAGTCCATAATCGCCAAGGTGAGGCACCTGGGCCTCCGGGCCCAGTTCATAGGGCTGAGCGCCACCGTGGGCAACGCGGCCGAGGTGGCGCAGTGGATGGGGGCTAGGCTCGTGGCGTCTAGCTGGAGGCCCGTGCCTCTGCGGGAGGGCGTGTACTTCGGCGGGAGTATCCACTTCCCCGACGGGACGCGCCGGCCGGTTAGGGCAGGCGGCGACGCCGAGGTGGCCCTTGCCGTGGACGCGCTGGCCGACGGCGGGCAGGCGCTGGTGTTTACCAGTAGCAGATCCTCCACCGTGCGTCTCGCCGGGGCGATCGCCAAGGCTATCGCCGCACATCCCGCGAGGCTCATCGACGTGGGGGAGGCGGGGGAGCTGGCGGAGGAGGTGTTGCGGGCGTCGTCTAGCAAGATCATCGGGAGGGAGCTGGCGGAGCTCGTGGCGAGGGGCGTCGCCTTCCACAACGCCGGGCTTGAGCTGGAGGTTAGGAGGCTTGTGGAGGAGGGGTTCAGGCGCGGTGTGATAAAAGTCGTGGTGTCCACAACCACGTTGGCCGCCGGCGTGAACCTCCCGGCGCGGCGCGTGGTCGTGGCGGATTACGAGCGCTACGACCCGGTGGTGGGGAGGGAGGAGATCCCCGTGCTTGAGTATAAGCAGATGGCGGGGCGGGCGGGGAGGCCCGGGCTCGACCCATTCGGCGAGGCGGTGATCGTCGCCCGTGGCAGAAACGAGGTGGGGTACCTCATGGAGAGGTACGTCCTGGGCCAGGTGGAAAACGTGAAGTCGCACATCATGTCCGGCCCCAGCCTGAGGGCGCATGCGCTGGGCGCAGTGGGCGGGGGATACGCCAAATCCATAGACGAGCTGGCGGACTTCTTCTCCAACACCTTGGGCTTCTACCAGCTGAGGACCGGGCTTAAATCCGCCTTGCTCCGGTCCAAGGTGAAAGACGCCGTGGACCAGCTGGTGGAGTGGGGCTTCTTGGAGCGAGACGGCGATTACGTATACGCCACCGAGCTGGGTAGGCAGGTGGCTAGGCTGTATCTAGACCCGGAGACCGCCGCCAGGTACATAGCGCTTATTAAGTCGCTGAGGCGGGGCGCGACTGCGGCGTATCTATACATAGTGCTGACCGCGCCGGATTTCCCCAGGGTGAGGCGGGGCAGGGTGGATAAACATCTCGCCGAAGAGGTGCTGTCTGCCCTCGACGTGGAGGAAGACGAGGAGTTTGAAGACGTGGTTAAGACCGCGGCGATGCTGAAGGCGTGGATAGAGGAGGTGGATGAGGACGAGATATTTGAGCGGTTTGAGGTGGCGCCGGGCGATCTACGGGTTTACGTGGATCTCTTCGAGTGGCTAGGCAACGCGGCGGCGAAGCTGGCGGGGATTGTGGGACGCGGGGAGCACGGGAGGGGGCTTGAGGTGGTCACGGCGAGGGTTGTACACGGCGTGAAGGAGGAGCTCCTGGAGCTGGTCACCGCGTTGAGGGGCGTGGGGAGGGTCAGGGCGAGGGTTCTGTACAACTTCGGCTTTCGGACCCTTAGAGACGTGGCGAGGGCGTCGGTGCGGGAGATCGCGTCTCTGCCGGGCTTCGGCGAGAAGCTAGCCGAGTCGGTGATAGAGCAGGCGCGGCAGCTGGTCACCCGAGGGCAATGACGTTGTAGCGGCCGACGACCTTAAGCATGGTGGTGCGGTTCCTCAGCTCCTCCAGCGCGGGCTCCAGCCCCGGCCCCGTCTCCACCTCCACCAGGAAGAAGTAGTCCCAGGGGGATAGCTTAGTCGGTCTTGAGTATATCAGAGTCATGTTGATCCCCCTCTCCGCCAGGGGGGCCAGCGCCTTGTAGAGCGCGCCGGCGACGTTGGGCACCGCGAATATCAAGGCGGCTCTGGCCCCCGCGGCGCCGCCCCTCCTCGACAGCACCGCGAACCTCGTGTAGCTCTCCCCGTCTTCCACGCCGCAGGTCTTTTCGTAGCGCTCAAGCGCCCTGGGCGACGCCAGCACCGCGCAGTCGGAGGGACATTTCTCGAACTCCTTCACGGCCTCGGAGGTGGAGGACGTGTAGACGACCTCGGCGCCCAGGGCCGCGAGCGCCCTCTTCGCCTGGGCGGCGGCGTGTGGATGCGTGTAGACGACCCGAGGGACCCCTCTCTTGGCGATGCAGAGAGTCACCCTCAGCTCGCCCATGGAGGCTATCCCGACGCCGTGTGTAGCTAAGGCGTCCACTGTCTCGCCAACAGGCCCTTCGAGGCTGTTGATAAACGGCACCACTCCGTAGTCGGCCGTGCCCCGGTCCACGGCTTTAAACACATCCGTGATGGTCCTGCTAGGGACGTGGACTCCGTGTGGGAACATGGCCACGGCGGCTTCCCACGTGAAGGAGCTTTCGGGGCCTAGGTAGGCCACGGCGGGTTTGTGCAGTCGGGATACCTCCGAGGCGATCACCGGCGCGAGGACGCCGTCAATGAGCGGCGGCGCGTTGTACCTAGCCCTCTCTCTTAAGAGCGCGTAGAGCCGTTCCTCCAGTTCGTAAACCCCTGCATTAATAAACGGGATGGTTCCGGTATATATGTGTTACTTGTCCACAAGAACATGTCTGACTGGGTCTCTGAGGCTTTGAGGGAGGCAAGCGCTGAGGTCGTGGAGGGGGCTGGGGGCTGGGACGCCGTGCGTCTCGCCCACAGCGAAATTTTTGTAAAAGCCGTCTCCAGGCGCGAGGCTGACGTGTTGAGGGCTGTCGCCGTGGCCGACACCGCCTTGTCCAAGCGGCGGGCCGTGTTTTATGTGGGAGGCACCTCCATGGCTGGTCTACACACGCCGAGGGGCGGACATGTGTTCAACGCAACGGTCTACATAGCGAAGAAGGTAGGCGCTTCCGTCTTGTCTATAGATAGACACTTCCCGCTGGGCACATGGGAGCTCCACCTCGAGCACAAGTTCCCGCTGTATGTGGTATACGGCGGGGCCGAGGGGCCATCCCACAGACAAGTGGCGAGGCGGGGACACGGGGCCGTCGCCTTCCCTCTGCCTCCCGGCGCGGGGGACCGGAGTTTTGAACGAGTCTTGTCTTTTATAGACCGCACGTCTGAGGGGCCTCTTGCCGTCCAGCTAGGGTTCGACATACACCGAGACGACCCCACGGGGTACCTCTTCGCCTCCGAGCGTTTCTACTACCTCCTCGGCAGGACACTGGCGAGGCGGGAGTTCTACATCTCTCTGGAGTGCCCCTCCACCCTGGGCGTTTTCAAGAGTGCCCTGGCCAGCCTCCTAGCGGGGGTCGCGGGCGGGGAGGCGCCGGTTGCAGAGCCGTATAGAGAGGGCGAGGCGGTGCGGAGGGAGGTGGAGCTTCTACTTAGGCGCGCTAGGCGGATACTCTAAACTCCTTATAGTCGCCTCGGTACTGGTCCTCCCTTACTGAGATCTCCCGTATTTTAACGGCAGGCGACGCCATGGGTATGAACTTCACAAGCCGCTCCACAGACTCGTCGGGGCCCTCCAAGACGGCGTAAAGCGTGTTGTCCACGAGCCGGGCCTCGCCGCAGACCCCGTGTTTAGCCGCCTCGCTCTTCAAGATCCTCAGAAGGGGGACCCCGGGGAGGTTGATGTCGCCTTTCACCGTCAAATATACCCGTTTCATAGGCGTAGACCCGTTTATGGTATTTAAGCGTCAGGTCGTCTCTTCCGTCGTCACACATCCCTCCATCGATCCCGTCATCACCAACAATATCACAGGCAGGCCGCCCCGCCGGATCGTAGTCGCTGGGGAACACGGCTATAAATTCGACGCAGCGCCGACGCCGGTGCCTGCCGCTAGCTTCGAAGACGTCGGCTCATACGTGGGGAGGCGGGCAAGGCTTGAGGTAAACACTAAGTCGCGGGTCACCTACAGCTACAGCCTCGTAGCGTTTAACAGTTTTGAGAACACGCCTATGATATCAGCGCATTGGGACCACTGGCTCGTCGGCGCCACAGACAACTGCGCAGGCGTGGAGGCCGCCGTCCTTGCGTTTAGCGAGCTTGTGGCCGACGACGTCCCTGTTGCCCTCGGCTTGTTTACGGCAGAGGAGGGCGTGGCGCCGCACACGCCCTCATTCTACTGGGCGTGGGGTTCTCTAAATTACCTAAAGCGGTGGAGGCCCACCCTTCTGGTTAATATAGACGTCGTCGGCGTGGGGACCCCCAGGATCTACGCAACGCCCTATCTACACGAGGCGTTGAAGGGCTTGGGCCCGGTGGAGACCCCCGAGGCGTACTTCGACAGCGTGCACTACGAGAGGTGGGGCCTCCCCTCCGTGACCATCTCCTCACTAAAAGACACTTGGAGCCTCTACCACAGCCCCCTCGACGCCCAGATAGAGGCCGCCAACGTGCTCTACGCCGCCGAGCTGGCCAAGCGAATTGCCAAGGTGAAGCCGCCGACGCCCTCCGTGAGGCTGGAGGACTACGGCCTTCCCCCTGCCGACGACCCCTACACGGCCTGGTCACTTGTGCACAACTACCTCGTCGTCTTCACGGACTTTAAACACTCAGATATCGTGTACACAGACGTGTTCAGGTTCTTGAAGAGGAGGGGGAGGGAGCACCGGAGGATAGACCTCCTCGGCGGCCCCACACTGTGTGTGAACACATGCGGAGAGGCGTTTGAGACCTACCGCGAACTCTCTCTACTTAGGCTCTAGCCTCATGTGTTCCAGCGCACGCCTGATGTAGGTGGATGAAAGAACATGCCCATATCCATCTCTTACCGTGGATATAACCACCAGCTCCATGGGCCTGAGGCCCCTCTTGACCCTCTCGTCGTTTATCTCGAGGGCGCGCGGTGCGGTTTCTATGCTGGCCACAATGACCTCAAGCCGGGGGTCCGCCACCGCTGGCCCGTAGGGGTCGTTGATCTCGGCGTAGACAACGTCTTTGTCTGGCGCTATTAGGCTTAACAAATTTCTTAAATTGGCAAGCCGCGCCGAGAAGGGCCTCACCCTGTACTGCTTATAGGTGGAGGCAAACGCGTCGCTGGTTAGGCCGATGAGGATCTTACCGCCTATTAGAGTCGCCGTGGCCAAGAGCTTCACGTGACCTGCGTGTAGCGTGTCGAAGGTACCCCCCAGCACCACGTATCTGAACCTCAGCTTCACGTGTATGGGTATTTTCGTATTTAAAAACCTCCAGTAGTTCGTGGATTCGCTCAGGAGGCTTCTTCTTGAGAACCCGGCGGTGCTTGAGATGAGGTACCGGGAGAGGGAGGCAGTGTGCGAGCCCTCCTCGCCGCCTTTCGCAGTGCGGCTCGACGGGGTGGGTTTCGGCAAGAGGCTCAAAGATTTCGAGGCGCCCCGGAGCAAGCTGGCACACACTGCGCTTGTGGAGACGGCGCGGAGGCTCGCAATGCAGTACGGGGCTGAGTTCGTCCACGTGGTAAGCGACGAGGTGAACTTGCTGTTTCTAGGATCCGCGCCGTATGGCGGGAGGACGTTTAAGATCATCAGCGTATTGGCCGCACACGCCTCGGCCGAGCTCACGGCGAAGCTCGGGCGCCCCCTCTACTTCGACGGGAGGGTGGTGAAGCTAAGCGACGCCTGCGACGCCGCAAGGTACGTGTTGTTCAGGGCCAGGGTGGGTCTGAACAACTACGTGATCCAGCTCGCCAGAGCCGCGGGGCTAGTGCATGAATACACCCCCCGCATCGAGGACCTACTCGCAAAGGTGGAGATCGGAGATTTCCAGCTCGCGTGGGGCACCTTCATGGATAAACGAAGCGGCTACGGGAAAAACGGCGATGTGTGCACCGCGCTGTCTGGGCTTTGCAACGTCTGCTAGCGGTACTTCTCGTCGAGGTACTTGACGAGGTACTCCGCGTTGTACGCCTCCCCAAAGCCCCTGGAGAGCAACTCCTTCGGCGGGTAGACGCCACCCCATCTGTGGATCTTCTCCCTCAGGTACTCCTTGACAGAGGCCAGGTTGCCCTCGGCGACTAGCTCGCGGATTTTCCCATGCTTATAATAGATCATCGCCGCAACCACGTTGCCGAGCGTGTAAGTGGCGAAGTAGCCGAGCGAGCCGTGGGCCCAGTGTATGTCCTGGAGGACCCCCTCGGCGTCGTTTCTAGGCCTAACGCCGAGAAG
>Ga0080008_161059_pt1 | contig 11621 bp, 6 predicted proteins | sample ConCONMetagenome_FD_69211 | JGI IMG/M metagenome (GOLD analysis project Ga0080008, IMG submission 69211) | Hot spring microbial streamer communities from Conch Spring, Yellowstone National Park, USA - CON_C (SPADES assembly) (version 2) | ecosystem: Environmental > Aquatic > Thermal springs > Hot...
TAGTCATCGCGCTATACGGGTGGGGAGGTAAGGCCGGGGCCGAGCTGGAAGAGCTTCTCACCAAGAACGGGTTTAGAAAACTAGAGGTCATAGAGTTCAGGGCCGGGCAACGCGAGAACGTACGGAAAGAATTAGAGGACAGATTGCCGAGACTCCTGGGTAAGAGGTAATGCACTAGAAGAAACTCTTTGATGAAAGCCACATTAATTAAATGATTTCAGCGGAACTATATTATTGTTTTAATAGAACATTTAAGCATGAAACCCTTAAGAAGATTTTAAAAACTAGCGGAAAACGAGCGATCACACGCTATGCTCCTCGAAAAATATAAACCAGCAAGGGACCACGTAGTCCAAGACTGGGTTTCATGCTGAGGGTTGAAGGATTATCGTACAAAATTTCTCACAGATTAAAAGGGTATAGAGCTCTCTTAAGCCTGGTGACTCCCGGTCTCACCTCACTATCATACAGCGCACTTCTCAACCTTGTGAGCGTATCCTCGAACTTTATGTCGAGCTCGTCTTTGTCGCCGATGAATATTGAAGCCGTTAAAACACCGCCGGTTGGGAGATACTTGCTTTTATTACGAGTTTAACATGGATTCCGATATGAAGCGTGACTGTGTCTATGGGGATCCGCTCATACCTGACGCAGCGATTGTATATATTACACCAGTAACTTTACCTGTCTCTTCTTCTGCGGTAAGTACTCCCCTGCAATATATCCTCTCTCTTAGAGCTCTATATGCCTCAGGACGTGTTTTTGTACCTCTTGTATATCGCCTGAGCACGCAAGTAGCCTATGGGGAGCTAGTTGAAATAATGTAGCAGTGGGTGCTTGCCTGAAATTCTGCTAAAGAAATTCCACGTCATTGTCGAGATAACTCGCGAGGTAGTTAAACAACTCGAGATAATTGCTCACGAGGTCATTAATGCTTAAACCGTACCTTTTCGCGAGTCTTTCAAAGCGTTCATATACATGATCACTAATAGTTACAACCTCCCTACGAGGCAGAGCCCTCACCAATAAAGTATTAGTCGGAAATTGATATATAAGCTGGCGTATCCAAGAGCTCATACGTTTACATAGCGTAGAATTAAGGACATGAGTTACCCAGTAGTCAATTAGAGTAGGCAACATCGCCATGCGGCATGCACGAACGAATTACGTGAGACCATGAGAAAAGAAGCTGAGTATAGACAATAAAGTTATATAGTAGTTGAATATAGATTCCTGTAATGCTAAAACTAGCTAGTTTGCTCTAGGTATTTAAGTTCCTCCTCAAGTAATCTAAGTCCCCTTTGTAGGAGCTGAAGCTTCTTATGTATCCTCTTTTTCTCTTTGATCTTTGTAATCGTATTTAACCTCACCTTGTAGACTTCAAAGAGGCGTTTTCTCTCGGTAATATACCAGTTTAATCCATCTAATAGAAATTCTCTCGGGAAAAATGCATCTACCAATACTATAAAGGGCTTCTCTACTCTAAAACCAAGTTGTGTTAATTCTCCATGAGCTTTTTCAATGAATTTTTCAACTCTGTTTATGTCTGCATTATGCCTTAATACCCAGAGATCGCTTACTCTATATCCCTCCATATATAGAATTTTATTTAATTCCTTTCTAAGTGTTCTCAGTTTTGACGAAATCTCCTTATTTAGGATCCTCAATTCAACGATATCTCCAGTACCCTTCTCTTGCAACACTTTACCATGAGAATACTCGCTTGGCGTTTTGAAAATAACAAGTTTAACACGTACAAATCTCCTTAAGACATACTCGCAAGAGTCTCTTATGCTATTAATGGCACCTACGAGATCTTCGAGTTCTTTCTTTAACTTATCTATATACTTATCTATATGTTTAGTTGCATTTTCAAACGCATGGCTAGCAAAAGGACCAACAACGTGTCCTTCCGAATTCATCCAGGGCCAACCTATTTAATATTATCTGATTCGGTATTAATTTATCAACTCACTAATATTCTTTTCCTATAGATTCGTTTAGCTGAATAGATCTACGCCAGGGAATATGGAAAGGTAGTACATGAGTCCGGTGGTTTATAAGTGGTTACCTCTGAAAAGCGAGTAAGCCTTCATATAGATTTTATAATGGATGGAGAACATGATAAATGAAACAGCTAGTTATGAACTGGTCTATGAACCCCATAACTCACCTATTCCAACGTTAATTTCGTCTACCCATTATTCGCTTTATTAGACTAGTTTACCGTTTCAACAAGTAATGCATAAACAAAATACCCGCTAAGAGCACTTATGAGGTTTTTCATATATAGAGCTCTTGTTATTTATTACCTTTGATACTGTTAGCGTATTCAGCTATTTCTCTCCAATGTATATTTTGCCACTTCAGAGATACATATTTAATTTTAGATCCTTTGCTACTTCCAATCTAATCCTGATCAATTCAATAACTAACTCTTTTAATTTGATCCATTGAACAATAGTAGTTCTATTGGGGTTCAGCAACCGTGCAAGACCTATTACCTCTATGAAGTGTCTATTATTAGTACTACATGCATGTCCGACTACTAATTGGAGAACTTTCTCGCATTCTACATCATGTAGATACACTCCTAAATGATCACCGATTTGTAAAGTCGAATATACCTGCTACACAGCGGATCCTAAAATCGGTCGATATTTCAGTTTCTCCAAGAATTCTAGCAAGGATATTCGTTAAAGAGGTTTTAATTCTATCGTAGCAAGCGGGCTTTCGACATTTAAGGTCAAGACTAGTACAATATCTCGGTTAGTAGTTATGATTACTATGAGTCTCGACTCGCTGTCTATACATCTCGATGAAGTGAAAAATGTGAAATCAATAATAGAAATAGACATTTCTTTTAATATTATTTCTTTTAATATTCTCAAATGTTTCTTTAAAGAAAGACACTAAGTTGGTTTCAACATTGCAATCTACATGATTTGCTTTATCAGCAATTCTCTGGTTATTGCAGTGGTTTGAATGTTTAATTGGCTCTTCTTTTATCTTGTCTACTAATTCGTTAATTAAATCGTCTATATGATATTTACTCAGGAGTAAGAAGATGTAAAGAGTTAATTACTGAGATGTTGCTGGATTAGATGTAGTGGATATCTCAGTGTTACGTCCAATTGCTTAGTGACATTCTCTATTCTATTCCCTAGTTATCGAGCGATTTTTCCGCTAGAATCTTTAATTTTCCAAATGCATCGACCTCGCATGGTCATAGACTATATGGTAGCATCACCCTGATCCTTTGAACTATCGAACTTCGTCAATAGATAAGCCAATTTTACACAATTCCCTACGCCTGCACTGGTAACACGTATATTGATGTTGGTGAATTAGCACATGCACTATAGTCTCAAATAATATATCAAAATCGAGTCCTCTATTGCTGATGAGACAGGGATAAAAGAGCACTACCCGTTTCCTACTTGAGTCATAATATTCACATACCTCACTCCTCCCACCCGAGTAACTATCTTTTGGTTTTCAACCTGAGCCTCTCCAAGATCTTCCAGTGAAACTATGTGTTCTACGTAGGAGTCTGGATTGAAGGTTTTTAGTTACTTCCCTTGAGAGACTTGCCTGTGCCTCCGAGGCTTTTTTGGGTCCAGGAGAAGTACGAACGAGTTTTGAACGTGACGGGTTTGACGTATTCCTTGTCTCTGTTTCTTCATTGTTATACTTGCATCACCTAAAAAGAGCTCGGTGGCTTACTCTGCAGTTTGTGTATTTTGAGGTCTCATTGACAAATGCGTCCTCTTACTCATTCACCAGGGATTACTTGCTTGTAAAGGGGTTGTAACCCCTAGTTTGCTATTGCCCCACTTTTTATGAAGAGTTTGCTGAAGTACTCTTTCGCAAGAGCACTAGGTGCTCTATTTTTATTCCGTCTGGGTTGGAGTTTTTTCTACCCTTGAATAGTCTTCTCTTCACGATCCTGTCTTCTAGCCCGTTGCGGATAAGTTCCTCTAATTGGAGTTTTCTCAATAGGTGCTCTCCTATTATTCTAGCTATAGGGACTGGTCTACCTCTGACGGTTGCTTCACCGGCAAAGACGCCGATTATACCACCTACCTTCGTCCTATACGATGCTTTCTCAAGAACTACCAATGTATTCGTAAAATATGATCTTATTAGAGTCTTGAATTTCCCCTCGGGAATAGAATCTGCGATCTCGTGGTATAAGTCACTAAGCACCTCCATGTCTATGGGGGATCTATATGGTATCTCGAGTTTCCTAAGCTCCGAGACCACGCTTCCCGGGACCCCCAGTAGCTTGAGCTCCCAGCTAAGGCTCCTTATATACTCTTGAGCCTGGAGGTATGGTGGGGAGGTTAAAACTCCTGCCACTCCATCCGGATAGTCTGTTACTGCTACTGCATCTGTGGCTTGGACCACGACTATTGGATTACACGGTGGCGTCGGTATACTGTCTCTGATCCTTGCTAATTGACCAGCTCTCACATCTATGTAGTAGTTAAATAGGCTTCTAGCACTACTCTCGGAAAGCATCCAACTCACCTTCTCTACCTTCAACCTAGACTTGTACCACTTGGGTATACTATCATCGGTATAGCTGAGTTTTCGAGAAGCATAAAGGGCTATGACCGCGAAAAGACTCCACGCATCGTCCAGAGGCTCGAACTCTCTACTTGCAGGGTTGAATACTGCTAGATTATCCCTAAAGAAGCCCCAAACTCTGCTAATGAGGTCTAATACCTCCTCCGGCCACCAATAACTAGCTCCCGGTGGAATCCATGGTTTTCCATACTTCTTCGCCTTTGATATTAACTCAACGACTCTTCTAATACCATACTTGTGAATGACCTTGACACCCGCGTCGACGAAGACGTGGATCATGGGGTTGAGATCCCATACTACCGAGTCATAGCAACGCATATATGAGGCAAGAGCTAGACTACCGCTTCCAGCGAAGGGGTCAAACAAAACCCCTCGATCCTCTAGCCTCTCGAAGAAAATATCGAGTATTTTGACTGGGAATCTCGCTGGATACGTATAAATCCGATAGAGCAATTCCATGTGATCTTTTACGATAGTCATCCCCGCAACCTCATATACAATACCTGTAATAGTCACTCCAATGATTAACATTTATGCTGATTGAGGGCTTCGCACACTATTCTTCTTCTCTAACTTAGTCAAGATCAGGCGAGCGATACTCTTTGAGATTGACCAATCTATGGTTAATGGATTACTATTGCAGTTCTTCTCGAGAAGAACGCAGTTGAAGCAACCATCGAAGCAGAAAGGCATAGACGTGGCATATATAGCTTGAAAGTGAGGATTCAACCTCTGTTTTATCTCGCTTTCATTCGATTGATACTTATTTGCAACTTCCTTAATAACATCTACGATTATAGGTCTCGCGTCGAGCATTGGTATCGTTATCTTATTTCCGTAGCCCCCAAGACCGTGCTCCATTATTTGGTCTTTAATCTCGGTTAATAACTTCTCGTTATGAGTGTATAGTTTCAAGTAATAATCTATTTTACCGCTTTCTTCACGCCATATGTTGAAGCACCTGTCATCCTCTTTTTTATTACCTAATAGCTCCCACGAAAATCTAATGAAATCGTTTAGATCAAGCCTTTTTAGTAGAGAAGCCATATTGGCATAACTAAACGGTCTAGCATCCAGTATTACCATGTATCCCTTGATCTTGTCACCACTGGTGACCACTCTGTACAAGAAACCGTTTATAAGGTTATTTAAGTAATATCTCGCAACCCCTGCCTCATTCACCAGCCCTTCACCTATACTAAGGATGATTACTTCTCTTAGACTGCCTTCACGTAGACTGTGGAATTTACGGAAATACTTAAGCAGTAAGTGTAGAACCGCGTGCAGCCCCATTTCGATGAGTATTAGTGCTATTCTACTGGCTAACACTTTACAATTTATTATTAACCTTACTTCTCCTTGGTTACCATGCTTTTTGTCTAGAACACTACTTATCATTTGGTCTAGACTATAAATAAACGCCGCTATTAGCATATCTATAGTATCGTAATTTGTAGGTGCTAATTTAACTAGATCTCCGTAATGTAATAGTAAATTCTTTAAATATCCAACTCGGTTCTTAACTATTTCATAGGCAACATATAAATCCGTCTGATCTCCGACGGGTACTATACCCAGCGATTTTAATATTGTGTCGTCTATTGGAATTGGGATGTTTATCCTCACAATTTTGTGAGGAAGTCGTAATTCGTCCCTAATAGTGCTTAAAATACCTTCAAAGGCATCTGCATTAGCAAATAATCGCTCAAGTCTAGTTAGTATTATGTTATTTGTAAGGGCTTTCAATATGGCTTCAGGATAAATATCAATATTACTAACTACATTGGTAGCTCTTTTCTGGCTCTCACTAATGAACATCTCGTTACAAATTGCAACACGCAAATGCTTTAATGGTTTTTTACCCTGTAATTGTTCTAAGAGTTTCGATACATTGTTGATCTTACTCTTCATATAAGAAGTCAGAGTTAAATATGTATTGGTGAGATCCACTTCTAGTATAAAACTACCTACATCAACGTATACTGCAGATGGCAATATAGAGGTACATATTTTTTGCTTTCTATTTTTCACAAAATTGAAATAACGAGACAACTGTGGAGTCGGAATTATTTCTGTAAACTGATATCTTCTATGTCCACCACCAGATTGGACAAAAATATGAGTACCTATAAGGGCCTCTACCAAATTGACATTCCCAACGGTGAACTTCTCTTCTCTAAGCTTTAGAGTCTCTGAGAAACTGTGCAAAACTTTAATTACAAGGGGTTTGGTTGAGACTTTATTGAGGTCAATACTCTTACAATCTTTTATTTCATACTTATTTTTGTCGAAAATGACGCGGTTCATTTGAGAGTACCTCCTAGTTGACAAAATAATAACAAATTGTTCTAAGTCCTCTTTATTACCTTTAGTCGGCGATACGCTTATATGGTTGAAATAATATGGTTCATTAGCTTCTCCTTTCTCGAATGCTATGTAGATGCGTGTGTGAGTCAGCGTACTACTGGCTCTAATAGGGGGTTTTAACAGGTGGTGTTCTACAATTATCGCATTAAATCTCATCCCGCTCTCTTTCTCACCAAGCTTATTACACTGATCAACTAATTGGTTGAGGAAGTCAATGTTTACCGACTCAATGCTACTAAACGACGTGTATAGTATGCCCTTTCTTACACTTATTGTGCTTCTTTCGCCTTTGTCAACGTACAAGACTTTATTGTCAGAATCAAACTTGATTGAACCACAGTAGGATGTTATCGAATCTTTAGATTGGAAAAATGGAAAGTTTATGTTCATAAATTGTTCACCTTGATCCTACCCAGAGCGGCCTGACTTTTTTAAAAGCTTCAGAAGCCTCTATTGACTCAACTTTGTCGTCACGCAATAATGACAATACATAGTGTTTCACGTTTACGCGGCCTATTTCATCGGTCATACCTGGAGTTATGTAAGATAACACGTCTACAAGTGCCTTCTTCTTATCTATTTTCGCTACGGCAGTTACAATATCCCCCATTAGAATAGCCAAGTCTTCTATTCTTTCGTATAGAATTTCGATAACATCATCGAACTTTTTATTAATGTCTGGACGAGGCACATGTTTCTCTAATTGTTCTCGAAGGCTCTTCGATTTATCAAGAACAAGATTTAGGCTTACTATTAGTGGGGACAAATTTGGGTAAAATCCTGATGTTAGAAAATCTTTCGTACGCATTATTTCTTCAATTATTAATGATATGGCGTCGTTAAGGTCTTCTATCGATCCCCTTAAATTGTCTCTTATTGATACGCTTAAGGTATTTAATTTAACTAATTCATTCTCTAGCCCTATTAGAAATTCGCGGAATTCTCTAAGTCTACCGATTTTTTCATCAATGTTGGCAATATTCGCAGGATACCTTCTGTTTATGTCAATACGCCCAATAGTCTTTTGCCTCCATCGCGCATATATATCGTAATACTCGTTTCCCAGAAGATTTAGAAATTCCTCGATTAATTTTTCACCCCCTACGCTCTGTACAGCAAGCCTTGTTATACTTCTAATCATTGCCTCTTTGTCTCTAAATAACTCTCTCACTCGTGGTATCTCGAAGTTGTACACGTATTTAACGGCTTCCTGATCAATGACGTATCTGACGTCTTCACCCGTGTTTCTCAATATTAATATAAGTGTGGAAATAAGAAAAGAAGCTGGAGATCTCCCACTACGACCCATTCTCTGAACTAATTCCACAGAGTGGGGTTTCGATGTATATTGAATTACCGCTACGAGGTCATCTATGTCAACTCCAACTTCTAGTGTAGATGTAGCTAAAACAGCTAAGGGTGCTGGATCTCGCTCACCCTTCATACAAGACTCTATATAGGCTCTAGTACTCTTGTCTAGGTCACCGTGATGCATAAACCATACATAGTTGTATTTCCTGTTTTTTATGATTTCATATACAGTCATCTTATAGCTGTGTAATCTACGGTACATCTCATGTGCAAAGCTGTTTATGGACCCGATTACATTTTCTAGTTTACTAAATACTCTGATGCTTCGTAACATCTCGTCGTAACTTCCAAATTTCTGCGAGAATATTGTGTTTAAATCGCCTATTGTAAGATATGGGTGTAGTACATGAAAGTTCCTAAGCAAGGGATCTTTGTATAAGATATAGTAGCCTGCGGTGAACCTCTCTTTTCTACACAAATTATTGATATATTCTATGATCGCATATTTCGCTTTTATTCTTTCCACATCGCTCTTTTCTGCATTTATTAAAGATTTATCAAATCTGCCAGTTAGTAGTACTCTATCAGCGTGGTCAAGAGCGTCTAGAATTTGACGCTCTAAGAAGACTTCAAAAACGTCTTTGAGAGTTTGCTTCATGTCGATGAAGACTAACAACTGGGCTCGTTCAGAAATTCCGCGCATTCTTATCGCGTTGACCCAGTGTAGTGAAGTAATCAGACTCTCCGTGAGAGCAGTCCAAGATTTCTTATGCGGGTATGGATGTGTAACCAGCGCTATTCTTAACTTAAATATTCCCTTCCATAAACCGCTCTGACGTACCGCTCTAGCAATTATTGTGTCGTAGTCATGGTACACTATAGAATCGGCCTTACTGTAGTGTTCATGAACGGGTTCGGAGATGAGGGCTTTTAGGAAGTTTACTAGTGACTCTGGCATTTCTCGTGTCGGGGCCATTAGTCGTATTTTGAAGTAGCCTATTATAGGCTTTGTGTCCATGACGTATTCTTGGTCTACCTCCTTTTTTGATATTAGGTTCACATCAGATAGAGTGGCGCTGGAAACTATAATATCCATATCTAGTTGGTCTGTTAAATCATACAGATTATCATATTTGATTCCTTTTTGCTTAGCATGTAGATAGAGGAGTTTTAGGAACGTAGGTGATAGAACCTCTAATTCCGACTCATCTAAGTATATATGTGCTTCATCGAAGATTATAACTCTAAGATCTCTTAAGAACTTTATAACCGGTTCTTGGGGTTCTTCTATTAAGTTTTCAAAGATCATTTTCGTCAGCATCGAGTGATTTGTTATTAGAATATCTGCCTCTCTAAGTACTGTACTATCATGATAGTCTTTAATCCAATCCACCTCCCCGACGCGGTTACTACATTCTGGGTCGTTACTTGTATACACAGTATATTTGTCACCACTTACCTCATGGCATAAGTAATATGAATCGATCTTTAAGCCTCTAAGGCTCTTATCTCCTTTATCCGTCTTCTTAAGGCTATCTCCATCATATATTCCAACAGTTATCTTTTCTACCCCCTTACTCGACAGCTCCTTATTCACAATGTCTATGAACTTTATTACTTTTTCGAGTTGATCCCTAGCAAGGGCCTTCCGCGGGTAAATAATGAGAACACGTGGTTTATCTTTTAGACTCGAAAACCTCGAGTTAACTATTTTTGCTAATGCATAGAGGAGAAATATATGTGTTTTTCCGCTTCCAGTGGGAGATGTTATGGCTATTAGAAACCCACCTTTTCTCCCTTGCTTTACTAAGTCGCACCATCGCTTAAACGCGTCCTTGAGATATTCAAATTGAAAATCACTTAAGCTGCCAATTGTCTTTTTCACAGCATTATCTAGCGATTCTAATACGTCTTTGATTACATAGCCCTCCTCCCCACATGTGATGTCCTTTAAGTTCCTCCCTGAACTATTCGCTGGGAATGGTAGTGGCTCTATTATGAATGGCAAGACATTTGCCTCTAGAACGGCTGGGTTCGTTGGTAGAGCTGATGCATGAGAAACGTACATAAATAAAAGTCCATGTAGTGTTTTGAACATGATTTCATACAATTTAACTTCTCGGTTGTTTAAGAGTTCTCTTACTTTGTTGTTGAAAATATTAATTAATTTGATTATATCCATGTCGAGTTCTCTTAGGAAACTGGTTAATCTTCCTAGTAGTCTTATTTCATTCATGGTGTATACATCATTAAGTGTGAGTTCGTTTCCACTGAAGTTATTAATATAGGTTAATAGAACCCTAAGCGGACTCGCTGTTCTATGCATGTCACTATCTGTACCGAGTATGATATGTACTAGGCCTTGCTTGATGAGAGTGATTATCAAGTGCACGAGCAAATGTTCGAGATCTTCGTGAGATGGTGCATTACCCTCCACTTTGCGCACCACCTCCTTTATAGCCTCCTTGATTTTATCTCGACACTCACTTAACCCCTTGGGATCTATCGGTTTAGCAATATTGTAACCGCATTCGAATCTTCTTAAGCCATTTATTATTGCATATACTAGTAATAATAAGTCGAGACCCCTATTCGTGTCTGGATTGTGTATATTGTCTCGAGAGTAGTATACGATGGCATCACCTATATTACTGCCTTCTTCGACGATGCTGTTTGATCTCATAATTGATATTTCATTTATTAATACTTCATGGTAAATTGAGAGTAATGCTGGAATGTAGATAGGAGACTTTGGAGCCGCACTACTCAAACTCTTTCACCTATAAGGCTTTTGGCTTAAATGGACATTTTACATCAGCGCAGAAATAACAGTGATATCCGATTACTCTAAATGGGTTAGTCTCACTTGGTGATTTTCCGCTTCCAATGTGTATGGCTAAATCCCGCAAACTCTCTAGTAATTCACCATCTATCTTGGTTAGTATAGGTTGATCTTGTCGCCCCCTGTAAACCATATATAACTCTATTTTGCCTTTATGTCCTTTGACATTTTGCTCGTAAGCGTAACCATAAAGAGCTAGTTGAACCAGGTCTGCTAAATTTAAATTCCAGATACGGGAGGATTTTACCTCGATAACTATATCACCTGTTTTGCCATGACAAAGGACATCTATTTTACCTTTTTTACCATTCGGTAGTGTAACGGGCTCCTCGTGATCCTGGCATTTAACTCCATATTTAGTTTCCATTAACTTCTTGACTCCAAACTTTAACTTCTCATGGATTTCGAGGGATTGGGGATGAAACGCCTCTTCTAAGGGTTCATAATAAGGACAGTATAAGTGTCTTTTCGCGACATTTTTAATACCCAAATACTTCCCCATTTAATA
>Ga0080008_137686_pt1 | contig 11583 bp, 8 predicted proteins | sample ConCONMetagenome_FD_69211 | JGI IMG/M metagenome (GOLD analysis project Ga0080008, IMG submission 69211) | Hot spring microbial streamer communities from Conch Spring, Yellowstone National Park, USA - CON_C (SPADES assembly) (version 2) | ecosystem: Environmental > Aquatic > Thermal springs > Hot...
CTGCCCTATCGGGTTTTAATTCGTACTTCTTGAAGATATAGTAAAGCCCATCCTTATAGTCAAAGGGTCCGCTCCACTCTTTCTCTTTTGAAATAGCCAAAGCCCTGAAGAACACCTCCCTGTTTGCAACACCCGGAACAAACGTGTTAAAATTGGCGCTATCCGCGAAACCTAAATAAACTTCCGGATATTTTGCCCTTATGCTGTCCGAGTTTTCCCCCCTCTTTATCCTCTCAATTACATCCTTAGCTATGACCTCCGCAATCTTCCTTTTCTCCTCAAGGATGTATGCCCTCTCCACCTCCCTCCTGACCTCCTCAAATTTCGGAATTCCCCCCTCCTTCTTTCCAATTATCTGAATTACCGCATAATATTCGGGTTTGTATATTATGCCCGAAATATCTCCCTTCTTACCCTTCCTTATGAAATTTATAAGGCTTCTATCTGGACCTATGAAGGGTATAAAACCCAAACTTAGCTTGAATTCCCCCGTGCTATCCATTTTAAACCCCAGCTCCTTCGCCGCCTCCCTAAATCCCCTCTTTTTAGCCATATCCAAGAATTTCAAGAGTGTATCCCTCAGCTTTTGCTTTGTCTGATAGGATGTCTTTATTGATACGAAAATGTGCGATAAATTAACACTGTCCCCCTTCTTGTTCTTCTCCAAAACCTTGACTATATTATAACCCCCCGGAACATCGTACGGTCCCAAAATCGCCCCCGTATCCGATTTTTCAATGTCATTTCTGACGTTTTCCGGTAAAACGAAAACATAAAGCCAACCAAGATTCCCCCCGAAATCCTTCGTACTTAGGTCCTCGGAGTAGGTTTTAACCGCAACGTTCCAATCCCTCTCCGCTTCCTTCTTTGCCCTTAAGATAAGCTCTTTTGCCTGCAAGGAATCCTCTTTTGATGGGGATTTTTCAACCCTTAGGATGTAAATATCGGCGGAAGGGGGTTGCCTGAATTTCTCTTTATTCCTCTCAAAATACTTTTTAAGCTCATCCTCCGAGGGTTTTTTCACCTTATCATCGCTTATCCTCGCATAAACTATATTCAAGAAATCAAACCCGTATTTGGTGTTCTCAAGGGTGTATTTCTTCCAAAGGTATTCCTTTGAAGGCAGGGGGATCTTTGATATCAAGAATCTCGCAAGATCCGGAGGTACCTCTTCCTTAAGCCTCGCCTCGTAAGCGGAGAAAATTGGAGCGTACCTTTTGTCGTTTAAAACCTGCAAGTAAAGCTGGTAGTTAAAATTCCCATCCACAAAGAAGTTGGTATCCCTCATAAGTTCCGGAGGGGGTAAAAGCATAAGTAGGGTGAGTATGGCCTTATCTGAGAGCTTTATTCCCAACTTTTCCGCAAGCTTCTTCCACCTTATGTTGTCCACCATCCTATAAAAAACCGCCTCCCTTATACTTTCCTCCTCCTCTGGGGGCAAGAACTCAACCCCCCTAACCCTTAAAGTTTCCTGTATTTCCGCCTGAACCAAATACTCATAGTATTCAGATGAGATCTTGTAGTTTCCCACCTCCGCCACTATCCCCTGCTCCCAGGGCTTTGGGTTCGTAAAATTCAAAATACCCGCGCCTATCTCGAACACCAACCAAGCTATAAAGGCAATCGCAACGATCCAAACTATGACCTTAAAATTCTCCCTAAAGTTCCTTAAAGCCATAGATGGGAATTATACCGCTGTATAATAAATGGTTCCGATGAAGAAGGGAATTATCCTACTGACGGTTGTTTCGTCTTACGTTTTGATGGTTTTTGGGAGCTCGGTGGCGGCTTATGGTGCATGCCTCGGATGCCCCGACTGGCCATTATGTTACGGAAGCGTTTTACCCCCGGAACAGGTGGGGGCTCTCTTGGAGTATATACATAGGGTGATAGCCGCGATAACATCTGTTTTCGTTTTTTCCACCGCATTCATAACGCACAAGGACTTTAGGGGAAGCTTCCTTTCAGGGGCGGGTTGGCTTTTGGCCCTTGTAGTTTTCGTTCAGATATTTGTCGGTGGTTTGACCGTAATACTCAAGATGCCTTTTTGGGTTTCAATAACGCACGCATTTTTGGGTCTTTCAACCTTCGTATTAGCCCTCTTTATCCTAAAAAAGTTTAACTCCCATTCCTTTTCCATAAACTTCCGGTCATCCACCTTCTGGATATTCGCCCTTCTATTCTTACAGGTATTACTTGGTACTTCCGTGAGGAAAGCGGGTGCGGGTTTTGCCTGCGGTCAAGACCTATTCCTATGCTTAAACGTACAATGGGACGGAGATGTGTTGCTTCATTTAAGCCACAGGCTCTTTGGATTTTTTATCCTCATTTTCACTCTCCTCTCCCTTTTTGACAGGGAGAACAGGAAAATTAACGCCCTGTTGTTCTTCTTAATCCTTCTCATTATAACCTTCGGTCTCCTCTCGGTTTATAGTCTATTAAGCCCCACTATGGTTTCCACGCACTACGCCCTTACCCTTTTGGCAATTGGCCTATCCTTCTGGAGATCCGTTAATTGAGGAAGATTTTACCCTTTCTTCTCCTCCTTTCCTGTTTCCCTCAAAGGGAGCCATTAAATGTGGATCTATTCGTGGTGAAGGATGGGGGAAGCTTTAGGGTGGTTGGTTTTATTCCGGCGGATTATATAAGGGAGGAAGCTTATATTCCCACCCTACTCTTTCCAAAAAGGATGATCCTTGAGGTTGGTGGGAGGAAGATTAATATTTATGCGGATGTTTTGGCTTTGACGTTGGATAAGCAGAGAAAGTTTAAGAGGGCTTTTTTGGTGAGCGACACTTATAGCTATTTCGGGGAGAGGGTTGGGGAGATCTTTGGGAAATTGATTTTTACGGAGCCCACCGCAAGATCATACCCCAAGCTTTTAGCCCTTAAAAACGGAGAAGCTGACACATTTTTCCCCGTTGAAATCTCAAAGTTCTTGACAAAATATCCCCCCAGGGATGACTTTAAGTACAGAAGTTGGTATGACGAATGGATCTTCCTCGGTGAAATATTTGGGGATAGCCTTTAATGTGCGGGATATTTGGTGTATTGGGTGAAAGTTCGGGAAAGGAGGAGGAAATTTTAAACCTTTTGTCCCACAGGGGTCCGGATGATAGAGGATCTTGGAGGGATAAGGGGATATTCTTGGGGCACTGTAGGTTATCAATAATAGACCTTGAGGGTGGAAAACAGCCTTGGGTTGAAGAAGGGAAGGTTTTGATTTACAACGGGGAGGTTTATAATTTCCTTGAGATAAGGAAGCTTTTGGAGGAGAGTGGGGAAAATTTTAAAAGCAGGTCGGATACCGAGGTCGTATTTAAAATCCTTAAAGTTTTCGGTGTTGAAGGGATAAAAATGTTTGATGGGATGTTCGCCTTTGCATTCTGGGATGGGAAAAAACTTCTTCTAGCCCGGGACAGGTTCGGAATAAAACCCCTGTATTGGACTAAAGTGGGAAAGAACTTCGCCTTCTCATCCGAAATAAAACCCTTATTGAACTTACCGTTTACAAAAAAATCCCCAAACCTTGAAGGTTTAAAATTCCACATCACGTTCCTTTGGTGCCCATATCCCCTTACCGCCTTTGAGGGTATATACAAACTACCACCGGGAAACGTTTTAATATACGAGGATGGTGAGGTAAAAATTTTCCCATTTTTCACCCCAAGCGTTAACGAAGGGAAGGTTGAAAAGGAAGAAATATTGGAAGCTCTAAAGGAGAGCGTTAAGAAACATTTAATTTCGGATGTCGAGGTTGGAATATTTTTAAGCGGTGGGATAGATTCTTCCGCTATAGCGGCGCTAACCGAAAAACCCCTAAGGGCCTTTTCCCTCATCTTCAAGGAAAAGGATATCAAAAGGGATATATTCTTTCAGGAGTACGAATATGCGAAGGAAGTTGCGGATAAATTCGGGCACAAAATATATTCGGTGGAGGTTGAGTTTAGGGAGGGGGAGTTTGAAAGTGTAGTTTATCATCTTGAGGAGCCCATAGGGGATGGCGCCGCAATATCAAACTATCTACTATCAAGGGGGGCAAGGGGTATGGGTTTGAAGGTGGCACTTGCGGGAACGGGAGGGGACGAGCTTTGGGGGGGATACCCTAGGTATAGGGCCATTCTCTTGGCGGAGAAATTTCCAATTTTAAGATTTTTGCCAAATTTACCCTTCTCAAGGGGAAAACTCGGAAGGATCGCGAGGGATATAAACAAATTCAAGGGTGCCCTATCCTATCCCTTCCCTTTAAGGTACTTAGTTTGGATGTCTTACTACCTTGGGTTTCCCGAGGTTTTCAATTATCTATTGAAGGATTTTCCAAGGGGGGATAAGCTCAACTCCTGCATGCTTTTTGACATAAAATATTTCTTACCCGAGCACAATTTACTTTACACGGATAAAACCTCCATGGCTTTCGGCTTGGAGATAAGGGTCCCAATGTTGAACAACAAACTTTTGGAACTTTCCCTGAAAACCCCATCAAAATTGAAGGTTGGTCCGTTTTCTGGGAAAAAGATCCTTAAAGAAGCCTTAAGGGGAATTCTGCCCGAGGTGATAATAAAAAGAAAGAAGGCGGGTTTCGGGGCGCCCGTTAAGGGTTGGATATCTGGAGTTTTGAGGGAAAAGGTTTGGGAAATAAAAGGTGATCCTCTAATTTCCGAGCTTTTACCCCCCCACTTCGTTGAGTTCGTATTAAACGAAAACCTGAAAGGTAAAGGCTTCACATACCTAACGTTATTTGAGCTACTGACGATCTCAACCTGGAGGAAGGTTTTCTCCCTTTAGAAGGAGTACCTTAAATTAACAAATAGGGATCTTCCCGGTTGAGGTATCTGCGCAGGGTCCAAGGTTTTATACGCTACCGCGTTGTTCAGGTTGTGCACCCCCAAATCCAAGCTCCACCTACCCTTGCCAAATCTCACGCCAAGATCCACTATGAGGAATTCGGGCTTCTTCTCCTCTATATCCGCAACTTCGGAGGCTTTCGCCTGATAGAAAAGGTTCAGGTAAGGTGAAAATTCCCCCAAATACCCCAACCTCAACGAAATTCTTGGTGGTGTTATATTTGATATCTTCTCCCCTCCGGATCTACCCTCAAGTAAGGTGATGGATGGGTTTATGTAGAAGTTTGAGATTGTTAGTTGTGCCTTACCCTCCAAACCGAATATTTGTGCAATTTCGGGTAGGTTCTTGTAAGAGTAAATTGTATCTCTATCCATAACCCCTTTCCTGTACATCTCTATGAAGTCCCTTACAAAAATGCCGAAGGCAACCACCTCAAAGTTCCTTGAACCAAATGCACCTTCTAAGGTTATACCCTTTTCGGGTAGAAGGTTAGGGTTCCCCTCTATGAAACCCCTGGGCCTCGGCGAATATGCATGGGTCTCAAGGAAGCTTGGGAACCTGTAAGAGCCTATTATGTTACCCCTGATATAGTAATTCCCCAATCCGTAAACCGCCCCAAGGTGTCCCGTCGGGAAAACCCTTATTTCCTTGCTCCCGGAGTTTGAGTAAAGCCCCAACCTCGCCCCCACGGAAACTTCCAATTTCTCAAAATTCCTATTCCACAAAGCGAATGTTCCATACTCGTGGGATGTGGCGTTTTTAAGCTCGTAATACTTAAACTCCCCGTTCCTATAAACCTCTGACCTTACGTTCCACCTACCGAAGTAATCAAACCCCACCATAATCCCGAAGAGATCCGCAAATGTCCTCAAAGAAAAGTCGTTCCCAAACCTCCTCGTCTCCCTAACATCGGAACCCCTTACCCTCCTACTTATGGTTCCGTAATTGTGAAAACCCAATTCAAAATTCTTCCATCCAATAAGGGCGAAGTGCTCATTAATCTCTGGGAGATAGTTTATGCCGGTTGTTTTAAAGCTCCTGTAAAGGTCCCTGGCGAGGAAGGAAACCAAGCTCAGCCTTACCCCCCCGTATTCCGCGGAAATAAGGGTGGCGTACTTCCTGTAAGAGGAGTTTTTCGCCTGAATTAGATCGGGACTGTAAAAACCGTTTCCTTTTGTGGTATCCGGGAAGTAGTAGTTGTTGGCATTATATCCACCAAAACCAAAGTACAGACCCTTTATGGGTTTATAACCTAAGTATCCCCCCAAAAGCCCGTTGTTTGAGTTGTAAGAAAGTTTAAATTCGTTTGGCGATCTCGTTCCCTTCAGGAAATATAGTACTGAACCCCCGACCGCATCCGAACCGAAAACGGTTGAACCCCCCTTGATAACCTCCGCCCTTTCCAACAAGTCTGGAACCGCGTAAAAAAGCGAGGGACCTATCTCCCTCTCCGTGGAGACCCTCATATTTTCCAGATAAACTGCGGTCCTAAACCTCGCCAAACCCCTTATTGCCGGAACGGAACCCGCCACATCCTTCCCCTCAAATACTACACCCGGCACATTTAATGCCTCCTCGGGCTTAGCATAAGGGGTTTGAACTTCCAATTCCTTTATCTGTTCAACGGTTTTGGTCCTCTCCACGTACCTTACGGGTTCGGATTCCACGAGGATCTCCGAGATTTTGTAAGGCCTCTCTTCCAAATAAACCTCCACATCCTGACATGTTATGACGAATTCCTTCGGCTCGTACCCCACCGCGCTTATCCTCACCCTCTCCCCTTCCCTACCCTTGACCATCGCTTCACCCTTTGTATCCGCGTAAGTTGAAAAGCTCTCCCCCCTTATGTACGCGCTCGGAACCGTCTTAATTTTGAACTCGCAAACTGAGGAAAATAGTACAAGTACCATAGGAGCCCCTCCCGCCTTCTTCGCTTCAGACTTCCTAAATTTCACCAATAAGGGTATCTTTACGAAGGGTCCCAACAAAACCGCTTCCCCGGGGTTCAACGCCGATAGATAATTCAAGAGGTCCCCGCTTAAAGTTTCCGATGCCCTCTGTATATGTTTCTGATCCTCCGGCTCAACTATCCTCAATATCACCCAGTTGTTCATCTGGGAAAGTATGTCGGGATCCAAGCCCTTTGGCCTCTGGCTAACCAAAATCACGCCAAGGCCGAACTTCCTCGCCTCCCTAGCCACCTTGGATAGGGCATCCTTGGTCCTCGTTGAGCCCCCGTAAGGCGCGAATATATGCGCCTCCTCTATAACCACAACCACTGGTACGTTTATCAAAGAGCTATCCCCATGCACGCTCTTTTTTCTCTCCGAAAGGAGCTTGTATAGGGTGTGGGAAACTATAACATCCATCACATCGTAATCCAAGCTCTTCATATTAAGGACATTTATAAAACCGACTTTTATGCTATCCACAACCGACTTTGCCTTATCGTCAATCCTTTTCCCCAACTTCCTCTTTAGGTTCTCAAGCCTTATATAAACCCCCTGAAGCTCCTCCTTCTGAACCGCATGATAGAAACCGCACTCCTCCGGAATTATCCCCTCAAAATCAACATATTCCTCCTCCCCCTCCTTTTTCTTCCTGCTCTTGGCATATATCATATTCTCCACCGTCCCTATGAGCTCGTCTATGAATGCATTACCAGAATCCTCTAAATCTTCAAAGGGATCTAATATCCCTCCTATGGTTAAAAATTCCCTCTTCCTCCTTTTACTCACGCATTCCACTAACTTTTGTATCACAAAGTATTGCCTACTACTCCTTTCAAAATCTATACCGCACAATGTCGCAATCTCGTCCGCGGAGAGATCCTTAAGGTTTATTTTAACATCTATAACGTTAACCACATTTTTCCCCTTCTCATCAACGTACTCCGCACTTTCATACTCCCCATGCACATCAAACACTATAACCGTCCCCCTCTTCTTCGCTATTTCCTCAAGTATTACGGATACCGCGTTGGATTTACCTCCACCGGTTATCGCCAAAACCGCCAAATGCCTTGATACTATCTGGTTAAGATCCACGGAAACCTCAACATCCTTATGACCCAAAAGTGTCCCGATCTTTATGTGGGATTTACTGTTCCCTTGTGAGAATATATCCTTAAGGGTCTTTTCATCCGGCCTAAAAACCCGCGAACCGGGCCTGGGTGGATATCTCAAATTCTGTAAATTTAGATCCCTTTCAAGCAATCCCCTAATTGATACGGTAGCCCTAAATATTCCCGGGCTCCTATGTAAGTTCGTTATCTTCTCGTAGACCTCGGGATGATAACTATCCCTATCAAGGAATGTGTCCAATCTCTCAACGGATGTGACTATTCCTAATATCTTCACCTTCTCCCCGTCCATCTCTTCAGATTCTATTATCACAAACTCGCCCAAAGAAATCGGTTCTTCGCTCGTAAATATCACCTCGTCCGGTTTTAAGATCCCAACGCAATAACCCAGCCTCTTCATCTCAATTTCATCATATAAAAAGTGCCATCAAACGTCTTGCTCCCCTCTTCCCCAACCTTCCCCTTTATATTGTTCCTATCCTTTATCAAACCAAAACCCGTAAGGGTGTAAGAAGTAAACGAAGCTTCCGATATCCTAAAATAAACCGTATCGTTCCTTATAAAACCCTCAAACTTCCCTCCCCCTTCAAACTCCCCAAATAGGGAGTCCCCTTTTTGCGTAAGGTTTAAAGTTCCGAAACCCGTCCTCCATCTCCCGCTTAAATCCGGCTTTCCTTCGCAAGCAACCATCAAAAGGAGAAAGAGTAAATATCGCATAGGTGATATTTTACGGTGGTAGAATTGGGAACTTGGGTTTCCTCTTTTCGCTACTCGTTGCCATCTTGGAATCCTTCAAGGATATCTACTCAAAGGGTATTTTAAGGGATTACAGCCCCCTTCTCCTTATGACCAACATGAAGATTTTGGCATCCTTATTCCTCCTCCCTTTTGCGGTGCTTCACCCCCAAATTTCCGACTATCGTACATTTTTATTGGTTTATCCAATAAACGTTCTCCTAAATTTTTTCGCATTTTGCTTGTATTTTTCCGCCATAAAGGTTTCCCCCTTATCCCTTTCCCTTCCCATGCTTAGCTTCTCCCCCGTTCTGCTTATTTTCACATCAAGGGTTATGCTGGGAGAGGAGCTTTCGGGCATGGGGATTTTGGGGGTTTTTATGGTGTTTGCGGGTTCGTATATTTTAAATATTTCAAAGATTAATGTGGGTTTGCTTGAGCCAATTAAGGCGATCTTCAAGGAAAGGGGAAGTGTTTATATTCTCATCGTGGTCCTCATATGGAGCATTACGGCTAACCTTGATAAGGTGGGGGTTAGTTCTTCTTCCCCCTTATTTTGGTCCTTCTCCATGAGCCTAGGTTTGGGGGTATTGGGTTTGTTAGCCTTAAAGTTTAGGATGTCCTTTAACTTCCCCTTCCTTTACTTATCCTTGGCGGATACCCTATCCACCCTCTTTCAAATGATCGCAATTTCCCTCATTCCCGTCCCTTATGTGATAAGCATAAAGAGGCTGAGCGTTTTATTTTCCTCCCTTTGGGGGATAGTTTTCTTAGGTGAGAGTGCAAACCTTATAGGGATACTCTTTATGATCTTGGGCGGACTTATAATATATTACCACCTATAAACTATTCCGAAATTCACGATGTGGGCATTAAAGGTGTATTTACCGGGCAAATAATGGGAATTATGGGAATATGAGGGTTCGGGTTTTATCTCCCTGTCGGGCGCAAAGGTGTAGGTATACGCGAAGTTAAGGGTGATGTAATCGGATAGGTTATAGCCGAAACCCCCAGCCACCCCTACCCTCTTACCCAGATCGGGTATGAGGGGGTTAAAGGTGGAATCGGGTATTGGGGATTGATCGTAAGCAAAGCCCGTCCTGAAAATAAACTTCTCACCAAGATAAAGCTCCACACCTGCCCCTACCTCGTAAGTATCCTTCCAGTGGAAGTAAAGGGTGTCGGAACTTATTTGATTGAAAAGGATCACGAGGTCCTCCATATTCATGACGACTTTATCCAGGACCCTCCAGAAGACGTAATTGAATCCGAACTGAAGGGCGAAAGCCTTTACGGGCCTAACCGAGAAACCTATACCCAAGTCCGGCGGTAGAGGCAAGGATGTCTTTCCCGTTCCATCCCCCTTAAAGATATTACCGCTTACTAAGGTGGCAGCTTCGGGAGCGTTTTCCGCTATGTAATCGTTCCTCGGGGTGAAAAGCTGAAGCTTTATGACGCCATCCAACTTCATGGGCGTGTACGCCCTACCCGTTATAGCAAACCTGAAGACCTCACCGAAAAATGCGGTAAGTCCAAAGCTTCCTCCAAGGGCATACCCCCTACCCTCTATTCTCGTGTCAATGGGCCAGAGCCTGTACTCTATGGGGAGTCCCGCGGCGCTAGGATTTATCTCAGAGGGATCCTGCAAGGTCACCTTCCTCACATATATCTTACCCACAACCGGACCCCCCGCTAAACCCCACCTAAACATCCCAAACTCCTTTCCAAAACCGAGCCAAGTCGCCACGGTTTTTACATCCGATTCCCAATCTATCTTCGGGTATTCGGGTTTTTTCCAGTTCGGATCATAAGAGTTATAAAAGTTTATAGGCGGATCGTAAAGGTCCCAAGAAGTTCCCATACCGAATGGTACAAAGATCCCAAAAGCCCAAGTAAAGAGATCCCCGTACATCGTAAAGCCCGCTGAAGGTATATTTATTAAACCCTTCTGGTTGTATGCCAGATTATCCTTCAGTCTCGGGTATGCCCCATCGTATCCCGCTATGTTCGTGTTCATCTGGTAAGTTGAGGTCCCGTAGAAGTTGAAAAGATCAAATGAGAAAGAGTTGCGCTGATCCGCGAGGAGGGATGGGTTCCAGAAGACCGCCGACCAGTCGCCAACTAGGGTGTAATTCACGCCCCCCAATCCGAAGGATGGGGTTCCAAAAGCCAAGCGGAAGCCGGAAGCAATAAGTACGCTTATCATTTTCTAAACCTCCTTCCAAAGAAGTAAAAAATGTTTCCCAAAAGTATAAAGAACAAAATTACCCAATGCCCGAAGGTTTGGGACATCATCCCTATGGTCGCCAAACCCTTCGTATTTACCAACTTTTCATAATCCGCCGCTCCCCTGAGGCCACCTATCAAACCCTTTATCTGCCCCGCCTGCCAATAAGGGTAGAGCCCCGGGGCTATAACCGCGGTGGAACCCACTATAATGGGAACTCCGTATCTCGCCCCCGTTATTTGAATCCAGGAATCGGCGGTTGCCCCCGCGGCAAAATCCACGACAAGATCAAAATCCTTGACCGTCTTAATATCCTTTAAAAACTCTATTTCCGTTATTGGAGTTCCCTGTACATCCGAACCAAAGACAGACTTGAAATCCACCCCTATGTTTGTTAAAACCGCCGAGATCCCAGGCCTAAATCCCAACATTACCCAATCCTTCCCATATTCCTTACCCATCTGCTTGGAAACGGTATTCATAGCTTCGTTCCCCATAAGGATCCCCTCAAACCTCCAAAGGGTCATAACCGCTATTTTACAATCCTTCCTGAAGAGCTGACGCGCCATCGCCATAACCATAGGATGAGTTTCCGGCATAGATGATGGGCCATAATCTATTGAGAATATCACCCTACAACCTTGAGGGAGGTTCTCAACAAACTCGTAAGCATGCTTTATTTCGGGAGATGGTT
>Ga0080008_128050_pt1 | contig 11582 bp, 12 predicted proteins | sample ConCONMetagenome_FD_69211 | JGI IMG/M metagenome (GOLD analysis project Ga0080008, IMG submission 69211) | Hot spring microbial streamer communities from Conch Spring, Yellowstone National Park, USA - CON_C (SPADES assembly) (version 2) | ecosystem: Environmental > Aquatic > Thermal springs > Hot...
GCCTCGCAGGCGCCGCCCCTACGCCTCACGTACTCCAGAATCTTGGCGTCCACCTCCCCCAGCTCCACTGGCCGGCGCCTGCCTAAATACGCCACAGCCACGCCCGCCGCCGCTACGGCCACGGGCCACCACGCATCGAAAGCCCCAGCGCAGAGGTGCCGGGCCGGGCCGTCTGCGGCGGTGGAGAGGTCAGCGGCGGTGGAGGTCGTCTGGACGGCCGTCGTAGTTGTGGCAGACGGCTGAGGGGCCTCTCGTCTCGTGGTAGTCGTATACGAGGTCGGTACCGCGGATGTTGATGCACTCTGCGTGGCGGTGTTGGTCTGGGGCTGTGCGGCGGTTGTCGTTGTCTGCGTGGCGGCGGGGCGGGCGGCGTTGGCCAGAGGCGCTGCGTAGGCCACGTAGCCAGGCCCTCTGGCCACTATGACTAGGGAGTGGTTCAACCTGGTGAAGTTGAGGATCTTGATAGTCGGCATGACGAGGAGCGACCCGTTGGCCCATATGAGGAGGAGGTCTTGCGTCGTTATGTTGACCACCGGCATGCCGCCTACGTCGACGAGGCGAGGCACGTACTCAATCGTGACTACGCCTCCTCCGCCAGTTACCACAGACACCCGCCGCCCCTCCACCAAGGCTGGGACATGTACGCCGTCTAGCTTCACCACAGGCTCCCACATGGGCTCCGCTGGCAGGTTGGCGTTGAAGACGGGCACGGCCACCGTGGCGTTCAGCATCATCAACGCCGTCCCGTTGGCGAAGAGCAGAAGAACCCACAACACGAGGGGGAGAAAGGGGAGAAAATTGGTTTACTTCCCCTTCTTGTCCCTATCTTCCTCAGACTTCTTATCCTCCTTCTCGTCCTTCTTCGTGTTGCTCTTCTTTTCTTTCTCCTCCTTGTAGTCAGACTTGGCCTTGTCTTTCTTCTCCTCGTCTTTGCCTACGCCGTTTTTCTTATCTTCTTATTTGCTACCTTTTTCTTCCTTGTATTCTGAATCTTTGCCTTTCTTGTATTCTTTCTCAATTTCTATTGTGTAGGTGTTTTTGTTGAATTTAATTTTGACTTCTGTGCCGTTGACGTAGAACTCGAGGTTTTTAATGGTTAGTGTAATTTGTATTGGTCTTTGTGCTATGTACATTAATGTGTTGGCGTCGCTGATGTTGTATTTAGCGAGTCTAGCCGCCATGGCCGCCAGGTGGTCGGCCGTCTTGTTTAGGTCTCGCGTGATTATTCTTATCTCGTACTCGTCTTCTGCGGTGAGGGTCTTGTTGAGCTTGGATAGGCGTCGTTCGAGCTAGTACTCTATCTTCATCTTGAGGTAGGTGGCGTTGGGGGCTGTGGCGTTGGGCGACTTGCCCGTCGACATGGCTCTGACTTTCAGCTTCTTGGTCTGGTTTGTGTCTATCAGAGTCTTGAAGGCGGCGATTAAGGCATCTGGGTTTTTAGTCTGGTTTAAGAAGGAGAGGAGGCGGCTTATGGTGGCGTTGTCGAACTGGCCCTTGGCCATGCCGACGACGTGGAGGAGGCACTGCTCGTTGCCCACTGAGACGTTCATCTTTACGTTTACTGTAATTACCTTAGTTGTTTATATTTACTACAACCAACATGCCGTTGTCTACGTAGGTTATGGTTATCTTGCCAGACAGGGTAGTTACATACGTCACGTTGGCCGCAGCGCCAGCAGATATATGCCGGGTTTGGGACCCATGGGGGCTTGCACTAACGGCCTTTTTAGTAATGTCTTCCTTCCGCGTGGGGAACGCCCTTGTTTTGCGTTCCTCCTGTGGATTCCGCCTGTTGAACGGCGGTCGGGGGCCTCCCAGCCGCCGTGGTTGCGCGTTGACCCGCCGGCTGTTCCGCCTCAGGCGGACGACTTGTCAGAAGCCACTTCTCAAGGCCTCTGGCGCCTCTCGCCGCCCTCTCGGCCGCATGCTTCACCTTAGGCGCCAGTCCGCGGGGATCTTCGCCGAGCGCCTCGGCGAGTTTATACGCAATGGAGAGGAGGTGGCCGGGGTCTAGCTCTGTCTCGAATGTCCCTAGTGGGGTCTGTAGCCTAAGCCTTCCTTTATATACATACGCCTCCACCGGGCGGAGATCCTCCGTCATATCTAGAAGAGCTACGCCGCGTCTTCCCAGCGCATACACCACCTTGGTCCTCCCGTCTTCGCGCCTCGTCCATTTCAAAACCCCCAGCTGCAGAGCCGCCTCCAGCACCGCAAAGGCGTAGTTGCCCCAACGTCTATAGAGATGCCAAAAGGCCACCTCTCCTCCCAGCCCCCTAGCCGCCTCAGCCGCCTTGAGCAAGTCGCCTGCGTTGACAAAGCCGTGTGTAGTCATGAGACGAGTTCCAAGGCGCGGAGTTTCCACAGCCTTCTTACGTACTCCACGGCGGCTCTTCTCACCTCCTCCACGCCGGCCGGCCTCGGCCACCTGCCCAGCGCCAGCCAGGGGACGTAGACGACGCCGTCGCCTGGCAGGTAGAACACGTCAACTGGGTCGCAACTACATCTCTTGGCGAAGTAGCTAGCCGCGACGTGGAGAGGCGTCGTCTTCTTGACTTCGGCAAGTCTCCGCCTCCACACCGCCTTGTATATAAACAACTGCTCAGGCGGGGCCTCCAGCAACGCCTCAACTGCCGCGCGTAGCGGGTCGCCGCCTTCCACGGCGGCGCGCACCACATCGCGGTACCGAAGCCTCGCGGCCAGGGGGAGGTCGTGCGGCCTCAGAAGCCCGCCCTTCACCTTCAGGTCGCCGGCCCTTAGCTTGACGTAGTTCTTCTCAGTGACGCCGCCGCCTCTGGCCGGCGCCAGCAGGAAGACGTCCCAGACCCCCTTCAGCTCTAGTCTAAGCCCCCCAAGCGTCTCGGCCCAGCGGAGCACGTCGCCGACGCGGCCCTCCTCGACGTATATAGAATCCGTATCGCCGTAGATGGGCGAAAAAAGCCTCCAGGCCTCGTCGAAGAGGCGGGCGGCCTCGGCCCTAACTGCGAGAAGACACGGCTCGCATATCATCCCCCACCCCGCCTTCCCCCACGCCCCTATGCCTGCGTTCATAAGCCACTTAAGCGCCTCGGACTCCCACCTATCCACAGCCCCGAGCCTCCTCCTCAGCCACCTGCCGACGACGTCGGCCACGGGGCCCCCGTCGAAGCAGAACCTGCCCAGCAGGCCGGCCCTTAGGCCGGAGGCGCAGGGCCTAGCCGTGGTGGGATCAACGCCGTACTTCACCACAAGCGAGGGGAAGAGAGATTTGAAGTCCAGCTCAGCCACCCGCCTGTAGACCCCAGGCGCCCTGCCCCTAGCCGCGTCGAGATACGGCATGTCGAAACTCCGCCGCGAGTCCTCCACCACGTAGCCCCTCTTCTCCGCCTCGAAGTGGAAAACCGTCTCCGCCAGCGCCGCCGCCGAGTTGGTCTCAAAGACCTCCAAAATGGCGTCCACCCCGACCCCCGTCACGGAGACGAAGGCCTCTAGGAGACGCACCGCCTCCGCCGCGAGGGCGTAAAGGGCGTCTAGCACGTCGTCGGGATCCCTCCTCCACGCCTTGAGGAGCCACCCGTCGCCGAGCCTCTCCGCGGCCTCTATCCAGAACCCCCTTCTGTAGAGCAACCTCAAGTCCACCAAGACACCTCCGCAACGCGGCCGCTGTCCCCAATACGCCACGTACCGCGCAGGCGGGCAACCCACCCCACGCTCCTCCCCCATGCTCCACCTCAACACGCCATCTGCGGCGTAGACTGCGGCGGCCCCGCCCCCCAGCTCCGGCCTCCTAACCCCCTCTAAATAACTACGCACAGACCGCGGGATGTAAGACTGCGCCACTCTGTAGCCCTTAGACACCAGCTTCGCCCTAAGCGGCTCCCAGCGCCTAGCCGGCTCGGCGACTCGCCACACCGCGCCGCTGAACTCGGCGTATACAAGCCCACGCCTCACCAGAGGCACGAGGTCAACCCTCTCAGCCTTTACAGGCGGCCTGGGGCCAAGTACTTACCCTCTTGGAAGTAGAGCCTGCGCCAGAGGGGCGCCTTTTCGGGAAAGGCGGCGGCGAGTCTGGCGAAGTTGTCCCGCTTCGCCTTGTATGTGCTTGCCACCAGCTGGACAGCCCCGGCCTCCGCGGCGGCGTCGACCACCTCGGCTATGTTCTCCTCGTCGTCTGCGAGGTAGGGCACTATGGGGTCGAGGCGTATCGCCACCGGTATCCCAGCCTCGGCGAGGCGTCTAGCCGCCTCGATCCTCCCCGCCGGCCTCGGCGCCTTGGGCTCCAACGCGGCGGCAACCTCCTCCCTCAGCGTCGTCACGGTGAGCTGCACCGCCACCGCGTCTCTGTGGCGCCGCAGTATGTCCAGGTCTCTCAACACCAGCGGCGACTTCGTCGTTATGACCACCTTGTAGCCCCGCTCCAGGAGGATCTGCAGTACTCTCCTGGTCAGCCCCAGCTGGGCCTCCGGCGGCGTGTAGGGGTCTGAAGAGTTGGAGAGCGCCACCACGGCGCCTCTGGGTATCTTCTCAAGGTCTCTCCTCACCTTCTCCAAAAGCCCCTCCTTAGGCCTTGGGTTGAAGGCGTTAGGGATGTAAGACGTTATGTAGCAGTATAGACAGCCGTGGCCGCAACCGGTGTATGGGTTCAGGCCGTATTTAAAGGGACAGGTACAGAGGGGGTTCTGCCAGGGGTCAAACGGCCGCACCACGCTGAGGCTTATGCGCACAGAAAGAGTGCTAGCCTAGGATAAATCATTTACGTCGGCCTCACCTGACGTAGCCGCATTCGAGCATCTATGCCGGAGTTTAAAATATTAGGAGGGCTACTAAGTCTTTGGGCTGTCTCGGCTTGTTTAGGTCTCGCGTCAACAAGACGCCGTGTCTCCCGGCTTGGGCCACAAGTCGTCGTAGGCTGATTTTATGGGTCAAGGCTATGTCTAGCGCTCTCTGCAGGTGTCGTCTTCCGCTTCCCAAGCCCACTACAGAACTCCCCGGGTAGAGCCCTAGTGCAGAAGCGACATGGATGCCCCTTAGGCAGTCCTAGACACATTATGTATATATGGTTTTTATTTTGGTTGATGTCGTCTTACATGGGTTTCAAGACTGGGATTCAGCCTATTGACGAGTAGATTCCCGATGGGTTTCCTGCGGGCTACGTAGTGCTCATAGAGGGGTTTCTGGGGGTTGGCAAGACCTTCTTCGCGTCTACCATGGCGGCCACGGCGGCGAAGGCGGGCGCCCCGGTCCTCTTCTTCGCCATCGACGCAATGGCTGACGAGGTTGTTGAGGAGATGCAGAGAAGGGGCGCTTCTGCGGAGCGCCTAGTTGTGGTGGACGGCTTCGCGGCGCCCAGCGAGCGTTACTCAAAGCTCAAGCCTCCTACAAGACACAGGCTGGAGACCCCCGACGCCTTCGCCTTGATGAACAAGCTGATGGAGTTCGCCAACGAGTTTAAGGGCGGAGTCGTGGTGGTGGACTCCCTCAACGAGGTGGTTATGAGGAGCCCCGGCTCCGCGCTTGACCTCTTCCGGGCCTTTAAGATCTTCGCCAGATCCACAGAGTCCATGGTGGTGGCCACGGCGCATACAGACGTTGAGGAAGTCCACGGCGTTATGGCAACGGCGGAGCACCTAGCTGACGTCATTATCCAGATAGAGGTGGATCCCAACCTAGAGGAGATGGGGCTCTACGTGAGACGCATGAGGATCGCGCGGGCTAGGAGGCTGAAGGTGGCCCACGACTGGATCCACTTCGAGATTGTAAACGGGCGCGTGGTGGAGATAGATGTGAGGACCATGTTGAAGATGCTTAGCAAGTAGCTGAGGGAACTGGGCATCGAGATGAGGCAGGGGCGTTAGACCCTCCTCAGCCGCACGGTGATCTTCGTCCCGTCTAGCAGGGCCTCTGCGTAGAAGCCCTCCTTAAGCGGGCCCGGGTTGACGACTATGGTGCCGCCTAACATGTCCAACCTCCTGTCTTCGTGGATGTGGCCGTGTACCGACATCGCCGGTTGCTTCTCTTCTATGTATCTCCTAACGGCGGTGCTACCCACGGGCCTGACTCCGCCCACCTTATCCAGAACCCCCCGGGGCGGGTTGTGCACCACGAGTATCTGGGGGGTCGGCGTCAGGCGCCGCAGGAGGCGTTCCAGCTCCTCCTCCGTCACGCGGAAGAGGTCGTCGAAAGGCGTGGGAAGGCTACCGCCGGCCCCGCCCACCGCGTAGGGGCCCAGCGGGAGCACCCTGCCGTGCACCGGCTTCACCGCGGCGTTTTCGTAGCTGGCTAGCTCCGGCGGGTCTGTGTTTCCCGGGACGAAGTAGACGGGGGCGATGCGGGCTAGCGTCTCTAAGGCCTCCACAGCCGCCTCCAGCGATTTGCGGTACGTGAAGTCGCCCGCCGCGATTACAGCGTCGAAGTTGCCGGGAATCCTCTCAGCTGTTTTAGCCGCGTCGTGTACGTCAGCCACAAGCAGTAGGCGCATGGCCTAAACGTTTGGGTAGTAGAGCCTGAATATCTCCCTGAGCTCCGCCAGCTGTTGCTCGCGGCCCAGCCTCCTCACGATGTTGCGGGCCAGCGTCCACACGGCGTTGACGTCTCTGCTCAGCTGGATCCTGCAGGTGGGGCACCGCACGAGTCTGCCGCGCTTTTCCATCCTCCCGCCGCAGAGGGGACAGACGTCGGATAGCATTGTGGTGTGGAGCTCCACGTAGTGGTCGCGGGCCAGCTCAAAGACCTCCGCGAGGCGGTCCTGGAACTTGGGCAGTATGGGGAGATCCACCACGAGCACGTTTACCCCCTTCTTTGGGTGGAAGGCCTCCTTTACGCCCCCGGCGACCCCCTTGGCCGCCAGCTCGACGTAGCCCCCCATCCTGAAGACGCGGAATATTACGCCGTTTTCGTTTACGTCCATGGCGTGGACGACGAAGGGAGATCCCTCCACGAGCTCCGGCAGGCCCGTCTTCTCGTCGGGCCGCACGAGCCGCACCACGGCGCCGTCTCTCCGCACGAGCACCTCCGCCTTGGTCACGCCGAACTGTGTGGGGTCTGTATACGTCATCCTCCAGCTCTTGTAGACACACAGCGGCAGGTCGCCGGCGTATAGCGACACGAAGCTCTCCACAAGCCGCACCGCGCCACCCAGCTCAACCACCTTATAGTCGCCTCCCAGCGCCTCTCTCGTCTTCTCGGCGTCGCACCGCAGAAAATAGGTGAACATGCAAGCCCCCCACCCCCCTCTTTAAAATATTTCCTGCAGGCAACATTTTTAAACCGGTGGCCTGGGGATCGACATGTCTGAGTTTCGCGTGCCCGGCGCAGGCGAGACCCTGGGGAAGGTCATAGAGATGCTGGGCGATGGGAGGTTCAGGGTGATATGCGCCGACGGCCAGATACGCGTGGCGCGGCTCCCCGGCCGGCTGAGGAGGAGGCTCTGGCTCAAGGCCGGGGACTACGTAATCGTGGCGCTCTGGGACTTCGACCCAGATAAAGGCGACATAGTCCACAAATACGACAAGAGAGACGTGGAGGAGCTCAAGAGGAGGGGTTTCGCAGAGGCCATCGAGAACCTGGACCGCTACGCGTGACGAGGAGGTCGGAGTGCCGAGCAGTGACGAAAAGCGGCACGCCGACAAGCCTTTAAAACGGCACTGAGGAAGAGGTGTGAGACCCCCTCCCCCGCGGGGGTTGACCAGGTGCTGGGGCTCGTCAAGGTGATTTATCACCTCGGCAGGGGGTGGACGCGATGAACATAAACGAGGCCGGCCGATTTAGGCGACCTAGCCCACGTGATAGACGTAGCGGGGACCCTCGGCATGGTGAAGGCCGTAGGCGGAGACTTGGAGCTCACCGTTGCTGGACGCGACGCCGTGGAGAAGCCTCTGAAGGCGCCGCTAGCAGGCTCCACGCGACCCCATGCCCGGAGCCCCGCTGGGGGTTTATATGCAATGCGCCACATCCTCTTCTTTGTATCAACCAGTATGATGTAGCGGTATGGTTGCTAGAGTTCAGCACTCGGCAAAATCCTCATTAATCAGGCGAGGTCACCACACATCACCGTCTATCTCTTCAAGGCCGTTTTTATAGTTTCCACGTCGTCTGTAGCTACGCCGTCTACCCCGGCGCCCCACAGCCTCACAGCGGCGGCGGGGTCGTTCACAGTCCACGCAACCACGTAGAGGCCAAGGCGGTGGGCGAAGGCTATGGCCTTCTCTGTGGCTAGCCGGTACTGCGGGAGGACCATGTGGCACCCCAGCTTCTTGGCCTCCGTAATTTTGCCGGGGGGCTTGGCGTAGACCAGACCCTTGTATAGGCTTATGCCTGCCACCGCCTCCTCGTGGAAGCTTATCACGGCGGCCCACCTCTCGGCGCCGGCCTCGCGGATGACCTCAACGACCTTCGGCGCGTCTTCCGCATGCTTCACCTCTACAAACATCCCCACGCGGCCTGCCACTAGCTCAAGCGCCTCCCTCAGCGTGGGCACCCTGTACCTCCCCCTCTCCACCTTCCTCACCTCCCCCCACGTGGCTGACCTGACGTTTAGCGGAATTCCGAAAGTCCTCCCCAGGTTGTCGTCATGGCTCAGCACCGGGACGCCGTCTGCCGTCACCTGCACGTCTACCTCCACCACGTCGGCGCCGCTGTTTATCGCGGCCTCTATGGAGGGCAGGGTGTTCTCAAGCTCCCGACGCGGGAACCCCCTGTGGCCTACCACAACCCGCCGCCTCAGCAACTCGAGAATATCCATGACCGGTCAGACATAAGCTTATATATGTTCTATTGCCCTATATTGCATGGGCTTCTTCTCAGCCCTGAGGTTGGCCCTGCTGGGTCTTCTGGTAATGCTCGTGCTCAGCCCCGCCGCCGGCGCCTCCTTTTTCAAGAAGGCTCTGCTTGGCCTAGCGGGGCTGATCCTCCTAGCAACGGCCTACCTCGAAGAGCGATGAAGGTGCTGGACCGCTACAGCAGGCAGATCCCCGTAATAGGCGAGGAGGGACAGCGGAGGATTAGGGAGGCCTCCGTGGCTGTGTTCGGCGTGGGGGGCCTCGGCAGCCTCGTGGCTAGGTATGTGGTCGGCGGCGGCTTTCGGCGGGTGGTGCTGGTGGATTTCGACGCCGTGTCTGTATCGGACCTCCACCGCCAGATCCTCTACACCACGGAAGACGTGGGGAGGCCCAAGGCCGAGGCCGCCGCCAGGGCGCTCAGAGCTGTGAACCCCGAGGTGGAGGTGGTGCCGGTGGCCGAGCCCGTAAGCCCGGACCTCGCCGAGGGGGTGCTGAAGGAGGTGGACGTCGCAGTCGACGCCCTGGACAGCTGGGCGGCGAGGCATGTGGTCAACGCCGCCGCTGTGAGGCGCGGGAGGGTTTTGGTACACGGCGCTGTGCAGGAGTGGTACGGCCACGTCACGACGGTGGTGCCCCGGGCGACGCCGTGTCTTGAAGACCTCTTCGGCCGCTTCAAGTCTCCGCCGTCTTGCGTCGGGTTCTGCCCAGTCCTCGGCCCGGCTGTAGGGGTCGTCTCGTCGCTTATGGCGCTTGAGGTGTTCAACTCCGCGCTGGGCAGGCCAACGCTCGCCGGGAGGCTATTGGTCGTCGACTTGAAACACATGGCCTTCGACGTGCTGGAGGTGGTGCGGAACCCCGGTTGCCCCGTCTGCGGCGTCTAGCTATTTATACCTGTGCCACCTGTCCCATGTGAAGCTCACGCCAGCGCAGAGGCTGGTGCTTTACTACATGGCGTTTGAGCTGGTGTACCACGGCAGGGTGTGGTTCACCTTCGAGGAGCTCCAGAGGGGAACCGGCTTGGCCGTCAGGACGTTGAGGGCGGCGTTGGTGGCCCTGCGGCGGCAGGGCTACGTTGAGGCCTTCATGGTGCCGGGGAGGGGGAAGCGGCTTCTGCACAGGGTGAGGCTCGAGAGGCTTGTGCCTGAGCCCGAGCTGGAGGGCGTCTACCTAGTGGACGCCGCTGGCGACGTCTTGACGCCGGATGCCGTCTCTGTAATCAACAGAGCAGAGGTTGTGCTCTACACAGAAAATGTGCCTTTGAGAAGGCTGGAGGGGCTCGCCAAGAGGCTGGAGCCTTTCAGGGGCGAGGTGCCGCAGGCCAAGTCCGTCGCCGTGGTTTTCAACTCGTTGATGGACTGGGATAGGGTGGCCCACCTCGCGCCCAGGGCCCGCTACATCTGCGCCTCCAACGCGTTGGACAAGGCGGTGGGGGTGTGTCTGACCTGCGGCGCCGTGGACATAGACCTCAAGAACATCAGGATCAAGTCGCCGGGGCCGGACCTCGACAGTCTCCTCGCCCACTACGACGTGGTGGGGACCGTCACCGTGGACGGCTGCGGCGGACGGAAGGCGGAGCTCCTCGTGCTGAGGAAGAGGAGCCAGCAAAAAGATAAACCGACGTCTTGACAGCTTAACAGCGCACTTAGCCACAGAAATACTTATTAATTCCGTATATAAATACGCGATATTTTTAGAAATGATTCGCGCCCTTCACTGATAGAGCTTAGTCGAGGGCGCGATCTTCCGGGCTGTCCAGCGGCTGACTGCGCGATGACGCATGTCTGTGGTTATTTGATGAAGATGTGAAAGGGGCTTGTTTACCTTGTTCTTGCCTTACTGCTGAGGCCGCGCCTATTCTAGGAGCCACCTCCAGAGGGGGATGAACTTGATGCCGTCCTCCTCGCCTTCGTAGTCCCAAGTAATTACTGTGCACCTCTTGGCTTTCAGTTCCTCCCTCGCCTTCTTTAGGGCCTCGACCTCTCTCCTTTCGACCTTGTCCTCGGCGTAGGTCACTTGGATGAGCTCCAGCGGGCTGAAGTTCCTGGCGACGGCGAAGTCCACCTCCCTCCCGTCCTTCTTCCCGTATTCCTTCCAGTAGTATATGTCTCCCATGTCCCTCCTTTTGAGCTCCAGGTAGACTGCGTTTTCCATGGCCTTGGAGATGGAATACTCGCAGCCCCTTACGCGCACGTAGCCGGTATCTATGATGTAGAGCTTCTTAGGGTTCATCCGCCTCCTCCTCAGGCTTTTGTCGAAGATCTCCACGAAAAACGCGAAGTAGGTCTCCTCAGCCCTGTCGAAAAGAGACGAGACCGTCTCCTTCCCCACTCTGAAGCTTGACCGTAAGTCGCCGTAGACTTTGTTCATCGATATTAGCGAGGAGTAGCCGCATATTAAGGAGTCTGCGAAGTACTCAGCCACCTCCGGCTTGACTATGCTCAAGTCTCTGACGACCACCGAGTCGAAGTACGACCGCAGGAGCCTCTCCCTGTCCCCGCTCAGCGCGGCGGCGGGGTAGGCGCCGTACTGCAGATACTCCCTGAGGAGGGAGAGGACTTTCCCCCTCTCCTCGGTGTAGCCGAGATACCTCCCCAGCTTGACGCCCTTGAACCTCAGAAACTCCCTGAAGGAGAGCGGGTAGACCTCGTAGCCCACGCTTCTCCCCCTCATCTCGTCCGCCACCCTCCTCGGAGTGAGCTCGGAGGTCGAGCCTGAGAGGTAGACGTAGGCGTTCAGCCTCCTTCTGAGCCAGCCGCCGTAGTCGCCCACCCTTTGGACCTCGTCGAGGAAGAGATACCTGGGCCTCTTCCCGGCGAGCTCTACGAAGGC
>Ga0080008_136797_pt1 | contig 11563 bp, 12 predicted proteins | sample ConCONMetagenome_FD_69211 | JGI IMG/M metagenome (GOLD analysis project Ga0080008, IMG submission 69211) | Hot spring microbial streamer communities from Conch Spring, Yellowstone National Park, USA - CON_C (SPADES assembly) (version 2) | ecosystem: Environmental > Aquatic > Thermal springs > Hot...
AACACGACACAAACCCCGTTTACAAATATAAAAACATGTAACAGCGCACTAGGCGCCCAAACAACAGGAGACTCAGCCCACAACTACAACACGTACTGCTCAACGTTGCCACGCGGCGTCACTTCAGCCATTTTGCAACTTTACGCATCGCCAGCAGAAACCTTTCGACGGCGGATACGTAGTAAGATTCTAAGAGACGGTTTCGAGCCAGGCATGTTTTCAAAAGTCGTTTCAACCCTTCTTGAGATTCTAGCACAGGGAGCCTGTGGAGCTTGGTGGCTTCTCGAAGGCGGTTTCAAACCCTCTTGAGATTCTAGGCTGTATGAGGTGAGCGTAGTGGGGCTGGGCCTTGTTGAGTTTCAACCCTTCTTGAGATTCTAGAGTCTTTCATCCCAATGGCCACTGTTTTGATGCCACGTCTTTTGTTTCAAACCTTCTTGAGATTCTAGATACATATGAAGAGGCAGGTAAGCCCGATGGAACTTCCCAGTTTCAACCCTTCTTGAGATTCTAGTAGAACGAGATTTACGACGCTAGCGAGTTTGCTGACTACGTGTTTCAACCCTTCTTGAGATTCTAGTAGATCGATTTGGCAACCCATCACGTTGGATTCTGAAGATAATTGTTTCAACCCTTCTTGAGATTCTAGCGGCAACACGTGCTCCGTCCTGAGTCTCCTCGGCGCGGGCGCGTTTCAACTCTTCTTGAGATTCTAGAGATGGGGTGAAACGCCTCTCCACGTGGCATCGTTTAACGATGTTTCAACCCTTCTTGAGATTCTAGCTACTGAGAAGCTCCCCTAGATACGCGATTTTGTCATCTGTTTCAACCCTTCTTGAGATTCTAGGTTAAGATGTAGAAATGGAGAAGCGTGTATTGAACTTGTGTTTCAACCCTTCTTGAGATTCTAGTTGGTTTGGTGGGCGCTAGAAGGCGAAGGTATAGAGGCGGTAGCGTTTCAACCCTTCTTGAGATTCTAGCCTATCAAGACATATGAGGTTATGCCGCTTCATGAATCTCTACGTTTCAACCCTTCTTGAGATTCTAGCAAGATAGTCTACAAAATAGAAGGCCTAAATGTTCCCGTGGTGTTTCAACCCTTCTTGAGATTCTAGCAACATGCTGTGTTGACCTATGTCGCCGTTGGCCACCTCGGGGCGCGCGTTTCAACCCTTCTTGAGATTCTAGCTCGAAGAGGCCGAATCAAACGCGCGCGCCGTCCTCGACGTTTCAACCCTTCTTGAGATTCTAGGGCTTGTGTGTTTGGTTGTTGTGGGTTTTTAAGTTTTTCTTTGGTTTTTTGTAAGTTCGGCGGTCGGTTTGAGACTACGCTTTACATTCATTTCACACGGCGTTGGGTAGTATCGACGCGCCGTTCTTCGGCGTCTCGCGAAAGCGAAGACGAGAAAAAGGCGGAAAAGAACGCCATTCTTCGCAGTTGGCGGTTTTGTAGGGGGCGGGTTTGTCAACAGACCTGTCCAGTTGACGGTCTCCGCTTCGCCTGGACCAGCCCCTCCCGCGTAGCGTACGCCGCGCCTCTCACCACCTCCACTGCGCCTGCGAGCCTACGCCGGGCGTGAGACGGAAAAGCCCAACGCTCCTGTGGCGGCACAAGTGTGCGGTTGCCGCCTCCGCCAGCTTGTCCATAAAGAAGAGACATGCGGGGTCTGTGTGGGGTTTGATGCAGGTTTATACCGCTGGAGATGGCTGCAGCTCCTCCAGCGGCTTGACCCACCTCTCCCCCCTCCTGTCAAACCTAAAGCCAAGCCTCCTACACACCTCGGTGTACTTCCTAAACTGCCTCTGGTCCATAGGCGCCGTCCTCTTCACGTAGACGTAGCCCTCCTCCACGCCGACGTGCACCGGCAGGCCGGAGAACTGTCTCCTCACCTCCTCTAGCATGCGCTTCACTCCGCCCCCGCCGGTAGATACAACGCCACGCTCCGCGGCGTCTTTACGCTCAACGTCTGCCTCCTCTCCACCGTCTCTGCGCCGGCCGACTCTGCGCACAGCGCCCACCGCCGCTTCTGCGTCTGTTGCTGTCTTCTCCGCCGCCTCTCCTCCGCCGGCGCCTGTCGTCTTGTCTGTGTCTGCCTGGGCCGTCTTTTCAAGCTTGTAGCCCGGCGCCGTGCCCATAAAGACGGCCTCTACGCCTAGGTCTAGGGCGGCTCTGCACCTGACAGCGGCCACCTTTCCCTCTCGGCCCACGGCCGCCTTTATCTTCAGCAGAGGTCTTCGACGACTTCAAGCCTGAGGCCGAATAGGCGCCTCTCAGCCGCCTCAATGACCTAGGCCGCCTTTCCATCCTCGGCGAATTCCTTCTTGAGTTGAGTAGACACAGCCGTCGCAATTCTAAACCACTTGTCCTCATACAGGATATCTCTAATTGCAGACAGCTCCCTCGTCCGCGCCTCCGCGCCGCCGCGTCTAGCCCTCCTCTCTACCTCCGCCAGCTCCTCCTCCACCTGCCTAATCTCCGCCTCCACCTCCTCAACCACACGCCGCAACAAACCCCTGAGATCAAAATCCACAAAGTGCTGGGTGGGGGAGTTTAAAACTTTCTACATACCCCAGAGGCGGAGTATATATTCCTCCGCGTTGAATATATATCGCGTCTGCAAGATACAGACCTTCAATATCGTTATACCGAAATATTATTGGCGCACCGTTAAATACTCCGCCTTTCCCTCAGCGATACGGTTTATAAAGAGGTGTGAGAGGAGGGGGCGTGACATCGTTATTGAATAGGGCACGGGATGTAGGAGCTGGTCTCTACATATGTATCCGTCCCGGGGCGTCCCCCGGCGACCAGAAAGCGATATGTAGGTGGGGCTATGATCTGCCGACTTAACATAGACCCCTCTATATTAATCCACCGCGACCCACGCGCCTGGGAGGAGCTGTTGGGCTGGGGGTGTATTGAGGCGTTTCTGGAGGGGGCGAGGTTTGTGGGCGTCGACGGCCTAGACTCTCTTGTGGATTACAGCGTGTCTTCCCCCTCGGCTATGCGGCTTGTCCTAGCGGGGGTGAGGTTCTCGGGGCGTTACGGGCGGGAGTGGGAGAGCTATCTGCGCGGCAGGCTGGAGATGGGGGCCCGTATGAAATTCCCCAAGGTGGAGACGGGGGTGAGGAGAGACGACGTGTGGATACAGATATCGCCCGCCTACATGCTCCTACCCTTCGACGAGACCAAAAGGACGTGGCAGAGGAAGGCGCACACCCTCCTGAAGCACCTCAAAGACATCCCCACGTCGCACAACCCCCACAGCTACATCTCGCTAGTATTTCCAGAAGAGCTGAGGGCGCTTTCTGCGTGGGGCTACGTCTGGGTCGCCAGCATAAAGTCGCGGGACAGATACAACGACGCGCTGGCTGAGTGGCTGTACTGGCTTGACAACGTCCGGATGCCGCACATAGATGTAGCCATGGGGAAGTTTACGCCCCGGTCCTCTCTTGACACAGTTGTATTAAAACGGAGGAGAGTTGAACGCCGATTCGGTGACAAAATCGGCGCGCCGATTCTGCCACCAAAACATGGGTAGTATGCACGGCGAGGCTCTTGACGTTTTTAGAGAGGGACTCCGCCGCTTCCTGGCGGAGGGCGGCTTCGCCTGGGTGGAGCGCCCAGGCCCGCCTCCCCCAGGCGTCAAGATTCTCAAAAATGCACATCCTCCCCGCATCGCCGAGAGGCTCTGCGAAGAAGGCTTCCCCTAGTCTACATATCCGCAGTGAGACGCCGAGACTCCTCCACGCCGCTGGAGGAGGCCTGCCTCCGGGGGGAGGTCGTCTGCTACGTCTACGGCGACGTGGAGTGGGCACCCGAGCTGGAGGGCAAATGTAAGCCTGTCACCTTCTACGTAGACGTGAGGGAGGAGAAGAAGGCCCTGGAGGCCCTCCTCCTCTACATCGCGAGGACTAGAAGCCTCCCCTGGATCGCCTTCAATAGAGATGTGCTTAAAGTAGTTGGCCTCTGCGACGTGGAGCCAAACGCCTGTCTCACTGAAGAGGCCGTGGCGAAGAAGGTGGAGGCGATAAAGAAACAGCTGGCCGCCCGGCGCCCGGAGCCGCCGAGAAGCTCTACAGCCGAAGGCGCCGGGGATGGGGCCGGCTTAGTGACGGCGGCTGAGGCGCAGAAAGACGCGCCGCCCCAAGCCAGGCCGGAGCCGACGCAGAAGACAGATAGAGGCAGATCCGCGGAGGAGCCGCCGCGCCCGCGGCTTGACCCGGCTGTGTTGGAGCTGTTGAGGCGGTGTTATGGAGAGGAGTGCGTCTCTAGGCTTCTGGCTTGTCATGAGTAGCGGGAGGAGGTGCGGCGGGCCTTTTGCAGAGGTGTGGACGTTAGCCGACGTGGTGCTGGAGGGGGGCTGTAAGAAGTCGGTGCAGTTTCTCAACACCCGCCTAGAGCTCTGCGTCTTGGCGGCTCTCATCAAGACGGCTCCCGCCGGCTCTATGGTTAGGCTAAGGCCTGAGATAGTTAGGAGGCTTGTGGAGGAGCTGGCCGCCGCCGCTGGGCGAGACCGCGAGAGGATTAGAAACGCCCTGCTCAAAAAGGCCGGGGAGGTGATGGCCCAGCTGAGGAGAGAGCTGGGCGACAAAACCCCCGCGGAGGCCCTCCTAGCAAAGCTGGCAGAGCTATTCCTCAAGGAGCTAGAGGCGTAGGCCCACCCCCTCCTCCTCCCGCCCCTCATGGACAGGAGTAGGTTTATCCCCCGCTCCTCTAGACGTTTTTCCATGGATAAGGCGGTGGTGGTTGTCTGCGGCGAGCTTATGCAGATCTCTCTAGCCTTCTCCGCCTACTACCCGCTCTGCTCGGGCGGCCCGCCGTGTGCCTATGCCGAGGCTGTGGAGCGGCTTATACGCAGAGCCGCCTCTGCGAGAGAAGCGGAGGAGCTTCTCGAGGCGATGGAAGGGAGGGTTAGGCTGGAGGAGCTGGGCCTGCCGGCCCCGGCGCTGGAGGTCCTCACGGAGGAGCTTGGGGCTGAGGCGCATTGGCTTGACGCCTTGGCCGCCTCCTTCTTCCGCCTCTACCTCGGCATGCACAGACGGCGCCGCGTAGACGGGCGGGACGTGGCCTTCGCCCTCTGCCTCTGGGCGCAGAAGAAGCGCCGGGAAGACCCGTGGAACCCCCTCTGGCGCGCCGCAGAGCTGAAGCCCGAAAAGCTCTACACGGCGGAGGAGGCCCGGGAGGCGCTGAAGATAAATGAGGCCCTCTTCAGAAGGCTGTGGAGGAGGGCCCTGGCCAACGAACATGCATACGGCTTCCAGCTCATCCTAGCCGCACTCAGCCTCATGGCCACCCCCACGCGCTCCGCGCCGTGATGCAAGACGCCGCACTCCGCTTACAACGCCGCAATGTAATACGGCGCGTTCACAATATTCCGCCTATCCACGGCGCAATATAAAACGGCGCGTCTACAATGTTCCGCCGACTAAGGCGCAATGTAAGACGCCGAATTCACAATATCCCGCCTATCTCGGCACAATATAAGACGCCGAATCTGCAATGTGCCGCTCAACGCCGCAATGTAATACGGCGTGTTCACAATACGGCGTAATGCTCCGCGCCGGCTCTACAACGGTTTATCCCCCGGCCTCCCTATGCCTCTGTGAAAAAGACAAAATGCGTCACCATCAACGCCTCCCTCTTAGCCGATGCTGAGGAGGCGGCGGCTAGGCTAGGCATACCCCTCTCAGCCCTTGTGGAGGAGGCCTTGAGGCGCTTCCTCAGACAGGCAGAGGCGTGGAGAGGCGTAGAGGAGAAGCTAGCCAGCGTAGAGGCCCTCCTCAGGCAGTGCCTCCAGAGAGAGGCCCGGCCGGCGGAGCCGTCCAGCCGGCAAGAGCCCACACCTCAGCTCGGCGACAACTTGTGGGTCAGCATACTCAGAAGGCGGGGCTAGGGTTTATCCAGCCACCCACCCCCACAGCCATGCGGCCGATCAAAACCGTCATCATGAGCTCGCTAGACGGCGGCGTGGGGAAGACCACCCTGGCCTCAGTCCTCTCAGTGGCCAAAGGCTACGTGCTCCTCATAGATGCAGACTGGGAGAAAGCCGACGTGTCACAGCTGTTCCGGGCCCCGCGGAAGCCCGGCTGGCTGTCGCCGTTTATCGACGGCCAAAAGCCGTATATACACCGCGTCAACCCCATGCTCTACGTCGTCCCCGGCTACGAGGCCATGGAGCTCTACCAGAAATACGGCGAAGACGTGACGGGGAGCTTCGCGGAGGCGCTTCTGGAGTGGGTAGAACATCTGCCTCGCTACGTATCCTCTCTGAGGATCCCCGTAGACGCGGTGGTGATAGACACGCCGGCGGCGCTGAATTTGAACCTCCTCTCTAAGCTCCAGTCCATGGGGGTCTTCATCTTGTTTATGTCAGACCGCCGCCTCATCTCCCGCATATCCGACGTCAAGGCGGAGCACTACAGGAGGTACATGGCCTACGCCAGCCTCGTCGTGGTAAACATGGTGGAGAAAGACGAGGTGAAGATAGCCAGAAAGATGGCCCCCGTCGTGCTTAAACGCGTAAAAATCAATGAATACTACGGCGAATCCGTGGCCGGCGCCGTCCTACGCGACAAAGAAAACAAAAAGGCAGTAGACACCGTAATCACAAGGATAAAGACAGCATGATCTACGCCCACGCCGACCCCACCCTCCGCGCCAGGTGTTTGATGCGTAAGGAAGGCGTCGTAGTAGACAGAGGCGCAAGAACAGACGTATGCATAACCGACGACTTAATGTACGTCGTCATAGACCCGGAGATCCCAGACGACCTACAGACAGCTCTGCTCCTAATCATGTTTAGAGGCGCCGTACCCCCAGACGAGAAGGAATACCCCAAACTTATGAAATCCGTCTCAGAAGGCCTCAGAGACAGAGCTATCTGGTCTCTCTACAAGGACTACCGCGACGTTATCCATTATCTGCTGGACAGGTGGTCTGGGGCTAGGGAGTACATGGGCTACGGGGCGCTTGAGGCGTTGATGAGAGACCCCATGCTCACCGAGATAGTGATGCCCCAGCCCGTGGCCCCCGCCGCCAAATACACCTACATACCCAAAAACCTAAAGGAACAGCTAGACTACATCAAGTTCCAGATGGTGGAGCTGGGGCGGTACAGACGGGTAATCGCCGTCAGAAACGAGCTGAGGCTCCCCACCAACATAGTCATCCCGGAGCCCCTCATGTACGTGGTGGTTAAGCAGTTGTTGCCGTCGTTAACCATGGACAGACCCATGCTCACTAGAGAAGACCAGATCCACAAGGCGAGGATTGCCGCCGACCTCCTGGAGTACAACGTAAACATCAGGAAGGTGTCCGCATACCCCAAACCCTCCAAATCTCTGCTCAAGCCCTACACGGCGAAGTCTGTAGAGGCGGCCCGCGGCTTGACTAAGGCAGAGCCCTACAGGCCGGAGGGTCTTGAGGTGCTGGCGCTGGCCTCCCTCGTCCTAGAGACGCGCGGCTCTGTGGTGTTCTCCGGCGGCATGGGCATAGGCAAAACCACACAGCTAAACCAACTGCTCTACCTCACCCCGCCTTGGTTTCAGGTAGTGGTGGTGGAGCGCGGCGCCCGGGAGATCTGGGCCCCCCTTGAGGGGCAGATGCTCCACCTCTCAGTCTCCTCCGAGGAGAAGCTGTGGCTGGCTCTCGACCAAGCCCTTAGATACGGCACTATGCATACGCTGGTGGCGCTGGCGGAGGCCAGGTCGCCGCAGGAGCTCAGGACGCTGGTGAACTACAAGCTCACCGGCCACGGCGCCCTCACCACCATGCACGCAGACGCCGTCAAAGACGTCGTCCTCAGAATAAGAGAGACAAACGCGCCGCCTGAGGGGCTAGACGGCATGTTCATAATACAGATGTCCGCCGCGGGAGGAACCCGCTACGTCAAAGAGACCAAGGTCGTCGTGACCAAAGGCAGAGAGGTGGAGATTACAGACGCCTCGGAGATCACGCCGAAGCTTGCAGAGTATGTGAAGGATATGTACGGCGTCGACCTAAAGAAGGAGCTGTTGCTTAGGATCGAGGCGTTGGTGAGGGCTACAGAGATGGAAGACCCGGTATCAGCTAGGAAGGCCATAGTGGAAGCGGTCTGGTCTAGGATAGACTTCAAAGCCGCCGTGGAGGAGGCCAAGAAGTTCGGCTACGTCTAGAGTAAGGTTTTTCCCCCCGCCTCCTATGTGTGGTCATGATTGAGAAAGCTGCGTTTAAGCACGGCTTCACCCTCTCCACGGCGAGGTGGCTTGCGGAGCTGGCCAAGGAGCTGGGGGTGAAGGAGAAAAGGTTCCTCAAGGCTGTGGTGAAGCTGGCGAAGCACGGGATTTGGCTGGAGGCTGAAGACTGGCGGCTCGTGGTCAGAACCATGGATGCTAAACACCTCGACATGGCCGTGGACTACGTCATAAGACGCGTAGCCTCCGGCACCTCTCCAACCCAGGCCGTGAAGGAGCTCCCCAAGGCGGTGGAGAGAGCCGGGAAGCTGGAGCACATAAAAGAAGTCTTAAGCAACTGGATCTAACGCAGTTTAAAACGGCACCAATAGACGGAGTTTAAAACGGCGTCATCAGACGCAGTTTAAGATAGCGCTCTTAGATGCGGTTTAAGACGGAGTACTTTAACGGAGTTTAAGAAAGCGCCTTTTAACACGGTTTAAGAAGGCGTCATTCAACACAGTTTAAGAAGGCGACTTTCAACACAGTTTAAAACGGCGTACTCTAACGCAGTTTAAAACGTCGGGAAAAAACGCGGTTTAAAACGGCGCCAATAGACGCAGTTTAAAATGGCGAATTTCGACGCAGTTTAAGATGGCGTATTTTGACGCGGTTTAAGACGTCGGAAAAAGACACAGTTTAAGACGGCGCTACTCGACACAGTTTAAAACGGCGTCCTCTAACGCGGTTTAAGAAGGCGTAGTTAGACGCGGTTTAAAACGGCGCTTTTTGACGCAGTTTAAAACTGCGCTCTTTGGCGCGGTTTAAGACAGCGACATTAGACGCGGTTTAAGACGGAGTCATTTGACACGGTTTAAAACGGTGTCTTGAAATGGGGAGAAAAACGCAGTTTAAAACGGCATCATTAGACGGGGTTTAAGATGGCGCCATTTGACATGGTTTAAGACGGCACTCTCTGAAATGGGGGGGAAAAACGCGATTTAAGACGGCAGACAAAACGTCGTTTTAAACTGCTACAGCTGTTAAATACTCCTCTCCCCTCTATAGACATGCAATTCGCGGTCAACGGCGTCAAGTACTGGATCATGCTAGGGCCCTCCGGGCTGACGCTCTACCGGAAGGAGGGCTCCAAGACCAGATACCTCGGCCGCAGGTCAATAACCGAAATCAAGGAAATGCTGGCAAAGACAGACGCCGAAACCCTTCAGCAAATTAAATCCGACATAGAAACCATAAAGCTAGCCCTAGAGAACCAAAAAACCGCGGCACAGCCAACCCCGGAGGCAACACAAACACTCACTTGGAAGAAAGACGACCACACCTACTGGCTGGTTCTATACGCTAAATCCGTCTACATCTACATGAAGGGGCCTTCGACACGCCACATACCCAAGCTTGTGGAAAAAACCGACATAAACGGCGTCATAAGCCACGTCGCGGCCGCCGACGCCCTCCACGTGCTGGAGGCCCTGCAACTCTTAATCAACGGCCTATACACCGCCGTGTCCGACCTGACGAAGCCCCCCGCAGAGGAGAAGCCGCTCAGCAAGCCGCAAGAAGCCCAGACCTCGCGGAAGGAGGCCGAGAAGGCGCTTAAAGAGCTGAAGAGAGAGCTGTCTAGGGCAATTAAAAAGTGGAGCGAGGAGTTGAAAAGGAAGGCCAGCTGGGGAGGGCCAGACAAGAAGTGGCTGAAGGAGAAGCTTTCAGAGCTCATCAGCGATAATTCGCACCTAGTGGAGAAGATACTGCCGCATCAAGACCTGCTGAACAAATTCGCAGACGCAGTGGCGGAAGCCGCCGCGGGCTACCTCACCAGATCCGACGTCTTAGAAATCCTCAAAGAGCTCTAAACCGCCCAACCACCGCCACACACCCTCCCGCTACAGCCAGCCCACATCAAATCAACAACTCCCCACCGGCGTAGGGCTGGGCGGGGGCAACTCGGAGTCAAGGTTTATCCGCCCGGGAACACCGCATCTCGTGCCTCCCACAAATAAACAGGTAAAAACCAAGGAGAACAAGGAGAAGAAGACTGTGAAAGCTGTAGCTTTGGCGCTCCTACTGATTGTGGCGCTGGCGGCGTTTGTAGAGGCTCAGACTCAGAACGGGACGCAGGCAGGAAACCGGCCCACCGCCGAAACAGCATTGAGCGGCTTCAAGGACATTGCGAAGTGGGTAGTTCTCGGCGTCCGGATAGCGATAGCCATGGCGTTCTGGGTTGCATTTGCCGTTGTGGTTGCGCACTTCGCTTTGGGCAAGGTGTCGCCGACGAGGTTTCAACGCATGGGCTCATTTTGGGACGGTTTGGAACGGGCGAAGGACATCATCTACGGCTATGCCTGGCTGTTTTTGTTGATTCTAGCAATATACACCGCGATTGGGATAATCGCTAGCGACGGCGGAATAGGGCCCAACACCGTCGGCACCGTGGTGAAGTGGATAATGATAGACCCTCTCGTCGATTTGTTCAACGAGCTACAACATCAAGGCGGTCAAGGAACTGGTCAGAGACCCGGTCAGGGAACCGGTCAGAGACCCGGTGGCTAATGCCAGCCCAAATCCCCCAGTTTTTTTCCGACCCTCTCACATCCGCCGGCCTGATGGTATTGGTGGCCCAGGCCGGCGCCTACTCCCTCTACTGGTTTTTGGGAGACAGGGCGCACAGACAACACGCCATGGAGGGCTTTGAACGGGTTCTGGTGTCGGGCGTACTCTTCGGAGTGGCGCTGATTCTGGTCAACCTGTCGCTGTGGGGGCTGAACATATACTTGAGTATAGCCGACGTGAAGCTCCCCCACAACTCAGCCATCCAAGTGCTCAACCGCACCGAAGGCTGGTGGGACTTCGGCAGTAATGTGCAGGCCGCGCTTAGAATTGCTGAGGGGACGTATAGAAGCTACACTACGGCGTCTGGGGCCATACTGGCGGCATATGCCGGCGCGGTGGTGGCGACCGGTCTGACTCACTGGACAGCCCCCATCTCCATGGCCATCCTAAACGTCCTCGCCTTCCTCGTCACAGCCGCGACCACGGTGTTGCTCCTATCCGCAGTATACGCAGTAGCCATGACGCTAGCCCACACCTGGCCCCTCCTCCTCCCCCTAGGCGCCGTGATGGTGACGTATGAAAGGACTAGACAACTAGGCGCCTGGCTCCTCTCCGTGTCCGTGGTAGCGCCCATCATCTTAGCCGCCGGGGCGGACTTGCTGGCATCCGTCGTAGAGGCAGAAAAGCTGAGAGCCATCGCAAACCTCGACATCATCCAAATCATCACCTCGCTCCCAGCCATCATCGCCAAACAAATAATCGACTCGCTCCTAGTGGCCATGATCGTACTAGGACTCATAGGGCTGTCGCTAGGCGTCTTGACCTACGCCGCGTCGAGGTT
>Ga0080008_139905_pt1 | contig 11521 bp, 15 predicted proteins | sample ConCONMetagenome_FD_69211 | JGI IMG/M metagenome (GOLD analysis project Ga0080008, IMG submission 69211) | Hot spring microbial streamer communities from Conch Spring, Yellowstone National Park, USA - CON_C (SPADES assembly) (version 2) | ecosystem: Environmental > Aquatic > Thermal springs > Hot...
GAGAGCGCCCGGGTTTTACCCCGGGGGGCGGGGGTTCGAGTCCCCCCCCCGGCGCCACGGCCCTACACACAACATACTCAACAGCTCTCGGTAAACCCACATAAAAGCTTCCAGCTACTTGTGTGCGAGGGGTAGTGGTTGAGTGAGGGTGAGGAGAGGGTAGAGGAGGCTGAGGAGCAGTCAGAGACCAGCGAGGTCGAGGCCATAGAGGAGGCCCCGGCAGATTTCGTTGTAGATGTAGATGCTCTCGAGGTCATGCTACGTGTAAGTGATTTACTAGTAAAGGCTGCACGCTCCGCAACCGGGATTTCAAAGTATATTGAAGAGATCGAGAGCATACAGAGAGGAGTTGTAGTCGGAGGAAGGAGGAAGGTCAAAAGGGTAGGTGGGGAGGGAAAGAAGCCGACCAAGGAGGAGAAGCCTAAGGCTAAAAGTAGGAAGAAGAGGGGTAAAGGGGGGTCTACATCATAGGTAACGACTGTTTTAATACTACCAACATCGACTCACACTATAGCAGTACCCGTCTTAACTCCCTGTTTGTATACTCCTTCCCTCAGTTGCGCAGTATCTGAGGCCGGTAGAGCTTTCATAACGTACTCCTCGCCGTAGCCTACGATAACCCTGTAGTAACCGGCTAGCTGTCTATCTACCTCGGGGTCTCCTGTATCTATAAGTAGGTACCTGAGCCTGATTAGCTTATCCTTAGGGCTTACAACTATAAGCCTACCCCTACCCAGGGTCTTAAGTACGTCGGGAGTCAGCTGCTGATTGCCGCGGCCTATTAGGTACCCCTGACCACCTACTACCGAGAGCACCACATACACCTCAGCAAACCTCTTTAGCAGGGACCTTATGTCCTCGGATGTGAGGTCCTTCCCAACGAGCCTGCCATCTACTACAGCATCGAACCCGAGTAGGGTCTTCTCAACCCCCAACTTCTCGGCTATGTACCTAACAGTACCCCCAGGGCCTAGTAGGTAGAGTACTCCGGGCCTGTAGATGTAGTCTAGGAAGTGCATAGCTATACCCTCCAGGTCAGCACCGCTGTAGAGTTCCTTAGTCTGTACCCTAAGGTTGTGGGAGTTCGGTGTTAGGGCTCTACCCCGCAATTCTATCTGCATAACATCCCTCTGAAGAGCTTCCTCATCTATATCTAGGACCTCACCAAGCTCAGTAGAGGTCAGCCCGCGGCAGAAATCTACAGTCAGCTCCGCGGCAGCCTCAGGCGATACCGCGAAGACCGATGAGTACACCTTAACACCCGACGGGACCCCGAGTATGGGTACGGAGGTCCCGCATGCCTCCAAAACGTCCCGGGCAGTTCCATCACCACCGACGAAGACTATCAGTTCAACACCCCTCCGTATTAGTTCCCTGACCACCTCTAGGGTATCGTCTCTACTAGTCTCCGGAGATCTAGGTGTATCTAAGCCCTCGTAGCTACCCGGGTCAAAGCCCAACTCCCTAAGGTATAGGCACCCCATTACCCCGCCAGCCGAGACCACCTTAATGCCCTCAAACCTCCCGTACTCGAGTAGTCTGCGTAGGAACCTCCTGGCTCTGCCCGGAGCTACCGGCTTGGCGCCACGTCTGATAGCCTCGCTGAGGAGCCTACCATCAGTACCCTTAAGCCCCACCGAACCGCCCATACCAGCTATTGGGTTAACTAGAAAACCCACCCTACAGGTTCTCGTACCGCTGTACCCTGGCCCGATTGCCCTCACCAACTAACTAGGTCCACCGATATAAACCTTAGCTCTAGGTTGGGTAGTTTTACGACAGCTGCGTGCCCGCCCAAACCTACTACCGGAATACCTGCGCAGTACGTCACTGCCGGCTTCCAGGAGCGGCCTATCAGTAGGACCCTAGGTCTGAGTACCCGCATCGTATTGCTTACGTACCTAAGACCCGTCCGTATGTAGAGGGGTGCGGAGGCGTCCAGACACCCGCTAGGCGGAAAGTACGATACTAGAATATCAAGACCTCCGCCCCCGCGTAGGGTGAGGGTCTGAGCATCCTGCGAGGGGTTGGCAGCCCCCATCCCACCTACCCTAATACCATCCAGCTCAACTACACGGCCATCCAGTAGGGCGTTGAGTTCCTTAGCCAGCTTTATGTAGTACACGTCATCGCTTTCACCGGAGACCATCACTAACCTAAAGCGGCTCAGCTCTCTAAGGACGTGCCTACCTACGTTCACGTCCCCGCAGAGGGCTAGTAGGTCTGGGTTAAGCCTACTGACCAACCTGGTCAGCAGCGGACCTAGCTTTGGGCTCCTTACACCACTTACAGCGAGCAGTATCAAGACCTCCGCAACCCCCTCAGGTACCTTTCCACTAGGGTTAGAGCTACTGACGAGGCCACCACATCCGAGATAGAGCCTAGGTTTATCTCTGCAGAGGTTAGGACCCTCCGCAGGGATAGGTCATCCACCCCCTTCGAGCTAGCGAGGACCTTTACAAGCCTGGACGCCATAAGTCCGCAGGACTTAAAGCAGACGCTATCTACGTACCTACTAGCAGCATAGCGGTAGACCCTACCTACAGCTACCGGTAGCTCGGCCAACTCCACCCCCCTCAGTAGCTCGGCCAGCTCTAGGGACACCTTAAAACCTCGAACGATGTTGTACGCTACTAGGTCCCAGTTGGAGGACTCGTCTAGAACGTCGTAGGTACTCCTAAAAACTCTAGGGGTTACGTAGACCCCGTGGTAGCTGGGTCCAGCTACCGATACGGCCTTAAGTAGTGCGTCAGGGGGCTCCTCAGCTAGGCATACCCGAAGCTTTTGAAAGCCCCTACCGACTAGGTCTTCTACACCCCCTGCGGAACCCTCCCTAATTGCGTAGAGTATAGCGGAGGCTAGGGAGATAGCTGTTAAACCGTAGCCTAGGCAGGTGTTAGTCCCGACGAGGGGGTCGTTAAGTACCTCGGTAATTAGGTTGAGTAGGCTAGTCCCTAGGGGTACGCATCCCGAGTAGCTAGGTAGACCCCCTATAGACTTCCATATGTAGTAGGATGATACTACCATGGATGCTGTAGTTAGGTCCTTAAAGCCCTCGACTCCTGAGACCCCGCTGATCTTAGGTGCTACTACCTCTATAACGAACGCGGTTGAGAAGGCGTTAGCGACGGCGCTCCAATCAATCTCTAAGCTCAAAATCAACACCTAGAGCTTTAACCTAGGTCAGAGCTCCAGTTTAAGAATTACGAAGACCTTGTCCAGGTACTCTCCTAGGGTTTTTACCCACTCAGTCCCTACGGCTATAGGCGAGTATATGCCAACTAAGGTAGCCCCCACCGATTTGATGAGCTTTACAAGTGCCGCACTGGTCCTCCCGGACCTGATGATGTCATCTACTATAAGGACCCTATCCCCCTTCCTAATCCCGACATAGGGTATGTAGAGCCTTACTATCGATGGGGGGTCCCTAGACATGTACTCTACCTCGTAGAACCCCTCCGAAGTTATGGGTATACCCTTCCTAGCTACAGCTAGCTTGGACCTGAAGAGCTCCGATACGAGAGTTGCCAGTGGAACGCCATCCAACTCAACAGTTAGTACGGCATCTACCTCAGGACCTAGGTAGCGGTACGCTGTGTATGCCAGGATCTTCATTAAAACCACGTTACTTAGAACCTCCTGAACGTCTACAGCACTCTCCTTAAACCTAACGTACCTCCTCAGGAGCCCTGAGACCACCTCCCTAGAGGTCAGTACCTTAACTAGGTTCTCAGCCCTCTCGTAGTTGGGCAGTATCCTAAGGGTAACATACCTCCATATAGCTGGTGGCGGTAGGTTGAGGATCTCGGAGAGCTCCCTATACTTCACTAAGTGTCTGTAGAGTCTCAGCAGCTCTACCGCGTGGTACCTAACGTCCTTACCGTACCTAGCCTCCAGGATCCCGACCTCGAGTTAATCTACTTCTGTTAAAAATAAAAACGACAGTCTCCTCGAACCACTAACCCAGGGCCACAACCGGGAGCCTGGAATAGGGAGGTGGGCCCTAGCTGTAGTAGCAGGGATTGGCGATCTTAGAGATCCCGACCTCCTCTACGTAGACATCTAGCCTATCTATGAAGTCCCTAAAGTAGTATACGGGAACTATAGCTACACCCTCACTAACTCCCCGCACGGACTCACCCAAGGTGACTACTACAGCTATTGAGTACTTGAACCTCCTTAGGAGAGGGTTCCTCCCGGCTTCGTACGCGCACCACTTAAGTAGTTCCAGTAGCCTTTGCATGTGCTTTAAGGCGGCCTCCCTAATTCTCCTACTACCTGAGTACCTAGAGCTCCAGTGCTTGCAGTCTACGGCTAAAGCTACTGAGGAAACGGTGTCCACCGCTAGAACATCTATCTCCATCCTCCTAGGGCCGAATCTAAAGCCTCTGACCACCTCGTAGCCCCTAGCTAGGAGGATCTCCGAGACGAACTCCTCGAAGTCCCTCCAGCTGAGGTACTCCGATACCCTCCTAGGGTCGCAGCCCCCCTTTATAGCGCACATAGCTACAGGTACCAGGGACCTAACACATACCTCCCCCGAAAGACCCTCATAAAAAGCCCCCGGGCCCGCGTCATCGATAACCTCCACAGCCTCCTCGAGTTCCTCACGCCTAACACACCTACTGGAGGAGAAGAGCTCAAGGAGTTTGTAGAAGATCAGACGGTTGCGTCCCTCTTCACTCACTCCGAGATCACCTCCCTCATCATAGCCGCGCCTTCTAGAGTAGGAGTAGGGATACTTAGACCCCGTACCTCCTAGGTACCTCTACCTACTTACAGTATAAATGTTTTGTAAAGCCACGGGTAGTCCTACAGGAGTTCCACCGATAACATATCCGCAGGAGATGCCCTCCAGCTGGGTACAAAGCTATTGAGGGACCAGCAGAGACGGTCCATCGTGCTCGTGTGGAGGACCGAGTATGTACGGATACCCGACCTCCTCCCCGCCCTGAAGGGCAAGGCTTTCAGTTGTAAAGCCCTAGTCCGCAACGTGTAGTTGAGTTACCGTAGAAGCTCTGCTTAGGAGCCCTGCTCCTTATGTGGTGGGCCCGGGGGGACTTGAACCCCCGACCTACGGGTCTCTCCAGGTCATCCCCAGGGGGTCCCCAGACCCGGACTGGAGCCTCGACTACTTATCCGCCGCTCTACCTTGCTGAGCTACGGGCCCTCCAGAGTAGGAGCTACCAGCGAGTTTTAAAGCTTATGAGAGCTACCGCCTCTTTCGCTTTACGCACAACCCGCGGCTACGGTACGTAGCTACCTGCTCCAGAGCGGGTTGTCTAACGCTGTCTGGTGTATAGGTGTATAAGCCTTCGGACTAGTAGGGCTAGCAATAGAATGTTCCTGGAGTAGGCTAACCACTGAACTGGTGAGTCGGGGGTCCACGGGCTGTACTTCACCTCTACTGGAACCCCTAGGCTAGATAGGGTCGCCCTTATCGCCTCATCCGAGAAGAATGCCAGCATAATCGATGCGTTTAGTGCATCGGAGAGCACGTAGAGGAGTAGGTCGGTGCCGCTGAGAGTCACTAACGCTAGAGGGGTTACCAGTAGGAGCATCTGTGGCGTAGATACGTAGTTAAGTACTACGGCACCCCCCACCGCACACAGAGCTACGTCATAGACCTCCCTCGAAAGCTCCCCGGAGCTCCTGCGGAGAATTGCTGCGGCGGTTGCCAGCGTAAACGTAAGTACGGCAGTAGCGGCTGCAAGCCTGTGGATAGGGCTGAATATGTCGTGTACTACCATGCTGTAGATACAGTTCTCGCAGTACCACGTAGAGTGGTATGTCAGGAAGTCCAGGAAGGCTCTGGGCGCAACTACTAGGAGTACCACGTACGGAACCCCACCACCGGCGAGGAGCCCGAGCAGGAAGTGTATAGCACTCTTACCGTAGCCATCGCCCTCCAAGCACCGACTAAGTAGGTAGACTAGTAGGACTAGAGCTAGGGGGGCTGTTAAAAGCTTTGTAGCTATGGATAGCCCTAGTAGAATCCCCGTCGCGAGAAACCTCCACCTATACCCCCTCCTATCAAGTACTACGAGAGAGGAGAGGGTTAGGAGGGAGCATAGCGAGTCCCAGTTGTACGTAGTGTATAGGAGTACCGACGGTAGAACTAGGTACAGGAGCGCCCTATCAACCCCCCTCAGACCTGGGGAATCCCCTAGGGTTCTGTATATGAGTACTGACGTTAAGGCCATCGAAGCTACTAGGAACACTGCATTAATTAGGAAGTGTACCTCAGCTACAGCTGAGATGAACTCCACGTAGCTAACCCCGCTACCTCGAGGCGTGAGGGTGAGAGCTGTACACGTAGAGAGAAGCCAGAGAGCGCCGACCACCGGGGGGTACTCAAAGAGGTAGTCAACGTAGGGGGCGGGGCAGAGAACCCCACCCTCTACCAGTTTGTCGATCACCTCAGTAGAGTACCAGTACCTGGCCCTAGAGCTACCTAACTCGAGGAACCTGGGGTAGAAAACTCCGTATACTACGTCGCTGTACTTAAGCCCCAAGTTTCCAAGGGGTACGGGGGACGAGGGCATATGGATGTAGGTGGAGAAGAATCCCGAAGCTATGGCAGTAAGTACTATGAGGATCAGGTACTTGTCTAACCTAGCCAAGACTCGTCACCTCAGCTCGGTACTGCAATGTAGTGGTGGTTTACTAAGCTCTCAATCCCAGCTACCTTATTGGATGCCCCTAAAACTCCCTTAATCAGCATTCTAACCCCACAAGCGTTCGCAGAGGGGTTAATATCGACCTAAAACCCCATCGATAACTACGGGAACCGTTTAGGAATTACTTATCAAAGCGTTCGACCTCCGAAGACTGCCCCCTACCTAGGTTAGTGCCGGGTTCTATCCTTATGTAGGGCAACTCGCTTATAGAGTCGTCTGGGACGTGAACGATCGTTACATCGTAGTAGTTTCTCAGCACATCCAGCATGAGGTTCAGCCTCTTCAGGCTACCCTGGGACTTGGGTCCGAAACCTATAAACACCACTATTCTATCCCTCCTCAAATCCTTCACCTAGGTGAAGCTGGGAGGTCCTTACTTAAAACCACTAATCCCAAACCGCAGGATACTACGTAGGGTAGAGTTCTTGGTCTTTTAAAAATCGTGGAAGGGAGACTAAGGGTGTGGTATTGATGAAGGTTACCCTGGTCGCCTACAGCTCCCCCGGGGGCCTAGACCCCAGGAGGCTGGTGGTGCTGGCCGTCAAGGTGTCGCAGGGCAGGGTCAGGGAGAGGGGCGTCGAGCACTACCTGAGGGAGTACCCGGAGAGGGACGTGCACGAGTGGCTCCTGCAAGCGGGCGGGTTCCCCTCGGTACTCGAGCACGTAGTCTTCACGTTCTACATAGAGGGCATCTCCAGGGTGGCCAGCCACCAGCTGGTCAGGCACAGGATAGCATCATACACCCAGGAGTCCCAGAGGTACGCCGAGGTCAGGTCCGACTACGTGGTACCGGACACCGTAGTGAGGGCAGGCTTTGGAGACAGGTTTAGGGAGCTCGTGGAGGCGTGCTACCAGCTCTACAGGGAGATGGTGGGATCTGGGGTACCGTACGAGGACGCCAGGTACGTACTACCGCAGGCCTTCACGACATCCGTCCTAATGACGGTGAACCTCAGGGAGCTCATCCACATAGCGTGCCTGAGGCTGTCGGAGAGGGCCCAGTGGGAGCTCAGGGAGGTTGTGAGGGCCATGGTGGAGGAGGCTAGCAAGGTGGTGCCGGAGGTCGCGGAGCTGATCTCGAAGATGTGCTACCTCCGGGAGGTGCCACCGGAAACTTCCGCTGCTGAGCGTTTAATAGCTTCCAACCCCTCCGTTGGGGGGAGGGCTGGCCGTGAGTAGTAAGAGGTCTCTGGAGGATCTTGGTGTATCCTCAACTATACTCTCGAAGCTTAGGGAGGCTGGGTACAAGACTCTGGAAGCCGTTGCGGTGGCCAATGTAAGTGAGCTCGCCAGCGTCGTCGGAATCCCCCTACCCACGGCCCACAGAATCGTCACCAAGGCCAGGGAACTTCTAGGGCTTACCCTTAAGACGGCGCTGGACCTTAAGAAGGAGAGGAGCGGGTTACCTAAGATAACGACGGGTTCTAAGAAGCTAGATGAGCTCCTCGGAGGAGGTGTCGAGGTCAAGACCGTAACGGAGTTCTTTGGAGAGTACGGTACCGGTAAGACGCAGCTGTGTATGCAGATATCGGTAAACGTCCAGCTACCCAGAGACAAGGGGGGTCTGGGCGCTAAGGCCGTGTTCATAGACTCTGAGGGTACGTTCCGCTGGGAGAGGATAGAGTCCATGGCTAAGGCCGTCGGGCTGGACCCGGAGAAGGTCATGGCCAACGTCTACTGGATTAGAGCTATTTCCAGCGACCACCAGATGGCCGTAGTCGAGGAGATCACGGACCTCATACCCAAGGAGAACATAGGTCTAGTTGTAGTGGACTCGGTAACAGGTCACTTCAGGGCTGAGTACCCGGGAAGGGAAAACCTAGCCTTAAGACAGCAGAAACTCAATAGGCACCTACACCAGCTAACTAGAATAGCTGACCTGTACGACGTAGCTGTAGTAGTAACTAACCAGGTCATGGCCAGACCTGACGTATTCTACGGCGACCCAACACAGGCCGTTGGGGGGCACGTCCTAGCCCACGCACCGGGTGTAAGGGTCCAACTAAGGAAGTCCAGAGGCAATAGGAGGATAGCAAGGATAGTAGACGCCCCCCACCTGCCCGAGGGGGAGGCCGTCTTCGCGATAACTGAGGAGGGTATCAGAGACGTAGAGGAGTGATCCAGGCTAGCAGTACCTAGTGGTACCTACGTATACCCGTAATTCTGTTAGCTATACCCCGGTGCTGGCTCACCAACCCCACTCGCATCTCATCTGTTGCCGAGCCCAACCTCACGGATCCACCTCAGTTCGTAGAGTCGCCGCAGCAAGGATCAACCGGGGAGGGGTGGAGACGGAGGCGTCTAAATATCTCTTCATCTAACTTACCGACGATCTCGTAATAGCTCTCTAACCAGGTATTTCCGCAGGAGTTCCCACGGCACCCCGGTACGTGCGTTACGGCACGGCCGCCAGTTTCGAAATCGGCGCGAGAGTGTGATAAATAACCGCCCCGGACTTAGGTATATGGTGAAACTTAGAGAATGTCGTGCGCAGCCCCCACAATACCCGTGGCAGTTGCGCTAGCGACCCTAGTCTACGCGTCCTACAGGGACATAGTCAGCCGTGAAATACCCGAGGTGGTGTGGATACCGGCATACGCGGTGTCCATAGGGTACCTGCTACTGAGCGGTTTCACCGACGTTACCCCGGTTAAGGTAGTGCTGACCCTACTACCCCCAATTGTATACCTACTACTATTTCTACTGAACGCCATAGGTGGCGCGGATCTGCTTGCCGTTACCCTCATCTCGTTAGTACACCTGGATAAGCCCCTAATACCTCTAGCTACGTTCGTACTATCGTCCCTAGCTCCACTACCGCTCATTCTAGCTAACGTAATCCTAAATCTGACTAAGTACTCCGGAATACTCAAGGGACTCAACTGCGTTCGAGGCAGTAAAAGGGCTCTGTACGTAGTCGGTAAGCCCATAAGGGTGTCGGACTTCGTAAAGAAGAGCTTCGTATTCCTCCACACGATCCCCACGGAAGGTGGCTTGATCTGCTCCGCTAGAGCTGAGGCCGATGTCGATTTCGAGAAGCAGAGGGGGCTCGTACTCGAGGCTGTTGAAAGGGGCTACCTGAGGGAGTGTGATTACGTGGTTTACTCACCCGCAATACCCCACGTTGTCTTAGTAGCACTATCTTACGTCGTCGCGCTGACAACATGCCAGATCGTAGAGAACCTACTACCACCACTCTAAGGACCTACTGAGGGTCGGGGTTCCAGCTTCCTGTAGAAGTCTACGAGTAGGCGTAGGCCCGTCCCTAAGTCTACTGTAGGTCTGAAACCCAGCTCGCGGGCAGCCTTAGATATGTCAGCTACGGAGTGCTTCACATCTCCAGGCCTAGCCTCCCTGAACTCGGGCCTTAGGTTCCCCACACCAACAACTCTCAACACGGCGTAGGCTAGGTCTACGATTCTAGTAGGCGTACCACTACCTACGTTATACACCCCAGAGACCTTAGTCTTAAGGGCTGCGACCATGGCCTTTACCACGTCCGAGACGTATACGAAGTCCCTAGTCTGCTCCCCATCTCCATGGATAACCGGGGGCTCACCCCTCAGGGCCCTTCTTATGAACTCCGCGACTACACCTGAGTAGGACCTCGACTGTCTAGGTCCGTAGACGTTGAACAGCCTCAGTATAACGTACCTAAACCCGTATAGATTGGAGTAGGTCTTAATGTAGAGCTCCGCAGCGGCTTTGGAGGTCGCGTAGGGGGATTTAGGTGAAAGTGGGTGAGTCTCCGGTATAGGCACCCTCATCGGGTCCCCGTATACTGAGGCACTTGAGCTAAACACGAAGGTATCCACCCTCCTAGAGGCCCTAACTAGGTTTAGGGTGCCCACCAGGTTTACCTCAGTATAGAGCTCCGGGAACCTTATAGACTCCTCCACATCCACTAGAGCTGCTAGGTGTACAACAGCATCGACGCCGGCTACAGCCCTAGCAGTAACCTCAGGATCCCTGACATCGCCGATGACTAGCTCTACGCAGCCGAGGGCGTCCCCCAAGTTCTCTAGACTACCTCGCGATAGGTTATCCAGTACCCTCACCTCGTAACCTAGGGAGACTAGTTCGCGAGCTAGGTGACTACCTATAAAGCCAGCACCCCCCGTTACAAGGACCCTCAGAGTCTCCACAACCGGCGTACCGAGATACACTAGGTCCACGCATAAATAGCACCCCGGAGGTCCGGTGACTGCCGCCTAAGAGCTTTTAACCTCTAGCCAGGAGTGTGTTCAGGTGTCGGTAGTGATAAAGCCCTACGTTAAGCCGCCTAGGCTAATAAAGGAGCGGGGGCTAGTAAAGAACCTAAGACCTGGTAAGGGTTTTAGTCTCTGCGAACTCTCTAAGGCCGGGCTAACCCCGGGTGACGCCAAGAGGCTCGGGATACCCGTCGACCCCAGGAGGAGGAGCTGCCACGAGTGGAACGTGAAACTCCTGGAGAGCTTCCTAGAGAACCTTAAACGCGGTCAGGAGGCGGGGGAGTCCGCAGCAGTACCCTCTCCCCAGTCTTAGGGAACCCACTCCCGCCTAGGGCCTTAGGAGGTCCCGGCAGATACTCTTATGGTGTAGAGGGCTCCCGCAATAGATATGAACATGCCGGCAACTACGTTCAAGTCTACACTCTGCGAGAGAAGTAGGGAGGCTAGTATCGTAGCCCCGGGGGCCTCCCCGAAACCTATAGCACTCACTACATACGACTTGAACCTCTTCATAAGGTAGTTCATGACGGTATGCCCGCCTATCATAGGTACTAGAGCTAGGAGGAGTAGGTAGAGCCACGAAGTACTGCTGCGTGGTAATAGCGGCTGGGATAGGGCTACATAGTATCA
>Ga0080008_135960_pt1 | contig 11501 bp, 11 predicted proteins | sample ConCONMetagenome_FD_69211 | JGI IMG/M metagenome (GOLD analysis project Ga0080008, IMG submission 69211) | Hot spring microbial streamer communities from Conch Spring, Yellowstone National Park, USA - CON_C (SPADES assembly) (version 2) | ecosystem: Environmental > Aquatic > Thermal springs > Hot...
GCACCCTGCTGGCCCTCGAGCTACACGACTACCAATACCACGGCCCAGACCCAGACATGGCCAACTCCAAATACACCACACGAGAAGAGGCAACAACAGATATAATAAGGCTTACAACCGAGGTGGCAAAACATGTGGAAGCCCTTAGGGGGCGCATCAAGTGGGACGAGGAGCTAGAAAAAGCAATAAAAAAGCTAAAACAAGCACTCTCCACCTAACCCCAGAAACCCCTCCAGAAACCGCCATAGACACAACCCCCAGATGCGCACCTCACAGACGCCCCGGCAACGAGGAGATGATGAAGCCCTCTACTGCAGATGCCCACACCCAGAAAGACGCGACAATGCGCCCCAGCCGAAGGCCCCCCACACCCCCACAGACGGCGCCGCCACCTGAGACCTGGGGAAGACGGGTCAGCAGGTAGCGCCCTCCCTAGTACGACGCGCCCCACGGAGACGAACCACCAAACAGAACACAACGGCGGCAAAAGACAAAGCCCTATAACCCCTAAGGCGCAGAGACGCGCCTACGAGAAACACAAAAATCAACAAGAGGCAAGACGCAGGCCGACCCGTCTACGCGCCCCCGCGGCCTCACCTGAGAACCCCCTCCAGCGTTACGACCTCCCTTTTGCTCTCTATGAGCCACACTCCGAGTTCCTTTGCCCTCCGGACGGCTGGGGGGTCCGCCAACAGCGTGTAGAGGACTAAGACGAGTCTGCTTGAGATTTTGTCGGACCCCCTCCTCTCAAGCTCTATGATCTGGAACCTTTTTAAAAAAAGCCAAAGGCCCGCGGCGGATTATCATGCCGGCGAGTAGCGCGAAGACGGCTCCGCATGGTAAGCCCGCTGGGTCAGCTTATTAGTGGTGTGAACATCGCCTACGCCGCCTAGGTTCTTCATTTTACGCCGACAGCAAGTGTCTCTACGTACGGCCTACAGCCAACTCTTTGAACTATCCCCACGGTGTGGATCCTAAGCCTTCACGGGCCCGCACGGCCTATCGACGGGCTTGCCGAGTCCCCGAAGCGGCTTCGCTAGATACGTCAAGTGCCTCGGCGTTCAACGAGGCAGACCCATTATTCACGTCTTCATCTCGGCACCCCTAGCCGGAAGCCCCGGCGCCGAAAAGCTCCGACAGGTGGCAAACCGCGATGTAGCCATGCCGCAACTAAACCTGGTCGTGTAGTGAAAATAATTGCCAGAGGGGAGAAGCCGGGAAAAAAGAGGGATTTTTTGCGAATTAGCTACGTGGTTTACGATACTGTGAGGGTGGCTGTGCCGTTGAACTGCTGGTATCCCGCCGTGCCGAGTGGCTTCACCACGGCGTAGTGCACGCCGCCGTAGTACTTAATCTTAATTATGGCATTCCCCGTATATATGGTGAAGCGGGCGGCGACTCCGCCTAGGAAGCCCGCCACAGACTTCGCCGTGTACGACACGCCGCCTAGTCCCACAGTGCCCGTGCCATACACAACCCGGCCAAACTGCGTCACGTTTACACCCACCACGTCTATTGTAAGCGCCGCCTATATGCCATCGCCGGAGATGGTGACTTGTCTATTGGCTACGCTCAACGTGATGTTAGCAGCACAGCCCGCCCTCTGCCACTAACCGGCGCCGTTTTTTCACCCCTTTCCGCCGACGTCTTTCCTTCCCTTTGGCCCCATCAGTCGCCACCCCGCGCCCCGTGGCCGTGTGCAAAGGCCATCGCAGCGACCAAAAACACCGCCAGCACTCCAGCCGCAATTAACCACTTATTCTTGAAAAACCGGCACACCCCCACTATAAAAACAGACTCACCAGAGGTGAATATCGAGCCGTGTTACCTACGGGGCCTCGCCGCCCTCCCCGCCCTCTTCCCCCTCCGGGGCTCTGCGGCCTTGAAGTATAGGTAGAAGAGGTAGACAAAGGCGCCGAAGACGGCGATTCTGCCGAGCCAAGCCGCCATGGCCTCTGCGCCGACGCCCTGGGGTCTTGCGACTAGGGGAAACACGCCGACGTAAGGCACAGTAAACAACACCTTACCCACAATGTTGTCAGACACCGGCGGCTCCCCCGCCAACTGATCCGGCATAGGGTTGTTGTCGCCCCAGGTTATCAACCCGCAGTCCCCCTCCTTTTGATATACCCTGTGGATAATCCAGCTACCGTGCCACATGGGGTTCCTAGCCACGTACACAACCACGTCGCCCACGTTTACAGACTGGCAGGAGGCGCCCGCCAACACGATGAAATCCCCCATCCGCATCGTCGGCTCCATAGAGTAGGAAGAAACCACCGCAATAGGCCACGGCACACCAGCCAGCACCCCATACACCACAATAACCGCCACCAAACCCACAAACCACACCAAATCCCACACCCAACCCCGCACACCCCCCAACCAAACCCCAAATATAAAAGTTAAAACCAACGCAGCCCCACGACCCCCCAAGCCACAACTCGTCGAGACGCCCCACCCACTACTCCAACGACGCCGATTCACAAGGGCCAGACGCTCTCCGTTGATCCCCACCAGCCATAGAACATCCCACTACCGCCGACTCTGGGCTTCGCCGACGAGAAGCTCCAGCCAGAGCATCACTAAACTCTCTCCAACGCCCGCCTCACGGCTTCTCTGTGTATGGGGGTCTCCCACGCTACGTTTTTGCCTGTGCCGAGTTCTGGATCCCTCTCAGGTGGGGGCTGGTCTATCCAGAAATAGGGGTCTCTGTCGTACATGTTGTATACGATTAGGTTCCTCGCCTCAAGCTCCTCGACAAGCTCCTCCGGCACGTCGCCGGCCCAAAGCGCCTCAGGTTCCTCCAAAGCCTCCTCTAGCCATTTCCTCCACCTAACCACAAAACCCGCAGTCAGCCTCTTCTCCCGCACCACATCCTCCACAGCTCTCCCCACAGCCCACCCAGAGCTGTAGAGCCTCCCGAGCATTTTCGGGTTGCCGCCGGTCCACCGCCACACCTCCTCGAAGGGAGGCTTCGGCCCCGGTATCTCGTCGTACAACTGCCGGAATCCATCCCTCGGCATGTTCCACATAGGCCGCAACTCAGCCCAGAGGTGTCTCCCAATCACCTCCCGCGTCACGCCTTCGCTTGTGGCGGCGACGGCCACGATTTTTTCGTAGCTCCTCGGCGGGTACTCGATTAGGTTCAAGAGGCTCTTCACGTATACGCCAGCCTTATCCAGCCCCACCGCCTGAAACACTTCGTCTACAAGTACCGCTATCTTCTTCTTGCCCCACCGCCCAATCAGCTCCTTGGCCAGATCTACGGCTAGGTAGGCCAGCTTCAGCTGGGCCAAGCTAGAGACGTCGGAGGCGGCGTCAAGAAGCCGCCTGGCGACCTCCGCCACATCTGTATAAACCACGAAATCTCTATGCGCCGCGTCCACATACACGACATCGAAACCAAACCCGCCCAGCGCCTCGGCGGCCTGCCGCAGAAACGCGGACTTCCCACAACCCTCCGGGCCAAATATGACCACGGGAAACCTCGTGCTCCTCTCAGCCCACTCCACTACCCGCGCAAGGGCGCGGTCTCTGTCTATGAACTCCGTCTTAACGCCGGGGACAAGCTCAAGCGTGACTCTCTTCACGAGATGTTTTAAATCTTCGTACTTAAGCCTTCCAACGACAGGAGCCATAAATGCAAATCCAACGCCACAAGGTGCGACGCCCAATATTCGCCAAAACCGAAGGACACAGTGATTTAACCAAGAATCGAGGTATCAACTACAACGTCCCTAGCTTCAATATGGCATCTGCGTCGACACTTTAGTTTATCTCTATTCTGTCTATTATCTCCTTTAACCTTTGTTTAAAAGTAGCATATGAGAATTCGTGCGATCTTCTGACGACTACAGTTCTCAACTTGTCGGCGAGCTCTAGAGCCTTACATATACCAGCTGCGGCCTCCTTCTCTGTCTCAAATCCGACGCCATATCTACCTAGCTTAACTATGTCTATCCAAGGTCCGCCTGATTTGTGAACTACAGGCACCGCTCCTGCGGCCATAGCCTCTGCCACCACTATCCCAAAAGGCTCATGAGGCCTTACATGGACAAAGGCCGCAGACCTCCCCAGGATGCGATACACCGTATCTATCGATGGATTTAAAACAAAGCTAACTCTTCTGCGGATTCCGAGCCCTCTTGCCATCTCCATTAAATGCTTGACATACAGCTTACTGGCCACATCTTCGGTTGCCCCCATCAACACCAGCCTAAGATCGGACCCGCCACAATTCGACACGGCATCTTTAAACGCCTTAATCACGAACCCATGACCCTTGGAGGCGCTAAATCTTGCCAGCATAGCCACCACGGGCTCCCTCTTGCTGGAGATATATCGTCCTATTCGCTCTACGTCGACAGGCGGGTAAAGAACTCCAGGCTTTAGGCCGGTAGTCCTTTCGGTGAGATAAGCCGTAAAGAAACTGTTGGCATATATGTGAGTCCTCTTCCTCTGCAACACGTGATATGCCGATCCTAGCTCTGCAGTAGCTAATAAGAAAAACCTATGCGGCTTAAAAACAAGCGGTGGGCGTGGTTTGAGGGTAGTCACGGCCCCATGGAGATAATACACTACGTCAACATCGGCGTGAAACGGTCTCAAAAACAACGTATCAAGAAACACCACGTCGTATCTCCGTGCTACTTCGTTAAGTATGCCAGCCCCTATAAGAGAGTTCAACAAATTACAATATTGATTTGTACAATTTGTCGTTCTATACCTTATAAGTTTTGAATCTTTTAAATAAGATATATCTACACCATGATACTCACCTAGTCTATCTAAGTCTACAGTGCTAGGCACAAGTGCTGTGACGTCAAGTCCAAGTTCATAAAGTGCCTTGGTAAGAAGCGCCTCAAACCTCTGGACACCCCCAATGCCGCCGAGTGACCAATACACGAGAACTTTCATAACTTAGAAGGCGGATCAGTATAAAAACATTTTAATAGTATACCACGTACATACGAAATCCGAGTTCAGTAGTTTGTAACAATGAAATTGATTTATTATATATACCTCGTAATTTTAATATAGCATCCTTTACTAGTACGTATATATAGGGTCAAAATTATAAAGAGTTCTAGGTCAAAGCGTACGCGTGGATATATGCAGGTGGTCCCTTATATTAAGCGTACAGTATACATTTGGAGATATATACGACGTAGACGAAAACGAGATAGCTAACACGTGGAATATCTTTGCCGGATCAGCGTTAAGTGATGCCGGAGGTTGCAAAGTCGTCGCAATAAGGCCCACAAGTTTAAATAAATTTATTATTAAAAGAAAGAATAGCCTGGTAATTATACTAGTTCCATATGAATTGCTGTACGATAGTAATATTGATAAGTTAAGTGGAAAGTTGAGGCTATATTCGTCGCAATTATTTATGAACGGGGGAGCCGATTATCTCGAAGACATAATCGAAAAATTAATAAAGTATAAAAATGATAGCGTATTATATATACATGAGTACAAAAATATACGATATTACATTATCTTCAAAAAATACAAAGATTATGTCTACATTTTACAACAGCATCCACGCGGGCCGTTTACTTATAATATTGCCTCTTTATATAAAATCAACATACTTGGAAATCTAAAAAGAGCTGGATTTTTCGTACTTAGTTTACATGAATTGATATCTTTAAAAAGTATGAAACTAGGAAAAATTATAAAGTTGCGCCCAATGGCTGTGAATATTAGCGAGCTACCGTATGTTCCCCCAGAGGATAGGTGTACTATTCGGCACGCTCTTAAATTGCCTTGTGACAAAGTGGTTCTGTCTACCTATGTAGGCACACCCTATATCAGATATAATAGGCTATACGATGTTAAGGGTTCTCATTTTTTGCCTATAATAATTAATGTTATCAAAAAACATCTTAACAACAATGTAGAGTTTCTCGTATTCGGCGTCTCTGGTTTCTTTAAGGACTACCTTGAATCATTAGGCAACGTCAGGATTTTTCCGCGTCTGCCACGCAAAGGTTTCTTGACATATATTTCAGCTTCTGATATCTATTTCCTCCCGGCACATAGTGACCTTAAATTCGCTGGAATAGGTGTAACCGTAATGGAGGCTTTGGGCATGGGCGTGCCTGTGGTGTCGCCTACGTTAATCCATATACCTGACTTAGACGTGGTTGGCGACGTGGGAGTCGTAACTCCGTATCTCAGAAGTGTTGAGGATGCCGTTAGATTCGCGAGACAACTTCTCTATACCATTGAGAACCTTAGGACGTTTAAACCTGCCGTCGCTCGGGAAATCGTTAAGAAGTTCTATCCCTGGGAGAGCTTTGTTAACGATTTTAAGGATACACTAGAAAATATTATGAATAATTAATACGATGTATCTTAGTTAAGTTATGAATATAGTTATGAAACCCAGTTAAGTAGATAAATATTGATTATTCCAACAGCCTCTTGTTGTGGCTAATTGTGGGATTAATTGCCTTAGTAGTTGTGTGAAGTTGTACAAGTCGGCAACCATGCGATGGATATTGTGGGGCATCTTTCTGCGGTAGAGTCATTTGCCGTGGTATGGGCCATATGTTGTTTACGACTACGTTAATGACGGCGTAGAGAAGCTCATATGTCATATGCATCAAAACACATCGCATTTAACCTACTTCCTGATGCAGTGCACAATTCCGAGGTTCTTATTGCCCTTTATCACGCATCTGAAGTCCCTACTTAGCATATTCAGTAAATCATCTAATGGCTTATTAACAATGGAGGGGTGATATTCGAAAACCAACTCCTTAAACATTTGAATGTGTTCATAATCGTTGAGTATTACGTCGTATTCACAACCCTCACAATCCATCTTAAGCACGGCATTGTCAGAATCGACACCGAACCTACTGATTAATTCACCAAGTGTTACCGCCGGGATAGCATTAATGCAATCACCAAGCCTATGGTACATGACAAGAGTATCACTGTTATCAAAGGATTTCTCGAGGCACACCTTGCCCAACTTACTGGCCAAGCCGGCGTTGACTGGAATAATTTTGTTTCCTATAGTATTTAATTTAATGTTTTCAAGCATCTCGGCAAAAGCGCCGGGGTGGGGCTCAACAGCGATAACCCTCTTAGCGCCTTTCAAAGCGAAGTAAATGGCCGAGTCGCCAAAGAAAGCGCCAACATCAATCACGACCTTATCCTTAACATCTAACGAGTCATACACACCGAGGCCAAAATCTCTGGAATTGTCCTATACATATACCTAAACCTTATGCCGTTTTTAAACCAAAATCTGTTTACCATGTCATAAGCCCAGCCCTCCTTAATAGCGAGCCATACCCACACCCTAATCTCCTCAATAGGCACTTGTACATTATTCACATAGGTGGCAATGCCGTTTCTACAGTCATGTTTCATGAGGTAGCCGTCATAATAATCATAAGCCAAAACTGCATAAGCCCTTACTGTAATTAAGCCTTTAGAGCCATCTCCACAAAACACCTCAATATAGTCATCATGAAGAACGCCGCCTTTAATTAACCAGTACTTAACGCCGGCAGAGAGCCAATTACGAAATAACTTCCTACTCCGTAAAAGCGCCCTAAGTCTACGGAGAGACCTCCTAAACATAATTTATCACTAAACTTCTGTATTAGCCATTTGTAGGTAATTGCCTTAATCCTCCTGGTGCAAAGCTTTTTATTGCGTCTAGCGGCGTCTCGACCGGGGGCTCACCCGCCAGATTGAAGCTTGTATTCAATACCGGTGAGCGTCTGTGTCTTGTCCACCTCTCCTCCTCACTAGCGAAGAGGAATTCGCCACCTCCCATTACACCAACTGTATGATCATGCTCGACTGGCCTGTTAAAGCCGGTAAAAACGGTCATCAAAGGCTTAGATGAGCAAACATATTAAAGTTTTCATAAAGACTGCCACAATTAATTCGTAACCGAACATGCAAGACCTTGCGATTGATTGTGGTGGCCGAAACCGTGGCGGCTAGCACGGTGCCTATAGTCCATAGGTCGGGCGGACCCTGGAACGGTATAGTATAGATGAGTAGATACGGCGTCGGATTTGTCGACGTGGAGGAGGTGGCTCTCGGCATATGCAGGTCTGTAGATTGGTCCCACTGATATTTGCGTTATGTGAGGTCTCGGTATATCTGTCGGATTAAATAGATAGTTTCTTAATCATATTTATGATTTTATTTTGAAATTCCTCGAATGCAATATTCTTTACCCTTTTTAATGAATTGGCAGAGTAATAGCTCCATGTGGCTCTGTCGGTGAGCATTTTGGCCGCTGCGGCTACGCCCTCTTCTGCGGTCTCGTAGCCGAGGCCGTTCTTTCCCTCCTCCAGGAGGTCAGACCAGGCCCCGCCTGACTTGTGGACGACTACGGGTAATCCCCGCGCCATGGCCTCCGCAACGGCGATGCCCCAGTGCTCGTTTATCGTGGCATGGAGGAAGGCCCTTGCCCTGTCCATAAAGCTGTTGATCTCTGAACGCGGAGCGTTGAGCCGTATATACACATTATATTTGTCATCTATATTCTCCAAAATGTTTCCATTTTCTATCAATTTTATGTTAATATTATTTTTTATTGCTATATTTATAATTTTGTTTACATATCCCGTCTGGGTTCTCGTCGTCGCTCCACCGAAAATCGCTAGCTTCGCCTCGGGCACCATCCTGATCAATTTAGGCATCAGCTCCGCGACGACCCAGTGGTAGCGTTTCTCCTCGCTGAAACGACCCAGCATGACTACAAACGGGCTCCTTTGTTCGAAAGGCGTGGGCGCTTCTTGTACGTGCACGTTTGGGGGTAGCGGTGGGTTGAGCACCTCGGGCTTTTCTCCGTATACCATCTCTACCACGCGGGCTGTCCACCGGGAGTTCGTCAACACGAGGTCCGCGGCGGCGAACGGATTCTCCCGGAGATATCTTGGCAACAACGTGGTGAAGATCTTCCAGTATATGTTTAGTGGGAATTTTCCGTATCTCTCCATGATGTAGGGATCCTCGCCGTAGGCCAAGCCGGTTCCCCTGTACCTCTTGTCGATAATAACCTCGAGGGGGAAGTGGATATACTCTATAATCTTTAGGCCTTTGGATCTATATCTTACCAGGGGCTTGTAGGTCTCGTCGTCGATAAACATCAGCGACGTGTTGAATTTCTTGATCGCTTTTTCTGCAGGTCTCCACATGTAGAGCCTTGTCCACAGCCCGAAGGCCTTGATGTTGTAGGGCATCAGCATGACCGCGGGGTACCGCGAGATGTCTATTCCGTACCAGTCAACGTAGCGCGACGGGTCGAACTTGAAGGTACCTGTGAGGACCGGCGGCAGGCCTGCATTGTCCAGCGCGACAGCGGCAGAGGCACATACAAGTTGCCCCCCGCCTGGGGAACCCCAGTAGCGGTGCGCGACGACGGAGCGCGGCATCGGTCGACTGTGTAGCAGAATTAAAATAGGTTTCGCATGTTCCAGAGAAGGGAGGCCGAGTATTTTAGATAGTATAGATAGAACTCGCGGTTTCCGAACTCCCGCATAAGCCCTTTTGCAAACTGGCGGTGGGCCGCCGCCACTAACGCCTCGGTTGCCTTGCCGGGGGTGGAGCCGTGGTGCAGGTGATGGCTCGCGACGACCCATGGGACCTCCTCTATGTCCATGAGGTGCGCAATTACGCCAAGCAACGTTTCGTCACTTATGAAGTTGCGGAGCCAGACGTCTACGCGGCTTAACGCCCTCTCTATCTTTGTCAACAATTCTTTTTCTGGAAACTTAGAAATGGCCACCACTTGTTTCGGACCTATGAAAAACATAGATCCGCCTTTTAATATATTTTTTGTAGAGAACACCTTGTATGAATATATTCGAGTTCCATCTAATTCGCCAATTTTTCTACTTCGCGATAGAAACTGGCTGGGATTCCTTTTCCACGCCTCTTCATCCAACACCGTATAGATCGGATACGACCTTAGTCTCGGATGTAGCGATGCAAGCGAGCTATCTATAACGTTATCGCTATCTACAATTAAGGCCTCGGAACCCATTACCTGTAGCTCCCTGAGCATTTCGATCCAGGTATCGTTTCTATTCCGCCAGTTGCCATATCTCAGTTCTATATTATCTGGAAGAACCTTCTTCAGCATTTTCTTCTGCTCATCATTAAAAATGTTATCTATAAACACAAACGCAACTCTTGGTTGCATAATGCTAATATTATTTACAAAGTAGATATTAATCTCATATATTCTATAGAAGGGCAAATAGGTGGTAAGAATCATAACAGTAGAAACGCTTTCGCTTATAAACTTATCAATAACAGATTGAACCACTGGCAGATTTGCCGCATCAGTAAGCAAAGGCAACCCCCTAGTCGATGCGGCCACAACTTAAGACTGTGGCGGCAAAGGCGCAATATAAGTTGCTACACCTGAAGGTTACCAAACTTGATAAAACCTTTTGCCGATATCTGAGACTGTTTAGGATGAACTTCACAACAACCACCTGTGACGTTTTCGTGAAAGTTTACGCCGTTAAACGGCGAGAAGCTCATCTCCTCAATTTCAACGACAAGCATCTTAGGCGGTAAAAGCGTGCCATCGGAAAGGTTAATGCTACCAGCGCCTATGGGCTATTGAGACTGTAGCTATTCCACAACCTTACTACCAGTCTCTAACACTCGCTTGCCAACAAACTCTCCAGAGTGTTTGATATATCTATGCCGCATAAAGCGCTGTGTTGAGACTAGGCTGGGCGTTGTTTGTCACATTGCTATGCAACGTGTCTCGAATTTTATAGCCGGTATTACTAGGGCTGTTGTGTAGCCTACTAGATATCCTTCACGCAAGGCATATTACTTGTATAGCCCTTGCCACTTATCGGTGCAAAAGAACAAGTTTAGAGATAATAATTTTTCAAAATACTAAATTGACAGTTGTGGACAAAGTCTACTATATAGTTTCGCAGAAAATCCTCATTTTTCTATTTTTCGTATTAGTATTATCGCGATAGTTGCAAGAGAGCTTATGCTTCTAGTGTTCTCTGCATGGTCGGCTAGTACCTTACCTCTTTTGCGGTAGCAGAAGATTTTGTCTATCCTCGGCTACGTAGCTCTGACTATTAAAGCTCGTGAGCGCTTTTGTCGTTAGGCTTGACCCCTCAGTGTCTATCGCCTTGTTGATAGACGCAATTATGTCTCTGCCTATGGCCATCGAAAAATTATTGAGCCGTGAATCTCTATCGCCGTTCCGCATGAGGAAATTTATCAGCGGTGCCCCTTACAGACGCTTTCCCCGCCACTGCGGAGGTCTCGACACATGCCATGTTTACGGCCGGTGGCGATCTCCTCCTCTCGTAAAACCTCATCTTGTTTCAGATCTCTAAGTCGGTCTATGCCGCCTTGGCGATAGTGCAGGTGATGTACGGCCCGCTCCTCATGGAAGGCGACAAGCTACGACGGCGCATAGGATGGGGCTGATTTGCTCTATCTGGAGAGGGCTCCAAAAACCCGCGAAA
>Ga0080008_129274_pt1 | contig 11480 bp, 14 predicted proteins | sample ConCONMetagenome_FD_69211 | JGI IMG/M metagenome (GOLD analysis project Ga0080008, IMG submission 69211) | Hot spring microbial streamer communities from Conch Spring, Yellowstone National Park, USA - CON_C (SPADES assembly) (version 2) | ecosystem: Environmental > Aquatic > Thermal springs > Hot...
AATCAGGCAAGGGAGTTTAAGCCAAAGTATGTGGTGTCTTATCAGGAGCCTACAAAGGATTGGCTCGAAAGTCTCCCAAAGGAGTGCGTGTATTTAAAAGGTGAAGAGGGTTTGTTGGCTGTTGTGGAGGAATCTGAAAGGGTTTTAAACGCCATCTCTGGCATAGACGGGCTTTTGCCTACCTTTCTTGTGCTCTCAAAGAACAAGATACTACTTGCCAGCAACAAGGAATCTGTGGTCTGTTTGGAGGAACTCATCAGGGAAAAGTCAGAAAATGTGGTGCCCGTGGATAGCGAACACAATGCCCTTTTTCAACTGCTTTCAATAACAGACAGGAAAGAAATAAAAAAGGTATATCTTACCGCCTCTGGTGGTCCTTTCAAGGACACGCCCATTGAGGAGCTTTCAAAGGTAAAGCCTGCCCAAGCCCTAAACCATCCCACCTGGCAGATGGGACAGAAGATCACAGTGGATTCTGCCACTTTGATGAACAAGGGTATAGAGCTTTTGGAGGCTAAGGCACTTTTTGGTTTGGACCCAGACCTTATAGAGGTGGTGATCCATCCCCAAAGCCTGGTGCATGGAGCAATAAAGTTAAAAGATGGCAGTTTTCTCTTTCAGGTTTCTCCGCCAGACATGAAAATTCCCATAATGAATGCCATCTTTTATCCCGAAAGGCGAGGCAATCCCTTCAGAGAGGTTAGCCTTTTTGAGCTTTCTCCCATTGTTTTTGAAAGGGTGGACAGGCAAAAGTTCAGGGCTTTGGCTCTGTGTGAATGGGTCGCAAGAGTAGGAGGTGTTTATGTGCCCGTTCTTTTGGGTGCGGACGAAAGGGCAGTGGAGCTCTTTTTGGAGGAACGCATAAGCTTTGATAAAATAGTCCCACTGGTGGAAGAAGTGCTCTCTTCTGTAAGCATAAGAGACCCAGAGACCATAGAGGAGATCATCCAAGCGGTAGAGTGGGGCTACAAAAAGGTGGATGAAGTGTTAGAAAGGGTGCTATGAGGGAGGTCTTTTACGCCATTCTCTTTGTGCTCTTTGCCTTCTTGCCCTTCCACCTTTTATCTTCTCCGAAGGCTTACTCAGTCAGCATGAAAAACGTGGACCCATCCAAGTTTGAGGTAAAGGTAGGCAAAGAAGGAGGAACTCTCTATTACATACTTTTGGGAGACCCAAAGACCTTGAACCCCGCCCTTGCTCAAGAGACCAGTTCTACCGCAGTGCTCTCGGACCTTTTCAGCGGGCTAACGAGGCTGAACCTAAAAACTATGGAGTATGAGCCTGATCTGGCAGAAAGCATCTTAGCCCTTGAGGATGGAAAAAGGTATGTGGTAAAGCTAAGGAAGGATGTTAAGTGGAGTGATGGAGAGCCCTTTACTGCGGAGGATGTGGTATTTACATATAGAGATGTCTATCTCAACAAAAACATTCCTAACTCTACCGCAGACATGCTTAGAGGAGTTCTCAGAGAAGAAAAGGATGTGGAGAACTTTGTAAGGGCTATAGACCCATACACCCTTGAGTTTAGGCTTCCAAAGCCCTTTGCACCCTTTCTTGGCATCTTGGCAAGTCCCATCTTACCCAAGCATAAGCTGGAAAAATTCGTCAAAGAAGGGACCTTTATGCAGGCTTGGAATGTGAGCACAAACCCAGAAGAGATCGTAGGCACGGGACCCTACAAGCTAAAAAGATACATAAAAGGACAACTGGTAGAGTACGAGGCAAACCCCTATTATTATAGAAAGGACGAAGAGGGTAAAAGGCTACCATACATAAAAAGAAGGGTCGCTTACATAGTGCAAGACCCAGACACTGCCCTGCTCATGTTCTCCACCGGCAAGGCAGACTATCATGGCATCAGACCTACGGACCTCATGACTGTAGTTCGCTTGAAAGAAGTCAGCCTTTTTGATCTGGGACCCACTCCATCTACCACCTTCCTTGTTTTTAACCAAAACCCTCAGGCAGACATTCCCAAGTATAAACTACGGTGGTTCCAAAATTCCCAATTCAGAAGGGCAATCTCTATGGCGATAGACCGCGCTGGAATAAGTTTGCTCGTCTATAACGGCTTGGCACAGCCCCTTTATGGACCCATCACACCCGCCAACAGACCTTACTATTACGAGGGACTGTTTCCAGAAATCCCTTACGACCTAAAAACCGCCAGAAAGCTCTTAGAGGAACTCGGCTTTTCAGACAGAAATAAGGATGGCTGGCTTGAGGACCCAGAGGGAAACACCTTGGAGATCATACTCCTCACCAACGCGGAAAACAAAGAAAGACAAGCCATAGGAAACATGATAAAGGAAGACCTGGAGAAGTTGGGTATAAAGGTAGTCTTTAATCCGATAGACTTTAATGCTTTGGTGCGCAGGCTAACAACGCCTCCATACCAATGGGAAGCTGTAATAATAGGTCTCACTGGTTCCTTGGACCCACACTTTGGCAGGAACGTGTGGCACTCTTCGGGCACCCTGCACATGTGGAACCCAAGGCAAAAAACGCCAGCTACAGATTGGGAGAGAGAGGTGGATGAACTCTTTGACAGGGCTTCTTCTGTGCTAAACAGAGAAGAAAGAATTGAGTTATACAGACAAGCCTACAGAATAATAGCCAGAGAGCAACCCCTCATATTCCTGGCTACTCCAAAGAGCATGGTGGGAGCCAGAGATAAGCTTGAAAATTACTTTCCCACTGTTTGGGGGCAATACGAAGAGGAGTATATGTTTTTCAAGTGATAAGTTCTCTTAGCCTTTCCCGAAGAACCTCGTAGGCTATCTCCCTAATTATGCTTTCCAACGGGATTGATTCAATCCTCTTTTTTAGCTCCTCCTTAAGGAGTTCCCTAACAAGGTCGTTTGGAGTAAAACCTTCAAAGGCTTTTTTGATTTCTTCTTTGATGGTTTCCTCCACAACCTGCCTAATAGATAGGCTTTTTAATACACCCTTTTCTTCCGTTTTCTGTTCCAAAGCACTTACCGTAGGCACAGCCTCCTGTATAGGCATTTGTGGAGTTATGGTAGATTCTTCCTTTTGTTCCTCAAAGACGAACTCTTCCATAGGCAATGGGCTTTCCTCTAACTTAGGCACTTCAAATTCTTTAATGATTTGAAGGAATTCCTCAGGTTCAACATCCTTTTCTTTTTCCTGCACAGCTTCTTGCTTCTCAAGTAGTTCCCCGAGCATTTGTATAAGTGTTGTTTCTTCTTCCTTCAAAGGAACGATGATTTCTTTAAATTTTTCTACTATCTCCTTGGGACTCTCTTCCCTTGAAATTGTGTGCTTATTTCTGAGCGGAACATCATCTATGTTTATGTTAAACAGTTCGTCTATCAACACCAAAAAGGGCTTTTGAGCTATATCCTGGTCTTTAGCTAATTCCATTAATCTCTTCTTTGCTGCAAGCCCCGAGATCGCATCAAATATAACTCCATCTACATCTTTTAAAAGAATTTCCAAATCTCTAAAGGACCTTATGGCAACTGGCTCAAACTCCTCAGATAGTAGGGAAATAATACTATCTACCAGGGTGCTATCAAAGGACACTACTGCAACTTTCTTCTTTGGGTGAACACTTTCGGGGATGTATCTGGAAACCTCCTCCTTTGATTCTGGCTGTGCTTCTGCAAGTTTAAGCTCTTCTTCAAAGAATAGTTTTTGTATGCTTTCCTGTTCCGAGGGAGCTATCTCTATCACCCCCTCTACTTCTCCCATAGTCTGTTTGTGAGTTTCTATTTCAAGCTCTAAGGTGGGCAATTGGTATTCCTCTGTTTCTTGAACAGGTGCATTAATAGCAGATAGAACTTGATCAAGGGTGCTCTCCCTTGGTATAAGCACCTTTTTTTGTGGTTTTATATTTTGAGCATTTATAGGGAACAGGTCATCCACAAGCACCACAAACTTTGCATCCTTGAATTTCTGTAGATATAGATTGTTTATATCTTCTTCGGCGAGGGCTCCCGATATTGCGTCATAAATGATCACATCAAAATATGAAGTTGCTAAACTAAGGGCCTCCTCCCCATTTTTAACATCCATAACTTCGTATTCACTGAGGGTATTCTTCAGCTGTTTTACTAAACTTCTGTCAAAGGAAACTATCAAGACTTTCATTTTCTTCCCTCCATTTCTTTAAGTATATCATCGAGTATCCTTTTTGCTTCTTCAATGCTTTCCTTTGGTATTACCCCGTGGGTAGCAATTGCCAGCCTAAGTGCCTTCAGCTTCTTTTCTAAACCTTGTGGATAGGTTTTTTCAACTATTTTTACTTCAGTGTTTTTCTGCTGGGCTTGTGGGATTAGCATATAAACAATACCTATTGCAGATAGTATTAATCCAGCCAAAGCTATACCAAGGGATGTTGGGTTTTTGAGCATTTCTTCTATATATTCTCCAAAATTGTATTTTCTGGTGTATATATACACCTCTGACTTGGATGGTGATATTTTGTGGTAGGACAAATACATATTGACATCCGTAAGGTTCTGAAATACCTGACCATATGTGTATATCTTTCCTTCAACAGTTTTAAATATAAAAAATCCTTGGTCTGGATAGTCCATCCTCTTTAGCTCTTTACCTTCATACACTGATAGCATAAAACTGGCAAAATTTGCGTTTATTTTTTCCTGCTTCTTTATAGCATATATCTCAAAGGATGTGTATATTCCCAATCCAAACAACAATAAGCCCAATATCATGAAAATAAGAGACAGAAATCTTTTCACCTTTACCCTCCAACCGTTATAGCTTCTACAAGCAGGGATGGAGAACCCACATGCCCATACATCCTAAGGTCTTCTCCCACTCCCACCAAATTTTTCAGAAGCTCCTGAATGTTCCCTCCTATAACTACTCCCTTCACTGCTTTCTCCTTCTTTCCACTCTTGTAAATTATACCAGAAGCACCCAGGGAGAAATCTCCGGAAATAGGGTCTGCGGTATGCAAACCCATAAGGTCTAAAACCAAAAATACCTCCTCGTAAGCCCTCAACAGGTCCTCCAGAGTGTGGTTTCCCCTCTCTATGTAAAGGTTCCTTATGCCAGAGGTGGGCAAGCTTTTATAGCCGTGTCTTACCGAATTACCCGTTGGTTTGGCGTTGCATTTGACTGCAGTATATACACTGTGCAAGAACCCTTTAAAAATTCCCTTTTCAATTACTATGTTTTTCTTAGATGGGATGCCCTCCGCGTCCAGTTCCAAAGACCCCACACCCCCTTTTAGGGTCCCGTCATCTATCACCGTTAGCAGAGGGCTTGCTATTCCTTGTCCTTCTTTGCCCTTCAGCAGGGTTTTGTTTTTTACGAGTGCATCCCCCAAGAACATCGGGCTGAAAGCCTCCAAAAGGGATACCGCACTCTCTCTGAAGAAAACAACGGGAATGACCTTTGTTTCGTAAGAAACCGCCCCCAACTGGGCAGTAGCCTTAAAAACGACATCCTTAGCCATCTCTTCAAAGTCTATGTCCTTTAAATATCTACCGCTCCTGTATTCATAGGATATAGCCTCTTCCCCGTTTTCTACCGCAAGGGCTGAGGTAAGGCAGGAAAAGTATGTGGTTGTGTAGCTGTATTCAAGACCCTGAGAGTTGAAGCAAAGAACATCCACTTTAAACTCCTTCAGGCTTGTCTTTCTTGTGCCCACTACCCTTCTGTCAAAGCCCTTTGCGAGCCTTTCAAGGTTTATAAGCAACTCCGCTTTGTCCTCCACACTCAGAGAAAGTCCCTCGTGATCGTAATCCGCTTGCAACTGCCCTTTAAACTCCCCTTTGTTCAGAACAAAACCGTCATCCTCTGGCGTCAGCTCCAAAGATTCCACTGCCCTCTTTACACAGCTTGAAACCGCCGTCCAGGATAGGTCTGTAGTGTATGCAAATCCCTGTTTAAAATCCTTTAGGACCCTTATACCCAAGCCAACCTCCTTTGACTTGGAAAGGTTTTCCAAGCTCTCCCTTGAGGTCTCCACCAAAAGTTTTTCCGTGCTCTCTATGTATGCTTCGTATTCATACTCTCCTTCTAAGGAGTTTTCTATCCATTTCTTTAGTTGTTCCATCGTGAAAGATTTTATAATAGTTTTTTGGCTATGGCGGAAGAGAAAGAAAAGGTAGAAGAGAAAAAGGGAGGAAGAAAGATCCTATTTCTAATACCTATCCTTTTATTACTTTTGGCAGTTGCGGGCGGAGGTGTCTATTTTTTCCTACTCAACAAACCTAAGAAGGAGGGTGAGGAAAAGGTTGCGCCCTCCCATGTGGGAGTTATGGTAGATTTGGGAGTATTCACCGTCAATTTGGCAGACAGAGGAACGGACGCCTATGCAAGGGTAGCCATAACCTTGGAGCTTTCCAACGAAAAGGTAAAACAGGAGGTGGATAAAAGAATGCCCATAATCAAGGATGCCATCATAGATGTGATAAGTAGCAAGACCTCGGATTTTGTAAGGACGCCCGAGGGAAGGGAAGCCCTAAGGTTAGAGCTTATAAGAAGACTTAATATCATTTTGGTAGAGGGTGGCGTCCGAAACATATACTTTACTGAGTTTGTAGTTCAGACGTCGTGATGGATTTCTTTTATAGCCTTTTAAAGGTCCTTATCTCTTTAGTCATAGTGGTGGTGCTCATAATTTTGGTGGTTCCATACCTGCATCCTCTTCTAACAAGGCTGAGCCTTAAAGGAAAGTCGGGGAATGTGAAGGTTTTAAGCATTGTTCCCCTCATGAGGGGTGCCTTTTTGGTGGAGCTTGAGGTGAAGGGAGTGTATATGTTAATCCTTGTAAGCGAAAGGGGTGCGGATGTTGTTTATAAAGACCTTAGCCCTTAGCCTTTTAGTTATTGGTGTTTGCTACGCCCAAGAGCAAATACTGCCAAACATAGAGCTAAAGGTTGGCACAGGACAGCTGGACACCTCCATAAGGCTCTTGATCCTCCTGACTGTTCTATCCCTCGCCCCATCTATTCTTATTATGACAACCTCCTTTGTTAGGATCGTTATAGTATTATCCTTGATAAGGCAGGCTTTGGGTGTTCCCACCGTTCCCCCCAATCAAGTGATCGTATCCCTTGCCCTATTTTTAACCTTTTTTATCATGAAGCCTGTTTTTGAAAACATAAACCAAAACGCACTTCAGCCCCTGCTCAAAGGGGAAATAACCGATCAGGTGTTCTTTGAGAGAACCTCGGACATTTTAAAGGAGTTCATGGCTAAGCATACAAGAAAGGAGACCATAAAGGTCTTTTTGGACATATCTGGTATGAGCAAGGAGGAAAGGGAAAAGATCAAATCACCGAAGGATATTCCCCTAAGCGTGCTGATCCCCGCCTTTATGGTAAGCGAAATAAGCGTAGCTTTCCAGATAGCTTTTTTACTTTTCCTACCCTTTTTGATCATAGATTTGGTGGTGGCGTCCATACTTATAGCCATGGGCATTCTCATGATTCCGCCCCAGATCATATCCTTGCCCTTTAAACTTATGCTCTTTGTATTGGCTAACGGTTGGGAACTTGTTATACTTTCCCTTGTAAGGAGCTACCAATGAGCCCGGACCTGATCCTTTCTATGGGACAGAAGATGCTTGAGATGGCTTTTATTTTGGCGGCGCCCGTCCTTTTGGCTACCTTCCTTGTGGGACTTATCGTTAGCATTCTTCAATCTGCCACCCAAATACAGGAACTGACCCTAAGCTATATACCAAAGCTCATAGCGGCCTATGTGGTCGTTCTCCTTTTGGGTGCGTGGATGCTAAACAAACTGCTGGACTTTACAAAGGAGCTCATAGTTAATATCCCCGTCTGGCTCCGATGATATCCCTTGACCTAAACAGCCTTTTAACCCTCTTTTTGCTTCATGTTAGGGTTATTTCCTTTCTCTTTATGGTGCCCTTCTTTGGTAGAGAACTATTGCCAAGCACTTTTAAGGTCTTCTTTGCTACTGCCCTTTCCTTTATGCTCTTTTTATACACAGACCAAAAACCCATAGAGTTTGCCACCACAGGGCACTTTTTCCTTGCCATTTTAAAGGAGTTTCTCTTTGGTTTTTTCAGTGGTCTTTTTCTTAGGCTTATCTTTGATGCGGTTGTGATGGCGGGAGAGATCGTAGGCATAAACATGGGTTTATCCATTGCCACCCTTTTCCTTCCCCAACAGCCCCAAGCTTCTGTCTTTTCTGTGTTTTTTATGCTACTTTTTACATCCTTTTTCCTCTCGGTGGGAGGTCCAGAAATAGTTTTTCTCTCCCTTGCCAATAGCCTGAGCAAGGTGCCCTTGGGAACCTTTGACCTCTATTCCATAAACCCAGATGTGTTCTTAAAGCTCTTTTATGAGAGTTTTAACCTTGCATTTAGAATTTCCCTACCCATAGTTCTGAGCATGCTCCTTTTAAACCTGACCCTCGCCCTACTGAATAGGTTCATCCCCCAAATAAACGTCTTTATAGTTGGTCTGCCTCTGCAGGTGTTTTTAGGCTTTGCCCTTTTGGTGGTCCTCTTTCCACTAATATCCTATCTGCTCTCAAGCCACCTAAAGGAGTATATAATCAAGTTCAGTAGGGCTGTGGGTGGCTGATATGGCACAGGAAAACAAGACGGAAAGGGCAACGCCTTATAGGAGAAGAAAGCTCAGGGAGGAGGGTAATGTAGCCAAAAGCGTGGAGATAGCCACCGCAAGCATGGTATTTTTAGGGAGTATAGCGATCTTTTTCACGGGATATACGCTTTTTAGTAAAGTTTTGGAGCTGTTTTGGAACGTTTCCTTGAACCCATACGTTGATTTCCATAGGATTTTCACTCAAATAAAGGAAGGTATATTCCCCCTTATACTGCCCTTCTTTGTGCTAAGCCTTTTGGTGGTTGTTCTTACCCACATCGCCCAGTTTGGTTTTATATTCACCACAAAACCCCTTGAGCCCAAACTTGAAAGGCTTAACCCCTTTGAGGGTCTAAAGAGAATTTTCTCAATGACCACCTTCTTTGAGCTTACAAAAAACCTACTGAAGGTCTCCCTCCTTATGATCGTTGCCTATTTCTTTGTTAAATCTGGGCTTTGGGAACTCTTTAACCTCTTTGCCAGTGAAAACTCAACCGCAATAAGGAGTTTTTTGGGCTTTACCTTTAAGTTGGTGATCTTTATCTCGGTGATTGCCCTGTTTATAGCCCTTTTGGACTATGCATACAAACGGTGGGATTACGAAAGAAGGATCAGGATGAGTAAGGAGGAGGTAAAGGAAGAATACAAACAGCACGAGGGTAATCCCCTTGTCAAAAGTGCCATCAGGCGGAGGATGAGGCAGTTGGCTAAGGGTAGGATGCTTCAAGAGGTTCCCAAGGCGAGCGTTGTTATCACGAACCCTACTCACATAGCCATAGCCCTCCGTTATGACCCCAGCAAGGGAGATAAAGCACCCATCATCTTGGCAAAGGGCAAAGGTGAAATAGCAGAGAGGATCGTAGAGGTTGCCACCGTTTATGGCGTCCCCATAGTCAGAAGGGAGGAGTTAGCCAGAGCCCTCTATCCAGTGGTGGAGGTTGGGGAGGAGATCCCACCTAAGTTCTACAGGGCGGTGGCAGAGGTTATAGCCTTCGTTCTCTCTCGCAGGAGGAGGATTGCGGTATGACGGACCTTGGAAAGTGGCTGATCTTTGTGGGTGTGTTTTTTATAGTCTTTGGTTTGGTCCTTCTGTTAGTTGAAAAACTTCCCTTTGGCTTTGGCAAGCTGCCTGGGGATATCTTCATAAAGAGAGACAATTTTACCTTTTACTTTCCCTTGGCCACTTCCTTGCTTATAAGCCTTTTGCTGACCCTTATCCTTAACCTTATATTTTGGTTTTTGAGAAAGTGAGTGGCGGAGCCGACGGGACTTGAACCCGCGACCTCCGGCTTGACAGGCCGGCGTTCTGACCTGGCTGAACTACGGCTCCTCAAAGTTATATTATAACACACGTGGAGATTTTTGACCAATACGCCAAAAACTACGATCAGTGGTACGAAAGACCCTTTGGAAGTTCTGCCTTTGGGCTTGAGGTAGCTTGCCTTAAAAGAGTTATAGTTTCCTTTTCTTTATCCCTTGAGGTGGGGGTGGGGAGCGGTAGGTTTGCTCAAGCCCTCGGAGTTCCATATGGATTGGACCCCTCAATGGAGCTTTTAAAGTTGGCAAGGCAAAGGGGTATCCGTGGAGTTCTTGGAAGGGCGGAGGCTTTGCCCTTCAAAAGCTCAAGCTTTGACTTGGTCCTTATGGTGGTCTCTGTATGCTTTTTTGAAGAGCCCTTGCGTGCCTTTGAGGAAGCCCACAGAGTTTTAAAGAACGACGGATATTTAGTGCTTGGGCTTGTTCTTTCGGACAGCCCTTGGGCGGACTTTTACAAAGAAAAGGCAAAGAAGGGACATCCTATTTACTCCCACGCAAGGTTTTACTCCTTTGGAGAACTTTCCTCCGTTTTAGCCCAAGCAAGCTTCAGGATTGAAAAGGTATGCACCACCCTCTTTGAGGAACCCCAAGACCAAGAGCCTCTGAAAAATCAAGATATAAGAGATGGCTTTTGGAGGGAAGGAGGCTTCTTCTGCGTAAGTGCTAAAAGGATAAACTGATTAGCCTCTCAATCAACTTGGCAAGGTTAAAATCCTTGTCTGTAATTGCCTTTGCATCGTGGGTCATTAGTTTTATCTTTAGCCTTTTAAAGCCCAGTTCTACATCCGGGTGATGCCATAGGCTTTCAGCCAGGTAGGCTATTGCGTTAAAAAGCATGACAGTTTCCTTCCAGTTTTTGGTGGCGACCTCTCTGCAAATGTATCCATCCTCGTATTTCCATTGAGGAAGTTCCGCCTGTATTTTTTGAAGGATCTCCTCAGGGCTGTAGTGCTTTAGTCTTTCTTCTGGCATGAGGGACACACCCCATAAATATAAAGGGAGTGGGATAATACCTTAAAGCCATTTAACTCTTCGGGCACCCTGCATCCAGCTTCTGCTTTCAGGTCCAGTATGGCTCCACACATTACGCATACCAAATGGTCGTGTTCTTGAATGTTGGCGTCATACCTTACTGAACTTCCCCAGTATGCGACCCTTTTTATAAAGCCCAACCCTTCCAAAGTTTCCACCGTTCTATACACGGTAGCCAGAGAAACAAAGGGATATATTTCCTTAACCTCTTCGTAAATTTCCTCAACGGTGGGATGGTCCTCTCTACGTAGAAGGATCTCATAAACCGCCAACCTCTGAGGGGTGATCTTTAACCCCTTCTCCTTGCAAACCTTCACAAACTCTTCAAGCCGTTCCTTTTGGTGCGCCGTCATAGCAAGCTTAATAATATAAATCAAATAAAAGTAATTTGCAACTAATTCGGGAGACTGTTCTAAAAATAATGCCTTAGATGTGAGAGAGATTATCTTATATTTTATACACGTCGGGTGAGAAATTCAGAAAAGCTGGAAATCCCTTAAGAAAAAGGTCTTGGCAGGGAGAGGGCTTATAATACCCCCAAACACCACCAAG
>Ga0080008_167965_pt1 | contig 11475 bp, 8 predicted proteins | sample ConCONMetagenome_FD_69211 | JGI IMG/M metagenome (GOLD analysis project Ga0080008, IMG submission 69211) | Hot spring microbial streamer communities from Conch Spring, Yellowstone National Park, USA - CON_C (SPADES assembly) (version 2) | ecosystem: Environmental > Aquatic > Thermal springs > Hot...
TGAGAATACTACAAATATACAAACACCTCAAATAACATCAGGAGATCTCAATACGCAAATACTTAATACAATTGCTACAAATACATCAACAATGGTATCTTTACTACAGAATATATCAAACAGTTTAAATAATTTGAATGCAACACTATCATCTGCTTTTAGTGTAAATCAAAATGTAAATAATAATTTGCTTTCTACATGGTTTGGATTAGTAAATCCTAATTTCTCCATGCATCCAAATTATGGTTACTTCAATCTAAGATGATATTTTTTTGTTTTGTAGTATGCACATAATCTAAATTTATATCAATGCAACCGGTTGATTACCTAAAGCAAATGAAAAAATTTTGTGATGAATGTATGCAAAAATTGGAGCAATATGATTTTGATTTAAAACAATTTCTAATAAATGTTATAAAAGACTTTGGATTAGAACTAGATGAAAATAATATCCCTGCAAAATTTAACAAAAAAACTATGTCAGAATTTATATCCAATTTAATAGAGTTAAATAGTAACAATCCAGATAAAACTTTGGAATGCATAGATTACATGTACAAATTAGGACATTGTTTATCTACTTTTGCATCTTTTTCTATATCACTAGATGATTTATTACAATTAAATGAGATACGTAAGCAATACATAAAGGAGATTAAAAATACTGCGAACATCATAAATAAAAATTTATTACTCGATAAGTATTACAATGAATTCAAAACATCCTTAAAGGAAAGAGATAATTTGCTTGTCAATATTGTTGATAGTGGAGTTAGAGCATCAGATATACAATTAAGACAAATGTTACTAGCCAGAGGTTATATAGAGACAGCACCTGGAAAACTGGTATTTATTGAAGATAACTATCTAGATGGATTATCTCTGCAATCTTTGGTTAAATCTGGAGAAGGAGCTAGAAAAGCAACCTATGATAAAGCAGTTTCAACATTTGAACCCGGCTATCTAACAAGACAATTCATTTACAATTTATCCCATATCAGATTCAAAGAGGAAGATTGTCATAGCAATCAATATATCATCTACAAAGTAACTGAATCAAACTTTTACAATCTTGTTGGTAGGTATTATTATGACATTAGAACTAACAAAGAAAAAATACTAACAAAAAATGATAAACATTTAATCGGACATAATATTCCCTTTAGATCGGTTCTCCATTGCAAAACAGATAACGGTATTTGTAGAAGATGTTTTGGAGATTGGTATTATAAAGATTACGATGAAATAGGAATAATCACTGCTCAAACTTTAGGAGAAAGAGGAGTGCAACTAACATTAAGAGTATTTCATACAGGTTCTGCTGTTAACATAGCAAACACATTTAGTAACTTACTAACATCCTATCCTGATTTATTGAGAATGGACAGAAATATCATTATACTTGATAAACCAGCTGACATAAAGTTTGACACAAAAATCTTAACTGTAAAACATATATTGTTACATGAAACAAAAATGATAATAAAACATAACGATAAAAGTATAGAGATTGATTTACAACCAGGCTATCTACTCTTCGTAGATAAAAACGTGGATAACTATCAAGGACCTCTGTTTACAATAAACTATCATTCAATTGTAAACTCTATCAAACTATTAAAGAAGATATTAAACAGTAAGTTTGTAATTGAAGATGAAAAGCATCTCTATAAGTTAATAGAGGTATTGTTTAGTATGCTCTCATACAAAGAAAGAATTCCACTATCTATGATTGAGCTATTGGTTATGGCTCAACTATTAACAAAAGACAATAACATTTACTTCTTTGATAGAAAGTTTGATTTTCCAATGACAAAAGATTCAATTAAAATTATGCCACATAGATTAGGTCTAGGATTGTTGTTTGAAAGAGCATCTCAATCATTTACATATGAGACAAAAAATATTAATGTAGAATCTCGTATAATCCAGTTAGCAGAGGAGTGAAATTATTTTTTGGAAATCTTGAGCAGATTGAAATTAGCATTAGGAACTATAAGTCCTTTTTGAGCAGCATATTTTTTGACTTTTGCACAATCTATGTCACAAGCTATTCCTTCTACTTCCATATCAATATTTATATTTGTAGCATTTTCAAATCTTATACTTTCAATGTATGCTTCACGATGTGATGGTCTTATAACAGCATCATAACAAATAATTCTTATAGGTGGAACTGGTTTTGTGTAGTCACTTTCTCTGATCCAGCTTGCTAATACTCTAGCAGAAAAACCTATTGCTCCCATTTGTGCTAACTCAATTAAATGCTTTCCATATGGACCTGTTGGATAGATAACACCTTTAAGTAGTTTTTTGTTCTCATCAACTTCTACATCTCTAATTATATGAGATACAAACTGAGGATGAATTGTAACTAGTCTCTCTATATCGTTTGAGTAGGGATGTCCAAATTCACCAAATGCTTCTCTGTTAGCAACTAATTGTTTGAAGTTTTCTATTGCAGGTTTCATTGTTTCAAATGGATAAATTCTTTTATTTATGTTTGGAACATCAAAGCTTTGTAAGGTAGCATAGATTATTGGTTTACCCTTGTCAGATTCAATTTCTACATCAAAACTAGCACTCTCATAGATAAGTTTTGTTTCCATTGAAATTAAAGCTCGCAAAAATATGTCTAGCAAGAGAAATATAACATCAAAAAACATTATAAGTTTTCCTCTAGCTGATGGTAAAAAACTTGTCTTCAAGAGACAAAGTGAGTTCGTATACAATCCAGATATAATACAAGGTTTACTTGAATCAGATGAATTTCAAAAATTTGTTGAACAACTTGATTCACATAGTATAGAAAAGGATAAATTCAAACTAGTTGATGCAGCTTTTGAAACTATAAAACTATTAAAATCAGAACATGATGCTAATAAATACAAAGGTGTATTGTTAGTTGCTTTAGATTTTGAAACAGACAGTATAACTATGGATTTAATAAGAAGATTATATAACATTGATACAAAAGCAGAAGATGTTGTAGCCTATGCTTTGTATTTAGCTGCGTCTGGTCAAGCATCTAAACCACGACTATCAGATAATACAAGATTACGTTGGGCAGAATTACTAATACAGGTCTTCTACAAAGAGTTTGTTAAGTCCTTAAAACTATACCAAAAAATACAAGATAAACCAGATGCTAAACTATCAAGATTTTTTAATCCATCAACCATAGTTCAAAAATTGTCAGATAGTACAGCATTCGGATACCGTCTACCCGAGCTGCTACAAATAGCTGAAACATCATCTCCACTAGAGGAACTATCGTTAGCTTTCACTGTGAAACTAACAGGACCAGATGGAATTAAACAGGAAGCATCAGTAGCAGACATAGGTTACTTAGATGAATCGGTTTATGGTAAGATAGCTGCTTACGATACTCCAGAGAATGCTAACACATCTAGGACAAACAGATTAACACTTGGAGCATACATATCAGATTTATCAGGTAAAATAAAAAGAATAGAGTTACCTGCTTTGGAAGGACATTATAGTATATTGTCTCCACTTGAGAGCATGATACCTTTCATTGAACATAATGATGGTAATAGAGTCTTGCTAGCAACAAACCAACTTAGATCAATTGTTCCATTAGAGAATAGCGAAATACCTATTGTCGCAACAGGTATAGAATCAATAATACCAAGGCTTACATCTGGTCTATTTACCATACGAGCAGAAGATGATGGTGAAATTATAGAGAAAGGAGATGGATATATAGTTGTTCAATATAAAGACGGAAGGAAAGTATTTTATGATACTGGAGCAAGAATACTAAACACAGGTAAAGGTAAATATTATGTTAATATGCATATAAAAACTAAAGATGTCTTCAAAAAAGATCAAATTTTAGTTGAATCAGATTATATTAAACAAGAAACATTATCTTTAGGAAAGAATGTGCTTACGGCATTTATGCACTACAAAGGTTATACATATGAAGATGGTATTGTGGTATCTGAATCATTTGCTAAGCAACTAGGTGTAACAAAAAAGACTTTTATAGTTAATATACCAATTTGGAAAGATCAAAAGATTATAGCAGTGAATCCAAAATTGCTTAAAGGTGAGAAATTTAAAGATGGTGAGATAATGTTCAGAGTTGAAATGTTAATAAATGAAAAGCAAGATATAGAGGAAGAAGAAGACGAACATCTAATAGAACAATCTGATAGCGAATTTGTATCAGATTCTGAAATATCAATAGTCAAAGAAGTAACAGGTAGAGTTATTAACTACAGATTCAAAGGTAATGATGTATTGGATTTTGCTATTTACCTAAACGTTGATATAAATGATGATAGGGTAAAGGAACTTAAACCAATATATGATAAGTTTATAACCAAATACAAAGCCTATGTTCAAAATTACACAAAATACTATAGTGACTCTGAATCAAGATATTTAATACCGGAAGATATATCAAAACTAAAAGGTTTTAGATACAACGATAAGAAACCAATTGCTATACTGAGTTTTGTATTATCAAAATATAATCATGCTAGATTAGGAGATAAGTTATGTAATAGACACGGAAACAAAGGAGTTATTGCTGCAATCATACCAGATGAATTAATGCCCAAAACAGAATATGGTGAGACAATACATGTTATATGCGATCCATTAGGAGTAGTCAACAGAGCTAACATTGGACAGTTATATGAACTTGCTGTATCTTACATAGCAAAACATGTTTATCAAAAGTTTGTTAAGGATCTCAAAACCTTTAAAGAGACTTTTATAAAATTCTATGAAGTATTATACTTTAACTCCAATATTTTGGATAAACTAATGAAATCATTGCATGCATTAAGCGACTATGATTTTAATAGGATATACAACAGAGCAAAACAGATACAGGCCATTCCTGTCATTATACCACCATTTGCAAGTCCATCATCACATGGAGATGATACACAAACTGCTATACAAAGGCTAGAGAAATATTTTGGTGTAAGCATAAGTCAAAAATTATATCTACCTGAGTTTAAAACCTACACTACTTATCCTGTTAGTATTGGCTACATGTATTGGTTTAGGTTGGAGCATACAACAGATGAAGTATTACATGCTGTAGCAGATGCTCCAAAGAGAGCTCTAACTGGTCAAGCAATGAAAGGTAAAAAGATATCCGGTGGACATAGAATTGGAGAGTTTGATAGTTGGGCAATATTAGCTCATGATGCTCCAGCAGTGATGAAAGAATTGTTCATGTTGAATGCTGAATCTTCTGATTTTCTTGATAGTGTTATACCAAACATAATACAGCAAGGTAAAGCTACATTGCCAGCAGAGTTAAAAATAAAATCAAATCAATTATTACAACAACTACTTTATAGCTTTCATATAAAATCGCAAAAAAGTTAACATATTTGAGAAATAGTTTTTTGTACATCTTTTAAGACATTACTTAATTCATTTGTTAGTATATTTATATTTTTGTTGAATTTATTTATGGTTTGATTATATGACTCATTATCAAATGGAGCAATATTCTCAATCATTCTAGACAGTTCTTGTAACGCTTTTTCATTAAAAGTTAAGAGATCTGGATTTACAAAATCTGTTAGAACATCACTTGTATTTGTAGTTGTTTGTGTTTCCATTGTGAATTCAATAACATTGTTATCGCTGGTAGCAAACTGTCCTCGTAACAAAAGATTGATTATAATTTCCCTATTGTTGCTATCAATAACTATATTACCTGACTTGACATTAGCATAACCATGATTAATTGTTATATTGCCAATTCTACCAGAACCAAATCTGATGATACCAGAAGTTATATTATATTCATTCAGATTTAGATAACTACCATCGATTATTTGCAACATACCACCTTCAAGCAAAGTTATTAAGCCATCATATAAATTCAAACTATTAACAGTTTCATTGTTTATTAAACTTATCATTTGTTCTCTATCTATGTTTACATGAGAACCATTTATGGTATATGTTTGTGAATCTAATTGTAGATGTTTTCCTTTTATTTTGACTTTGTAGTCTGTTAATACATTTGGATTGCTATCATTAATTATATCATCTATCGGATCAATAGAAAGAGCAGGATTTTCGTTACGAATTGTCGTTATGTAACTTGCAATACATTCTATCAGTGTTAATAATGGTAGAGTAATATCTAGTATATTGTTAATGCTAAAGCCAATGTTACTCAGTAATGAACTAATATCATTAAGTAGGGTGTTTATAGATTGTAAAATTGCAGTTAGAAAGGAAGCTAAAACATTAGATATTTGTTTTAGTAAATGAAATATAGGACTTCGTTGAATAATATTTGTAATTGAACTTATTACATTATCAATAACTCTTAAGACTGTATTAACTATACTTGATAGTTGGCTTATTAACAAAGGTAAAGAAGCCGAAGCTAAATCGATCAATAGTTGTGTTATAGCAGCTGGTATCATAGACAAAATGGAGAATAAATTACATATTTTCGAAACTAAGTTGTCTACATTATTAGGATTTAATCTTTTAACTTCTCTTTTTATTGACTCAAACAAATTACTTAATTCTCTAATAGTTTGATCTGTAATGTTAAGTAGCATAGTTTTTAATTTTGTTTCCGTTATAATTTTTAGTTTAGAATTCGTATCTGAATTACTGTATGCTGGTGAAAGTATGTTTTGAGTATTATTACCACTTTGTATGTAAGATGAAACCTCAACATTATATGGATGATAAGAAATAGGTGGACCTGGTACGCGTCGATCTGTATACACAGATCTAAGTATATAACCTTTGATAGGATCATTACTTAGTATCGATATGTTTTCACCTAATATCTCTATTTGTTTTGCATGCATTGTAATTTTTGTAGGAGTCATTTCAATTATTGATTGATCTGCACCTTGTTCAACTACAAGCAATATTCTATTGTTTTGTATCTCAATTGTTGAACGCGTGATATTATTGTTACTAATATCTTTGGTTTCAACTTGTAGTCCTATTATAGACCGGGTATCTGCTGTTTGTTGTGTTACTATAGAATGAACTATTGATCTTTTTGTTGCATCAAGTCCAGTTGTAAGTTGATAATAATTTGCAAAATTTTCCTGCTTCACAAATAATCTTTTTTCAAAATTAAATATTTTGCTGACTCTTCTATGTAGATAAGGTTTTTCAAAGGGTAATGTTTCTACTTTTTCTCTAATCACAATAGTGTCATTATTGATACTAACAAGTGGTTGGTAGTAGAATTTTTTGCTGTAAGCAATTGATTCATCCACTTTTAATCCACCTGCATTAACTATCCTATCATCTTCAGTCTTATATTCTACAATTCTAGCATTAAACAAGCCAGTATTATTGTACTGATTTATGATTAGATTATTCAGATCATATGTATGCACTTTGCTATGTGCAAGTATGTGATTCATATATGATTCTCTTCCACTAGAGATTTGATTGTAATTTTTATCATCTTGATTTAACAAATCTAACAACAAGGGTCTGCTTCTGTGTAATAAGAATGATGAACTTATTGGAAAAGATATGTTAGGAATTTTGAATTGAAAAGGCTGTTCATTATTTATTTCAGCATTTAATCTTGTTTGTGCAAACAATGCTTTTTCATCTACATTTAAATGTTTGGATAAACCTGTAAGTAAATGAATATTGTTTTTAATCAAATCATCAAAACTAACATTGATATCAATAAATTCATTCGTTTTTGCTCCAAACAATGTTCCAATATTACACAAAGCATCAGGATGTCCAACAACTAAACCACTAGTGTATTGATTGTGAAAATAACTTGGTTCTGTAACAACAATGTTATTACCCAAAATAGATTTGTATAAAGCTGTCATATTTCTTAGCAATTCTCCTTCTTTTATAATTTGCGGAGAACCTATTATAACACCTAGATCTGATTCTGGCCACATATAAACCAAGACAAGAGAACCTATAGCTATGTAAGGATAGCTATAAGCTAAATTTCTTCCATACGCATAAACAGAAGTAGATATAGGGAATGCTTTGATAGTTCTTTTCGGTTCTCTAAGTAATAACACTTTGTATAAACCTTGTTCAAATGTAGGATAATCATAATCTTTAATTTTAAAGGTTTTACCCTCTTGTTGATCAAAATCAAATCCAAGTACTATACCCAACTCTAACATTTGATTAGCAGCTCCGTTATTGATGCAAGTACATATAGCATTAGGTAAATTGTTGCAGGATGTGTCAGACAAAACAATTGAATATAACAATTGGTTTTACGAATATAAGGTAGATGGATTGAGAACTCTCATTTTTAGTGACGGTAATATTGTAAGCAGATATGGAAACACTCTATATATTGATGTTAACAAAGACATAATCAAACAGATACCAAAAGGATATGTTTTAGATTGTGAAAGTTTTGCAAATAACGTTTGGCAAACTATGTCAATCAAATCAAAAACAAAATCAAAGCATATACAAAACAATATAAAGATCTATGTTTTTGATATAGTTGATCAAGATACAATACTAAAAGGCAAAGTTTATGAAGTTCCATACGAACAACGTAAACAAGAACTACAAAAGTTATTGAAATATATCTCAACTAAGGATAAGAGATTTAAATATGTCCAACATATACAAGCTACAAAAAATAGTAGAAAATACTTTATGGAAATTGCTAAACAATATTACAATAGAGGTTTTGAGGGAGCTATGTTTAAGAAAGCTGGACACTTTTATGTTCCAAGCAGAACATCTAATTGGATCAAAGCTAAACTATTTGCAGATATAGATGTTAAAGTTGTGGACGTTATCATTCAAAACAATAGAGTAAAGGCTTTTGTTTGTGAGTACAAGGGTCATAGATTTAATGTCGGTTCTGGTTTGACAGAAGAACAAAGAAGATTTGTAGCAGAACATAAACAAAAGTTTATTGGCAAAAAGCTAAACATAAAGAGTATGCATTATACAGAAGCCGGTATTCCTAGAGTTCCGATATTTGTTGGCTTCTATGCAACTGATTTTGATGAAGATTTTGCTCAGTTACTAGAACAAAAACAACTCTTGAAGTTATCTTGAGCTGAGTAATTATGGATATTAACAAAATCACTTTTAAATCAAAAAAAGATCTAAATACATTTTTAAGACAAGTATTTAATGAATATGGACCAGAAACAACTGCTAAATTAATTGCTGCACTACAAAAAATCGGATTTGAGCTATCAACAATGCTAGGTATGACAACTAGTTATAAGGATTATGTTATAATGGAAGTAAAGGATTTAAGTGATAAAGTTGATCCAGATACTTATGATAAAAAATTAGAGGAATATAGTAAACAATATTTTGATAAATATGCTACGTTTGATAATCCAAGTGTGTATGCTATGAAGATTGGTGCTGCAAGAAACAACATCAAACAACTAGCCATAAGCAGAGGATACTTTGTAGATGTTAGAAATAAGGTTATACCCAGGCCTGTGGTAAACTCTCTAGCAAAAGGTATCAATCAACGTGAATTCTTTGACTATGCTAATGCTGCTAGAAAAGGTATATTGGATAGAGTTATGTTTACTCAAAAGCCAGGATACTTTCTAAGACAAGCCATTTATGCTTTAAACGTTGAAGTTGATGTAAATAAAATATGTGAACCAAAAGATTTATTAAATGTAACTATAACAGACAAAAACAAACATAAATTCCTATACAGATTCATAAAACAAAAAGATATGGATATATTGTTGGATGAAACTAATATAGATAAATTTGTGGGCAAAGAGGTCAAAATGTACTCACCTATATATTGCACACTACCTAATAACAAAATCTGTAAACGTTGTGCTGGACTTATATATGAGAAACTAAACTCAAAACAACTTGGTGTGTTATCAGCTCATGCGATATCTGAATTTGCATACACAGGTCTACTAAAGTCTATGCATACAGGTGCTCGCGCAAAAGTAATACATAAAACAGCTCAAGATTTGATTAATTCGCTCAAAAAAGGTGGAATGTAAAAATTATAATGATAGTAGAGCTCTAGCTAACAAAACCGGATTAAAAATTTCACCAGCAGTTTGTATATTGCTATTGATTAATATGGCATATCTATAATCAAAGCCGATGTTTTTATTAGCATATTTTTTGATTAGATCACCATCAAGACTAATATAATCAGCAGAGGCGTGAATCGTTTCCATTATGTTATAGAGACTTTCTATAGTGATATAATCATGTTCTGTTGTCAAATATAATTTGCTTAGAGGGAACAATAATTTATAGGGATACATAACAAAGGAGTTAAACCAACTTACATTTATTATGTTAATAAGATCTATATCTATGTCTGTTAATAAAGATATAAAACCGAGTAAAGCTATATAACTCATAATAGGATTACTGTTAATTACATCTACCAAGTCCCTGGGTAGAGCTTTCCAGAATATAGATGATAAATCAATTAAACAAATCCTATTCTCGTTATTTGTAACGAGACTTTCAATCAAATCCATATAGTTAGGATCAGGTAATGTAATTGAATTCGGAACATCTATAGTTGTTATAATTCCGGTCTCTGTATAATTATGTATAATTAAATACACACATATGAAAGCAATTAAAAGTTGAACAGGTGTAAGAGATACTACTGTATTCTCTATCACAATATTATAAACATCAGTTGAATTTAACAGTTGCTTAATTTTTTGTTTGAAGTAGTTGTAATCAATATAAGCCTGATTTAGAGTTACAAAATATGTTGTTTTTATCTTTTTGTTAGCTGGAATAAAGTTTGGTATGAAAAGTCTGTCTTCACTGTTTGCTAGCAAGTAAATATTTTCTTCAGCTATATAGTAAAACAACCCATTATCATTTTTTATAATGTAAACTGGATACAGTATAACTTCATTTCCCAATATCTTCTCTATAAGCTGTTTTATGTTTTCTGGTGTTGGTTTAGTTTCACTAAATAGATGATCTGTTATAACTCTTTCAATAAATGGATTGGAAGATATAATGTTAACAAAATTACCATAGATATTTTCAATTATTTTGAGTTTTGTTGTATCCAAAGAATGTCTGATAAACCAATACTCTAGATATCCGAATGCTGAATAAATTGAAAATATGAGAGCATACAACTCAATATCTCTCGCTTTCAGAGTAGGTATGAATTTCTGTAAGGTTTGTTCTGCAGCTCCGATGTTAACAAGATTAACAACATTAAACTTTATTACAGTTTTTTCCAAAACAGACATAAATAATTCATCTGATGCTAGATTATTATCTATATCATAAACCATAGATCTTATGTCATCCATAACTAATTGTCTTTCTCTTATTTGTTTTAAGATCTCTTTGTAAACCTTTAAGTACTTCTGAGCAATATCATTAAATAAATTGTATATAAAATCTCGTGTTTGATATAGATTCTCTTTAAAATGAGATTGAGGATAGTTAAACATTTATCTGTTTGCTGTAGTCATTAACTTACTATGA
>Ga0080008_137828_pt1 | contig 11459 bp, 12 predicted proteins | sample ConCONMetagenome_FD_69211 | JGI IMG/M metagenome (GOLD analysis project Ga0080008, IMG submission 69211) | Hot spring microbial streamer communities from Conch Spring, Yellowstone National Park, USA - CON_C (SPADES assembly) (version 2) | ecosystem: Environmental > Aquatic > Thermal springs > Hot...
GAGTTGGGGATAAGTGTTCCGCCTGGGAGGGTGTGTCAAGGTAAGGAGGAGTTAGTAGGGTATGTGAAGGAGAAGGAGAGGGAGGGGAAGAGGGTGTGGGTGAAGATAGAGAACAGGTTTAGAGGGCAGGTAGAGACGTTTTCGGTGGCAACGGCGGAGGAAGCAGAGATGATGTTAAGTCAGGCGGGGCTAGGACCGTATGTAGATGAGGCAAAGTTTTTGGTGCAAGAAAATGTAGAAGGAGTGGAGATAGGGTGTGATGGGTGGGTGGTTCCGGGTGGGGTATTGGAGCCGATAGCGTATACGATAGAGAAGAAGGGGAGAGGTAATGTAGCAGTGTGGCAGAGGGGTAGTGATTTTTTAGAGTATTGGTATGGGAGGGTGATAGATGTAGTGCAGGAGACGGATTACAGGTGTAATTTGTCGGTGGAGGGAATATGGAATGGGAGGGATTTGTATATATTGGAGCCGACGCCGAGGAATCCTTATCCAGTGAGCAGTTTGTATCCGAGGTTTGTGAGGAATTGGGTTGATGTTGTGTGGGCGGTAGCGGAGGGCAGGGTGATTGAGGTAGAGGTGGATTGGGACAAGCCGTACATGGTTGAGTTGACTGTAACGAGTGATAGTAATTTGATGAGGATAATAGATGTGCCTGAGGAGCTAGTGAGGTGGGATGGTGAGGGTATAGGGTTTAGGCGAGTGGTGTACAAGGGAGGGAAGTATTGGTGGGTGCCTGGGGATGCGATATTATGTACTATTAATACATATGGAGCGACGATTGAGGAGGCATTTCGGCGGGCGGAGGAGTTGTTAAGTGAGGTGAAGTGTTCGTTTATGACGGTGGATTGGACAGTGAAGGATGAGATAATGGAGGATGTGAGGAGGTTAAGGGAGTTGGGGGAGCGGTTTTGGTTTGAGGTGAGGAGGCAGTAGGATGTCGAGGAAGGTTAAGGTTTATTCTGATCAGTTGTTGAAGTGGGCTGAGGAATTGTATCGTGAGGGTGTATTGAGGAGGGAGGAGTATGATTTGTTGTGGGAGTATCTTAATTATCATGATCCTGATGTTTTAGACAAGTTTGATGAGCCTCCTAGGAAGTATCAGACGTTTTATTTTCCGTTAGGGTATAAGCCGACGAAGAGTGACTATGTGAGGATAGCGTTGGAGAGGGCGTTAGAGTGGAAGCGGTATTGGGAAGGGAAGAGGGAAGAGGAGATAAGGAGAGTGGAGAGGGAGAGGAGGTTGGCTATTGAGTTAGCTCCGTTTAGGGATATGGTGGCAAGGGATTTGGTTAATAGGTATGGAGATGTGATAAGGGAGTTTGAGAGGAGGGCGGATGTGTTGGGGCTTGATGAGGAAGAAGTGGTTGAGTGGATAGCAGATTTAAAAGAGTTGGTGTATAAGAAGCCAAAGAGGGTTAGGACTGAGGAAGAGGTTGAGAAGTTAATTCAAGAGATAGAGAAGTTGGTGGAGAAGATAAGGAGGGAGTTGGATAGGTTGGAGGAATGGGAGAGGGAGTGGCAGAGGTTAAGTCCAGAGGAGAGGAAGCGGAGGTCTGAAGAGGCTTTGGAACGGTTGCGTAGGATGATTTTTGGGGAGTTTGACTAGGATGGGGTTGTTAGGGAGAGGATTGATATTTGAAAAATTTAAATAGGAGGGAGAGCTATGTCAATTAGAACTAGAGCTAAGTCAATTGAGTTTAATGGGATCACTTTAGATGAGTGGTTTGAGGCTTTGGTTATAAATGTGTTGTCGTATGATGTTTATATGAGGTATTCGGATGAGGAATGTGCTTGGCTTGTATTGAATTATTGGAAGAATTCTAAGCCTCGTAAGTGGGGGTGGTCTTGGGGGTCGTGGTTGAGTTCAGTGGTATTTGAGGGGAATGACTTTTATGAGACTTTGAGTTATAAGGAGAAAAAAGAGCTTGATAGGTTGTTGTTGGAGTATGTTGAAGAGTTAGCTGAAAGGGTTGATGAGGAAGATGAGAGGAAGATGGCTAAATTAGAGAGGGAGCTTAAGAGATTGCTTGGTTATTTAGATTGATATGTTTGCTATTGGGGTAGAAGTGGCAAGCGTGTTATTTCTTTTTTCTGGTCAGGGATGGCTGTACAAGATATGTGTAGTTTTGTAGAGTTTGGGTGGCTAAGGTGACTTAGGGGTTGTGGAGTGTGGTGCAGGATAAGTCAGATGAGAAGCGTATAAAGGTAGGACCTTGGGTAGTAGTGTTGACGAGCAGGGACTATAGGTTTGTTGATGAGGAGAGTGGGGAGGAGGTGAGGTTATCAGAGGAGACTGGGTGGTGGACGGAGGATGGTGAGATTTATGTATATGTGCCGGCATATGAGACGGTAAGGGAGAGGGTAGGGGTAGCAGTGCATGAGTGGTTGGAGAGGTTATTAGTGCGGAAGTTGGGTATGTCGAGAGTATGGGCGCATAGGATAGCGAATGTGGTGGAGAAGGTGGTATCGGTAGGGAAGGCAAAATTGTATTGGAGGTAGAAGGTATGGCATTTTCTAGAAAGTTAGAGAAGTTGGCGCAAGTAGTTGATGATGTACAGGTAGAGTTACGCAAGTTGGTGAGGGAGTTGAAGCATGTTTATGATGAGGAGCTTGCGGCGTTGATTGAGGATTGGGTCAGGGCATTGAAGGAGGCTGATGTGTATTTGGAGGAGGCAAAGGATATCATGTTGGATGTAGCGGAGGATATGAGGAGGGAAGGGTTGTAGGGTGTGGTGTGAGGTTTGGCTTTTGTATATAAATAAGTTACATATATAGGCTGGTCATTCAAGAGGTTCTGGCTTCTTAAAATTCAAAGAAAAGTTGCGATTTCAAAAGAAATTTCAAGCAAAGTTCAAATAATTTTTGATAATTTCCGAAAATCAGATTTTTTCGAGTTTGACTTGGATAGGGGGTTTTTGTATAATAGTTAGTAGAATAGCAAGATAAAAAAAAAAGGAGGTGGGTGCTATGAGGTATGTAACTATTGAGATTTATCAACATTACTATCCAAAATCAAATTCGTGGTTTTATGATTATAAACTTGAGTTAACAGACGAATTGCATGGCTTGTCAAGAACAAAAAAGAAGATTGATACAACTAAAGATTATGATATGGTGTCAGTATATCACAAGTTCTCGTCGGACCCCTACATTGCGGGGAGTTTTACAGCTTATTGGATAAAAAAATTCAATTTGCTCATTGTTCAGTCATCGTCTAGGTTTGATTGTTATACGATAGAAAATGGCAAACTCGTAGAGTGCGACTTGCCTGATAATTGCGTGTGGGTTTTTAGAAATGATTTTGGGCACTACGGATATGATTTATATAACTTAGCAACGGATAAATGGGAGACAGAGTTTTCAAGATGAGAGGGAGGGTGATGGATTATGATGTATAAAGAAATAAATCTTCCCACTTGGTATAAACCCAGGCGGGAAGACCTAGTTATTTTAAGGGCTCTCATGTCTCAGAATAAGGGCATGAGAGCCCTTATTCTGTTTGGACCGCCTGGTGTGGGCAAGACTGCACTTGCCCACGCTGTGGCGGAGGCAATGAATGCAGAAGAGATTTACTTCCTCGCTCACCATTGGGTGAGTGAGGAAGATCTTTTTGTCAAATTGGACCCCGCCAGAGTTGCAGGGTTAGCTGGCGGGGTCTATTCAGAAATCGAAGAGTGTTACCGCCCTGGGGTTCTCCTCAGGGCGGCGCTCTCTTCTAGGGAACGTCCTACCGTTCTGGTGCTTGATGAGTGGGATAAAGCACCAGAACGGTGTGATGCCCTCCTGCTTGAATTTTTGCAGGAGGGTAAGGTTTATGGTCCATTTGGGGAGTGTTGGGAGGCACTCCCCGAGAATCTATTTGTGTTTATTACTTCAAACGAAATGAGAGAGCTCTCGGAGCCGTTGCTTCGGAGAGCTCTCAGATATCGGATGGGGTTTTTGCCTCCCGAAGTGGAGGCAGACCTCATTCGTAAAGGTTCAGGCGTGCCTATAACAGTGGCACGCCTGATTGTTACATTTCTGAATATAATCAGGACAAAAGGGCTGACCGCCCCTTCCTTACAGGAGGGTATGCGGTTAGCTCAAACTTTAAAAGTTACAGAGTCAGCTCTCGATGTAAGATTGTTAATCGAGGGCTGGCTTTGCAAGACTCCAGAGGACTGGGAGGCACTTGAAAAAGAAGTGCCTCAACCTCATGCAGTCCTCTGGGGTGAGTGGAAAAAAGTCAGAGGGAAAGAGTAATGCGAGTTTATAAAAGTAGAGTCCCCCTCTCGATTCTGGTTGAAGAATTCAAAAGAGAGGGTGGTATTATTGAAATTGCCCCTGATGGCGCTATAGTGAAAGCGCCTTGTGGTGGCTATATAGTTCTGTTTGCCCCGCCTGATGAGGTGGGGGTGTTATATTGTTTTCAATATCAAGAACAAGAAAGAGATAAATTGATCAGGTTCGCACAGCGAGCATTTGCTCGTGCGAACCTGACTATGAAAAATATTCTGGCTCAAGAGCAAGTTCTTGAGCCAGAATATAAAGAAGAAAGGAAAAAAGACACTTCTGAGGTATCCGAGAGTGTAATGGGTGCCTCAGATAGTGTCCATGGTGGTGACTCTGCTTCTGGTGAAGTTCCAGAGGCAGAGTCGGGGAGGGGGCAGGACAACTCCTCTTCTGAGTTGCCTGCTCTGCCTCAAGAACAAGAGGCAGGTAGTGGGCAGGAAGAGGAGTCTGCCTCTTCCCAACCCCGCCGTCTGTCCCCGGATGGTGGGTCCTCTTCTGCACAAGGAGAGGACGAAGGAAGAGAGAGCTGTTTGACAGACAGCTCCTCTTCCGAGGCTCCTTCTTCATTTGGAGATGAAGAAGGAGCAGGGGAGAGCTGTGCTTCCGACAGCTCTGAGCCCAAAAGGGCATCGGAAGAGGCAGGTAGCCCTGAGGATGGAGCCTGCCCGAAGTCTTCGGGGTGTTCTGCCTTATCACAGGATGAGGGAGGCGATGCCTCAATGGATGGGCAGGCATCCATTGAGGAAGGGACCGGGAGCCACGCTCCTGAGCCTTCTGAGGATCCTTCTCTGGAGGATATTCTAAATGATATCCTCTCAGAGGAGGATACTTCTCAGGAGGGGAAGGGGTCAGGGGAATCGAGTACCCTGCCGTCTCCCGGCGGCGCCATTGAGGGGGAGGCGTCGGAACCCGAAAGGGAAGTATCCCCCTTACTGTCTTTTAAAGAGTTGAAGAAAATAATGAGTAGAGGGTTTGCTACGACGCCCTCTACTCGTTCAAATAGTTCATTTGGTGGGGTTTTTGGAAAGTTAGAGTTGATAAAAGACCCTCCTCCTCAAAGTCTTGTAAATAGAACCAGACGAGTTTTTGCTCGTCTGGTTTCTTCATATGGTGAAGGAGTTGAAGGACCTCGTTGGGATCGTAAAAAGATCTCAACGAGGATTGCGTCTTATCAAAATTGGAAAGTTTCAGATCGTAGGAAGGAAACAGGAATGCCTGCCATTGCTGTTTTTTCGGATATTTCGGGGAGTATGGATCTTTTTGCTGAGGAAGTGTTAAAGGTTGCTAAAATTTTGATGAGGATAGGAGTATTGGGATGTGAAGTCATTAGCATTTGTCACAGTAACGGCTATCCGCTAGAATTGTGGTGCAACGGGAGAAAGGTAGAAGAGTTGTCTTATAATGATTTAGATGATGATTATGCGATTGATTGGTATAAAAGAGTTTTTGCGAAGTTCGATGTAAGAGTAGTTGTTTTAGCAGCTGATTGGGATGGAGCTTGGTTGTATAAAAAGCTAGCTGAAGAGTTTTCTATCGATAAGGTGTATTGGTTAGATGTGTATAAAGTTGCTTGTGCTAAAGGTCCTGTGGTTAGGGAGTTTCCTCCTTCTTGGGGTAGATTTGAGTGGTCCTCTGAGGCGTTAAGGAAGATAGAGTATGTTTGTAATTGTCAGGATGCGGAAGATTTTGTGAGAGGTCTTGAGTTGATGATAGCAAAAAAGAAACTTGTAAAACTACTTTAATAAAAAAGGAGGTGGTAAAATGGTAAAAAAGAGTTTAAGAAGGGATGAAAAAAAGGTGTTAAGAGTTCCTATTCGTGGTTTACCAAGCCAGGTTGTTGTTTATGAGTTTCCTTCTTTGAAGGGCAAGGTGGAGGGTGGTAGTTTTAAGTTGTATCTGCGTGATCAGTTAAAAAGAGTTCCTGAATATCATAGAATTGTTGAGCTTGATTTCAAAGTAGAGGGCAGATCATCTGATGGTGTTCCGATTCCTGTGAGTACTGTTGGTCGTTGGCTATTTGGTGTTCCTGGTTATGCTGGGAATGCGAGGTTTGTTGCAATGCCAGGTCGGGTTCCTTATGTAGAGGTGTGGTGTGGTGGTTGTGATGAAGAAGTGGTTAAGGTTCTTGACAGGTTGTTTGCGTATGTAGGAGGTAAAAGAGTTCGGAATTAAATAAAGTTAAACAAGAAAAAGAAAGAAGGAGGGTGGGAGCATGGCAGATAAGTTCTATGCAGTTGTTATCAGTGAAGATGGTCGTTTTTCGGGGAGAATTTTGAAAGAGGTAGATTTATCTTGGGTTTATTGGCGAGGTGATTTGGATTTAAGAGAAAGGCTGAAAAAGAAAATGGAATTTTGTTTATTTGAGAAGTCAGCGTTGAGCAGTGTAGAAGATGGGCAAATATGGGAATGTGAGCTTGTTAGAGAGTTTGTTGATAAAAGAGGAAAAAAGGTTAAGATTTTAAAACCCGTGAAGTTAGTTCATAATCATGTAGCGTCTGCAAATGATGAGGCAAATTTTCGATACAAGGTGGTAAGTGGTTTTTGGATGAAGTATGTTCCATTGGAGGTAGAAGTAAATCCTGTTGAATTCAAGGATGAGTTTATTCATTACGTTGTGAAGGATATTAAGGCAGTTTTTAGGTGTCCTATTTGTGGAGAAGTAAAAGAGATGATACGGAAAGTGAAGGAAGTGCTTTATGAAGCTCCTATTGATGAGATTATGAAATATTGGGAAGATTATCTTGGCTCGGAATTTTGGGAGGTTGTTGAGAGGAAATGGAAGTTGGAGAAAGATATTGACAGTATGAAGAGGGAGTTTGAGAGAAGAGAAGAAGAAATTCGTAGTTGTATTTCTGAGTTAGAGTTTGTTGGTCGTGAAAGAAGGAAGCTAACTGAGGAAGAGAAGAGAGGTTATGCTGATTCTGTATGGGATTACTGGATGAAAGCTGGTGGTGATCCATTCGATGAACCGAGTGAGCCACCTGAGTGTATTTGGACAATTGTTGATCTTGATGCTGTAGAAAAGGCAAAGAAAGAAATTGAATTGTTGAAAGTGTCTTTGAAAGAGGAAGAGAGAAGGTTGGAAGAGAAGGTCGAACAGATGTATGAGGAGTTTGAGAATGATGAGGTTGTTAAGCGGGTAAAGAAGAAAGCTATTGAGTTGATATCTAAGAGACTCTATCCTGCTGTTATTAGGGAGATCAATAAGTATGACCCGTACTTTTTTGAGTTTACAAGTCTAGAGCTTATGGATCCGTTTGATGCTGTAAAGTATGTTTTTAGAGCGTATAAAAGCAACCGTAAGAGAGAGATGTCTGAGAAAATATAAGGAGGTGGGAGGTATGGTGAATGTCAATGATTTAGTGGAAGTAACAAGGAAGATGCTTTACAAAGAATGTGAGAAGCGGGGGGTAAGTTTTGATGAGGACTTGGTACATGATGTTCTTTTGCGTGTATGGAAGTTTCTTAAAGAAAAGTTTGATCATTCGAGAGGAGTAAAGTGGACTACGTATGTATGGTATGTGATTGATTCGGTTTTGAAGGATAAAAAGAAAGAGTTGCAGAAGTGTAGGAATGTTTTGTCGTTTGATTGTGTTTTTTCACAGCAAGATGACGAATCTGGAGAGTTGTTTTGGAATGAGGTGTCTGTAGAGCTGGAGGAGAGTTTTTCTGAGAAGTTGTTGTGGGTTTTGAGGTTATATGATGTAAGTGATGATTTTATGAGATTGATGACTGGAGATATAGATGTGAGTAATGCTTTAAGGAGTATTAAAGTAAGCAAAAAAAGAGGCGAGGAATGGATAGAGTGGTGGCTGGGGAGGCGATTAAGTGATGATGAGCGACGATGTTGTGGTGAGATAAGAGCTCTTCTGAGGGAGATGTGAGGTAATATGTAATATTATTTATATAGAGAAAGCAAGGGGGAGCTTGGAGGTATCCTCACCTACAAGCTCCCCCTTTTTTGTTTTGGTGTGAGGTTTTGGTGTGAGGTTTTGGTGTGAGGTTTTGGTGTGAGGTTTTGGTGTGAGGTTTTGGTGTGAGGTTTTGGTGTGAGGTTTTGGTGTGAGGTTTTGGTGTGAGGTTTTGGTGTGAGGTTTTGGTGTGAGGTTTTGGTGTGAGGTTTTGGTGTGAGGTTTTGGTGTGAGGTTTTGGTGTGAGGTTTTGGTGGTCTGTGGGTAAAATTGGTAGTAGAGAGAGGGAAGTTATTGGAAAATAGAATATGAGGTTGATAGGAAAGGGGGTGTTTAGTATGAGATGGAATGATGCTATGTGGAAGTTGGTTAAGTTGGCTGGATTGGTAGCAGATGAGAAGTTGGAGAGGGGTGGGATGTGGGGTGTGTTGCAATTTTCGAAAGATGGTTATGTGTGGGGCAGCAACGGGTATTTTGAGTTTTTGTTAGAGTGCGGTGCTGATTTTGATGCGGTTGTGTCTGCTTCAAGGTTTTATGATGTTGCGAGGATGCTAAATGAAGGGTTGGTGTATGATGTTGAGGTAGAGGGTGGAAATTTGGTTATAAGTGGTGAGGGTGTGGAAGTGAAGCTAGGGTTGATGCATGTGGATGGTTCTGGATGGAGTGTGGATGGTTTGTTGACTATAGAGGATAGAAAAGATGTTAGGATTGAGTGGCATAAGGATATTGTGAAAGTATTGAAGAGGGAGATGCGGATTGCGTCAGCAGGAAGTTTTTCGGAGTATAAGGTGATATGTTTTGATTCGAATGGTGTTTATGCAACTGACAGGGTGAGGATAGTTTGTTATTTCTTTCCTGTTGTGATTTGTGAAGACAAGGTGTTGATTTCTGTTGATGGTGTGAAGAGGTTGATAGAAGTGATGGAGGATGAGTTTGTTGAGAGTGCATGGGTTTTTGGAAATAAGTTGTGTGTAAAGTTTGATAGTGGCTTATTAGTTAGGGTTTCTTGCTATGATGTAGCGTATCCTGATGTGGTTCAGGTATTGGAGAAGCATAAAAGAGAGGTGGAGAGGTTTTTTGTGGATAAGTTTGTGATGGATGAGGTTGATAAGATGTTGAAAGTACTGGATTCGTCAGATGTGTTGAATTTTGTGGTGGAGGATGGATGGTTGAAGGTTCATGTGAGGTCTGTGAGGGGGTTTGAAATTAGGAAGAGGTTACAGCAGGTGAAGGTAGATCATGGATATGAGGTTGGTGTGTTAGTTAAGGATGTTGAGGATGTGTTTGATGATGTGGTGGAGATAGGGTTTTCTGATGAGGTGTTGTATTGTCGGAGTGAAGATGGGTTGGAGTATGTAGTAGCAACTGTGAGATGAAAATGAAGGGAGGTGGTGGGTATGGTCGATATTAGTGGGTTGTTGAAGGATTTGAAGTCTTTAAAAGGTGTTTCATTTTCTTTGGGTGAGGAGAGGAAGGTTAAGAGTTGGTTAAAGTCAGGGATGTTGGCGTTTGATTGGCTTGTATCTAGAGGGAAGGGGTTTCCGCTTGGGAGAGTGATTGAGATATGTGGGGATTATTCGGCTGGTAAGAGTTTAGTAGCGTATAAATTGTTAGCTAGAGCTCAGAGGAAGGGCTTTTTGACGGTGTTATTTGATATTGAAGTGTCGTATGACAAAGAGTTTGGTGAACGGTGCGGTATAGATAATAGTCAGTTGTTAGTGTTATCTGGTTTGTCTGTAGAAAAGGTTTGGGAGGTTATGTTTGAGTTGTTGCAAAAGTCTGATGTACCTGTGGTGTTTGTGTGGGATAGTGTGGCGGCGACACCTACTGAAAAAGAAATGAAAGATGGGATGGATGTGCGGGATTTGACGAAGGCGCAGGTAGTGGGCAAAGGTTTCAGGATGGTTGTTCAGGAGCTTGATAGGAAGGATAGTATGCTTGTGTTGTTAAACCAGTTGAGGGAGCGTATTGGGGATTTTCATGGAAGTAATGAGTTTGCGCCTGGGGGTCGGGCGATAGATTATCATGTGTCGGTGAAGATAGAGTTGAAGAGGGTAGGCAAGATAGTGGATGATAAGATGGTGAGGGGCTTTAAAGTGAGGGCTGTAGTGTCTAAGAATAGAGTAGATATTCCGTTTCGTGAGTTATTGATTACGTTGAGATGGGATCGTGAAGATTTTGTGCCGTGGTGGGAGGGGTTGCTTGATATACTGATACTAGAGGGGAAGGTGATAGAGGCAGGTGGTTGGTATAAGTTTGTGTATGAAGATAAAAAGTGGAGAGCAGGTGATTTTTTGGAGATTTTAGCGGTGCAGCCGGAGAGAGTTTTTCCGGCTTTGGAGGGGGTATTTGGAGCTGAGATATATGACTATTTAGTTGAGGTTTTTCCGGAGTTAAAGAAGGCTGCAAATGATGAGTAGGGATTTTCCGGCAAGGTATAGACCCAGAAGGTGGGCTGAGGTTGTTGGTCAGGATCATGTAGTAAAAGTGTTAAGAAAGAAGAAGGACTGGAAGACGTTGTTGTTTTATGGACCGTCTGGGGTGGGTAAAACTACGGTGGCGAGGCTTGTTGCGATGTGGGTGAATTGTGAAAGTGGTGAGGATGATGTGTGTTGTAAATGCGAGAAGTGTAGAGCTATTTTGGATGGGGTGGCTATTGACTATAGAGAGGAGAATGTAGGGGATAGCAGGACGATAGAGGCGATGCGGGGAATAGTTGATTGGCTGATATATAAGCCGGTGTTTTTAATAAAGAAGGTTTTAGTGTTAGATGAGGTGCATAATTTGTCTGTAGGGGCTCAAAATTTGTTGTTGAAGGTACTTGAGGAGCCTCCTCGGAATGTTATGATTGTGCTTTGTACGACGAAGCTTGATGGGATAATTGAGCCTTTAAGGCAAAGGTGTCAAGAGTTTGAGTTTAAGTTAGTGTCTCAAGATGATTTGATGAAGTTATTTATGAGAGTTGTGAAAGATGAGCATAAATTATTAGAGTTAGAAGACAGGGTATTGCGTGATGTTTTCTTTGAGGCGAGGGGTAGTCCTCGTCGGTTTTTGACTTTACTTGAGAAAGTGTATTTGGGAGGCGAGGTTGTAGTAGAAGAGGAGGAAAAGGTAATGCCTGTTGTAAATATGGTGCTATCTGGTGATGTAATGGGTGTGGTGAGATGTGTGGATGATGTAATAAAGGAAGTTGGTGTGAAAAATGTGGTTCCGTATGTGGTTGGGGTAGTGGTGAAGAAGATAAAGCGGGCGTCTTCGTATCATGAAGTGGTGAAG